>Ga0302325_10017183_pt1 | contig 15304 bp, 16 predicted proteins | sample Palsa_T0_2_FD_201948 | JGI IMG/M metagenome (GOLD analysis project Ga0302325, IMG submission 201948) | Peat permafrost microbial communities from Stordalen Mire near Abisko, Sweden - Palsa_T0_2 | ecosystem: Environmental > Terrestrial > Soil > Palsa > Peat permafrost | place: Sweden: Abisko... | reverse complement strand
CGCGTAACTTTCGCGCGCCTCCTCTTCGACAAGCGACGCGGCCTTGGCCGCGTACAGGCGCTCGAGGATATCGCTCATCAAACTCTCCGTCTGGCGATTCCGGCGCTAACGCCGAAAGAAAAGTGCCCGGGCTGCAGTGTGCCAGGCATGTGGCGCAGCCGACAATTAGTATTGTGATAACGACGCGTACGAGCGCAATAAGGTTGCTGCCTACAGAGCCGCACGCTGCGAAGCTCGCCGCTCTGCAAGCGACGTATTCCGCCGCGTGCAATGCCGCGGCGTACCTTGCGGTCGAGCACCGGTGCTGTAATGCTGTCAAGCTGCACCACCTGGCAGCGCAAGGCCTTCGGGTGCACCGTGCGAACGGGCGTGATTGGAAGCTCCTGACTTTCCGCAGAGAGGGCTCCGTTCACGTCGATGCTCGTACCTTTCGGCTCGTCGATGGAACCCTTTCGATTTTTACTAAGGAAGGCCGCGAACGCGTCGCAATGAGACTTGGCGCCTTCCAGCGTAGATATCTCGATTGCGGAGCGGTGAGGGAGGCCGACCTCGTGCGGCGCCGCGACTGTTGGTATCTGCATCTTATGATCGTTCTCCCGAAAGTTGAACGATCGCCCCAAACGGGCGTCTTGGGTGTCGATCTTGGTGAGAACATAGTCGCCGCTACAAGCGGCGGTACGCTCTATGGAGGTGGAAAGCTCAGAAATACGCGTGATCGCTTCTTGGCATTTCGCAAGCGGCTCCAAGGCAACGGCTCGCAGTCGGCAAAGCAATTGCTGGCGCACGTCTCTGGCCGGGAGTCGCGACATGTGCGACACGTCAACCACGTGATCAGCGCCCAAATCGTCGCCGAAGCCCATACCAGCGGCTGCGGCGCAATTGCCTTGGAGAATCTCAAGAACATCCGAACTCGCATTCGGATGGGAAAGCGGATGCGGACGCGTTTGCATAGGTGGGCCTGGTCCCAGTTGCAGAAGTTTGTCGAATACAAGGCCGAAGCGTTTGGGATAGCAGTCGTCTACCTCGATCCGGCGTTCACGTCCCAGACCTGCTCCGCGTGCGGTGAATTGGGGCAGCGTTCGCGCCATCGTTTTCTCTGCAATTCGTGTGGTATCTTCGCGCACAGCGACCGCAATGCGGCCCGCAATCTCGCGAAGATTGGAGTGAGTGCTCTTGCTCCAACGGGCGATGTAATGCGTCCGCATGTGGCCGCTCAATAGGCGGACCATAAGGCCCCGTCCCTTAGGGCGGGGGCCCATTACGCATACTCCATTTCTGTTGGGTAACGAAGGCGGTCGAAAGCGGCGAGGGCGGCGCCGGTTGCGAGGCTGCTGCGCGCGAGCGCGAGACCTTCGCGAAGGTCGGATGCCCGCTCGGCGACGACGAGGACGAGGGCGGCGTTGAGGGCGACGACGTCGGCACGCGGCGTCTGCTCGCCTTCGAGAATGGAACGAAGTGCTTGGGCGTTGTGCGCCGGGCTTCCGCCCGCAAGTGCGCCGGCCGGGGCTTCGACGCCGACACTTTGCGGATCGAGCGTCCAGCGCCGGGCCCGGCCGGCCCCGAATTGATAGACGTCGGTTGGAGCATCGCCCGCGATCTCGTCGATTCCGCTTCGCGCGTGGACGATCGCCCCCGCCCGCGACCCGAGCGACTGCAATGCCGCGCCCACGAGGTCGAGATGCTTTTCGCTTGCGACGCCGATCACCTGATGGGTCGCCCGCGCGGGATTTGCGAGCGGCCCGAGGATGTTGAAGATCGTGCGCACGCCGAGTTCGCGGCGCACCGGAGCGACTTCTTTGGCCGCCGGATGGTAACGCGGCGCGAACAGAAACGCGAACCGGTCGCGTTCGAGCTGGCGGCGCGCCGTCTCGGGACCGACGTCGATGGCGATGCCGGAAGCCTCGAGAACGTCGGCGCTCCCGCACAAGCTTGAGGCGGCCCGGTTCCCGTGCTTGGCGACGTGCAAGCCGCAGCCCGCGAGCACGAAGCCGGCCGCGGTCGACACGTTGATCGTGTGCGCACCGTCGCCGCCCGTTCCGCACGTATCGACGACGAGTTCGAGGTCGTGCTCGACGTGAAGGCAGCGCGCGCGCATCGCCTCGGCCGCGCCGAAAACTTCCGCCGCCGCCTCGCCCTTGGTCGCCAGCGCCGCAAGAAACCCGCCGGCCTGCACGGGCGACCATTCCGCGTCCATGATCGCGCCGATCGCATACGCCATCTGCTCGGCGTCGAGATCCTCTCCGGCTATCAGCGCCCGCAACAGCGAACGAAAATCGGCCGACGCGCTCACGGCTTCGCCGCGAGTGCGATGAAGTTGGTGAAGATGCGATGGCCCTCGGGCGTCAAGACCGACTCGGGATGGAACTGCACGCCATAGATCGGAAGGGTGCGATGGGCGATGCCTTGGATGACCGTATCGTCGCTTGCCGCGATGACCCGGAGATCGGCGGGAAACGGGTCGTGCGCCACGCACAGCGAGTGGTAACGCGTCGCATCGAACGGCAGCGGCATCCCTGCAAACACGCCGGTCCCGTCGTGCTTGATGGACGACGTTTTTCCGTGCATCAACTGCGGCGCGTGCTCGACGACGCCGCCGAAGTATTCGGCGATCGCCTGCTGTCCGAGACACACGCCGATGAGCGGCCGCTTCTTCTCGATGGCCCAGCCGATCGTCTGCATCGATTTTCCCGCCTCGCGCGGACGTCCGGGGCCCGGCCCGATACAGACGGCATCGGCGCCGGCGATCGCGTCCGCGTCGAGCCAAGCATCGTCGTTGCGCACGACGTCGACTTCTACCCCGAGCGAGCCGAACAGATGCGCGAGGTTGTACGTGAACGAATCGTAGTTGTCGACCAGAAGCAGGTTCATCAGTCGAGACCCAAGACTTCGCGCACGATCCGCGTCTTTGCGAGGATTTCGTCGTACTCGGCAAGCGGGTCGCTATCGGCGACGATCCCGGCGGACGCCTGCCAGTACGCGCGGCCACCGGCCGTCGCGACGCTGCGCAGGATGATGCACGAATCCATGTCGCCGTTGAAGTCGATGTGCGCGACGCTACCGGCGTAAAACCCCCGCGCGATCGGCTCCAAACCGTCGATGAGCTGCATGGCGCGAATCTTCGGCGTGCCGGTGACCGTTCCGGCCGGGAAGGCCGCGGCGAACAGATCGAGCGCGTCGCGATCGGAGCGAAGTTCGCTTGTGACGTTCGAGACGATGTGCATGACGTGGCTATAGCGCTCGACGAGCATCAGTTCGTCGACCCGTACGCTGCCCGTCGTCGAAACCGCCCCGAGATCGTTGCGTCCGAGGTCGACCAGCATCACGTGTTCGGCACGTTCCTTGGCGTTGGCGAGCAGTTCGCCCGCGATCTCGTTGTCGCGCTCCGGCGTCGGTCCCCGCGGCCGCGTTCCTGCGAGCGGGCGGATGCGCGCACGCGTACCGTCGAGCCGCACGAGAAACTCGGGCGACGCGCCGAAGATCGCACGCCCGTCGTGCTCGATGAAAAACATGTACGGCGACGGGTTGCGCGTGCGGATCTGGCGGTAGAAGTCGAAGGCGGTGCCGTCTAGCTCGCACGAATAGCGGATGCCGAGCTGCAACTGATACACGTCGCCTTCGTAGATCGCGTTCTTGGCGCGACCGACGCGCTCGATGAACTCACCCTGCGAAAGCGATTGGCGCACGAGACCGTTCGCACGGACGTTCCCCGGAACCGTCGGCCGCGAACCGAGCAGCTGGGCGATGTAGCGGTCGAGCCGTGCCTCGATTTCGCCCCGTTCGGCCTCCTCGCGGCCGAGGCCAATGAGCGTAACCTTGTGGGTGAAGTGATCGAACACGACCCACGTGCCCGGAACCAGGAGCAGCGCATCCGAAAACGCGACGTCCGCCGGAAGTTTGGGGCCGATTCGTTCCAGAACGCGCGCGGCGTCGTACGTGAAGATGCAGACGGCGCCGCCGGAGAACGGCAGGCCGGCCGTATCGAGCGAGAAGCCTGCGATCGTCGCCCGAATCTTGTCGAGCATCTCCGGATCGTCGTTGAACGACTGGGCTTCGAGATAGTCGAGACCAATGAACGAGTAGCGGGCGATCCGGTCGGTCCCCTCGACCGACTCCAGCAGACACGAACGCCCCGGCGTGGCCAGGGCGATGTATGCGGAGATCGGCGTCAGCGCATCCGCAACGAACTCACGCACGACCGTCGCGAGCTGCTGCGGATTGGTACTGGGCGAATCGGCTATCATTGAGTTGCGAACGCCTCGTTCGGCGTTCCTCTTACCTCACGAGTTCGAGGAGGGAGAGCTCGGCGGCGTCGCCGGGGCGAACGCGAGTCTTCACGATGCGGGTGTAACCGCCGGTGCGATCTTTGAGCGCGGGAGCGATTTGATCGACGAGCTTCTTGGTGACGGCCGGTTCGAGCAGGTACTCGGCAACCAACCGGCGCGAGTGGAGGTCACCGCGGCGCGCCGTCGTGATCAGGCGCTCGATGACTTTCGAGACTTCCTTGGCCTTGGTCGTGGTCGTCTCGATCTTTTCGTGCTTGAAGAAGGACGTCGCGAGATTCCGCAGCAGCGCTTTGCGATGCCCGTCCGTTCGCGAAAGACGTTTCTTTGAAATCTGGTGGGGCATCGCTTCCTCTTAGACTGGCTGGCGCAGCGAGAGACCGCGCTCTTCAAGAACGGCCTTGATCTCGTCGAGCGACTTCTTGCCGAAGTTGCGCATCTTGATGATCTCGTCTTCGCTCATGTCGAGCAATTCGGAAACTTTCGAGATGCCCGCGCGCTTGAGGCAGTTGAACGAGCGCACCGAAAGGTTGAGCGTCTCAACCGGGATGTCCCATTCGCTCGCGGGCGCGGCGGCCGGCGGTTTCTCTTCCTGGGTAAAGTTCACGAATAGATCGAGCTGCTCTTGGAGGATCGTCGCCGCCGTCGAGAGTGCGTCGTCCGGCGTGATCGAACCATTGGTCTCGATCTCGAGGGTGAGGCGATCGAAATCGACCGACTGACCGACGCGCGTATCGTCGACGGTGAAGTTGCACTTGCGGATCGGCGAAAAGATCGAATCCATCGGGATGAGCCCGATCATGTGCTCGACGTTCTTCTGCTTGTCGGCCGTCACGTAGCCGCGCGCCTTCTCGACGCCGATCTCCATCTGGAGGCGGGCCGACTTCGCGGTCATCGTCGCAATGTGGTAGTCGGGCTGGAGGATCTCGACGTCGGCGTCCGGCGTAATATCGGAGGCGGTAACTTCCTTCGAACCGGTGACCGAAAGTGTGAGCACTTTGGGTTCGTCGGTGTCGAGTTTGATCGGCAGGCCTTTGAGGTTGAGCAGCAGGTTCGTCGTGTCTTCGACGATACCGGGGATCGTCGAGAACTCGTGCAGGACGCCGTCGATCTTGACGTACGTGACGGCAGCGCCGGGGATCGACGACAGGAGCACGCGGCGCAGCGAGTTGCCGAGCGTGATTCCGAAGCCGCGTTCCAGCGGTTCGATGACGAACTTCGCGTAGTTGTCGCGGCGTTCGCGAACTTCGATTTGAGAGTTTTGGGCGGAATCCATGACGGTCATTGTGGGTGGTTTGTCCTTTGTTGCTGTTTACGTTATCCGTACCCCGCCCCGCGGGCTACGATCGGACGCCTAACAGCGGCTTGGTAGGTAGGGTTAGCGCGAGTAGTATTCGACGATCAGTTGCTCGTCGACCGGCGTGTCGATTTGTTCGCGCGACGGTAGCCCGGTGACTTTGATCGCGAGCTCCGCATCGTCGAGGGCGAGCCACTCGGGGTGAGGACGGTTGCGCGCATAGTCGGCGTTGGCCTGGAAGACCGTCGACGACTTCGAGCGATCGCCGAGCGTAATTACGTCGCCCGGCTTCACCTGGAATGATGGGATGTTGCAGATGCGGCCATTGACGCGGAAATGGCGGTGCGTAACGAGCTGACGCGCCTGCGCCCGGCTCATCGCGAGGTTCATACGGTACACGACGTTATCGAGCCGGCGCTCGAGCAGTTGAAGAAACGTCTTGCCGGTCTGACCCGGGACGCGCGCCGCCTCGCGGAAGTAGTTCTCGAACTGCGTCTCGAGCACGCCGTAGTAGCGGCGCATCTTCTGCTTTTCGCGGAGCTGGCGGCCGTACTCGGAAATCTTCTGACGGCTCGGCTTGCCCTGGGTCTTCTGCCCGGGAGCCGTGCCGCGGCGCTCGACGGCGCACTTTTTCGAGAGGCAGCGATCGCCTTTAAGGAAGAGCTTGATCTTTTCGCCGGTCTTGCTCGTCGCGGTTTCGCGACGGCAGAGGCGGCAGACGGGACCGGTGTAGCGTGCCATCTTCTCTTCCCTAAACCCGGCGGCGCTTCGGCGGGCGGCAGCCGTTGTGCGGAATCGGCGTAACGTCCTTGATCAGCGTGATCTCGAGGCCGGCGGCCTGCAGCGAGCGGATTGCCGCTTCGCGGCCCGCGCCCGGACCTTTCACAAAGACCTCGGCCGACTTCATGCCGTGGTCCATCGCCTTGCGCGCGACCGCCTCGGCGGCCATCTGCGCCGCGAACGGCGTCGATTTCTTCGAACCTTTGAAACCGAGGTTTCCGGCCGAAGCCCAGGCGATGACGCTGCCCTGGTTGTCCGAGATCGTCACGATCGTGTTGTTGAAGGACGAGTGGACGTGGGCGACCCCCGAACCGACGTTCTTAAACTCGCGCTTTTTACGCGTCTTTGCTTGCTTTTTGGCGGCCAATGCTGCTCCTAGGGTTTATCTTGCCCCGCGTTACGAAGCGGGGTGTCGTCACCTCGACCGGCGCTCTTGGCCCGATCTTGCCCCCCACGCCCGGCGATCGCGTGCGGCGCGCCCAAGCGGGCGCGGAAAACGGCCGGCACAGAGCCGACACCGCAGTATATCGAAAACCGGCCTTGGCGGTCAACCGCCGAACGGCCAGGTCTCGCCCACTTTCACAATGCGAAAGGAGCTTTCCTAAGTGGCTTCCAGGCTCGCGCAACCGTTAGCCGAAGCCTCGGTCGCCGTCGACGACATCTTGTGCTTTTCCCGTTGTTTGACGACATCTTGTAACTCCTCATCGCGTTCGTGTCGGTCGAGGCCGTGCTCGTGTCTTGCGCGAGCCACTTGGCATGAGCCGGATGCGCCTGGTCGGTTGTCGTCACCGACCACTGCTGTGCATTGTCCGTCGTCTTCGCCGAGGTGCGATGCATGTGCGCCTCTAAGAGCCTTTCATGCGTTCACGCAATACAAAGCTTGGGCCCATGCTCTTCGCCCTCACAGCACTGTTTTCAGGTGCGGCATATTCTCAAGGCGTCGCGCAAACGCCGGCGACGAATCCACCGCTGAGTAAGTGCCCTTTTGGAGGGTTCGCGTCCCCGAGGCTCTTCTACCCGTCGCCCGGCGCGACGAAGGTTGCGACGAATCTGGGCGAGATCATCGTCGCGGGCATACCCCAAGGCACGTTCGCTCTCGTTGCCCCGAACTCGTCACCGCTCCCGATCGCGCCGATTGAGAGCGTCCCGTCGCCGGCGCCGACGACGTTGCCAACGGATGACCCGTCTTTTTATCACGCGATTCCGATTCCGACGTTGTCGCCGGGAATCACGTACGGCGTCGTATTTTCTGCGAACGCCGGCGGTCCGTGCCCCCCTCTCCAAGCCTCCGGCATCATCGGATCGTTCGGTACCTAAGCTTTCGGCGATCGTTGTGCGCGTTCTCAGGCCGAGTCCTGCGAGCTGAGCCGGGCGCCCCCCGACGATGACGGGCTCTTGGGCCGCAACTCGGCCCATCGCCGAAGCCCCAACGCCGCTGCTACGTCGAATCGCTGTCAGGAGGGCCCCAGACGCGGCTCTGTGACGCTGTCAACACCTTGCAACGGCCCGGTAAAGTCGCAACGCGTGAGCCCAACAACACTCGGTAAAGAGAGTGTAAAGGCATAGGCCAAAGGTCCCGATTCCTCATGTATGACCCGCAGCCAGGCCGCCCTCCGCCTGATCGCCGCAGCGCTGTTCGCGCTCGTGGCGCCGGCGACCGCGCAGGCTGCGAACCGTGCCTCTGACGGAGCCGTCGTTGTCCTCGTGGCGTCCCCCGGCCACGCCGGCATCGGCTCGGGAACGATCCTTGCGGTCAACGGCACCGAGGTCCGGGTTCTCACCGCGAACCACGTGGCAACCTTCGGTTCCCCGAGCCTGCGGTTCGACGACGGCACGGTCGTTCCGGCGCACGTCGTCATGCAAAATGCCGGACACGACTTGGCGATCATCGCCGCGAACGTCGACCCGGCCCGCGCCGCGAAACTCCACCCGGCTACCGTTGCTGCTCCCCACAGCAACGAAGCCGTCCACATTTGGGGCAGCGGCTACGGCGGCCCCGCCTTCGAAACGGGCGCGATCGCGGCGGTCGGTGCCGAGATGCCCGACGGTCCGGCCAACGGCCGGTACGCGCTCGGCTGCGACACCTGCCACCAAGGCGACTCCGGCGGCGGGATATTTAACGCGCAAGGTCAGCTGGTCGGCGTGTACGTCGGCTACTTCGTGATGGATTCCGGCCCACGCATCTCCGTCGCGGAAGTGCCGACGGCCGACGCCTTGAACGTCGCGCGGTCGGTTGCTCCGGCGACGACCGCTTCAACGAGCACGGCCCGCTCGTCGCTGGTCGCGGCCCTGCGCATCTTTAAGTAACGGTCCCGGACGTCGCGAATATCGCGCGGTCGAACACCGCGACGACGCCGGCGACGGTGACTCCCTCGACGGCCGTGCCGCTGACGACGGCATCCCGGAAGACGGCGTCGACGAGCGCCAGCAGTGCGCTCGCGATCGCGGCCGGGTCGGCGAGCTCGATGATGTTTGAGGCCCTCAGCCTCTCCAAATAGGCGCTAAGGGCCGCAACGCGTTCACGCAACCGCTCGCGCCGTGCCGTCCGCAACGCCTCGTCGTCCTCCAAGACATCGAAGTAGGCGCGGACGACGCCCGGGTTGAGCGACGGTTTCCTCAAGATGGCCTCGACCCACGCGCGCACGCGGGCGCGCTCTTCGGCGAGCGTCCCAAGCGGCGGATCGAAAGACGGCCGTGCGCGCTCGAGCTCGTCGCGCGTGCGCTCGAGTGCTGCCGTGAAGACGGCGCGCTTATCGCTGAAGTAGCGATAGAACGTGCCATGCGCGAGCCCGGCTTCCGCTGCGACCATCCCCGCCGTCACGGTCGCGTACGAAAGCCGGCCGGCCAGTCGCTCGAATGCAGCAACCAGCCGCTCACGGGTCTGCAGCGGGGCACGACGAGCGACGGGCGACTCGCCCCCCGGCGCAAGGGATTCGCCTCGACTCAAAACCCGGCCGATATACGTCCAATGGGAGCGCACCTTCTGCGTTTGGGGATCGCGATAACTCTCAACCCGGTACCGGTACGCCCGGCGCCCCACCCGTTTGACGACTTCATGTGCCATCGCGCAACACTTACCCCGATAACTTGGTATAATGACTTAGCCGTCATTCAATTTATACCCTCTACAGAAGACACGAAACCGAGGTAGCGTCATCGCGTCCCTAGTCGCCGTACGCGGCGCCGTACTCCCCAGACGCGCGTCGCAGCGGGCCGACCCGCCCGTCGCGCTCGTGACGGCGACGGTCATGCTCGGCGTCATCATGGCGATCATCGACTCCTCGATCGTCAACGTCGCCCTGCCGAACATGGCGGGTAACCTCGGCGCCGCGACCGATGAGATCTCGTGGGTCGCGACCGGCTACATCCTTGCCAACGTCGTCGTTATGCCCCTCAACGGCTGGCTGACGGCGCTGCTCGGGCGCAAGCGATTCTACGCGACGTCGCTTGTGATTTTCACGGTCAGCTCGTTCTTGTGCGGTACGGCGCACGATGTCGTCACGCTCGTCATCTGGCGAATCGTCCAGGGCATCGGCGGCGGCGCGCTCCAGCCGACGGCACAGGCGATTCTGTTCGAATCGTATCCGCCCGAGAAACGCGGTGCTGCGATGGCGATCTTTGGCCTCGGAGCGATGGTCGGCCCGGCGATCGGTCCGACGCTCGGCGGCGCGATCGTCGACAACTTTTCGTGGCCGCTGATCTTCTACATCAACATCCCAATCGGCATCCTCGCGTTCGTGATGACGATGCTCTTCATCCGCGACCCGGACTACATCGTGCGACCCGAACGCGGCGCCGATTGGATTGGCCTCGGCGCGATGACGGCGGGGATCGCATCGCTGCAATACGTGCTCGAGCGCGGCCAGCGGGAAGATTGGTTCTCTTCGAGTTCGATCGTGATTTTATCGATCGTCTCGGTCGTGGGAATCACCTTCTTCATCGTGCGCGAATGGCGCGATCCGCACCCCTTCGTGGATCTGCACGTCTTCAAGTCGCGCTCCTTTACCGGGGCCACGATCATCGGCATCGTCAGCGGCTTTGGCCTCTACGGACTGAACCTCGTGCTGCCGCTCTTCTTTCAAAACGTGCTTGGCTTCAACGCGCTGCAAACCGGCTACGCGTTGCTGCCGGGCGCGATCGCGACCGCGCTGAGCATGCCGATTGCGGGACGTTTGACGAACGTTCTCGATCCGCGGCTCGAAATTGGCATTGGCCTCGCCATGTTTGCGCTCGGGTCGTGGTGGATGGGCGACCTCAACCAGTACGCCGGCTATTGGGACATCTTCTGGCCGCGCACCCTTCAGGGCTTTGCGCTCGGCTTCTTGTTCGTACCGCTCACGACTACGGCTCTGGCGGAAATTTCGCGCAGCGCTATGGGCAATGCGACCGGCATCTACACGCTCGTGCGTCAGCTCGGCGGAAGCCTCGGCATCGCGCTGCTCTTGCTGATCGAAGAGCGGCGCGAGGATTTTGCCCAACAGATGCTGGCCGCGAACGTGACCCTGTCCAATCCCGCCGTTTCCAACTTGCTCTCGAGCTCGCACGACACGGCGCAAGCCGTCGCCAAACTGTCCGGTATGGTCGTGCAGAACTCGACCGTGATCGCGTACGACTACGTCTTCCGCCTCTGCGGGATCATCTTCGCGCTCTCGATCCCGATGGTGTTCTTGCTCACCAAGCCCAAGGCCGCCGCCGGCGCCGAACCCGCACTCGTCGAGTAGTTCTAAAGAGGTGGCCGCCGCGGCCCAGCATAAGGCGTGGACAAACGAAAACGTGGCGGGAAGATGATTGAATACGCCGTCCATTAGAACGCGGCAGCATCCGATGGCGCTCGTCCATCCGACATGGATTATCGCGGCTCTGCTGACTCTCGCGATCGCGATTGCCGTCAGCAACCGCACGTTCGTCGTCCGCAACCTCCACCTTCACTCAGGCCAGCTCCTTTACGAGATCTACGAGCCGCTGTATCTTCACAAGGCCGTCGCAATCGGGGCACCCGGCGTCGTCGCTTTGATGTTCTTTCTCGCAGCCTGGTCTTGGTGGAGGCTCACCTACCTCGAACTCGACGACGCAGCCCTGACCTATCGCCTCGGCCCGTTCTCCGCCAACTCGATCCCCCGGCGCGCGGTACAAGACGTTAGCTTCACCAAGGGAGTCGGTGGGATGCTCTTCGGCTACGGAACGTTGCGCGTCTTCTCCGGCCGCGAGGTCGAGACGATACCGTTCGTCCCAAACGTCGAGAACATCGCCTCATTGCTGGAGCGGCCCTCTGCGTGATCGCCTCGCGACAACGGCGATCGCAGCGCTGCTCGCGTTTGCGCTGCGCTGTACTGCGGCGCCCGCCGGCTGGTGGTGGCTGCTCGTTCCGACGCTTGCCGTTGCGATCGCGCTAGTTTCGGGAAATCGCCCCCCGGTGCCGGCCGGCGTTGCGTTTCGGCGCGGTTGGCTCTTCGGATGGCTTTTCATCTTGGGGGATCTTGCGTGGGTGATCGTGCCTGCGACCGCTCATCTCGGGCCGTTGCTCGCGCTCATCGCACTCGCGATCGCCGCGCTCGAAGCGCTGCCGATTGCGATCGCAGCCTGGGCCTTTGCGCGCGCGGATGGGCCGCTTGCGTTCTGCCTGGGGGTACCTGCCCTCTACGCGTTGCTGGAGGCGGCCCGCGCGGGCGGTCCGCTCGGCCTTCCGCTTGCGACCTTGGGCGCGACGCAAACCGTCGGACCCCTCGCCATAACGCTCGCAATCGGGGGCGTTCCGCTCGCGACATTCGTTGCGCTCGTCGCTGCGGCGTCGCTGGTCTTCGCGATCGAGGCCGAACGCGAGCACCGGCTCCGGCCGCGTGACGCGTGGGGATTGGCGATCGCAGCGGGAGTCGCCGTCGCGGCAATTGCGGCAGCCGCGTTCGTTTGGCACGGCGCGCTTGCTGCGCGCAGCCGTGCTCCGCTGGCACGCATCGGAATCGTCGAAGCGGGCCCGATCGACGTCGGCCGAACGTTCGCGGCGACCGCGAACGATTACGCGGCCGCGACGCAGCGCTTACCGAAGGACGTTGATTTCGCGCTCTGGCCGGAGGGCGTTGTGTTCTTAACGGCGCCTGACGCTGCAGCTCAACTCGCGGCCGTGCGCGGCGCCGCGCGCGCTTTCGGCCGTCCGATTCTTGCCGGCGCTACGCTGCGTGTGAAGGGCACGCTCCACAACGATGTGCTTGCGATCGACGCGCGAGGTAACGTTTCAAGCGTCTACACCAAGCGCCGGCTGGTCCCGTTCGGCGAGTATCAGCCGTTCGCCATCGGCGCGATCCATCGAGCAACGTACGGGGCGGCCGCTGCACAACTCAACGCCCCGGTGGGCATCGGGCACGCGGCGCCGTTCGGAGCGTTGATCTGTTACGAGGTTGCCTTCCCGGACCTCACGCGTGACTCCGCGAACGCCGGCGCGGGCTTCCTCATCGCCGTTCTGAACGACACGTGGTTCGCCGGTACCGACGGCCCCGCCCAACTCGCGCAACTGCTTGCGGCCCGAGCGATTGAGAGCGGCATCGCAATCGTGCGCGTGGACGCGGTCCCGCCGTCGGGCGCGGTCGATGCGGACGGAGCATGGATCGGCACGCCGCTGACCGCCGACGGAGTCGCCGTCATCGAGCCGCCCCCCGGCATCGTAACGCCCTTTCGGCGCACCGGAGAAGCGCCATACCTCGTCCTGCTCGGCAGCTTCGCGATCTTCACCCTGTGGCCGTTCGCGCGCCGCGGCGGTACGGGGACTCCCGTGGGCTAAAGACGCACGCGTAGCTCGACGAAGGGGAGCACGCCGGCGTTGCGCTCGACCACCGCGCTTGTGTGCTCGAAAAAGATCGTCTGGTTGATGTAACGGACGCCGTAATTGAACGAGAGTCGCGACTGGGTCGCGACGACCTCGCGCGCCGTTGCGTCGATTTGCGTCCCGGATTCGAGATCTGCGAGAATCGCCGCGCCGGCGATGCCGGTTGCCGTCTGGAGCGTGCCGTGCATCAGCGGCATTCCGCCGAAGGTAAGCTCGAGCCGGCTCGCCGCCGAGGTCGGAAAACGCCCGTGTAACTCGAGACGCGCGCCGCTCGCGCTTTGCGAGGTATAGCCTGGGGGCGCGGTGAGGTGCGTTGTGTCAAACAGCGCGCCATATCCGACGCCGAAGGCAATGCGGCGATTGGGTTCGTAGATGCGCAGGGTCGCGTCAGCGCTCTCGATTTGCGCGCGCGCCAGGTTCTCCGGATTGCCGAAGTGACGCGTCTGCACGTACGGCAGCCCCTCGCCGTGAAATTCGAACGCGCCCGAGCTCGCGTCGAGATCGATCAGCGGCAACGGCACGCCGCCGCCTTGGACGGTTCCCCCAACGCCGTCGTGGCTGCCGAGCAGAGGCGCCGCGGCGATACCGAGGGTCACGTCGGCTCGGGCCGCGGCCGGAAAGGCAAAGAACGCGAACCCGAGCAGCGCGCCGGCCGCGGTTCGGCGGACCTCAGGCGGGATCAGGTGGTTGCCCCGTTTGGATTTCTCTTTCGAAATCGCTCGGCATGTAGGGTGTGCTGACGTGGACGTACGGTCGTGGCGCCTGCGTGAAGTCGAAGCAGTCGCGGAGATCGTCGGAGCGGGCGTCGGCCTCGCCCAGGCTCGACAAGCCGAACGTCTCTTCCGTGAACTTCACGATGCTGGCCGATTCGTGTTGCACGTGTGAGACGTAGCCGTGCTTGGCGTACGGCGAGATAACGATCAGCGGAACGCGAAAGCCTAGACCCATCTCATCGACTTGCGGCGGCGTCACGTGATCGTACCAGCCGCCCCAGTCATCCCAGGTTACGAAGATCGCCGTCGAGTTCCAATAGGGGCTCGCGCCGATTGCATTCGCAATCGAGGCGACCCAACTCGGACCGCGGTTGCTCTTGCCGAGCGGGTGATCTGAATCAACGAACGATGGTTCGACCCAAGACACGTGCGGCAACGTCCCTCCCGCGATGTCGGTAAGGATTTGCGTCTCAGGGTTGATAACGTCGCTCGCCCAGTCCGTGCCGTAGCGAATGTGGCGGATCGCGTCGTACGCCGCGCCGAATGTGCTGCCGGCCGACGTCGTAAGCGCCGGCGTATAGTAGTGCCACGACATTCCGGCGCCGTCGAGCAGATCGCCGAGCGTCGTGTAGTTAAAACACGGGAAGACTCCGAGCGTATCGGTGCCGTTGGGTGCGAGTTGCGGGACGAGCGTCCCCGCGGGCGCATCGCAGCCCCACGGCGAGACGCTTGGGACCTCGTCGGCTTCGTCGGACTGACCGGCGATCAAATACTGGTGCGCCGGGAAGCTCGGACCGCTATTGGACTGAAACATGCGATCCGCGACCACAAACTGCGACCCCAAGTCGAAGTACGGCTGCGCTTCTGCGCGCGGCACGTATGCGTAAGGAAACGTCGGCGACTCCGGCACGACGACGTACGCGCCGGTAGCCGAAAATCCATATCCTTGCTCGAGATCGAACCCGTCGAGTTTCCCGTCGTCGTACGCGACCTCGTAGGAATAGTGAAAGTGACCGATGTCCTGACCGTTCTCAAGCGTCACGGGCGTCAGCGCAACGGTCGTACCATTGTGCGTGACGCCGGTCGAAGCGGTATCGGCGCCGGGGAAGCCGTGGAAGAGATTGTCGAAGCTGCGGTTCTCTTGCACGATGATGACGACGTGCGTGATCTTGGCACTCGGCGCGGCGCGGTTGGGTACCGTTGGCGGCGGGGCGGGGGTGCCTGGGGTCCCGCCGCAGCCCGCGAGCAATGCCGCGACGGCAACTGCGAACAGCCTCAGCGACCCGGGGAATACCATGAACGCTCTGCTTACGAACCGCCGGCTAGACCCCTTCCTCTGCTTTTCCGCATCCAAAGACTCCGGTCGAGCGATCGCGAACTTCGGACGGCGATACCCGCGTTAATGGGCCTTGAGCTT
>Ga0302325_10017181_pt1 | contig 15305 bp, 10 predicted proteins | sample Palsa_T0_2_FD_201948 | JGI IMG/M metagenome (GOLD analysis project Ga0302325, IMG submission 201948) | Peat permafrost microbial communities from Stordalen Mire near Abisko, Sweden - Palsa_T0_2 | ecosystem: Environmental > Terrestrial > Soil > Palsa > Peat permafrost | place: Sweden: Abisko... | reverse complement strand
TGGCGACGGGTTAACCAGTTGTTGACGGTATAGCCTGTCAGAACATTGTTGGCCCACGTTCCCCCGGACAACGGCTGGAATCGGCCGGTTTCAGCCACCCAGGTCGTATCCACGGAAGGCGCGTCGTTGGGGCTGAGATGGGTGACGACTTCGCACGCCATCATCTTCTGGGAAGGACGGCGCACTTGAGATTGCTTGAAAATATAGTTCACTCCGGCGTCCACGATGGTCGTAAGGCCAAGGTTCAGGTTGTCGGTGATATCATCCGAGAGCATTTCGTAGCTGAATGGATAGGGCTGTCCTTGGTTGGGAACGCCTCGGAGCGAATTAGACTGGTCCAGCGGACACATAAGGATGTTGGAATTGCCCTTGGTGCCGAGTTCCGTCAGGATGGGGCTAAAATAGTAATAGGCCGGCTGCCCGTTCATTGCCAGATCGCCGCCTTGGGGAGGATTTCTCCAGTAAACCCAATCGAAGACGTTAAATGAATAGGTGGTGCCCGATCCGGAACCGGGATAAACGTCCCCGTTATCACCGCAATACATGGCCATGCTCAAGGCCAATTCCTTGCAATTGTTCTTGCAATACGTTTGGGAGGCCTGTGCTTTGGCTCTAGCCAAGGCGGGGAGCAAAAGGGCGGCCAAAATGGCGATGATGGCAATAACCACCAACAATTCGATCAAGGTGAACGCGACGGCGCGCGTTACCGCTGGCTTTGTAACTTTCATAGCATTTTGTTGTCTGATACCGGAACTTATCATTAGTGGGAGGAATTGTCATTGGGAATTCATCCAGAAATAAGTGCATTTGAGCAACCGTTTTGGGCACCGGGAAAGCTGCGGCAAAGCCTGCTTTTTGACTGTCATGCTTTTTTTCTTTTTCTTTTCCGCTGAAGTTTGGTAAACAATAAACATGTCCGTGCGCAACAAACCTGAACATACGACTGAGCAGCCGAAGGCGAAGGTGTTTCTTGTTGACGACCATCCGTTGGTCCGGGAATGGCTGTCCCAATTGATCCAGCGCGAGGACGACCTCTCCGTTTGCGGCGAAGCCGAGGACACGCAGGAAGCGTTGAAGAAAATAGAGGAAACCAAACCGGACATCGTGGTGGCCGATATTTCCCTCAAACACACCCATGGATTGGAGTTGGTCAAAGATTTGCAAGTCCGCCTGCCGGCGCTGCCGGTGCTGGTTCTTTCCATGCACGACGAATCGCTCTACGCAGAGCGCGTCCTGCGCGCCGGCGCCAAAGGCTACATCACCAAGCAGGAGGCCACCAAGAAGATTCTCCTGGCCGTCCGCCAAGTTTTAAGCGGGCAAATTTACATCAGCGAAAAAATGGCCTCCCGCATGGTCCACAAAATGGTTCTTGGCCGCGCCGACAGTCAAAAATCCCCCATCGAACGCCTAACCGACCGCGAGTTGGAAGTATTTCAGCTTATTGGCCGGGGGCAGGGCACGCGGCGCATCGCCAATGAGTTGCATCTGGGCGTCAAAACGGTCGAATCTTATCGCGCGCGCATCAAGGAGAAACTCAAGCTGGAGGACGGCACGCAATTGCTCCAGCAAGCCATCCAATGGGTCCACAGTTTGCAGGATCGATGAGGCGTGTCTAGCCAGTAAGCTTGGAGGATTTCAACGCAAAGGCGCAAAGACTAAATATTCAGTTTTTTCCTTTGCGCCTTCGGGTCTTCGCGCCTTTGCGTTAAATTCTTATGACATGATACAGGGTTAAGCCGCCTATTTCTTCTTGCGCGAAAACACGCCCAGCATCTTGCCTGCGAAATCATCCGACAACCCCAGCCGTTTCTTTAAAACCGAGTAAGCATGCACCGCTTTCTTGTCGGCCCAGATGAAGAAGGAGGACTTTAACCCCTCGCCCGGGCGCGGCCGGTAATCGGTGGATTTGGCCACGTAATTGGGGTCCGACTGCAACGTGTAGAAATAAAGCGCCAGGCTCCGGCGCGTTGTTCCTTCGGGAAACTTGATCGGCTCCGGATAGCCGTGATAGGAAGTTTCATCCGTGTTGAAGATGCCGGCGTGGTTGAAGTTGGGAGCAACTTTGGTGACGCACCGTTTCATGTCCCGGTCCCAGAATTCCAATTCGCCGCCCCACTCCTTTTGCCAGCCCGGGTTGAGATAAAGAATCAGGTTGACGCGGCGATGCCATTGCTTCTGGTGATGATGCATGGTGAAATCGGCGTGGACGTTCAAAAAGCCGCCGCGCTCGGTCTGGTGCATGCCTCCGCCTTCCAGGCTCGGATCGGCCATCAGGCCCGGAATGCCGGTCAGCTTGGACATGAATTCGGTGAAGCGCGGGGTGTTGAACTCGTCCATTACGCGCCGGATGTTGGGCGGGAATTCCTCCCGCTTGCTTTTGCCCAATTTGTTTTCGTTGTAATGCTTGTAATGAATCCAGGAAATGTCATTGGGCTTGGGAAATTCCCGTTCCAATGTCCGCGCCACTTCTTCGTCCAGGAAATTCTCCAACTGGATGCTGGGAAACGGCTGGGCTTGCTGGTAAGCGCGGGCCAGTTCCGGCAGACGCGGCTCCCATTTGGCGTAATTAAAAGCTTGCTGTTCAACCATGGCGTTCATGATGTCCCGAATTCTTGGCCGAATGGGCGCCTCTTGTAAATGCCATTTTCAAGAGTCCTTCATGTTCTAAGCTCCAAGTCCACCAACACGCCATCGGCCGGTTTGGTTGATACACCGGCTTTGGCTTGCGCTTCTTTTCCGACACCAGTGAATTTGAATATTTTCACAACTGCGCCTACCACAAGCCCAACCTCCAGCAGACCGAGAAACCTTCCGGGACAGAAGCGCGGTCCATGTCCGAATCCGAAATGAAGCATTTCCTTCGCAGTAATTCCTTTTTTGGCAAGAACTTCCCATCGGTCCGGGGCAAAAGTTTCCGCGGGGTAACCGGTCACTGTTTTTCCCCAAAACTCCTCGCACCGATTTGCATGCCACACATCGAGGCGGAGTTGCGTCCCTTTTGGGATAAACATCTTTCGGTGGTCAGCCATTTCGAGCCAGGTATCGACGGTGGCCCTGCGCGGCAAAAAATAGAGCGCCGGGGTGAGACGCAACGTTTCCTCAAGCACTCGGTTGAGGGTTGACGCACTTGCCAGCTTATCGGGGTCATAGACACTGATCTCTTTTACTTCCTCATAGATCTGATCTTGGATATCCGTCGCGCGCGACAAATGCGCTATCGCCCAGCTCGCGAATGAGGTTGTGGCCTCCATGGCCCCCGCAAGAAATACCCGGATGTTGCTGCGGAGCGCATCATCCGGGGCGTCGGACTGGAACTGCTTCCACAAGCCGAGACCTTCGGCACGCCCTGACAGCGCGATGTCGGTCAGGGCTTCAAAGTCCGCCATCTTTTGCTTTAGAATGGCGTTGCGACCCGTAAGCATTCTGAAAAGCGCCAGGGAGACTGGGGCGACGGTGTCGCTGATCATATGGTCGATAAGCATCTCGATTGCCGGAACAAAACGATTTCGCAGTTCCTTTTCGGAAACATGCCCGCCAAAAAAGTTGTTTACCAGCATCTCAAGCATCACGACTTTGATTTCCGGCTCGAACTGAATGCGGCTGACTCTCTCGCCGCTGGCTTGCTGGTGGGAACGAAGTGTCTCAAGTCTTTCCGCCACTGTCTTGCGGAACGTTTGTTCAAAGCCATGAAATTTTTCCGGCTGAAATAAATTGGCACGGCTGAATGGTTCGGCAGACAGCCTTTTCTGCCGCCGCCACGTCAAGCCATTCGAGTACAGCAATGAATCCTCGCCCGTTGCGCGAGCGATACCTGCCATGGGGCTTGTATCCCTGTCAAACTGGCCGGGCTTATCGCCGGTTGCGCCGAGCACCGCCTTGATAACGGCTGGCTCGCGGGTTAATAACACGGGCGGTAATCCTGCCAGATAGATATAGCGGTTATGTTTTCCCGAGCCCATTTCCTTTTGGCCATCCCAGTAGAAGGTCTCAAAAATCTTGATCGGGTTTTTGTAATTCCAAAGATGGGGAAACGGCAGCGTCGGTCGTCCGAACCCGCTTAGCGAAACCCGCGTAGGCAGGCAGTCCCCATCAAATGGGTTTACTCCTCTGATCTGCTGCCAGAGGCGCGCTGACCATGCTTGGAAGGACATCTATATCTCGTCGTTCATGTTTGACAAGCTAGACGCAAATCACCCGAGCTGGCAATCCGAAATTGCTCATCGCCTGCGATGGGCTGAAAGGCACTCTCCCTCGAGACCGGAATCCATCACCGATTGTTTGCAATTTGCTTTGCACGGCTCCACTTTGGTTCCCATGAGCAAGCCTTTGGCGCTCGTTTATTACTCAAATTTAATGCCCGGCAGCCAACTGGCGGGCCGCCTGCAGGACTTGGGCTATCGCGTCCAGTCCGTCAGCGACGCCGTTTTGCTGCCGGCCGCCTGCGAAAGCGAAATGCCGCTGGTGGTCATCGCAGAATTGGCGCCGGTGGCCGACGCCTGCGCGGCCATCGCCCGTTTGCGAGCCAATCCCGCCACCCAACACATCCCGGTGCTGGGTTTTGCCCGGATGCCCCACGCCGTCGCGCAAGCCCAGGCGCGCGATTCCGGCGTGAGTCTTTTGGCGGCCGATACCGGCATCGCCGAACAATTGCCGCAATTGCTGGACCAAATCCTCCAAGTCGAATAATCCCATGACAAATCTGCCGACGATCAAATTGGACCGGGGCCTTCACGCCATGCACCTGTTTTACCGCGTGGACCGCCAAAGATGGGCGGGCCTTGCGCCCGGAGAATCCATCCAATGCCGCCAGCGCCTGGAACAGCTTTGCGCGGCCAACGCCCATCCGTCCCATCCCCGTTTGAGCACGTATGTCAACGTCGGCGCCAAGGCGGATCTGGCTTTTTTTCTGCTGGCCGCGGGCCTGGCTGAAATCAGCCAGATGCACCGTGATCTGGAAGCGTGCTTTCCCCCGGGCGCTCTCTCCAAGGTGTTTTCCTATTTGAGCGTGACCGAACTGGTCGAATACATGCCGACGGAGGAAGACAACCGCCGGCTGCTCACGGAGCAGGAAAAACTCAGCCCGGAGAGCGAGGCATTCCAAAAGCGCCTGGGAGAATTGGGCGAGCGCATGCGTCAATACGAACATTACCGTCTTTACCCCGAAATGCCCGAATGGGAAGTCATGGCCTTCTATCCCATGAGCAAGCGGCGCGCCGGGGCAGACAACTGGTATGTGCTTGACTTCGCCACGCGCAAGAAATTGATGGGCGGCCACGCCCGCGTCGGGCGCAAATATGCCGGGCGCGTCTCCCAGCTCATCACCGGTTCGACGGGGCTTGACAACTGGGAATGGGGCGTCACCTTGATGGCCCATCAACTCGATGCGCTCAAGGAGATTGTCTATGAAATGCGCTTCGACGAGGTCAGCGCGCGTTACGGGGATTTCGGCCCGTTTTTTGTCAACATGAGACTGACGCCGGCGGACCTGTGGGCTCATCTGCATTTGTAAGGGCGGAGTGGGTCTTTCCCGTCGGGACTGCTCATAATACATTATGTGGGAACTCCGGGCGGCGAAATTGCGGCCTCTTGCGGAAGGGAAGCTGATTTGGTAAAGAATGTCATGCAATTATTGCGAGCCAAAATCAAAGTTGCGCTTGGATGTTGTCTGGCCGCACTGATGTCGGCCGGGCAGGGCGCCCGGGCTGGCGAGAGCGGCTTGAATGTCATTGTCGTGGTGAATCAAAACAGCGCCAATTCACTCCAGCTTGGCAATGATTATTGCGAACGGCGCGGGGTGCCGCCGCAAAACCTCCTGCGCATGAGCAACTGGACGGGCGGCTCGATTAATTGGGCGCAGAGCGATTTTGAAAGCTATCTGCTCAATCCGTTGCTGGCCATGATTTCCAGCCGCGGGCTGACCAACCAGGCACAGATCGTCGTGCTTTCCATGGACATCCCTTACCGGGTGTACAATGGCGACAGCGACAATGGCACGACCTCGGCGCTCTTTTACGGCTTCAAAACCAACACCGCCGCGCCGCCGGGCCTGCCCGACACCTGTTCTTTGCCGGAAGACTCGACCAACAGCTATGCCTACAGCGAATGGCCCTTCGCGCTGGCGGAACCGGAAACGGCCGGCACCAACGCGTTCCTGGCCGTGATGCTCACGGACACCAACCTGGCCCAGGCGGAATCCACGTTGGAGCGGGGCGTGGCCAGCGACAGCACTTTTCCGCCGGAGACGGTTTATCTTGAAAAAACGTCGGACACCGCGCGCAACGTGCGCTTCATTTTGTTTGACAACGCCATTCAAGAGTGCCGGGCGCGGGGCGATGACGATGTGATCCGAATCGACTCCGATTCCACCGCGTGGACCAACGCGTTGGGGCTGGACACTGGCCTGGCTGGTTTCTCATTGCCCACCAACAGCTACGTCCCCGGCGCGGTGGCGGACTCTTTGACGTCCTTGGGCGGGTACATTCTTGAGGACGCGGGCCAGACGCCGTTGCTGGCGTTCCTGGAAGCGGGGGCTTCGGGCAGTTATGGGACGGTGGTCGAGCCATGCAACTACACTTATAAATTTCCAGACCCCATGGTGTACTTTTACCAGAATCGCGGCTTTTGCCTGGCGGAGGCCTATTACCAAAGTCTGCCCAATCCGTATCAAGGCTTGATGGGGGGCGAACCGTTGTCGGCACCCTTTGCCCGGCCCGGTTCGGCCGAGTGGATTTCCCCGGCCAGCGGCAGCCTGCTCACCGGCAGCGTCGCCTGCGCGCTCTCCTTTTCCGCCGCCGAAACCAATCTTCCGCTAGCGCAGGTGGATTTGTTTGTGGACGGCAGCTTCGTCCAGACTCTGACCAACTTGCCACCCACTGCCGGGAACATTTTTTCCGCGACCATCAATGGCGTCACGGCCACTTACACGGCGGCGAACGGCGATACGCTCGCCTCCGCCGCTCTCGGGCTGGCCTCCGCTTTGACGTCGCAGGAAAACGCGACCGGCGTCGAGGCGGATGCTGTGGGAGACCGTCTGGTGCTTCGGTCCCAAAACGTGGCCGTGCTGGGCAGCCAGATTTCGGTGCGGGGCGGCGCGACGATCGGCTCCGCATCGGCCCTGACCTCGTTTGCAGGGGCGGCGCTACCAACGTTTCTGGATAGCACCGCCTACGGTTACCACGTCGTGGAGGCCACCAATAATCCGAACGTGGGCGATTGGCTGCAAATGACGTTCATTAAGACCAATGGCGCACAAGTGACGGTCGCCGTCACCAATACCCAATCTGGCGCGGGCATCGACACTTTTCTGCAAGACCTGATGAATCAAATCAACGCCACTCCCGCCCTGCAAACGGCGGACGGCGCCAACGCTTCCGACCTGCTTTACAACGGCGGCTCGGCTTACATCTTCCTGGTCAACGCGGCATCGCCCGGCTGGCCAGCCGCGCAAATCCAGACCGTCTTCACCGGTTCAGCCGACCTCGGCGCCATGCCCGCCGGCGGCTGGACAACCGACGACAATTTTGTCGATTTGCAGCCGCGCGCGCATGTTTATATAAGTTCCGGGGCCGTGTCGCTGCCCGTCCCATTTACATTGGACACCACGCGATTCGCGGATGGATTCCACGAATTGACAGCCGTGGCGTACGAAGGCACCAGCGTCCGCACGCAAACCCGGGTAGGGCAGACGCTGCAATTCCGCAACACATCGCTCTCCGCCACTTTCAACGCGCTGCCGCCGGCCACGAATGGCAATCTCCTGTTTTCCATCGTCGCCAACGCCACCAACATCGCCCAGATCGAATTATTCAGCACAGGCGGCCTGTTGGCGGCGACGAACCATCAGCCCGTGGTGGAACTCGCGGCGCCGGTGGCGACTTTGGGCACGGGGCTGCATCCCTTTTACGCCGTGGTGACGGACTCCAATGGCCACGAGTATCAGACCCCCACAGTTTGGGAACAAGTCCCGGTGTTGCAATTGAGTGTCATCGGGGCGCCGCGGGCGTTGAGCTGGGCTTCCATTGCAGGGCGGCAGTATAACATCATGGCGGCGACCAACCTTCTCGGGGGGTTTCAGACGGTCGGCACGGTCCTCGCCACGAACGCGCAGGCGCAATGGACTATTCCCAGTTCGCCGGGCGACGCGGTGTTTTATCGTGTGTCGGTCATTCCGTAGAGCAGCCACGTTGGATTGCATTTGCCATAGGCCGGGTTCATGGGCTATTGTTTCCCGCATGAGAAGGTATTCCAAATGTTGGGCCGTGTGCGTTGGGTTCGCGTGGATGCTGGCCGCCGCCGCCGCGTTCGCCGCCGATTCTTTGGATTGGCGCGCACAACAGAATCAGGTTAGCGCCGATATCCAATCGTGGGACCTGTCCACCTTGCTCAAAAAAATCGCCCGCCAAACCGGCTGGCATGTCTATGTGGAAAGAGGCGCCGAAACCACGGTCTCGGTCAAGTTCAAGGACCTGCCCGCGGACCAGGCCCTGCGTCTCTTGCTAGGCTCTCTCAATTATTCCAAGGACCACACCAACGGCGTCTCCCGGTTGCTGGTTTTTCGCACCATCCCCAAGGCCGCGACGCAAGCCGTGGCGGCGGAGAAGAAGGATTACCGCATCGCCAATGAAGACCTCGTCAAACTCAAGCGCGGCGCGACCAATTCCATCGATGACCTGGCCAAGGCGGTGGGCGGCAAAGTCATCGGGCGGGATGACCGCATCGGCCTTTATCGGCTGCAATTTGACAACGCCGCCGACGCGGCTGCCGGACTGCAAGCGCTGGCCTCCAACCCCTCCGTGGCGGCAGCCGATGGCAATTACTCGGTGGATCGGCCCACACCGGCGCAAATGACGCAGGTCCCAAACCCGTCCGGGCCGGTCTTTAATTTGAATCCGACCCCAGTGGCCAACGGCCCGATTGTCGGGTTGGTCGATACCTCCGTCGATCCGCCGTCGCAATTTTCGCCTTACGTGCTCACGCCCATCAATGTCACCGGCCAGAACGACACTCCCGGCACCGACCCGACCCACGGCACCAGCATGTTGGAAACGTTGCTGGCGGCCATGCCCAACGACCCGAGCAAGATTTTGCCGGTGGATGTTTATGGCAGCGGCGAAACCACCTCGACCTACGAAGTCATGGAGGGCGTTTTGGCGGCCATCAATGGCGGGGCCAACCCCATCAATCTGAGCCTTGGAGGCACCGGCCAGAGCGCCATGTTGGGGCAATTGATTCAGGAGGGGGAACAGAAAGGGATCGTCTTTGTCGCGGCGGCGGGCAACACGCCTGGCGAAGGGGATGTTTATCCGGCCATGTATCCGGGAGTGATTTCAGTGACCGCCTCGACGCAAACCGTCAATGGCCCGATCACCGCCTCCGCGGGCACGAGCGGCTCCACGCAATTGGCCTCGTACGCGAACGACCCTGCCGGCACGTCCATCATCGCGCCCGGCACGAGCATCGTGCAGTGGAACGGCCAGACTTGGGAAGTGCAAGGAACGTCTCCCGCCACTGCCAGCACCACCGGTACGATCGCCGATTTGGTAAACGCGGACCATCTCACTCTCGCTCAAGCAGTTGCGGCAGTCACCAAGGCAGCTCCGGCGCCGATGACGAAGTAGCAAGCTCCTTCTTCTTCCTGATCGTAATCGTAATCTTCTTCGTGCAAAACGAGGACGATTACGATTACGATGAGGAACAGATGAAGTTGCCTGCATGACAAACGCCGTTCCAGGCGTCAACGCCGATGCCCCTGGCCAATCCGCCTTGGGCCGTTTCGTCGCCAAGTTCGCGGTGCTCAAGGACGCGATTCCGGAATTGTGGATTGTCTTCGCCATTAAATTCGTCAGCATCGCAGCTTATCAGCTCACCAACATAACCATCGTCCTCTGGCTTCAGTCCGACTTGGGTTACAATGACAAGCAGTCCCTCTATATGGTGAGCGCATGGTCGATCATGATGTCGGTGGTCACGCTGATGGTGGGGTCGTTGACCGACACACTGGGGATGCGCCGGACGCTCTATCTCGGAACGGTCGTCTGCATCTTTGGCCGCATTCTGATGACCGTTACCACCATCAAATGGCTGGCTCTGTGGGGCGGACTAATGCCGCTGGCCGTAGGTGAAGCCTTGGGCGGGCCGGTTTTGGTTGCGGCCGCGCGCCGCTATTCCAACACCAGGCAACGGTCCATGTCCTTCTCCATGATTTACGTGATGATGAACGTCGGTTTTCTGATCGCGGCCTGGCTGTTCGATCTGATGCGCAAGGGCCTGGGAGAGTACGGCCACTTGGACGTGTTGGGACTCCACATTTCGACGTATCGAACCATTTTCTTGACAAGTTTGGTTCTGGAGGTGATTATGCTGCCGCTCATTTATTTGTTGCGCGAAGGAGCGGAGGCGACCGATGAAGGTCTCAAGCTCGTTCCCCTTAAACCAAAGCCTTCGGACCGGAACTTTGTCCATTCCATTGGCCTGACCGTGAGCGAGGCTTCGCGGGGAACCATCCGGCTCTTCTTTACTTTATGGCAGCAGGTCGGATTTTACCGGCTGCTGGCTTTTCTGGTATTGATCGCGTTCATAAAGCTGATTTACAAACAAATGGACTATGTGTACCCGGTTTTTGGCGTCCGTGAATTAGGACCGGGCGCGCCCATCGGGATGTTGTGGGGGATGAACAGCCTTTTCATCATTGTGATGGTGCCGATTATCGGGGCGCTCACGCAGAGGTTTTCCGCTTACTCTATGGTGATTTTAGGCTGCCTCCTTTCCGCGGCCTCAATTTTTATCATGGCCATGCCGCCGGCGTGGTTCGCGCCGCTTGCCCATGGCATTCTCGGAAACGTGATCGGCCACGGGTTTCTCGGCCTCAAGGGGGAGGTTCATCCGTATTACGTGATGATTGCGCTCTTTGTTTTTGTGCTGTCGATTGGGGAGTCGTTTTATTCGCCGCGCGTCTATGAATACGCCGCAGCCATCGCGCCCACAGGACAGGAAGCTTCCTACGGAGCTCTTTCGTATGTGCCGTTGCTGCTGGCTAAATTGCTGATCGGTTTGTTTTCAGGCAAATCGCTGATGAAATATTGCCCGGAAACCGGCCCGCGCCATTCTCAAACTCTATGGCTGATCGTGGCGCTGTTGAGTCTGGTTGCGCCCGTGGGCTTGATCGCTCTGCGCCGTTACATCCGGGTTCAGGAAGCCGGACGATCGGATTGAAACTGACCCGATGCGTGGCCCTTTTCAAGTCCAAATGGGCGAAAATCTGGTTCTAATCGCCCCCCGGCTCGGCTGGAGCCTCGCCCTACCGGGATGCCTGATAGAGCGAGGCTCCAGCCGAGCCATCGGCCTCCAGCGCACAAAACCAGATTTGCGCCCAGTCCAATTGCTCCATCAATCATCCTGTTGCCTCTTTTGAATTTTCGGCTAATGTGGGGCGCACGAGAATGCGAATAAAGAATCTTTTGACCTGTGGCTTGGCTGTTTTTCTGGCAAGTTGCGCTACATCCCCGACGAAACATACCGCGCCAGGGGGGCAACAAGCGGGGCCAAACCCCTTGCCGCCTCCTGCACAAGATAACCTGGCATCATTCAAGGCGAGAGCGGCCCGCTTTCATTCCGTGGTCACTGTGCCCACGTTCGAGACCACCGCCAATGCCCTCGATGCGTCTGTCAAAGCGGCCATCGCCGAGGCGGAGGCTGGCCTGGCCCGCATCGGACACCTTCAACCCTCCGAAGTCACCTTTGCCAACACAGTGCGCGCGCTGGATGATGTCAACTACATCATCGCCAAAGTCGAGAATCGCATGTCCGTCATCAAGGAAACCAGCACCAACGCCGTCATTCGCGATGCCGCGACCGATGAGGTCAAAGCTTTGGACGATTGGTCCGTGGGTTTGGATTATCGGGAGGATGTTTACAACGCCATCAAAGCTTATGCCGACACGCATCCGAATCTGAAGGACGAGGATGCCAAGCTGTTGTCCGACACGATGCGCGATTACCGCCGCGCCGGCCTCGATTTGCCCAAAGCCAAACGCGACGAGGTGGAAGCCGAGCGCAAAAAATTGTCCGCATTGAGCACTGATTTTCTGAGCAACGTGACCAAAGCCGAACAACACATCCTCTTCACCAAGGCGGAATTGGAGGGCGTGCCGGACGATTTTCTGGAGCAAAAGGGCGTTATCAATGCCTTTGGCGCTTATACGGTCATGGCCAACATCACGTGGCATTACGTCACCGTGATGGAAAACGCGAAGCGCGAGCAGACGCGCTTGCGGATGCAAACCGCCCGCGACAGTTTGGCCAAAGAGAAGAACATTCCGCTGCTACAACAGATTCTGGTATTGCGCGACGACATTGCCCACAAACTTGGCTACGACAATTGGGCCGATTACGTCATTGAAATAAAAATGGCCAAAACGGCGGCTCGCGCGATGGATTTTTTGGAACGATTGCGAACCGGCTTGCAGCCGAAATTCGACTCCGAGATCACCCAGTTTCGCGCGATGAAGGCCAGGGACACCAGCGATCCGCACACGCCCGTCCTCCTATGGGACTGGCGCTATTACGCCAATCAACTCAAGAAGGAAAAATACACCATCGATGAAGACGCGTTGAAGGTCTATTTCCCCTTTCAACGCTGCCTGGACGGGATGTTCGCCATCTATCAAAGAATTTTCGGACTCAAGTTTCAGCGCGTCGATCCGCCTTACAAATGGGTGGACGACTTGCAGCTTTACTCTGTGTCCGACGCTTCGACGGGCGAGCCGATGGGACTCTTTTATCTTGATATGTTCCCGCGCGAAGGCAAATACAACCACTTCGCCGAATTTGGCATCATCGACGGAAAATTGCTGGAGAACGGAACCTACCAGCGCCCGGTGGTCACGCTCATCTGCAATTTCCCCGCGCCGCAGCCGAATCGCCCTTCGCTCCTGCCGCATGAAGACGTGGTGACGCTCTTCCATGAATTTGGCCACGCCATGCACGCCATTTTGACGCGCGCCAAGTACGCCCGCTTTTCCGGCACCAGCGTGCCCGGCGATTTCGTCGAAGCCCCTTCGCAAATGTTGGAGAATTGGGCCTGGGACAAAAAAGTGCTGGACAGCTTTGCCGCCGATTATCGCGATCCGACGAAGAAGATTCCGTCGGCCATCCTCGATCAGCTCAAGGCGTCCAAGCTCGCCATCGAAGGCGCCTACTATCGCCGGCAACTGGTCTTCGGTTTGACGGACCTGGCATTGCACACCCAAATCCACGCCGCCAACGCCGATCAAGCCCAACCGATGGCGGATGGAATCGCGGCCAAAACATTTTTCGCGCAGCCGCCGGGTACGGCCTGGTTGGCCTATTTCGGGCATTTGATGGGATACGACGCCGGATATTACGGCTATGCCTGGGCCGATGCGATTGCGGCGGACATGGCCACGGTGTTCGAGAAGGCGCCCGACGGCTATTTTGACCGCGAGGCCGGGCGGCGTTTGCGGGAGGAGATTTACGCCAAGGGAAATTCGCGCGACGTCAATATTTCCATTGAGAAATTCCTCGGCCGCCCCGAGTCGATTGAGCTGTTCCTCAAAAAGATCGGCGTCAATTCGCAGAAATGAACCGATCTGAGAATTGCGGATTTGACTAAGAACAATGGCCGTATAAATATGAAGTGCTATGACGAGAGATAAAATTCGAACGGCCATCAAGGAGGGACTTCCTTTTATGATCAAAATGGCTGACGGGGAAAAGTATGAGGTGGCCGATCGTTATAGAATTGCACTTGGCAAAACCACCGTCATCGTCGTCGGTGAAGACGACATGCCGCACGTTCTTCCACTGTTGACTATGACTGGCATGAGCTATTTGAAGTCGTCGAAGAGCGGAACTCGCTAAAGTAAAATTGATTTCCAGGCTATCATTTCCAGCAACTGTTTTATTCCTGGGTATTCTTCTCTTTTGCGGCTGCGGCCGCCGCCAGACTCTGGTCGAAATCGCCAACCAAGTCCAGCAATTCCGCGTCGGCAACGGCGGCGATCCGAGTGGTCTGGATCCGCAGATCGCCACCGGACAGATCGAGCACGACATCATGCTCGCTTTGTATGAGGGACTGGTTTATGGGGACGCCAAGGACGGTTCGCCCCGGCCAGGCGTGGCTGAAAGCTGGGACATTTCGCCCGACAATTTGGTTTACACATTTCACCTCCGCAAAAGCGCCCGCTGGTCCAACGGCGATCCGGTCACGGCCCGCGATTTTTACGAATCGTACCATCGCATGCTCCTGCCGTCGCTGGCCGCGCAGTATTCCTACATGCTCTACCCTGTCGCCAATGCCGAGGCCTTCAATTTGGGCAAGATCACCAACTTTGACCAGGTCGGCTTCAAAGTGCTGGATGACTACACCCTGCAATTGACACTGCATAGTCCGACTCCTTATCTGCTCAAAATGATGATACACAATTCGTGGGATCCGGTGCCGGTGGCGACGATTAAGAAGTGTGGCGAGTTCGACAATCGTTCCAATCCATGGACGCGCCCGGAAAACTTCGTGGGCAACGGCCCATTTGTGCTCAAGGAATGGCGCATGAATTCGCATGTCCTGGCGGTCAAAAATCCGACCTACTGGGACGCTAGCCATGTCCGGTTGAACTCCATTGACTTCGTCCCCGAAGAGAGCTACGACGCCGAAGAGCGGATGTTTCGTTCGGGCCAGCTTCATACCATTCGCACCGCGCCCCAGTCCAAAGTGGACTTCTATCGGAAAAACAAGCCGAATTTGATCAACATATACCCAATCTTGACCACCTATTTCTACTACTTGAACGTGACGCGCCCGCCGTTGAACGACAAGCGCGTTCGCCTGGCTCTGGGCATGGCCATCGACCGGCGGGCCATCACCGAAACGGTCACGCGCGCCGGGGAAATTCCGGCTTTTTGTTTCACGCCGCCGGGGACGGCGGGCTTTACGGCCAAGGCCCATTTGCGGGAGGACCCGGCGGAGGCGCGCCGACTTTTGGCCGAGGCCGGCTACGCGGACGGAAAAAATTTTCCCGAGATCAAGTTGCTCTACAACACTCTGCAAAACCACAAGGCCATCGCCGAGGCCGTGCAGGAAATGTGGCGCAAGAACCTCAACATCGAGATCACCTTGAAGAACGTGGAATGGAAGGTCTATCTGGATGAAATGAACCACACCAATTACGATATCTGCCGTGGTGGCTGGGGCGCCGATTACGATGATCCGGGCACCTTTCTGGATATTAACATAACCGGCAGCGGCAACAATAGCACAGGCTGGTCCAACGCCGAGAACGACCGCCATT
>Ga0302325_10017180_pt1 | contig 15306 bp, 17 predicted proteins | sample Palsa_T0_2_FD_201948 | JGI IMG/M metagenome (GOLD analysis project Ga0302325, IMG submission 201948) | Peat permafrost microbial communities from Stordalen Mire near Abisko, Sweden - Palsa_T0_2 | ecosystem: Environmental > Terrestrial > Soil > Palsa > Peat permafrost | place: Sweden: Abisko... | reverse complement strand
CAAGTCTCTTCCTCGTCGCTCTACGCCATGCTCGATGCCCTCGAATTCAACTCGATCTCGTCTCGATCCTTGCCTTGCGATTCTCGATTCTTGTCCTATCCCGCTTCATCCCTGTCCTCCATCCCTGGCCGTCGTATCCCCGCGTTCTCGATATTGTATCCTCGTCGACAACGCATTCTTGTATCCGCATCCTTCCCTGGTCGTCTACTCTCAGCATTCCTGGCTCCTCGTCACCTCACAGCCGCCGATGTGTTCTCCATCCCTGGCCGTCTATTCCTGGCATTCCTGGCTCGTCATCACCTCACAGCCGGATGCGTTCTCCATCCCTGATCGTCTCCACTCTGCATTGTCCCGGTACCTCGTCAATAGTACTGCGCCTCTGCACTCTCGTCTAAACTCCGATCCTCTCCGCATGTCCTCGGTACCTTCGTCTTATCCCTTTCTACCGTCGACAATGCATTCTTGTGACTGCATCCTTGTCTTGGTCGTCTCCGCCGCATATTGTTCTTCTACTGTCAATGCATTCTCGTATCCGCCCTTCGTCTAAACCTCGAATTCCTCTGGCACACCTCGGCAACTTCTTTCTCCTTTTCGCCGTCGTCGATGCACTCTCATATTACCGCCGTTACTCCTCGTTTTAATCTATTCTCAGTTCGATCTTTGTTCTTCCCACCCACCCTCCCTTTTTGCAAGTCCCTGCTCGGCATCCTTGCCACTCAATGCCACCCTTTGCCACCCTTGCCACCTCCGGAGGGGCGGGGAGGGGGAGAGGGGGGGTTCTCTCTTTACGGCGCAGGGACCGCGCCTGGTGGGGAGGAATATAGAGGAGGTGAGAAGGGGCGGGAAGAAGCGGAATACGAGCCAAGGAAGGAGGACGCAAGCTCGTATGAAGCGAAGTTTCGGAAGAAATTTGTTCCCACCCTCCCTCCCTTGGTTTTCAGAAGAAATTTGTTCTTCTAATATTATTGTCGATTTCGTCCTTCGTCCTGTCCTATTTTCGTCAGCTCTCGGTTCCTCGTCCTTGGTCTTCTCTCTTTTAGTCCTCAGCCCGTCATCTTGGTCTCTGCTGTCCCCGATATTTGGCTCGTTTCTTTGGTCCCGCAGGACGTCCTTGGCCTCCGCTTTCATCTATAGGCACTTGGCCTGCCTCTCTGTAGGCGGCATCCTGTCCCAGTATGTCTCGTTCCTGTACCTTGGTCCTCACAGTCCTTCGATTTCGTCTTCTCGGTTCAACCCACGCTATTCACTATCATTATCTTCGGTCCTGGTTTCCTGTTTCTATCCATCGACTATTCCTGTCGCTCAACCCATTCTCTGTCTCCACGCCTTCGGGTCTTCGTTCCTGCGCTACGCCGCCTCTTTGTCAACCCTCCACCTCGTCTGTTGCTTCAACACTCCTTCGTGTGCACAACAAGGTCTCCTACGTGAGATTTCCCTTTCGTCCTTCGATTTTGGCCTTCTTGGGTGTGACCGTGTACCTATTCCTTCGCGGCGGGTGTGACCATGTATCCAATGCTCATGGCGGGTGTCCCGTGTACCCAATCTTCACGATGTTCTTTCCTGGGTGTACTGTGTACCCATTCCTTCGCGGTTCCTTTCTCCTCCGTCTTTCCCGGCCAAGTCCTTGTTTCGAAATCCACCCTGTTGTGTCTGCAACTCTCGAGCCTCGTCCTTCCTCGATGTCAATCGGCTATCGTCCTTCTCTCGTCTCCCTACGGTCTTGCCCTGCATCGTCACTATCCCCTATATTCCGAGTCCATCTCCGCCTGTTGTTTCTATTCCCGATACCCTCAGTCCTTCCGATTCAACTCGCTTCCCTACAGCCCGGTCCTATTGTTATCCTTGCATTTGGCATTCGGTGTTCAGCATTCGCAGTGTATCCTGCCTTCGTTCCTGTCATCCTTCTCCTTTCGTCACCGCTTCACCTCTATATCGACTCAACCTTCCTCTGTATCGTCCACGACAAGGCCTCTTCGTAGACTTCTCCGATTGTTTATCCGCACTTGGGTCTCTTGGGTGTGACCATGTATCCAATGCTCATGGCGGGTGTCCCGTGTACCCAATCTTCACGATGTTCCTTCCCGGGTGTACTGTGTACCCTTTCCTTCACGGTTCCTTTCCTCCATCTTTCCCGGCCAAGCCCCGATCCCAATCCTTCCGCTGTCGTGTTTGTCGACTCTCCGAGCCTACGTCTTTCGCTGTTATCGATGTCACCGTTATTTTCCCCACGGTCTTTCTCTACCTCGATTTCGGTCCTCCCTATCGTCGTTGTCACGCCGCCTCTACTGCTATTCTCATCCTTCTGGTCTCTGCGGTTCTCTGTCGCGTCGATCTTCCTTGTCTCTGGTTGTCTATCTGCTACGGTGTTCGGCGCCTCATCGCTCTTCATTCTCTGCACCGTCAGATGTCTACTTCCGCACCTGTCTCCGTCCGTTGTTTCTACTTTCGATACCCTCAGTATTTCCGACCCAACTCGGCTTTCTCTATCTTCGTCTCCGGTCCTATCGTTATCCTTGCATTTAGCATTCTCCTATATCCGGTGTTCAGCATTCGCAGCCTATCCTGCCTTCGTTCCTGCATCCTCTGCCCTCGTCCTCCCTTCACCTCGGTTATATCGACTCGACCTTCTCTGTATCATCCACGGCAAGCTGTCTTGTTTGTCAATCTTCCGAGCCCTCGCCATCTGTCATTGTCGTCGTCTTGCCGCCCCCGTCACTTCATCCTCGTCTATTCTGCAGTCCTTGTCACGTCGATCCTATCTCTTCATCTCTCCGGTTGTCGTCTATCCGTCGTTACGATGTCTCTTCCGCTCTCCCTCCGCATTGTCAGATATCCACTTCCGCTTCGCTTCCGCCTCCGCCTCCGCCTCCATCATCTTCTTATCTTTCTTCTATTATATCGCTATCTATTCTCATTGTTACTGTCCGGGATTGTTGTTTGGATCTTATGTTACTAGTTAGGCGTCCAGGAGTCCGCCCTTAGGGGGGACGTACTGTCACGGATCTAGGGTCGCAGCCCTGGCGCGGCCTTAAAAACAGTCATGTAGCCCGTAGTTAGTTTCCTTAGTTCTCTACAACACCATGAAGGGAAGCAAATGTTTACCATAACTAGCCTTCCATTCCGCCTGCATAGCCCGTGGTTCTCTCAGTTTGTGACATCGTCTGTTCTATCATTTCGAGATAGTGTTCATGAAACTGCTGGTTCGGAATTCCAATTCGGAACGACGCTCAGATGTCGTACTGTATATCCTAGGAATGCTGAAAAATTAAACGTGATCAGATCACTCCACCTCCACTTCACGAGGGATATACTCACATTCACCCCTGACTGCTTAGTACAGAAAATATTGTCCCGTTCGTTGCAGAACATCCAGATTTAGTCTTACTTGAAGAAAGCTCACGTTGTCAATCACCTGCAAATACGGATCCATGAAATAACCGGTTCAACATCATCATCCTCAGTCTCCGCCCTCTCCTCGTAAGTACTGTCCGAGAAATTCCTCAGGTACGTCCATCAAAAGCGGTAGATCCTGTTCTCGCGGCTTCAGAATGTGCTAGGTCCATCGCGGTTGGTGTCAACTCTATGGTGTACGGTCACCGGGGGATCTATCGATGCCGAAGCGGCACCGGTCAAATTATGGGGTCTCCGTCAACGCCCAAACTCAGAAAAGATTTCCCATTCAAACTACGTATTAAATTAGCTCAATCGCACTGCATTTCCTTCAAAACTACGGTGCCCGCGATCTCCAGAATGATCACTAAGTCTCAACAAACTCCTTGTCGCCCTTCTCGAATTTGAACCAAGCTCGGAGATCGTGAGCCGCAGATCTCGCTTTGTTGAAGTAGGTACTCCGGGTACGATCCGAGAGCCGTTGGGTAACGAGAATTCCCATACTTAAGAGCAAATCAGGGTATTCACCCACCTCTGCCACAACAACCACTCATTCAAAAATTCTAACCACAAGGTATCTACTAGAATTGACCATGCACTCTTCAACCATGCTATCAAAAATAGTGTAATACACATAGTTCTGGAGATAATGGCCAAAAGGGCTTGATTTTCGAGATTTTTTACTGTGGTGGTCTAAATTGAAACTTTCTTATATATGGAGGGGAAATGTGCTATATTCCACACTTTTTGACCATTATCTTCACCACCAGAGAAGATGAATAGATTCTGAATACATTGGTGGAAACATATGCAACAGATCCAAGAGATATCTCGAAATCAGAATTTTTCATCAGGTGGTGGTGGTGCTGGAGTCAGTTTTCTGGAGTAATTTTTGGTGGTTTCGGTGCTTATGTGTGGCTTAACTGTGAGAATTCTCGTTACCCAACGGCTCTCGGATCGTACCCGGAGTACCTATATGTACTCATACAAATTGATCTCGCAGTATTCCATATCTATGAAATAGCGATTGGTATTCGGACCCAGTGACCCTTGGTGAAGAATCTCGAGGATATGGTTAGACTTATCGTTCTCAAAGCTCGGTAAGGAATCGAATTCGTTAATATCTGCAACCCCGAATATCTTTCTTGCGAAAAGCTTAAACCGATGTCAGTGAAAGAGCCGTGCGGGGTTCATACTTCCGAGGTAGAGGCCTTGTGGAGCTATAGGTCAGCCAAAAAGCAAAGTGAAGATCGCTACACAAAATACTGTCCCTCTTCCCCCGGGTATAATGCGGATGAGTCTCATGTTGACTCGGTTTGAGAGCCATTCGTAAATTTCATCGTGGCTTGCAATACTCATCAGCGTATCCGATTCTGTCTCTCCCGCCTTGGTGAAGTCCATTTCTTGATGGGTGGGGCGCGGCACCGAAGGGGAGGGGGGACTACATATTTATATACTAAATTTATGTTAAGCAGTCTATTTCAAGGTCATACAGTTCCGTGGGGGCGTGATCCTGCTATAATGTTTTGAATTCAGTCAAAAGCCAATAAAAAGCAAGGTCGCATCCATGTGACTAAGGCAATTTCCGCGGAAATGTAAAGCAGTTTCCCCTTTTTTTGGCAAGTTAAACCTCAGACGCGGGACTGATAGCTTTTCCCACGCACAGTGCATGGCCCAAATTACATCATGTATTGGGAGGATGACGAAATGATTCTCATAATACGTAAGATTGAAGTTGCATGGTCATTGCAAGAAAAGGTCACCAACTAATAAGAGAAACTCCGAAGAGTCTAAAAGATGGGAGTATGCGAGATCGGCGCAAACACGCCCTCAACGCCTGACAGCGTAGTCCTACGAAACTTATGTCTTTCTACGATACCTTTCTGTTATTGGGCCCTCCATATTAAGTTACTATCATTACATTCCTTAATGGCCGCCGGCATCATTATCCCAGATGTTACTCGGCAATGGACATCCAGTTCCGGGATTCGAACAATCAGGAAACAATCAGGAAGCCGGATTCTGCTTCTGCTTTACTCGCTAGCGAAAAGGAATTCGGCTTGCACCCACTGCAGTCCAGCAACCGTAGAAAGACAAACCGGGCAGCAACCAATCAAAAGACTGTGCAACCACACACAAGATAAGGCCACGCTTGCAGTGGGGCCGGTCGCGATAGTAGCGCTGTTGCGCCTTTGCGCACGAAGTGGACTTTTGCTTCCGCCGTATAGAAATATAGTTTTGGTGATGACGTGGGGGTTCAAACCCAATTAACATTGAAGTTACCACCGACACAACATAAAGCAGCCAGTGATTGACATTTCATCGCCGCCACTCTCAAGTATCAAAGCAACTGAGGATTCAGAATGAAGTGCTTCTTGACACTATGGGTGGGAGTATCGGCGAACGGTAGTGTACTCAGAAGGAGCTATTGATCACAGTCAAGCGTTATAGTACTTTTCTTACGCCGAATGCAAAGGCTACCATTCCTGCGGGAAGCACGTATATGATAACGGTAGTGACAAATGTCTAACAATACTCTCCATCGGAGATATGGCACAAAGATTATAAGGAACTTCGTCCATGGCCATTCTGGACTGGAACGGAAAGAGAAGGTAACCCTGGTCCATTGTGTATCCCTCATTTCCTCTTTTTGTTTCCCGTTTCCGTTAACAGATCCATTCTAATATCTAGCGTTCGTGAAACTTCTGGAGGAGATCCATGCCGCATTCACAGACTACCACGTCGCTATGCCCTTGGTTATCTCCGAAGGCGAGACAGTAGCAGTTCGTATGGTCCTTACAGGCACCCACACAGCGCCATTCAAGGGTATTCTGGCACATGGGAAACATGTAAGATGGGAGATTTTGGTGATTATGAGATTAAAGATGGCCTTATTTTTGAGCAGGAGAGTTTCCGGGAGTGGTTGGAGTTGATGAGTCAGTTACAGTGGCCTGTTCGATGAAGTATTTAATTCGATGGGAAGAAGATAACGGTATTACAGGATAGCAGCAACTTATCTCCTATGAATGACTGACAAGAGCGATCCACAACAGTCTATATCGTTTCCTGTGTCATAAAACGATCCCTGGAGACGCTATTTGCCATCCTCTCTGAACCAGTTTGATGCCGCCGAGGAGTGAGATCTGAAGAACGTCCGCGTTTGTAGCTTATTAGTTAGTCACTGTTGCGAAGTCATAGCATGTTATAATAATACGATTTCGTAACGCTAAATCCATGGCCAGTATTCGACCCTTCCTACAATATCCATGCGCGAGGGCGAAGCTAAATACGCTTCTTTTTGCTGTAAGGATCTTTCCGAACTGAAACCTTTCCTGAAGGCGCTCCTTTTCTGGCCGTCCGCGTTGGTCCAACCCTTCTTTCGATTTTGGGGAAACAGGAATCGAGGCGCCATTGGGATTCATCGTTTGCCAGGACATAATGATAATAGATTAAGACGTACTTGGAATTCAGTACGCCTTTCTCCAAATCTGCCTTCACATCATGTCTAATGGCATCGCTAATGTCCATATGACCCCACCCTGTGCCGCGTCGTCGAAAAAATATGAGCTCTTGGTCATTGACAACGTAACCATATCGGGATCCATGCATATCCATATAGCCGTGGATCTGATTTATAACTTTCTGGGCCTCAGGATAGGCGGCCCTATCGTTGAGATACTCGAATCCATTTGGCGGCAACATTGAGCGACGAATTTTCCTGAATAATTTGGCGTCACCGGGGATTCGATTCTCCACCCTGCTAGGCCCATTACCAGAGTACTGACCGCTTCCTGGAACGTGGCTGTAGCCGGCAAAATCAGGTTTCTTTCGTTCAGTACCAAACGGGCCGGGATGCCGCTTCCGGGCGCAATCTCCGTCTCCAATGACAATAAACGAAGGATTATCGTTGCCTTGGGTCTCGGCCGCACAAACAAGCTGTATGAGGTTTAAGGCTTTTATAATATCCGCCCAAAGGCGTTCGAAGCACTGCTCGTTGATATTTCCGCCCGCAACTGGAGCGCCCCAAAGAAACGATTCGAGTTGTTCAGTGGTAAAGTCGCGGTTCATGACAGTCTTCAGAGGCTCCTCGTTAACGAGGCAAAGAATCTCATCGTTTTTCAAGAAGTCTTCCCATTCATGTACGTCGAACAGGTCTACATCGGGCCCGTTATAGTCGGAGTTCTTGTCCGCCTCGTCGTTGTCCGCAGCGAGATGCGTGATAGGCTTCTGAAGGTAAAGCGCTGGTGTTTTATTGGGCACCGTCTGTTGATTGATTTTGTTTGACTGCTGTACGCCGTTGTGGGTCTCATCAGAAGGCATCTGCACCGAATGCTCTCGCGCTGATGTTTGCTAAGGAGAACTGAGTCGTGAGAATCATGTATGATTGCCGCGCTCTTTATATCAACATGTCTGGATTGGATTGAAGCTGCGTCGCCCATTGTTCTAAATTAGCTTCCGACTTGAAACACCGAAAGGCTCGATTGATACCTTTGTGTTGGAAGGACGCAATTCAACAGGAACCAAGCTTTTCCGTCGGGGGCTAAGGCACTAAGGTCAAACCAGGGGTTTAAGGCTACTTTTATAAGCAACGGTGAAACCATTCGCGGAATGGAGTTACGGAATAGCCGCCTGGCGGGTGAATGCAGACAATGCTGTAAAGCTTCAGAAACTAGGATTTTACTCCCCGAAACATTTAACAGAACATTTAACAAAGGCAAACCTTCCTTTTTCCGAGGTTGAAGGTGTTTCATTCGAAGGTAATACTTTTGGGACAAAGGGAATTATTCGAACCTTAAATCGACGCCAACGAATCAGCGAGCGGGACATGGTCGAAACCGAAATCCAAACGAAATTCGGGGGCAAGGAACAAACAAAACAAGGAGAAGGATCCGAGTAACATTCGGTTTTGCTTTGCCTTCTGGGAGCGCCGGTGTGACAGCTGTTGACATGCCAGCGCGTGTTTCAAGTAGCCTTCAAGTTTCCGACAATCCTTTCACCTTTCTGCGGCCCAAATTACTGAGTCACAAGGGCAGACACCAGGTCGTCTTGTCCGTCGCTCAGGACGCTGAAAGCGGGGAAGAAACGCCTTGCGTGGTTAAATTCTTCTCTCCCAATGCACGACATGCCTTCCAACGAGAGTTGTCTGTCTACAGTTATGAGGGGACCGAGGACGCTCGACCGCAAAAACTTTGGTCGGGAGCCTGGCCGTCCTCCGAATACTTGGAATTTCTACGCAACCTTCCATCAGTCTTGCGAAAGTCCGACGGTCAAGTGTATGCCCTTGTTCTTACTTACGTCGAAAGCATCGATTCCCTCGCACCCAGCCAGCCGACCGAACTGCAAAAACACGCAGTAAAAGCCGCCCTGCTTTCTCTCCGAAGATTACATTCCGTTGGAATTGTGCATGGGGACATCTCCGTTGAGAACCTTTTATTGCAACAAAACGGGCATAATCTCGAGGCTACTTGGATAGACTTTTCATCGTCAAGTGTACAGGCGTCCATGGCGATGATAGAGCAGGAGTGGGAGCAAGCGATCACGTACTTTTCTCAACTGGTATGCTTAGCCCATAGAGATCGCTGTTAATGATAGATTCATGTCGAACCCGCCTCGATTCTTCCGTCAGAACAACTAGTAATCTCATCTGAAATATCAACTGATCGGAGTAGAGCCCCATACCATCTCCCTTACTACCGCCGGACCAATATATCGAACCATTGCCTGCCATACAATCCGACACGGTATTTGTCCAGCCAGTCTACGTTGCTGAAGGAACACACGCGTTGATATATCAAATGATTGCTATCACTGGCAAGGGGGAAGAGATCAAATGTTGTCTCAAATTGTTCCGTGAAGGATGGATGACACCGTACAATCTCGAGCGCACTGCCTACACCTATTTACGTCACGCCGATGTTACCTATTACGTTCCAGAAGTCTATGGTTGGGGAAAGCGGACAAAGAAGGGATGGGGTCTTGACTCAAATGGAAAATCAGAATACTATGGCATAGTCATGGAATGGCTTGAAGGGGCTGAGCCCATAAATCAACGAAACGTTTCGTTGGATCATGCCGTCTCACTGGCATACGGCCTTTCCAAAATTCACGACGCCGGCATCCTCCACTTCGATGGTTTCGATCGTAACATGATGATATTTCCGGACTCAAAGCGAGCGGTTTGGATCGACTTTTCTTGTGCTCAAGTGGGATCAGCTGAATTCTCGTATCGGCAAGAAACATATGGCAGTGGCGCCGTTCCGATGTACTATGTACTAAGTCCTTATTTCTGGGGAACTGATTGAAGCTTTGTCAGCGCTCGAAGGAGGAGGGGAAAGCGGAGGTATTGAACGACAACGTCCTGTCATCTATGGGGATAAACCAACGTATTTCTACAATACTGTATGTTCTCTGGCTCGTGGTTGAGGGTGGTTTTGTAGGTATCAATCGGTCTTTTCCGTCAATAGCAGACTCGCCATCTGGATTGGAAACGGTCTTGATGTATCTCGTGGGTTCATCATTCGCGCTTCTGGTTTTGCATTCTTATGTCGGAGGGAAATGGGCCAAGTCTGGCCTGCGTGGGACAGTAATTGGGCATCAATTAGTTATGCTCTCGCTCTCATTGTATGGCTGGACTGTCTTGAAAGACAGCAATGTTCGATCCTGGCATGGATTTCGGATCGGCGTCATGGGATACTGCGTGGTCTCAGAAATGTTGGCCCAACTGGTGGATTTGAGAAATCAGATTGATTAAACGGAACAGACGGGGTTTTAAGAATCGAAGTTGCGGTCGGACGCTAGCCAAGTGGCGAAAGATTCTTGTGAAATCGGGTCGGAGAAGGGAGAAAAGACGTTGATCGGAGTTTATGAGGGATATTCGGCGAGTTTAGGCAATACATAAATCACAGATTTCACTTTTTTGTTTTTTACTTGCTATGCCGGAACCCGACCCCGCCGATCCACTTTGGTCCCTTGCTCATTGGCCACAGATACCCTGCGGCGACAGCCGCCGATAACCAAGGCTGGAATTCCGCTTCCACAGCGTGATTACTCTCCATGAGGTCATTGGTAACTTTATTGGGTGGGCTGTCGGCTAATTCTGCCCCCTCCCACTCAAGCCACCCCGTCGACCCACGCCACACCACGGCCCTTCAGTCACTCTCTCGCCGACGTCGCCGTGGTTGCAAGGAGCGCGGCACGTGGGAGGCCAGAATCCAAGGTTTCTGGCCCAAGCATTTCGCGGACACATAGTATATAAGCTGTTCCCGCCCTCCCTTGCACACTCCGTCACCGCACTGCACGACACACTCAAACACACTCAAACACACACACACCCCAACGTACAATAACATCGATAACATGGACGCCCAGCCTACATCGACTGCGATGAGCGTGGATACTCTCCCCGCCACGGAATCGAAGCAGCAGGAGCCTGAACAGTCCGTGATGAGGTTACGCGGTGGTGGTATCTGCGTCGACTGTCTTGCGTAATCATCACTCCCGCACCCCCCTCTTCTGTTTCGGAGCAAAGCTGATGGTAGAATCATCTTGTGCTGTTGGTCGGCGGAAGAGTTGGCTCAATGTTGCTGTGACTGTTAAGCGCTTGGGGACTTACGTTTCCTTACCCGAGCGGGCTTATCGATGAGTATTATGGGGATTTATTCTGGAGAGATTTGGACAAGTGGTATTCTTTGGTATTTCAGAAGTAAACGGGAATCGGTGGAGTTTTAATAGGAAGAATTGATTGAATTGGTGGAAATGGTCTTGTTCCTTGGTCTATTCGTGGCCGTGTTTTCTGCTTCCGATTCATCTATCGATATCGTACTTGGCGGAAGTTCCCCAGCGCCCATTGAGCTGGGTATCGCCTTCCTGCCATTCGGGGGAAGGAGCTCATCCTCTGCCTCCCGGAATGACCTCGCACCTCTGAATATGACCGCGTCAACCCTCAACAATGCCAATTTCTGTGCTCCGAGTCATGAGACTCGCTTCCGAAGGCGCCCGGAGAGACGATTGGGCATTGACCGCCTCCAATGAAGATCCCCAATTTCCCCCAAATTGATAGCCCCCCAAGCCGGAAATCTCCCGGAAACATCCTCTGATAGCGCGAAAAGACCGGTCATTGTGGTATTTTCTTGGTCGACTAATTCCGGCCATGCCAAGAGACTTCCGTCTGAGGCTTATCGGGACTATTTGAGAAGCCGTGGCGAGCGACGCGTGGTGAAGATTCGGCGTAATCTGGAATGTTGATCATGATCAGTAAGATTGATTGATCGGCGCGCACTCTCCGCAATTGGCTCATGATAAGTACTACAGATATGATACAATTAACGATTAGACTATCATATATTATACAACTCTAAAGTCCTACTATCCACGGCAAACCACCGTCGTAGTCCCCTAAATGAACCCCTAGAAATATCATCAAACGACCGTTCTGAATATTCAACTGCCGGCGTCCTTCACCTTGAAGCCATCTTCACCATAAATATCAATGATCCGCCCCTTCTCCAAGTCTGCTTCTTCCTGCGAACTCCGCCGTCCAAGTCTACTGGGATTATACGTCCGTCCCCATTTTTTCTCCAGTCCCACTGAAACTTCACTCCCTTGCCCCAAAGTCTCTTCATTCAAGCTCCCGGACTGCTCCGACAACTCCGATCGCACTTCCGAGGTAGTCGAATTGAATGCACTGAAGCCAGTGACATCGCGAAGGAACTCAGGTCTGTATTCCCTGGCATTGATTCCCGAGAAGATTTCATCCGGCAGCTGATCCGTTTCGATGACTGTAGATCCACGGGAAAGCGATAATTCTTGCTGACGGGATTGGTGGATATACTTCCCCAGCCAGAGCATTTGTTCATGTTCTCGTAGATATCTGTCCCCCGAGAACGATTTCTGGACAATACCCCGCAATTGACTGCCCACTTTCTGTCGTTGTTGGCGTTTCTCGTACATCCGTTTGGTGATCCTGTCGACTTCATTGGGTGTAAACACCTCAGGCAATCCGGGCACAAATCCCTTATCCTCACCATACTGCTGCCACTCATCGAGTACCGCAAGCATAGCAATTTGTCCCCTCGCCAGCGCCTCGGGATCATTCGGCGGGACCACCCCACCAAACCTCCTCCCCGGGTCCTGCGGGTCAGATACAACCTGCCATGTGGCGCCGACATCAGTGCACACGATGGGCGCGCCCGTCAACGCCGCCTCGCCAATCGCCAGCGGCAATCCCTCTGAGAGCGACGAGTTGAGGAAGACCCAGGTGTCGCTGAAGACGGCGGTGGGGGTCCCGTAGCCTTTGAGCTGGACGTGGGATTGCAGGTTTTTGGAGGCGATGAGTTCTTGGCATTCGACTGTGTAGGAGGGGGTGCGGTCGAGGGAGCCGTAGATGTGCAGGTTGTAGTCTTTGAACTGCCAGCGGTTGACTATTATATCGGCTGCCAGAAGCGCGGTTTTGACGTCCTTGGTGAATCTATAATTAAAACCCGGAAACAAGTGAGATAGTATATAGGGGAGAGATACTGGACGTGAGATAGCATTGTGACAGTGGGCTTTTCGGTTTTGATTTCCGTGATGGGAGTGAAGGAGTCCATGTTACAGATCCCGTTGACCACTGGATCCACTTTCCGACCAAATATCTTTCTGTGGACAAGTTCCCCCTGCGCGCTTCCGAGCTCGATTTCCCAACCTACCATCAGCCACTGTACCACCAACCACGGCCAACCAACTGTCACAGGGAATCTCAAATCTCACCGCCGAAAGGGGACATACCAGGATTAAAGTAACTCGTACATGGCAATATAACATCGGCATGAAACATATTCAAATGTGCCGCCATCCTCATCAACCCGACGAGAGAGATCCTGACAAACGGCGGGAAAGTACACTGACTTGAGGAGAGGAACATATTTGTTTCGCGCCAGGCGATGGCGTGGTCCCAGATCTGGAAGGTTGCGTTGCGTTTGAGTTTGGCGAGGATGCCATAGAGGGCGCCGATGCTGTGGTGCGTCGCTTGGAATACTGTGGGGATTTTCTCTGGGACGCGGAGGGAGAATATAAACAGATCTAATGGTCAGATGGACAAGAAATATCGTATATGGATAAGAGGGGAGTGTAATGAAGGTCGAGGAAAGGAGGGATACATCTGGAATATAAGTCCAATCCGGCATCGAGATCAGGGATTGTTGGCCTTTCAATATCGAACCACTCTTGAATGGGTCTCATGTTCTCACTCGATCCACTCAACCACAATTCACGCCACTTGTTTTTGACGATTTTTGATCCCCAGACAGCACCCCAATTCCTTGTCTCGAAGTAGCTGTTCAAACTGATCAACGCCTTGGTATACTCCTCGATCCTACGTTCCGTGAACCTGAGACACCGTGCCCCCCTAACAAGACTCGTCAAGATGGGAAGAAACTTCACTTTGATATCATTCGGGGATGTATCAATTAATATCTCCTCCATCGCAGTATCCAGCGTATTCTCCATAATCCCATGGGTAGGGGTCAAAAAATCCAGCCCCCACAAAGGCAAGATCTTCAGACTCTGAATGTTCTGCTCGATCTGAAACCGCGGAATCCCATAATCATTCGCCGTCTCGCAAACGAGATGCCATTTCACATATTTGAGATTATTCACCATATCCCGTCTGCAGCAACTCACTCCGCCGCCCTCATTAGGATATGTCCCCGTGTCGGTAGCAAGGACATGGAGTTGTTCGTGGGAATCGTTGATTTGGCCTGTCGTCGTGCGGGTGTTGATACTGGTATCGCCACCGGTTCCCAAGCTAGCGAAGTCGCTCATTTTGTAGGCGAGGGACGTCCATGCCGAGATCTCGTGTGGGATATCGACGCTGGCCATGATTGCGTCCCCGTTGGCGCGGAGGTATTTGATTGCGGCGTGGATGTTTCCGGCGTCGCGGAAGGACCAGTATGGTTTGAGGATCGGGTCAGATCGGAGAGCGAGTTCGTCGAGGAAACGGGCGGTTACACCGTCGAATTGGGTCGAATCTTTCCATGATCCCCAGAGAAACGCACGGGACCGGGAGGTTGATACTCGGGTTTGCTATGATCAGTCGAGTCATCAGATGGAGTCGTTTACCTTCTTGTGTAATCCAAACAATCTGCTGATGAAGTTGGTCTTGACAGAGTCAAACGGCAACAGAGGATCTTCATCGACGAACGAAGTTGAGATAGGCTTCCCGAATACCCCAAGATGGTCGTGTAAAATGATATCTGGCGTTTCCACCTCCACGCCATCCAACAACGTGCTCAGAGTGGGGTGACATTTGTGGTCATAAGTCCACTTTGTCTCGTGGACCTCGCCATTCTGCACTAGCCTAAACCATGAGTCATTGCACGAAAGAGATAGAACCTCGCCTCTGTAACACGAGAGAAAGGGATCCACCGCTCCAATTGCTCGGCGTGCCTTATAGGGGGAACACACCACCCTACGTTGATCGTCAAAGGCGCCTCGCTCTCGGGATTAAAAAGATATTTCGCCCTCAATAGGTTATCGTCAAACTCTGCCTTACTTCGGTACTCATAAGTCCACTCATACGGTACACCGTTCCTGACTCCTTGTCCGGATTTGACGAACCCCTTTGAAGAATACTTGACCACTTCGCCTTCCGCCTTCCCGGCGACACAATATCTCACCCAGGGAAGTCTTCGGGGCCGTCGAATTTTGTTCGGAACATCTTGCTTGGGATACTCGTAGACATAATCGTTGACTAATTCTGCTTTGGAGAATTCCTGGCGACGTGTGATACAAAATGATTTGGCGTACAAATTGATGGATATGAGTTGCCCGTCTGACTCGGGCCTTTTGAGATGTGTCCTAATATAGTGCCAAAGCTTTAAACCTCCGTCCTGCTGTGGTTCGAGGAAGGCAGTAGTTGGTGTTTTGAGGTTGTCGATT
>Ga0302325_10017179_pt1 | contig 15306 bp, 18 predicted proteins | sample Palsa_T0_2_FD_201948 | JGI IMG/M metagenome (GOLD analysis project Ga0302325, IMG submission 201948) | Peat permafrost microbial communities from Stordalen Mire near Abisko, Sweden - Palsa_T0_2 | ecosystem: Environmental > Terrestrial > Soil > Palsa > Peat permafrost | place: Sweden: Abisko... | reverse complement strand
CAGCAGCAGTTCTTCATCCGGATAGTAGGGACGGTAGACTTTGCCCATAAAACATTATGAGCCGATTCCGTTTCGGAGCGCCAGAGAAAACTAGAGGGAAAGGCTATTTTTCGGACAGACTCCTAGGAGAAGTCTTCGACAAGCGATGCCGTATGTTTGCGGGGAACCACTCCCTTACGGTCGTGGCTCGGTGCAGGGTCACGATCACCGCGGCTTCCTGCTTGCGTCCGTCACTCGCTAAACACGACCCGCAGCGCCAGCCCCGTCAAAATAACGCCCCCGGCAACCGCCGCCCACAGCGTAAAACCGATGGGATCCAGCACGCCCTGAATGCCTGGCCACTCGACCGCGCAGAGTACGATCGTCGTAACCACCGCCACCACCAGCGATACCCATTGTGCGATCGCTGTCGGACGCACCACGCGCGCCTGCGCGGCCTGCTTTTCCAGCAACCGCGCCCTCCACCAAATCAGCGCGGGGTCCGGCAGCGCGCCTTCGTTGCGGGAAAGTTCCACCAGCCGGCCCATCCAGACCGCGGCTTCAGGCTCGTTCACGGTTGCACCTCGCTAAGACCATTCTGCCTCAGAATGCGCTCCAGATTCCGGCGCGCCCGGAAGAGCAGAACCTTTATGCTCTTCTCGTTCAGATCCAGCGTCCCGGCGATTTCGTCATGCGCGTATCCTTCCACATATGCCAGCCACAGCAGCGCCCGCTCCCGCGGTTTCAGCTTTTCGAAGCAGCGCGTAACGTCGCCGCGCCCGGCGGCCGGGGGCGCCGATGGGGCAGGCGTTTTCGCCTGCCATGCGAACCATAGCCGTTCGCGCCTTTGCTTCCGCCACCGGTCGTAGATCGCCGCCATCGCCGTTTTGTAAAGATAGGCCTTCATGGCCGCGCGATCGTCCACCGCCGGCTTCGCGCGCAGGAATCGCACGTAACTCTCCTGCAGCAGATCGTCCGCCGCCTGCCCGTCTCCCGAGACACGCCGGATGTAGCCGCGCAAAGCCGGGGCCGTCTCGCGATAGAACGCCGTGAACTCATCCTGGTCCATCGGCGCTTCACGGTTGCGTGTTGCCGGTGCGTTGCGCCAGGCCCAACGTTCGCGACAGACGTTGCGACACCGCGGCCGAAATCAGAAAGCCGATGCCCAGGCATAACAGAATCACGCCGATCACCAGCAGCGGGTTGTCCCCCATGCTATTGCGGTAGTACCAGTTCAGAAACAAGCAGCCCGCCGCCACGATCACCAGAACGATCCCGCGATGCGTCGAGCGAAGAATCCCGCTGGCCGGTTCCTCCCGGTCGCTGGAGAAACTGTCCACGAACTGCGCGCCGCCGGGCGTTTGCAGGAACTCGACCACTTCGTGCGCCGAGCCGAATTTGTCCAGCAGCCGGCCATGCAGTTCGGTTTGCGCTTTGACTCTCAACTGCCGCTTTCGGGTCTCGGCGACCAGATAGAACATCCACGCGGCCGTGACCAGCGCAGCCAGGAACACCAACATTATCGCTGCATCTTTTCCTTGCATCTTCTATCCTCCTCGTCTGCTAAAACGGCGGAGGCTTTTTGCGGTTAACAGGCGGCGCGTACTTAAAATACAGCGTCACGTTCACGGTATGCGTCTTGTCGTCGGTCTTGGTCTCGGCGCGGGTCTCGCCCAGGTTGTCGAAGATGCCCTCCTCGCGCACGTGTTTCAGAAAGTAATCCGGATAATCGGGGTTGTACGGCGTGCCGTCCTGGTGCGTCCACATCTTCCGGATCGCGGCCTCGCCATTCAGGTCCAAGCCTTCGATGCGCAACGCCCCGAAAAGGTACTGCGGGCCTTCGTCGATGTACATCGTCAGGCTCACGGTCTTCTTGGCATCGTCGATCTTGCGCACGATTTGCACGTCGTTCCGCACGTAGCCTTCGTGCGCCAGCACCTTCTTGATGCGGTCCACGCCCTTGCCGATCTCGTCGAAATCCGCCAGGTCGCCGGTCTTGAATTTCCCGGTCTTCAGCAATCGCGCCGCCTCGAAGTGGGGCGCGCCTTCGATGCGCACGCCGCCCAGATCGTAGGTCCCGCCTTCCACCAGCGTCACCTTCACCGCCAGGCCCTGCACGTCCTTCGCTTTTTCCACCGTCAGCTTGGTGAACGCGACGCGAACCCTGCCGCGTGCGTCGTATAGCGGCCGAATGCTCGCGTCCAGGCACTGGCGGAAGGCTTCTTCTTTGTATGGCAAGCCCACCGCCACTTCGGCGATGGCGCTCTGCAGCGCGCTGGTGGGAACCGCCTGGTTGCCTTCGAATGCCACCTCCGCCACCGCCGGATCCAAGCGCGCCGGCCGGAACAGGATCACGAACTCTCCAGGCGGCGCGGGCGCACCCGCGGGCGTGACCTTGGCGATCACCGTGTCTTTGCTATTGTGCGCCGTCACATATTCCTGGACCCATTGTTTATACCGCTCCAGCACCGCTTTGGTGGCGGCCAGGCGCGGGGCGAAGAGCGGATCCTTGCCGCGCAGGTAGTCGGTGAGCTCTTTTTCGGTTACCCCCAAATCGTCGAAACGGATGGGATAGGCCGGCTGCGCCTCCACCACCTGGAACGACGCCGCGTAACCGTGCTGATCGCCGCCGGGCGCAAATTTGTAGCCCACCGTTTCGAACATGCCGGTGGCCACCAGCCGGTCGTGCGCAGCTTCGAAATCTGTCTTGCCCGCAAGTTGCCCGATTTTCAAGCCGGCCACGGCCAGGATCTGGGCCGCCGTGTAGTTGCGATTCCCTTCCACCTTCAGGCTTTCGATCGGAAACTGGTGCGGCTGGGCAGGCTGCGTGGCGGTCTTCTTGGCGCGGCTGGACTGCGCCAGGGCGGCCGGAATCCCGGCTCCCGATCCGCACATCAGTAATACGAAGAGCCAAATCATATCTCTAAGCCCTAAGCTTTTATTACAGCACCACCTTGGAGGGCGGCCAATCTTGGCCGCAGCCGGCTTTCAGCCGGCCCAGCCGCCTTAAAAGGCGGCTGCGGGCAGGATTGCCCGCCCTCCGCTGAGGGCAGTGTAAAATGGAAAAAGTGCCTTACGATCTGATCGTTATCGGCAGCGGTCCCGGTGGATATTCGGCCGCCATTCGCGCCGGCCAATACGGCCTGAAGACCGCCCTCATCGAGAAGCAGCCCCGCCTAGGTGGGACGTGCCTGCTGGTGGGGTGCGTTCCAACAAAGGCCCTGCTGCATACGGCCGATATCTGGGACCACTTCCTGGATCCCGAAGCCGACGGCATCCATTGCCAGAACCCAGTGCTCGATTACCCCAAGGTCATCGATAAGAAGAACCGCATCGTCAACAAGCACTCGAAGGGCGTCGAATTCCTGCTGCGCAAGAACAAGGTCGAATGGATCAAGGGCTATGCCCGCCTGCAGGGCGGCGGCCGCATCCAAGTGGAGACGGTCGAAGGACCGCAAACCCTGGAAGCGCGCAACATTATCGTCGCCACCGGGTCGGAAGCGCGCATGCTCCCCGGACTGCAGCCCGACCCGGACCTGATCCTGACCAACATCGAGATTCTGAACCTGACCACCGTGCCCAAGTCCCTAGCCATCATCGGCGCGGGCGCGGTGGGAGTGGAGTTCGCCTCTATTTTCCAGCGCTTCGGAACCGAAGTCGCGCTCTTCGAAATGCTGCCGCGCATCGTGCCGGTGGAGGATGAAGAGGTCTCCAAGGAGTTGGACCAGGCGTTCCGCAAGGCCGGCATCCGGGTGGAAACCGGCGCCAAAGTGGAAAACGTGCGCAAGGGCGGCCAAGGCGTGCAGATGACGGCCACCCTGGCGAACGGCAAAACGGAAGAGTTCGAGGCCGAAAAGCTGCTGGTGGCCGTGGGCCGCAAGCCGAACACCGAAAACATCGGCCTGGAAAACACGCGCGTGGAGCTGGACCGCGGCTTCATCAAAGTGAATCCATACCAACAGACCGGCGAGCCGGGCGTCTACGCGATCGGCGATGTGGTGGCCGGCACGCCGCAACTGGCGCACGTGGCGACCATGGAGGGCATGGTGGCGGTGGCGCACGCCGCGGGTAAACCGGCCACGCCCATCAATCGCAACCGCATCCCGGCCTGCACGTATACCGAGCCCGGCATCGGCAGCGTGGGGCTGACCGAAGCGCAGGCGCGCGCGCAAGGCTATCAGGTGAAGATCGGCAAGTTTCCGTTCGCGGGCAATAGCCGGGCCACCATTCTCGATAGCCACGGCGGATTCATCAAGGTCGTGGCCGACGAGAAGGAAGGCGAAATCCTGGGCGTGCACATCATCGGCCCGGATGCTTTCGAACTGATCGCCGAAGCCGTGGCGGCCATGGAAGCGGAAGCCACGGTCGAAACCATCATGCACACCATCCATCCGCATCCCACGCTTTCCGAAATGATGGGCGAAGGCTTCAACGCCGTCTACGGTCTGGCCATCAATGCTTAAGTGCGAGTGGCAACTACCGGGCCGTATGGAATACGGTAGCGCATTTGAATTGCAGCAGCAGCTCGTGGGGCAGCGCAAGGCCGGCGTCATCCCCGACCAGCTCATCCTGCTGGAGCATCCCCACACCATCACCATGGGCCGCAATGGTCACATGGAAAACCTTCTGGCGGGCCAAGAATTCCTGACCCGCGCCGGCATCGCCTTCCATCCCGCGGACCGCGGCGGCGATGTGACCTATCACGGGCCGGGACAAATCGTCGGCTATCCTATCCTGGACCTGCGCGAATGGCAGCGCGACGTGGGTGCCTACGTGCGCGCCATCGAGCAGGTGTTGATGGATACTCTGGCGGATTTTGGCATCCAGGCGGGCCGCATTCCGAAACTGACGGGCGTCTGGGTGGGCGAGCGCAAAATCGCCGCCATCGGCGTGCACATCAGCCGATGGGTCACATCGCACGGTTTCGCCCTGAACGTCTCGACCGACCTGCGCTATTTCCAGTACATTGTTCCTTGCGGCCTCTCGAAGCCGGTCACTTCCATGGCGCAATTGGGATGCGGCGCTTCCTGGGCCGCGGTTGCGGAGAGCCTGGCCGCGCATTTCGGCCGCGTATTTGAACGCAAGATAGAGAGGAATGCATATGACGGACGTGGTGATGCCCCAGATGGGCGAGAGCATCGTGGAAGGGACGCTGACCAAGTGGCTCAAGAAGCCTGGTGATCGCGTAGAGCGCGACGAGCCGCTGTTCGAAATCTCGACCGACAAGGTGGATACGGAGATTCCATCGCCCGCCGCCGGGACGCTCTCGGAAGTTCTGGTGGAAGAGGGCAAGACGGTCGGCATCGCCACCGTGGTGGCGCGCATCGACGAGGGTGGCGGGGCTGCCCCGGCCGCCGCTCAGCCTGCCGCGCCAGCCGAACCAGCCGCTGCCGAATCTGCTGCTGCCCAGCCTGCTGCTGCTGAACCTACAGCCGAGCCTGTGGGGCGGGCCTCCAGGCCTGCGGCCGGCGTCCACGCCGGCCCTCCCCCCGTGGAAGAACCCGCCGAACCTGCCGAACCCACCGGCCCGCTCTCCCCGCTGGTGCGCCGCATGGCGCGCGAATATTCCATCGACCTGAACAAGGTGAAGGGCACCGGCGCCGGTGGCCGCATCACGAAGCAGGATCTGGAAGGCCACATCGCCCGCCAGCAGCAAGCGCCCGCGCCCCCGTCTCCACCCGCGCCCGCCGCCCCTCCTCCAGTGCAACCCGCGCCCCCGACGGAGCCAGCCGCGCCCCAACCGCTGCCGGTCGCCGGACAAGCCAAAGCGCGCATCGAGCCGATGAGCACCATGCGCATCCGCATCGCCGAGCACATGCTCGCCAGCCGCCGCACCTCGGCACACGTCACCACCATACATAAGGTGGACATGACCAAAGTGGCCCGCATGCGCGATCGCCACAAAGCCGATTTCCAGTCGAACTACGGCTTGTCGCTCACCTACCTGCCATTCGTGGTGCGCGCCACCGTGGTGGGGCTGCGCACTTACCCGTTGCTGAACGCCTCGCTCGAAGGCAACAACATCATCCACCACAACGAGATCAACATCGGCATCGCGGTGGCGCTGGAAAACGGCCTGATCGTGCCAGTGGTCCGCCAGGCCGACGAGAAGAACGTGCTGGGCTTGCAGCGCTCCATTGTGGATCTCGCCACGCGCGCCCGGTCGCGGCAGCTCAAGCCCGATGAGGTGCAGGGCGGGACATTCTCGATTACGAATTTCGGCAGCTTCGGCAGCGTGATCGCGACGCCGATTATCAACCAGCCGCAGGTGGCCATCCTGGGCGTAGGCGCGGTGGAGAAGACGCCGGTAGTGATCGACGACGCCATCGCCATTCGCTCGGTGATGTACCTGTCGCTCAGCTTCGATCACCGGCTGATCGACGGCGCGCTGGCCGATCAGTTCACGGCCAAGGTCAAGCAGGCTCTGGAAAGCTGGTCGGAAGAGGTGCTGTAGAATGGGAACTAATGCCCAGCGCTTTACCAACAGCCGTTCGCCTGCATAAAGCCGGGATTGCGGAATTATGCCGCCGTTATCGAATAAAGGAATTGTCGCTTTTCGGATCGGCCGCGCGCGGCGAGATGGGGCCGGATAGCGACATCGACCTTTTGGTCGAGTTTCTACCCGGAGCGAATGTCAGCTTGTTGCGCCATTTCTCGGCGGAGCGCGAGCTGAGCGAGCTTCTGCGCCGCAAGGTGGATCTGGTTTCAAAGCGCGCTTTGCGCGAGCCGCTTAGGAGAGAAATCATTCCGCAAGCGCGACTGCTTTATGAGGCGTGACCAACTTCTCCTGGAAGACATCGTGGCTGCAGCGGATGCCGTTGCGGAATTCATAGCGGCTCCCAACCGTCTAATTCCTGCTATACTTCCCAGCAGAAGTCCGACCTTCCGGCTTCTTGACCATTAGAGGGCGGAGCCTATGACCAGTCTCGTTAAAATCCACCACAAAGGCCAGATGACTCTGCCTAGCAGGCTTCGCTCCGCCGTCGGCATAGCCGAAGGAGATCTGGTCGAAGCCTCTGTGCAACGCGGCAGAATCGTGCTGACGCCCAAACTGGCGATTGACCGCTTCAAGTTCCCCAGCGCCGATAGCGAGTATACCCCAGAGCAACGCAGCGCGATTGACGCCCGTTTAGCCAAGGCCCGCAAAGGTCCCTACCATGGTCCTTTCGATACAGCAGGCGAAGCCATCCAGTTTCTCCATAAGGAGATCAAGAGCCGCAAAGCAATCAAGCACAAGACGACCAAGCTATGAAGGTTGTCTTGTCCGACCGCTCCATCGAAGCTTTGAAAGATGCTCCACGGAATGTGCAGCGGGCCTTTGAAAAGCAGCTACGGTTTCTCGCCGGCAACTTGCAGCACCCCTCACTCCACGCCAAGAAGTACAATGAGTCGGCCGGCCTCTGGCAGGCTCGGGTCAACAAGGGCTGGCGCTTCTACTTCACGATCGCTGGCAACACGTACCAGATTGAGGACGTGATTCCACATCCGAAGTAAGTCGGAGGCGCGCGTCAATTCAAGCCGAGCCCCTGACGCGTGCCACCGATCCGCGGGCCGCAGGTTTTGCTCATTGTTGCCAGGTCATACAAGGCAGGAACGGCTACAATAGTGGGACATGAGGACCACCAAGGTCTATTCTATCGCCATGCCGCCGGACTCGGTCAGGCAAGCCGAGGCATTAGCCAAAAAGAAACCGCACTAAGGGCGAAACTGATGCGAGATGCACGGCGCCGCTATCAGCGCCTTCAGGCGATGCTTTTGGACATGCGCGAGAATATCCACCAGCTTGCCCCCACTCCGCCGGCCTACCAAGCGATTCGGGAAGATGCTCGGCGCAAAGGCACCGACAAACTCACCACGCAACAAATCGATCGGGAGATCGCTGCCACCAGACGCCAGCAGGCTAAAAGGAACAGTAAGCGCGTCAGCAAATGAAAGCGGTAATCGACACCAACATAGCGTTGTCCGTCCCGGCAAAGATTCGCCCTCCTCGGCGACCCGAGATTCAGGGAATGGCGGGTGCTGCGATAGGCCAAGCGTGTGCATAGACCCGCTGCAGCGCTCGAAAATGTGCGGTTCGCGTGCGGGCCGAGCCGTTGTACCCAGGTCCCGGGAGTCGCGTCCTTGCGTTTACAGCAAGAGCTTGTAGCGGAGGCAATCGATGCCGCCGGCAGTAAGTCTGGATCTTGCCGAGAAAATAGCTCGCGACCCGGGGATTTACCCCCAATATCGAGCACAGCGCACCATAGGTGAGTGGAGGCCCTCCAGCGCGAGCCTGCCGGACTAGAACAGGCCAAGCTTGTTGAGCACGCGTCCTTTGCAGTTGATGATTCATAGCCTTGTCCTCAGTAGAGGCAGAACTCCCGTTATTGGCGGTCTTGGCGGCCAGCATCAATTGTACATCCGACCGTATTGCGAGCTCGCTGGCCGTCATCCCAGCCCTGGTCGACTGGTCCTGCCCAAGGCGCGGCTGGCTTGGCGGTGAACTACCTGGCTGACGCTAGGTCGCCTTCGGCACAGGCGCGCCCGTCGGTCCCCAAGTAGTCCGGCCTCCGCACCTCATGAGGTGGACATCCAAGACGCGCCTCAAGAAGCGCGGTTCGGCTTCGACACCTTGCGCACCTTTGCTGATGGCATAGCCCCTGATCTCTTGTCCTGTAGCACCGTTCCAGACGTTATCGAACTCCGCAAGATAATCGGCGTACGTATTGAACTGGCATGAAGGCGAGCGGCCTCGAGCAATGTTGACTCCCCTCTTGGCGTACCTGTCCCAGGCCGCGAATCTCTCGGGCCTTAAGAAGGCCGCCACCTTCGACAGCACCGAGATTATTCGGTTTCTACCATCGTGAGTTCCGAAGCGAGTTCGCAGGCTCGTTTCGAGTCTGTCAAGGGCGCGACCGCTGTCGTCGCGTATAGCTTCCGAAAACGGAGGGCTGCAGAGTTCAACGCGGAAGTCGTTCTGGGATCCCTTTCGAATTGTTCGGCCGACGCTATAATCCTTACAGAAGAAAGCAAACCTAATCTGATTCGCAAGAAGCGGGTTGGCGCGGACTGGCGTTCCATGCTCGAACACATCGCGCCAATCGCTCCAATTCCTGCGAGCAATCTGAATTGCGCTGAGTATCTGACGGTCTTCCACGTTTACGAAGCCTCCCTGGCTTTTCTCCCTGCCCGCGGCCGACGGCTCTTTACCATCCGCTTATCATCGTGCGCCTGGCCTGCATCTTCAATGCTTATCGAGGCTTTCCAACTCGCTCAAAAGGCGACGTATCTTCTCGCTACACTCACGGCGTCGCCACAGTCGCGATCAACCCACCTCCGCCCGAACCGCGAGGCACTCCCGAATTGCATCCTTGACATTGGCCTGCGCCTCGGCCTCCGACACGCCCTGACTCACACAACCAGGTATCGATGGACACTCCGCAATAAATGTCCCATCTTCGTCTTGGTAGATCCTAATTTTCAACCTCATGTTTACTCCAAATGGAACACCTCTTCCAGCCCCACCATCCCCTCGTCCGGCCGCCGCCCATCCAGCGCCTCGAAGAACGGCGCCATCTCCCGCTGCCATCGCGCATTAACCTCGCGCTCCGCCATCCCGCGCAGCGCCGCCGCAAAATCGGGCGTCTCCAGATACCCCACCAGCAACCCGTCGTCGCGCAGAAACAGCGAGTAGTTCCGCCACCCGGTTTCGCGCAGCGCCTCCAGCATCTCCGGCCACACCGCCTTGTGGCGCTCCTTATATTCCGCCAGCCGCTCCGGTCGCACCTTCAGCAGAAAGCACACGCGTTGCATCACTTCACCTCCGCCAGCGGGATCTTCAACAGCCGCGCCAGCTTGCCGATACGCGCCACATTGTGCCCCACTCCCAGCGCGCAATGGTGCGTCGGACCCTCCATCGACCACCGGTTGATGAACTCCGCCGGCCCCATCCCAAAGCGCAGCCGCGAATTGGTATTGCCGATGCGCAGAATCGGCCCCGGCAGCGATTCGCCCTCCGCCGCAACCAGCTTCAGCCCACCGTCCGCGGTCTGCGTCAAACCGAGCAAAGTCACCGGCCCGGTCTTCACTTTGAACTCCACCGAAACACCCGCACCGCGTTTGCCGTGATACAAGCCCAGCCCGCGTAGCACCGGACGCGCGTCGCTGATGGCGATATGCCCCGGACCGTCATGCCCCATCAGCACGAAGCCCTCGCGAAAGTCCATCGCGTAGAATTCGGTGAAAGAGCCGCCCGCCCCCAATCGATCCATCATCAGCATGGCGATGCACGTCTTCAGGTCGCCTTCGCCGCTGGCGGGAACGCCGCGCGCCGTGAGCAGCGTATTGCCCAGGATCAGTCCCGCCCCCAGGCGCTCGAATTCGTTCCCATCCAGTCCGCGGTAATAATACGTGAGACCGTCCAGCGCGAAATCCGCGGCCAGCCGGTCGAGTCCCACCGCCACCCGCGCGGCCCAATCCAGATCGCTCGCCGTAACATTCGCATCGATGGCGAACACCTCGCGCGCGGCCGCCAGTTTCGCGGCGATCTCATCCGCGCCGGCGACCGCCACCCGCTTCGCCAGGTCGTCCATCTCCAGCACTTCGATATGCGCGCCAAGCTGCGCGTGCATCGTGGTGAAGTCGGAGTACATGTCCAGCATGCCCGGATAGGTATGGCCCAGGAATCCGATACGGCACTGGCGGACGGCGCGCGCTACGGCCGCGGCGCGGCACCAGTCCTCGATTTCGCGCCACGCCGCAGGATCCTCGTGAAGCTGCCCCGAGACCACCTGGAAATCGATGCGGGCGCGCGCGAAAGCGTTCGCAATCTCCGGCACGCAGCACACCGAACAGTTCGCCAGCCATTCCGCCGTATCGGCGGTCTCATAATCGAGCGCCGCCGAGGGCTGTAGATTCAGCACCAGCACCGGAGCCCGCGCCTTCTGCACAACCGGTAGCACCTGCGACGAAGTGGCGTAGGTGGCCACGTAGCACAGAATCAGGTCCACGTCCGATCCCGCGAAAACCTGTCCGGCGGCGCGCGCCCCCTCGGGAGTGTCCACCAGTCCGGCCGAAACCACCTCGCCGCCAAACCCGCGGACGCGATCCTCCACCGCGCGCCGATATCCTTCCAGCCGCTCTTTCATGCCCGGAAACTGCGGCCAATAAGCCGCCAACCCGATCCCGAATATTCCGATGCGTGCAGTCACTAATCCTCACCATTGTAGTTTCTTTGCGGCCTTTGCTTTTGCGGTTCCTTTGCGTCTTTGCGTGAAATCCTGTTTTTCGGCGATAGCTCGCTACAATAAGCTCTTATGTCCTGGTCGACCGTCCGGGTGCCCGCATCCAGCGCCAACCTCGGACCGGGCTTCGATGCGCTCGGTCTGGCGCTCTGCCTCTATCTGGATTGCCGCTTCCGTGCCAGCGACCGGCTATCCATCACCGTGACCGGACGCGATGCCGCCGCCATTTCCACCGGCCCGGACAACCTCATCTGGCAGACGGCCCTCTCCGTCGCGGCGGACGTGCGCATGCCCATGCCGCCCATCGAACTGCTAATCGACAATGGGATTCCCATCGGCAAAGGTCTGGGATCGAGCGCCGCCGCGCTCACCGCCGGCGTGGTGATCGCCGACCGCCTGCTGGGTCTGGGCTGGCGTCCGCCGCGCATCCTCGACGAAGCCGCGCGCCTGGAAGGCCATCCCGATAATGTGGCCGCTTGCGTTCTGGGATCCATCGTGGCCAGCGCCATCGATTCCGGCGGCGCCGTGCGCGCAGTACGCCTGGAATTGCCGGCGCGTTTCGGAATCGCGCTGGTGGTGCCGGATTTCGTGCTGCCGACCTCCGAAGCGCGCGCCGTCCTGCCTTCCTGTTACACGAAAGAGGACGCGGTGTTCAACGTCCAGCGCGCCGCGCTCCTGATAGCAGCGCTGGCGGCTGGCGCTACGGCGGCCTTCCCCGCCGCGCTCGAAGACCGCTTCCACCAGCCCTATCGCGTGCCGCTGGTGCCCGGCCTGGCGGATATTCTGAAACTGCGCGCGCCCGGCTTGTTGGGTTGCGCGCTGAGCGGCGCGGGACCCTCCATCCTGGTCTTCTACGAGCGCGGCTACGAAGCGGTCTGCGACCTGGTCCGGCAAATCTTCCAGCTTCACGGACACGCGGCGGAAATCCTGCACACCCAAATCGCCAGCCACGGCTATGAGCTTGCTTAGCCCGTTATGCGGCGCGAAACGAGAATCTGGTTCCCGTTTACCGGGGATCTCTGCCGGCCGCCACGCTCGCGCGTCGAAGCGCTGCCCTTCTGACTCCTGGCTTCTGACTCCTGACTTCCATCCGCATCGGATCAAGGCGAAGCCTTGCCTGGTTAGCCTTCGGCCGCCTCCTCGAACATCCCCGTCTTGCGATTCTTCCGCACCCGGTTCCATGCGAAATACCGCCCATTCATCGCCACATAAACTCCCGGCGGCAGCGTCTGCGCAAACGCCAGCGCGCTGCCCAGGTTGAACAAGCCATCGGAACTGCCGAATTTGTATGGAATCATGGCGCCCGTCAAGACCACCGTCTTATCGGCGATGCCGCGCGCCAGCACGCCGGCGGTCTCCACCATGGTGTCGGTCCCGTGCGTGATCACGATGCGGCTCTCGGGCGCGCTCCGGCATTGCCGCAGGATAATCTGCCGGTCGTCGTCCGTCATGTTCAAGCTGTCGATCATCATCAATGTCCGCACCTGCACGTCCAGATTGCTCCGGCCCAGTTTCAACATCTCGGGCAGGTGCGAGTCCTTGAAGTACAGTTCGCCGGTCAACTCGTTGTAAGTCTTGTCGAACGTGCCGCCCGTGACGAATATTCGAATCGGCTCCATCTTGTGCGCTAGTGCGCGTTATGCGCGGCTCCGCTTATAGCCCGTCTCCAGATTCGGCAGAAACGCGGTCAGCAGGCCGATGGCCGGCAGGAACGAGCACACCCGGTAAACAAAAGCGATACTCGTGGCATCCGCCAGCCAGCCCATAATCGCCGCCCCCACGCCCGCCATGCCGAACGCCAGGCCGAAGAACAGCCCGGAGATCAGGCCGATCTTGCCGGGCACCAGGTCGTGCGCAAACACAATGATGGCGGAGAATGCCGACGCCAACACCAGCCCGATCACCACGCTAAGAACCGTGGTCCAGAACAAATTCGCGTAAGGCAGCGCCAGCGTGAACGGCAGGATGCCCAGAATCGAGCACCAGATCACATACTTCCTTCCGATCCGGTCGCCCACCGGCCCGCCAATGAAGGTGCCCGCCGCCACCGCGCCCAGAAACAAGAACAGGTGGATCTGCGCGGATCGCACCGGCACATGAAACCGGCTCATCAGGAAGAAAGTGTAGTAACTGGTCAGGCTCGCGAGATAGAAATACTTCGAGAAGACCAGCGCCATCAGCACCGCCAGCGCCACCCCGGTTCTGCGCCGGGATAGTTGCGGCCGGTGCTGGTGCACGGCCTCCGCCGCTTTCGCCCTCAGCGCGCCGTGGCTCTTGTACCAGGCCCCGATGCGCGTCAACACGATAATGGCAAGCAGCGCCGCCGCGGAGAACCACGCGATGCTCTGTTGTCCGTTCGGAAGCACCACCAGCGCCGCCAGCAGCGGGCCCAGCGACGACCCCGCATTGCCGCCAACTTGAAACAGCGATTGCGCCATCCCGTGCTGCCCCCCGGATGCCATGCGCGCCACCCGCGACGATTCCGGGTGGAACACGGACGATCCCACTCCGACCAGCGCCACGGCCACCAGAATCATTCCGAAGCGCGGCGCATACGCCAAAAGCAGCAGACCCGAAAGCGTGAATCCCATCCCCACCGGCAGCGAGTAAGGCGTTGGCCGATGGTCGGTGTACATGCCCACGAAGGGTTGCAGCAGTGACGCGGTAAGCTGCACGCTCAGGGTAATCAAGCCGATCTGTTTGAAATCCAGGCGATACGCCTGCTTCAGGATCGGATACACCGCCGGTATCACCGACTGCAGCAGGTCGTTCAGGAAATGGCAAAAACTGATGGCCGCCAAAACCCCGAACGCCGTGGCACTCGAGCTGCTAAAGGCAGAAACCCGGGTCGCCGGGGTGACACCCGTCTGGCTCGACACTGATGGTAGTTTAGCAACATTCACTCGTCCGCCACTTTGATGACCAGCTTGCCGAAGTTCTCGCCGCGGTACAACTTTTGCAGCGTATCCGGGAAAGTCTCCAACCCGTCGACGATGTCTTCGCGCGCCTTCAGCTTACCGGCGGACATCCAGCCAGCCAGCGCCTGCATGCCTTCGGCATAGCGCGCCGCATAGTAGAAGACCACGAAGCCCTCCATCCGCGCATGATTGATCAGCAGCGACAAGTAGTTGCGGGGGCCCTGAATCGATTCACGGTTGTTGTACTGCGAGATGGCCCCGCAAATGATGACGCGCGCTCGTTTTGCCAGCAGGGACAGCGCGGTATCCAGGATCTCGCCGCCCACGTTGTCGAAATAAATATCGATGCCCTTGGGACAGTGCCGCGCGAGTCCAGCGCGTACGTCCTCGTTTTTATAATCGACCGCGGCATCGAAGCCTAGCTCCTCAACCACGTAGCGGCACTTATCCGGACCGCCCGCGATGCCCACGACGCGGCAGCCTTTGATCCTGGCAATCTGCCCGGTGACCGCGCCCACAGCGCCCGCCGCGGCCGAAACGACCACCGTCTCGCCTTCTTTCGGCTGGCCGATATCCAGCAATCCGAAGTAAGCCGTGAGCCCAGGCATGCCGAGCGCGCCTAGATAACGCGGCAGCGGCGCGAGGCGCGGATCGACCTTGGTCAGTTCCTTCGCTTTCGCGATCGTATAGTCCTGCACGCCGGTCATGCCGGCCACCGTATCGCCCACCAGCAGGCTCGGGTCGTTGGAGGCCACCACGCGGCCGACACCGCCGGCCCGCATCACCTCGCCCAAGCCGACCGGCGGAACGTAAGACCTGCCTTCGTTCATCCAGCCGCGCATCGCCGGATCGAGCGACAGGTATAGGACCCTCACCAGCGCCTCGCCGGGACCGGGTTCGGCGGCGGGTGTGGTGACGAATTCGAAATCGCTGCGTTTGACCATGCCGACGGGGCGCGAGGTCAGCTTGAATTGGCGGTTTTGGAGTGTGCTCATACGTAATTCAGGTTCGCACATCTTGTGGGGCAGGTTGTTGTGGGGCGGCCAATCTTGGCCGCAGCCGGCTTTTAGCCGGCTCTGGCCGCCTCTCCAGAAACTGCTGCCGCTAGCCCGGCAGTCGGCCGGTAGTTTGGACGTTCGCGTTAGGCAGCGGGCTCCAGGCGGTAGCCGAGCGAAGCGGCTTTGCGG
>Ga0302325_10017178_pt1 | contig 15306 bp, 17 predicted proteins | sample Palsa_T0_2_FD_201948 | JGI IMG/M metagenome (GOLD analysis project Ga0302325, IMG submission 201948) | Peat permafrost microbial communities from Stordalen Mire near Abisko, Sweden - Palsa_T0_2 | ecosystem: Environmental > Terrestrial > Soil > Palsa > Peat permafrost | place: Sweden: Abisko... | reverse complement strand
TCAATCAGTTTTTCTTTCTCCCCGTGAACACTATGCCTCGAACGGCAAAGTACAAGAAACGGACTACCGCGACGACAACAAATTCTTTATACAGAGACGAATCACACAGAAGAGCACATGAAACTGTTTTGCCGGTAGTACAAAGTCTCAAAAGCGCCAGTGAGAAAGATCGCAAATGGTCCACAGCGATCATTACAGAACTTGTACAGGACGACACAGTTCGGCTAGCATTGCTACGTGAAGGTATGCCTGATGCACTTGGTAGTTCTGACTTGAGGGGTTGTCAATGCTCTACTAGACAGACTCACAGATGATAATGTCGAAATTAGAAGTGACGCCCTGGGATCAATCGATGCTCTTCTGTTGAAAACAGGGGAAAGTCTTTGCAAGGAGTTATATCGTAAAAATATCTTGACGCTATTGGATGTGGTCCTGCATCAGGTATTTTCTCGATTCCATTGAGCTAATTAGATTCCTCTTGATCAGCTGCAGACAGCTGAAACAGAGGCAGAAAAACGGCAATGGAAGTTTAACTGTTCTCTTTTGGAAGTATACTATTCCGTGTTGAACCACATATGGTAGTGCTCTGTCAGATAATTCTGATATATAGTGAGCATTGTGAAGAAGCGGTGGAGGGGGCACTGAAGCTGAAGTTATATCTGCGATCCATTGATATTCTGTTGCACTTCCCTCAGATCCCCACGACTCTCAAGTTAGCAATTGGTACATTGCCCCGGTTATAGTGCTAATGAAAGCGCTCTTCGTTCGAACGGTGACTACGGATCGACCCGAAGCAGTACAGACTGCTTTTAAAAATCTTTCAGAGGCAGAAAATTATTCTGAATGTATCACAAGGATCTCGAATATCGGAACAGGCTTTGATGGCCCAATCAAACGGGACGATGACATATCCATAAGCCTTGACCTGATGCTTGGAGGTACAAGATTTCTCTACTGTTGCTCACGTAGACATTATCATCAATGCAAGTGAAGCCTACTTGTCTGAAGGCATCGCCCCTCCGCAGCCTCTGCATGCCGTCACGTGCTTCGCGAAAGCAGCTTTCGAAGCTGGGCTTAATTCGCATATTATTTCAAACGGTTCACTAAGCCCCACGTTAGCAGCTCTAAAGACGATCTCAAGTGTTGCGACATATCTCAACACCTATCTTGAGATCTACCCGGAAGCCACGCCTTTTGAGGCCAATGGCCTGGACAAGGGCGACGATAGTTTCGAAGATGAGATGGAAGTTGATTCCCATCTTCCTCCCATCGACCCGGTGCTTCTTACAGAATTACTGACTGCAATTCCTCTAATTCTTAAGCAACAATTGCCCGTTCCTGTGATTCCATACGCCCTCGAGACAATCAACGATATTGCTTGGACGATGACGCTTCGGATACCGGGATGGCTGGATTGGCAAAATGTCGCGGAACAGTTATTGGCATTCTCGATCCCGAGATTGGAGGGGATGACAGCATTAGGGGAAGATACAACAAGCACTTTCATAGGTTCTATACTAGGAGCGGCTAAATCGTTACCTGGGAAGGTCTCTCTCGATGCAGACGATATCAGGCTTCTGGAGACTCTGTTCATGCAGTGCGCTTCTCCGGAATTGCAGGCTAAAATAGTGGGACTTCTGGGCCTTGCAGCACAGACCGAATCCGTCGAGAAATGTCAATATATCACAGCTTTCATGATGCGACATATTGGCGATCAACATGCTGTGGTAGTAGTTGAGATTATGGACGAGATGATGGAGATATTTGCAGATGGGGAAAAAGCCTATGATCGGCCGGTTTTTGTGGAGGGGAATCTGTTGTCAGCGTTGAAGCAAGCGCTGCCTGATTTGAGGAAACGGATAAAGAGCATAGATGCACGGAAAGATCCAGAGTTGAGAGAAAGAGCCGACGATGTGCTGTCAAACTTCACAGATTTCCTTAAGTACAAGGGAGAGGAAGCGGGATAAGGTAATTCTATAGGGTAATATTATGAAGGATTCTTCCAGGCCCCATTTCGAGGAATATATTCTCGGGACTTGTGGTATAAATAATATGATGCCTTCTAGAAATAATTATAAGACTCTAATCCAAAAATCTGGAACACCCGTGCCCTGCACTGGTCTCTCTACTCTAGCAAAAGCGCCCCTTGAGAATAAATAAAGACTTTCAAGAGCCCGGGCATGCTCCTGGAACAACCTTTCCCACCACAGCATTGAAGTTGTATAACTCGATATCGTTACTTATAGGGACGCTTCCAACTCCACATGACACAACAGCGCCGTCCCGAACCACCTCGACTTGTTGCACACCTTCTTGGAATCCTTCAAGAACGAATTGGTTGAACCCTGTGATCGCCGCGTACGACTCCGATTTCGATCCTGAGTGGAGGACAATGGTGGCAGGCGACTCGAAAAAGGCGAGGGCAACGAGATCATCGTCTGGAAAGGTGAACCCACTGGGTGCCGGGAGGGGGTCGGCCGAGGCAATCGCATCTCTTGAATGTGAGCGATACCAAAACACGACAGTTTCGGAGCTAGAATCCACTGGGATGGAAGCTAGAGAGGCAAACTCGGAAGAGGTCCCGACAGAAGAAGAGTTATGTGTGACGGGAACTGTCTGATTGGCTTTGTACGCCTTGATGAAGAATGGGAGAAGATCTGCCCATGCTGAGTGATCGAATCCGTCTACCCATGCCCCTGAGCCGGCTGGCAGCGCTCCGTTTGTCTTGTAAAAGTAGTGAGATTCGCCATAATCTGGGTCAGATAATCACGCCCAGATTGTTACCATTCCATGTGAGAAGTTCCACCATAGGAGGTCCCAATTCGATGAGTTCATTCCATCGGTCTGCAAATAATGTCTCACTCTTGTAAATCCAGTTCTTATATGAAAAGTGAGTATGGAACCAAGGAGACCAGGCTAACTTTAGAAAGAAAATCAAGGGGGTTCACCTGCCATATAAGTCTTTCCCGCTGCTTGAGCCCCATCGAGATAAATTTGATCCGTAGCCGTTGTCATACTGGAATTACCTTCGGGCCTATAGTTAGAACCTTCGGCAAAGCACTAACCAAGCAGTCCAACAAAGCATACCGTCTATCACAGGCTGAGCGTCAAAAACTCCTGTTGGAGGAAATGCCGACCATTGTGGCACGAAGTATATGTAGATATTGTCGGCAGCGAGCACGTCCTTGACCATGACTTGCCAGCCCTCGTTCGCGGTAGGTTGTCCAAACGTCACATACTCTCCTGAGAATGTTGAGACGAAATCTTTTCCCTCATATACAAACTGAGAGATATGTCCATGATACTGCTGAATATAATTAGTGATAACGCTGGAGTCGCTGAGACAAGTCATATCAAATGACAGGAAAAGCTTGAAGGGCGCAGTGGAGGAATCGTTGGCAGCGATGGCAGCGGCTGCGGCATAGGCGTCGGCAATCCGATCTGGTTGCCAGTCATCGGAACCCAAATTCAGGGCAAACCCATCGAGTCCATATCCTTGAGCTGCCAAGATATCTGCTTCCCAGTTGGCTTGAGTATAGGGATAGGAATTTCCCACCTGCTTGTTAAATTTTGGAGTTCAACGCGCTTACCATAAAATGTGCAAAAACATATCTATTGTAAGTAAAGACCTTAAAGGGATGAGCACCGTGGATCCGCTGCTACAAAGGCTGGCCCAATAAACATCCAAAAAAGTGTGAAGGAAGTAAGTAGCAACATGATAACTACTTTACGACAAGGAAAATCTACCGGTGTGAAATGTTGAAAAGTAAACGAAGGGAGGGACGAGAGTAAACCAGTACTCGTCAAGGACTAAACTATCTAATAGAGTAGAGCGTTAGTGCTACTCGAAAAGAGCGTGAAAGCAAGCCGAAAAGGCGCAGTATTATTTGGTGATGGTGGAGCATTTCAGGGGTTCAGATATATATATGCTTCCGCCACGCGGCCCGCTGTTTGCAGCCTGCCAGGTCCGGTATAGGACATCTGCCGGTAAACTTTGATAATTTAATTGTTCCTGCTGCGGCTATCTTAGATCCTCGTGCTTTTTTGCCGACAAAACCTGTTTAGCCCCTTTTCAGACAAGCTGAAGGAGGCCAGGGCCCGTACCTTTTGTTTAAACTCGGCCAATCAGAGTGACCCTTAAATATGGGGCGCAGCGAACTCGAGCCACAATTCAACTATTGGTGCTGTACCTAAGATTATGCACAGACTATATTGCATGCCCCTGCATGTGTCTCAGACACCCGGCAAATTATAAATACATAAACGAGAGATTCGACTACAACGTGGACCGTCAAACAGTTTTTGAGTAGGAAGCAACTTTTCGGACGTAATCTAAAATTTGCGGCAATTGAACGACCGCTCGTATATGAAACCGATGTCCAGTTCTCGGAACAGCTTTGCTCTGAACCGCTGGCGAGGTCTTGCCCTTTCCATTCCCATGCGTCCCCTATCGGCACTGACATAACCGACGCCGCACAGGCCGCTAATATCTCTGGCTCAAACAAAGCAGCAACTGTTCTGAGCTATTTCAACACGAGTTTCCGGATATACAGTCGGCCCTGCCCAATTGCACCCTATCGGTGGAAACACAAAAGTTCAAACCCCTGGGCACTTTGATAGGTTGTGCAATCTGAAAGTATGGCTCTACATACTATAATTGGGGGTCGGTATAAAAGACGTGCTGCATTAGACAGACATTTTGTTAGCGGTGCATTTTGACAGTGCAATTGGGCAGGGCCCACTGTACATGGCAATGAATGGACTTAAATTACAGAATATGAAGTACAACGCTATATTATGATGCAACAATTGCGATGATAGATACATGTGTTATCACTTGGTAGCCGCCCTTTCTGCTGACCTTACCGCATCATCCAAATCCAAATGAAAAAACGGATAGTTTGTCTCCACCACGGGCAAAACATCGGAATCTGTAGAGCCTTTCCGTTTAGATGCAGGATTTGACCCATCCACTGAGTTCGAGGGAATTTGCTCGATCTCACCTCTCTCGACATCGCGGACGCCGAGGCTTTTCCTTTTTCGGCGTTCGAAATCCTCTTCATCATGAGAATCCGCCGGCAAAGCATCCGATACTGGGACGACGGAGGCAACTTCGATAACCCGATGGGACGGATTTCCAGTTCCGAACCCTCCGGCAACAAGAGCTCGTTTGATCCAGGGACTCAAGATTTGGGCAAAATGGAACTCAACTTGACAATCCGCGTATCGATCCAATTGTTGTCTCGTATCCACCAACGACTGCACTCCTGTACTGTCGATGTTTGAAACACCTCCAAAGTCGTACACAACGGCCCTCAACAATGGGCGGGTATCGGTTTCGTTATTTTTCTGGACTTTCTTCATACTTCGAGGCACATAGCCTTCGTTCCATGGCCGATCACCGAGCTTGTTATACTGCGTGGCTCGCCCAGAGCGTGTTTTCGCTTTGGCATGATCAATGATACGATCATTGATCATGCTTGCGTTGGGATAAGTAAACGACTCCTCGAACCGGTAAATCAAAACGCCAGGAGGTGGATCTTCAACGTGGATATCGGGATTCATGTTCTTCCGACGAAGAGGGACGTAAGCGCTGCGTATCTTCGCTTGGGGGTTATCAGAATGTTCGACGGCCTGGACGCGTACTCGGCCCAGGAATTCGCCTCGAGGGCGCGCAATCCGATATAGCAGAACGACGATCGATGCACCAACCGAGGTATATATCCCGTCTTCAAGCGTCGTGAAAACCGTGACGATGACCGACGAGAGGAAAATTATAAACTCAAGTGGCGAGATCCGCCAGAATCGCAGAGCCTGCCTGGGAGATACAATCAAATCACCGACAGCGTGAATGATAACTACATATCAGCACTAAGGCAAAGAGAAGACACGCACCTGCTGCTAGACCGGCTAATGGAATCCAGTAGAATGCTGATGTCAATGCATATAATGCAAGGATGACGACGATACCGGTGACGATACCGGCAAGAGGGGTCCGGACGCCGGACATCGATTTGATTGCAGAACGAGAAAAAGATCCGGTCGCCGGGTATGCATTGAAGAAAGATCCGATCATATTCGTAACGCCTATGGCAATCAATTCCTGGTCTGGAACAATCTTATAGTCATTGATGCGGCCGAACGACTTTGAGATCGATATGTGCTCAAGGAGAAGAATGACGGTCGAAACGGGAAGTGCGGATCCGAGGGCACTAGCAAGTTGCGAGTCGATGAAGAGGGGACCAACATGTTGAAATCCTCGAGGAACAGTTAAGAGAATGCTGATGGGCGGGTTCTTTGGGTTGCTCTTGCAAACGGCCCAACTGATGAGGGTTATGAAGATGACGACAAGCGCATTACGAAGGACGAGAACGTAGAAGAACCATCGCTTGTATTTTGGAAATCGCCTTCCAGCCCAAGTGAAACCGTAACGATAGGCGTACAGAAATAATAAAGCAGGCAAGCCGAAAGCGGCATCAAGAGTAGTTTGAGGAAGATACTTGAGTGAGTTGATGATGACTTGGTAACACGCGGCTCGGGTATCGAATAGCTTGCTCGTTCCTAATAAAGATGGAACCTGACCCACGGCAATGGTAATGGCCGAGCCTGTCATAAAGCCAGCGATAGCTGGCGCAGGAATGAATTCAACGATGAATCCGAGTCGGATGAGTCCTATGCCGAGGGTGATGGCTCCACAGAGAAATGCAAGCGCAGTGGCGATCTGTGGCCCTGTATAAATCGGATAAGACTGCTGGACACTCTGTATGACTTTAGCCGTTTGCAGAGACATGACAGCGACGGGGCCGATGGTGACGTCTTTGGAGGTAGCGAAGAAACAGTATATAAATACACCGACAAATGACGAATAGAGACCAAATTCAGCGGGTAGCGTAGCGATCTTTGCGTATGACATACTCTGAGGCACGACTACAGCGCCCACTGTCAATCCTGCGATGAGATCTACGGTTAGACACCCTTGACGGAGATATACCTCCCAAAGCCCATGTCAGATTATAGCGATAGATCCAGCTAAAGATGGGAAATAGCGATATAAGATATCGCTTGACTCTCCCAAGGAAGTCGCCGGTGATGTTCTCTGAAATCCATTCCCTCGTAGTCACCAACTTTTTCTCGTAATGATATGGTGGGGGGTGAATTTCGTTCACCGATTCGTCGGATCTATTCTCTGCGAGTTTGAGGTCGCCGCCAACATTAGTGCTCATGTTTATTGTGATGGTTTGATGCAGCGATCTAATGTTTTATAACTGAATCGTTACTCCGGAGGATAGGTGCTTTGACCGCGCAGAATTGCGTGCGATGGTGGCGGGAAATGGTAACTGCCACCCTTTGGCTGTCGTCGTCTTACCAGCAAAACCACAAAATATACCCGATTGGCTTCACTGCATCCGCGGCGTGGGGTGTTTCTGGCAAAGCTGTAAAGGAGTCTGTGCGGGTTTGCAATAAACTTTATATCGGAACAGTAGCTGTGCTGACTTCGACAACCTTTTCCAGAAATTTGGGTTTCTCTGAAGAATTTCTAACTTTTCTGGCGCAGGCACGATCAATCGGCGGGGCCACGGAAAAAGCCCGCGAATCAATTATATCACGTGAAATGACACCTTTTGATATCTGTAACTGGGGCAGCTGATTGGCCCGTAAGCGCGTCCTCGTAAGCCTTTTGTCGCAAACAACAAAGCCGAGCACGCCATAGCCGCAGCACCCGCCTCCGAGATCAGCCAACCACAGCGCTCTGATTCGGCCCCGGAATCAGATCAGATCTCAAGATGACGCGCGCGAAGGCTACCGCTTTCAGTTATCTCAAATCAAGGGAACGAGGCCCGAGTCTGCAACAGATTTTCGACAGATCCATTATCTCGCAGATGAAGGCCTGGTATGAGCAAGTAGCCGGATTATGACAGTCTCGCCGATCAGAGCGGGGTTTAAGTTAGTATTAAGTCAGTAGCTATATTAACCTTATTTTATCTATCGTACGCGTAGAGCCAGTTTTCAATAAAGAACCGCCTGCGTTGCGGCTCCATCGGCTGCCTCCCACTCCTTCTCTGGTGGATACGCCCGAACAATAATCGCTCCCACCCTTAAAAAGGCAGTAAAAGTGGAGCCGACGGCGTGTTCGTCAACCACGGTGGGGTGAGCCTTGATTAATTGATTTACCCACCAAGAGATTGACATTCCATCGGATACAGCTAGCGATGCGCGCGGGGGTTAGTTGGTTAAACTGTTGGTTTATCGATTGCCAAGTCACGTCATGTCAATGTATGCATACGCTTTGTAAATCAAAAAAAGTGAGTAACGAAGTTTGCTTTTTTACGAACTTGGCTTGGCGCGAATCTTATGGAATTTCGTCAGCCTCAACTACCAGAGTTGAGAACCCCCCTAAGCATTGGCTGCCTTGCAAGCAGTATCCTGTGCATCACAATCCGACACCTTAAATCCGGCCCCTGCGTTAGCTGCATCCGCGCAAGTACTATATCAGTTTAAAACAAGGAGGTTATACTTGTGTTGAACATCGCAGGCACGACCACAAGCAGCTGCCTTATTAAGGAAGGTCGAACCGTCGACCGAAAACGGGCGTGCAGAATTATCTTGAGTAACAACTGGTGGTGGCCCACCCAAACTGCCAGCTGACTTGCATACCCCTACGGTTGTCGCTGCTGAGGAAGGAGTTGGTGAAGCAACAGATGCACATGTACACGGCGTTTCCACGGCCACTGTTTCTGATGGGTCAGGCGATTCCTCTGCCACTGTTGCTGATGGGTCCGGGGCAGTGCCACAATCATCTTCCCCCGCAACTGCCGTTGCGCTGGATGTCTCGGCTTGTTTTTTGGTAGGAGTGCCAGCAGCTGCAACACTAAAATTAGCTTGGACTTGTATTGTTATACGCAGCATTGATCTCTTGCTCGGTTACGTCGGGTACGAGTAAATTTTGGGTAAAGATGCACCCTACTGGGTCATTTGCGTCGTCACAGCTATTTCCCCGCGCCGTTGGGTCTCCCAACTTTCCTGGGGCAAATGTCCCGCTCTTTATTGCGTCGAGGGGATTTCCTCCGATCTTTGCGAGCTGAACGGCGAGCGCTAACGCGATACCTTTGTTGATTGATGCTGCATTAGGAGAAGCGGGGTCTTGGTGTTGGGACAATGCCGCGATCTCAGGATTGACGGCGGTTTGTGTGCAAGCAACAGATGCCAAACCAACCTGTCCAGTATTTCTCTCCAGAGTTCCTACTATTACTTCGAGATTTAGGGGAATTACGATAGATCAGTGCGGCGGTCATCCCCGAGACAGACGAAGCAGCCTTAGCATTTGTAAAAGCAGCTACGGTTAAATCAATCTAAAAGATAGTCGTACTATCCGCGATTTGTTGCTGGAGACAATCGAGATCGGTGAAGGTGCCTGCGCCCCCTTTGGCTGCTTGATCCCCTAGAAGTCCAAAAACCGCATCAACGATTTTGAATGGGTTATTCTTCTGGAGGAAAGTCTGAGTCGTTCTGTTTGTCAGAGCCGTCAACTTCGGAGTTACGTCAAGAATTGTTGATGGGAATGTTCTTGAGGAACTTCCCTTTTGTCTAGATGGGCTATCGGGCTAGCCGAAGCAATTGCAGCCAAACTGAGAAATAATTCGAGTTTCATGATGTAATATACGGGCAAAAGAATGAATACTAGAAATCAATAAAAGTTCCCATAAAGTGACTACCGAGGCGCCTGTCCCCAAAGAATGAAAAAAAGTTTGAATGACGAAAGTGTGAGATATCGAGCTGCCGCTCGCTGGTTTATATGTCGATGGGTGGAGGCCCGTTCGCTAACACGAGGACAAACACGCGACGGGCGCGGAACAGAAACATCATTTCCACCTGACAGCTTTCATAAATCCCTTTGAGACAAGATGCCCAGCCACCCTGAATTAGACAGCCTGTTTCAGAGCATATCGAGCATCTGTCAAATAAAGCGTGTAACACTGACCCAAGAGAATCCAATTTAAGTAAAGTCAGGGGCCAATGAGGCGTCCGTCAAATTCCCGCGAAACACAGCATGTTGCATTTGACGCTTCACCGAAATTTACAGGAATCAATGCCGCCAGGAATCCCCGTGTACTCAAGGTGGTACAGTGCCATGAAACTGGCATGTGCCATTCGGGCGCTTGCGGTTGCCGTGACTTGGAGGTTGTAATTACAAATCGCTCATCGTAGGCGATTGTAAACATCAACGGAGTCAATGGCGTAGGTGCGTGGGCAGCTGATCATGGGCAAGTTCGGTCGGCCAAGCACGCTTCCTGCGACTAAAGTTCCATTCGCTCGCACAGTATCTTGCGTGGTGCCGCTCTGTACCAAAATCCCTCGACAATCCCAGAGGCAAAAAGCGAGAACGCTAAATATCTAAACCATTTATTTCATTTCGATTTCTTGCCGTCTTTCTTGATCATCCTCGTCATCCGACTGAATACAGAAGGCGTTATGGCAGGACCAAATCTGGAGGTTTTCAAAGTTGACCCAGCCTTAGTTTGGCATGTTCGTCATGCTACCGATCTGTGCCATGTACTGTGGAGGAATAGCCGCGCATTCCGTTCAAGCCCAACGAGATCAAGGAAGAGATTGCAAAGTTGAGAGAGGAACAGCTAACTTTTAAGGCGCAGAGACGAACGGCTCGGTAAGGAAACCACAACACGGGAACAGCCCCGGTAATAAGGAATTTCTGTTCGCTACGTCTTGCGAGTGGATGATATATGTTTAGTGGCGTAGCAACCCATTGGCACTCGACAGAATGATATCCCAAATGGAAAGCTCAAGCTCAACGCCATAAGAAAAATTGCTGGAGATGCATGAGACATCAAGCCGCACTCCATATAGTAGGACAAACTATTTTCTGATACCCGTCGGAAGCCCTTATGTCTGAATCTAATATCTGCCTCATGACTGTCCGAAGAATCTACTTGCTAAATAAACTCAAAAGAGTGCAGTGGAGCTTAAGAGTAATTTGACGACGAACGCCAGGAATGAAAAGGAAACGAAACGACGACACCGCGAAACATTGTTTAGATTCCGACCTTTGACGGAGGTGTCTTGAACAGGTCGACAGCATTTGAGAGTTGCTCCATCTATCCGTCGCCGTTCGAGCGACTCTGTGACGTTTGGCGGGCGGAGTTGCGTGTGCAATCCTCGCGCCCTGATTGGCCCAAAACCAATCCGGATTGGGACGATGATCAAATTTATTTCGGGTAAACCTTAAAGGTGTGTGAGATGTGCTTCCGAATTTAGCTACTCCGCTAGCGGCGGGCTTAAGACCCGAATGCGTCTTGGTTCAGCGGCTAACATGACCACAGTTCGAATTGTGGATGAGTCGTGGCGTAGGATCTTTGACAGATGATGCGTACCGTACGTACGACTACATATATTATTGCCCCTGGCCTTGGGTTGTCGTTCGTTAATTTCCAACTCTGCCCGAACGAGGCCTGCGCCCATCAATCCGAAATTTCACGAACCTTGTCGCCGGTCGCTTTTTCGCTCCCATTTTAACGGGAATCGTAAAATCGCCTCACACCAACCAAGCCTCAGGGGGCAACTTACAGCACGCTGATTCGTCCGTGCAAAACCCGGCTTATCTCAGCAGCCAACGTGGACGATCCTCAGTGACGTCCGTCTTCCGCCTCGGCATTCCCTAACGAGTAACACTCCTGTTGCGCTTTTCTTTGTTGAGTCGAGCTCTTCGCTTCAGTCTCTCTGCTCTCCCTTGCTACTCCAGCGTCTCTCGCGGCACTGCCTGCAATCATGACGTCTCAAGCTAAACCCCGTGAATCAGTGATCACAAAACACAACGCCCAACAGCTGTCGCCTCACCTCAATCTCGAGAGGAGACACTCGAAGAGTCAGAGCGCCTTCAACTATGACAACACCAGCAGCAATCTCGCTGCGACAACCATGAGAAATGAATTGAAGAAATTGGTGGAGACTGCCCCGCCAGAAGCGAGGGAGGTATGCCCCTGGCAATCGTCCCCCAGCTGATCGTTCAGAAATTTAGAATTGAAATGGACAACTTTTTTAGTTTGTTCTCTCGTTATCTTAGCGACAAGGCCAAAGGAAACGAAATGTACCGCCGCTCTTTGATCGCAGCTAACAGTAGTGATTGGGATCGTATCCAGCCACCAAAGCCGGAACAGGTCGTCCACTATGATGACATTGGCAAAGCTGCTGGTGCTGCTTTCCTCGATAAGCTTGTTGTCCTCAAACTTAATGGCGGTCTCGGTACCAGCATGGGATGTGTTGGACCAAAGTCCATCATCGAGGTTCGAGAAGGCAACACGTTTCTTGATCTCACAGTCCGTCAAATTGAGGTACTTTTTACCACGTAATGTTTCTGACAGTAGCACCTGAACCGTACCTACAATTGCAATGTGCCCTTCGTCTTGATGAACTCTTTCAACACGGAGGATGATACTCAGCGTATCATTCAAAAGTATCAAGGCCATAACATCGATATTCTCACCTTCAACCAATCCCGCTTCCCCAGGATCATCAGCGATTCTCAACTTCCTGTGCCCCGAGACTACAATTCACCGATTGAATCGTGGTACCCTCCTGGCCACGGAGATATCTTCGATGCCCTCGCGAATAGCGGCACACTGGACGACCTGATCTCCAGGGGCAAGGAAATCATCTTTGTCAGCAATGTCGACAATCTGGGTGCAATTGTTGACCTCAATATCCTGCAACACATGGTTGATAGCAAGGCCGAATACATCATGGAATTGACTGACAAAACTAAGGCTGATGTCAAAGGCGGTACAATCATTGATTATGAAGGCACTGTTAGACTCTTGGAAATTGCTCAAGTTCCTTCCGATCACGTCGAAGAATTCAAAAGTATCAAAAAGTTCAAGTACTTCAATACAAACAATATTTGGCTCAACCTAAAAGCCATCAAACGGGTTGTTGAGAATCATGAGTTGAAAATGGAGATTATCCCCAACAAGAAGACTATCAGCGCGGATAAGAAAGGGGAAAGTGATTTGAACGTCATGCAATTGGAGACTGCTGTGGGTGCGGCCATAAGGCACTTCAAAGGCGCTCATGGCGTAAATGTTCCAAGGCGTCGCTTTCTTCCCGTCAAGGTACGATACGTCATCATCAGGGGCTAACCGTAGACCTGTTCTGATCTCTTCCTCGTTAAATCAGACCTTTATTCATTGTCTCACGGAAATCTGATCCTCAACGCACAGCGATTCCCTTCCATGGCCCCTCTCGTAAAGTTGGGAAATCACTACAAGAAAGTATCGGATTTCCAAAAGAGAATTCCCAACATTCCTCGGATCCTGGAGTTGGATCATCTGACAATCACGGGGAATGTCAATCTCGGCAAGAACGTTACATTGCGTGGTACCGTCATCATTGTCGCCAGCAACAGCGACACTATCGACATCCCTCCTGGCAGTATTCTTGAAAACGTATGTTCCAGAGTAAGAATAGCTAACGATAGGTTGTTGTCACGGGCTCCCTTCGCATTTTGGAGCATTAAAATTAGAAAACTGTAGGGGTGGATTTGGAATATTATGAGTGTTCGTTCAGCTGGTGTAGCGTGGGATTGTGAATTAGGTAGTGAAACATTCATTTCGTAATACATTTGAACTATAGCAAAGTTGACACTGTGCTTCGCAGCAAATGCATAGAGACACAGTCCTTCTGAACAGGCTTGTCGTCTTGTCGTTGCGGGTCGTAATTGATGAGCAGTCGCTTACCTGGAAAGATTTTCCAAGCTCCGAGCGATCTGCATTGCTGATGTGCATACGCAAAATTTACCAATTTTGCCCAACCCTCGCGGATTGCACCAGCGACAGGAAATGATCCTGCGGATTTTCCGTCTACGGCCACGTCCGTTTCATACCTCAGCGGTGGTTGCGTATGCCAAAAACCCTGCTCCACCAACGGCAACCCCTCCAACAAGCCCGGCTGCACCGTTTCCGCCGGTATCGCGGCCCGCCGAGAACGATCCGTCCTACGTCCATACACCGTCCTCCGTCAAAGCAGGAACACCGCTCCGAGGGATCCAACTGCTCAAAGACAAGCCTGAAGTTGTCGCCCTCGCGGACGACTTCTATCCCGACTGGCTATGGCAATTGCTCGATGATCCTTCATCAGTGGAAGAGCGGATGAAGGCTAAGCTTGTTGTCGAGAAGAAAAAGGAAATATATCTCGCTCAGCTCAAGGAGGAACAAACGGAGAAGCGTTTGTATGAGTCGATGAAGAGCAGGATTGTCAAACCAGGAGAAAAGAGAACCAACGAAGAGAAGAAGGCTGTCCGACGGGAAGCCCAAAATGAGGCCTGGCTGGTTAACCGGGAAAAGGAATACGAAGTGCCACAATTCGAAATGCCTCCAGAGCGGAACGCAAAATTCCATAGGAAAGTCAACAAGGAGAAGATCAAACAGGCTAATTACCTACGAGCGAGAGGGATGTAGAATGGGTGGGAAGATTGAAGATGGGAACTATTTGAAAATACGCAGCGTGTGAGGACACCTTGTCCGCTTCCACATTATTCCATACAAAATTCATATCGAGACTTGAGACAATCTGTACACTTCTCACCCCTTTCTTTCTCCCTCTCATTCGAGAATACAAGAATCCCCTACATATACTTCTACGGTGTTGCCGTCGATATCCAAAAAACTGGCCCGCTGACCGGCGTTTTGATCCGACACCCGCCCACTTCCACCACCATCTTCCCCCGCAAGGCTTTTCCCTCCAGCGGCGATGGCCTCATTGAAGATGGCACTGACATCTTTGGCATCGTCCACTTGGAGATAAATGACAATTTGTTTGAAATGTCCTCCAGTTCCTTGAACAATGGAGAAATTGGGGGAATGTGGCGCTTTCCCAAAGGTTTGAAGCTGTGGGAAACGATGTTGCGGGCTGTACCCGATATGACGCAGCACTGTCTTCCAAAATTCCCTTGCTTTAGAAAAGTCGGTGACAGTAACTGGTTCAAGAGCAAACATCAATGACCAACGGATTTGATGGAAGGTTGAGCGTGAGCAGGGGCTGCACCAGGGACGCTGGTTCAATGGCTGGCTGAAAGAATGTGGGCGTGGGATGCACCAAAGATACACGGTTAACCATAGTGGGGGACAAAATCAGAGTTTGGCTGCACATGGCCGCTAACTTTATTTTATGTACAGAACGATGACCTGAGCGAACCAAGTCCGGATGGCGGTATGGGATTGGAACAATTTGCAGGACACTGAGTTGAATTGCGATGCCGCCAAGTACCCTATTTAAATCTCATAACAATCCTATTATAAA
>Ga0302325_10017175_pt1 | contig 15308 bp, 11 predicted proteins | sample Palsa_T0_2_FD_201948 | JGI IMG/M metagenome (GOLD analysis project Ga0302325, IMG submission 201948) | Peat permafrost microbial communities from Stordalen Mire near Abisko, Sweden - Palsa_T0_2 | ecosystem: Environmental > Terrestrial > Soil > Palsa > Peat permafrost | place: Sweden: Abisko... | reverse complement strand
CACGGGACGATATCGCGGACGCAGCGGTGTGATTCATCTGCCCGTGGAGCTGGCCGACGTCGTGCAAGGCGTCTTCGGTTTGGATAACCGTCCGCAGGCCCAACCTCACTATCGGTTTCGCGGACTGAGGGGAGCTTCTGATGCGGCCGCGCCAGATATCTCCTATTCGCCAGTTCAGGTTGCCCAGCTCTATAACTTTCCTACCGGAGTTACCGGCGCAGGCCAGACGATCGGCATCATCGAGCTAGGCGGCGGCTTTCAGCAGTCCGATATCACAAATTACTTCCAATCCCTCGGCATCAACCCACCCACGGTGACCAGCGTCTCCGTAGACGGGGGCACCAACAGCCCCACCAATCCCGACAGCGCCGACGCGGAAGTCCTGCTGGATATCGAGGTCTCCGGAGCCGTTGCGCCCGGAGCCAACATCGTCGTCTACTTCGCGCCCAACACCGACCAGGGCTTTCAGGACGCAATGAGCATGGCGATCCACGACAGCACAAACAACCCCTCCGCGGTCTCAATCAGTTGGGGAGGCCCGGAATCGACCTGGACCACGCAGTCCATGCAGTCCATGGACCAGGTGGCGCAGGAAGCCGCCGCATTAGGCGTCACGATCACTGTCGCCGCCGGAGATAACGGATCGAGCGACGGCGTCAGCGATGGTTCCAACAACGTAGACTTTCCCGCATCCAGCCCCAATGTGCTGGCCTGCGGCGGCACAACGCTGGTAGCCTCGAACGCGACGCCACCAACCATCTCCAGCGAAACCGTCTGGAACGACGGCGCGGATGGCGGCGCAACCGGCGGCGGATTCAGCACCCAGTTCGCCCAGCCCACGTATCAATCTGAACTGGCTTCTTCGTATCCCGGCCAGACTGGCCGTGGCGTTCCTGATGTCTCAGGAGATGCCGACCCAGACACCGGTTACAACATCCTCGTGGACGGCCAGCAGGAAGTGGTTGGCGGCACCAGCGCCGTCGCTCCCTTGTGGGCTGGATTGGTCGCGCTTCTCAACCAGCAGCTTGATACGCGGCTTGGCTTCATCAATCCTTTAATCTATGCGCTGCCGGAGCCTAACAACGGCTTCAACGACATCACCCAAGGTAACAATGGCGCGTATTCCGCCGGCCCGGGCTGGGATCCCTGCACTGGTCTCGGCTCGCCCGAAGGAACAACCCTTGCAACGTTACTGGCGGCACCTCCGGCATCATCAAACCCTTCAAGCTAGAGAACCAAGGCAACTCGCTAACCAGATAACTTGCTAGTAAAACAGATACTTCCGCCAGCGGTCATCTCCGCGGCCCAGCATGCGCATAATCTGGCGGCTGGTGTGCAGGCTGAATGACCGCGGCTCCTTCTGGAGCTTCATATCGTCCAGTTCATGCAGCATGCGATTGCCTTTGCGGCGGTTGCAGCTATGGCAGCAAGCCACCAGGTTTTCCCATGTTGAATTGCCGCCCCGCGAACGCGGAATCACATGATCCAGCGTAAGTTCGCCGGAAGGTAGCACAACGCTGCAATACTGGCATGTATTGCGGTCGCGCAGTAGTATGTTCTTGCGCGACAGCGCCCTGGTCTGGTGCGGAATACGCCGGTATTCGAGTAGGCGAATCACAGAAGGCATCGCCATGCGGCTTCGCTGCGCGTGCAACATCAGTCCATGCTCTTCTTCTGTCTTGGCTACGCCCTTCAGGACCAGCACCAGCGCCCGGCGCGCGCCGCAAATGTTGATCGGTTCATAGGAAGCGTTCAGGACCAGCACGGGCATCTGCATGACCTGACTCGACATTACCCCCGATTGCGTCCAGCTTTGCGCATCCTGATGGGCGACGTGGGCCGCTGCTTTGGCCAGTGACTTCTGCTTGCGGGCATGTATCATAGCTTTTCCAAGCGACATCGCTTCCCCTCGTAGAGTTGCGGATCCGGTTACTTGCCTTGCATTGCCTGTCGTTGCGTACTCCAAAGCGTGATTTGGTTAGTGAATGGTTGTCGTCTTGGACGGCGCTAAGCGACTCATGGCGTCTTCCGGCATCGAAAGTTTTGTAAATTTGCGGTCCTCGCGAACCGTCAGTGGAACCCTCCGCTGGGCTCTCGCAAGCGTGGCGACGCACACAGAAGCCGCTCCCGCCTCGATCAGGATCTTGCTACACGCCCTGGCCGTGGCTCCAGTGGTGTAAATGTCGTCTACCAGCAGAATGTGCCGCCCGCGAACGCCTGCGGAATCAGAGACAAAAAAAGCGCCGCGCAAATTTTGGCGGCGCTGGCGGGGAGTTAATCCCGCTTGACTTTCCGTAGATCGTTGCCGTACCAGGGAAGAGGAGGACAACTCCAGCCTCCATGCCGGATGAGATTTTCTGAGAATGCGAAGAGCCTCAGTCGCCAGCATTCGCGCCTGGTTGAATCCCCGCTGAGTCGACCGCCCGCGGTGCAGCGGCACCGGCACAACCAGCATCTCGCGCTGCCCATCCTCAGCCAGCTGTGCAATCGCACCCGCAAGCCGCGCCCCGAGTTCGCGTGAGAGAGAAGCAATGCGGTCGTATTTCAGCCCATGAATGGCCGCACGCATCGATCCCTCGTAAACCCCGTAACTGACAGCTCGGACGAATGCCGGGGGCGCCATCCGACAGGCCCGGCAGCAATTCGCCTGCCGCGAGCTAACCGTTGCTGAGACAGGCTCGAAGAGATCCTCGCCACAGCGGGCGCAGCAATTCTCACGCTGCGGCGGAATTTCGGCCCAGCAGGCTTTGCAGACAGGAGCCGTAGAGATTTCAGAGAGGAAGCATCCGCACAGGACGCAAGGGGAAGGAACAAAGGCGCAACTTAGTACATGACCTACTCCGCTCAGGAGATTTCCGGGCGCAATCGCCGCCGCGCGCCAGAAGGAAGCTCCAGAAGTGGAGCCACTTCGCGAAACTTCACGATTTATAGAGCGAGGGTCGCTACTGAAGTCGCACCTCAATCTTGGCAAGCCGGTCCGCGCTGCCGTGGCTACAGTATACGCAGATGCCGGTTAGTAAAGCTACCAGCTTGCGATCAACCCCCGTCTTTGGCATTCACTAAAGATTCGGCTGCAAGGAGGTTACCCCTCTTGCAGCCGATGCCACTGAGTTTTCCCTAACTCTTTTACTAGCCGCGCCTTACAGAGAATGAGAGTGGGGCGCACTCGGCGGAGGCGGCGGTGGAGTAGTCGGGGGGTTAGGACTTGGGTTCGGACTGGGATTGGGCTCCGGAGCCGGAGCGGGATTTGGACTCGGATTCGGAGTCGGATTTGGATTGGGTTGAGGATTCGTGGGCGGCGTGGAAGGCGGCGTGGTTGGCTGGCCTGGCTGACTCGGCTGCGGACTGGGGGGTTGAGGCTCCTGAATGGCAACCGGGCTTGACGTCGGCTTCAGTGCAAGCGCAGGACTTACCGTAACAGCTGCAAACGCCGCCAGACTCAAAACGCTCGTGGCGATGATAGCTGATTTATTGGTTCTCATCGTTTACCTCCGGGGAATCTTAGTTTGTTCTCATCGTTCCCTAGCTCAGATGCAACGGGTTGGTATCGGGTAGTCCGCACGAGATGCATTCCCTTGTCTCGTTTTGTACATCCTGGAAGATAAATTGGCACTAATTGCGCACTTATACCGAAGACCCAGTTTTTGCTGATCAAGCCTATCTTTCCCCATCCCTGCTTGATCCCCATGATAGTGAGCGAGATGGAGTAGTTTACCCAACTCGCCAGTATCTTTGGTCGAAGGCAGATTTCCTATCTGCCCCCTAAGGCTGGATAACCAGATCCATCAATATTCTTAGTCACGGCGGCATAGTCGAACGCCCACGGCGCTCCGCAATAATAATCAAGAAATGGTCTCGGCGCCCTTCCGTTACCATGAGATCTCATCTCCGTTATCGATGCCGCTCTGCCGAACCTTTCCCTTAATTCTCACTTCCCCACCGTATCCCGTATATTCGCAGTATTACGCTTGCCGGAGGCTTGGCCTGTGCCTGATTTTCAACCCTACGTTTCGCCCAGCGAACATCGCCCGGAGTTCACCGCGCGTGCACTGCTGCTTGGCTCTTTCTTCGGCATCGTCTTCGGAGCGGTCACAGTCTATGTCGGCCTCCGTGCGGGACTTACGGTCGCTGCCTCCATCCCCATTTCCGTGCTCTCCATCAGCATCCTCCGGGTCTTCGGCAAGTCCTCCATCCTCGAAAACAACATCGTCCAGACCACCGGAAACGCCGGGCAGTCGATCGCGTCCGGCGTCATCTTCACCCTCCCGGCTCTAATTTTCCTGGGCTTCGATCTGGAGTATTCGCGCATCTTCCTGCTCGCCCTGGTCGGCGGCTGGCTGGGAGTGCTCTTCATGATTCCCCTGCGCCGCCAGCTCATCGTCGAGGAGCATGGCACTCTCACCTATCCTGAAGGCACAGCCTGCGCCGACGTTCTCATGGCAGGCGACCGCGGAGGGTCATTCGCCAGCCGCGTCTTTCTCGGCCTCGGCCTCGGCGGCGTCTACACCCTCTTTCAGAATGAAAATCTCTTCGCTGCGTGGCCCGGCACGCCCAACTACGAGCCCGACCTAGGTGCGCAGCACGTCCTTAAAGGCGCGGCCATCCGCTGCGACGCCACTCCCGAATACCTCGGCGTGGGCTACATCATCGGCCCCCGAGTCTCCGGAATTATCTTCGCCGGCGGGGTCTTTTCCTGGCTCGTCCTGATGCCGCTTATCCACTTCTTCGGTGCAGGTCTCGACCGCCCAATCTACCCCGGCACCGTCCTGATCAGCGCCATGAGCCCCAGCCAGCTCTGGTCCACTTACATCCGTCCCATGGGGGCAGGAGCCGTCGCCGCAGCCGGCCTCATCACCCTCATCAAGACCATCCCCACCATCGTCGGCGCGCTCACCAGCGGATTCAGCAAGATGCGCAAATCCGGCGCTGGAAAAGCCAAAGCCATCCGCACCGAAGACGACCTGCCGATGAGCGTTGTAATCGGCGGCTCACTTGCGCTCGTCGCGATCATGTTCTTCTTCCTGCAATTCCGCCCCGTACCCGGCGCATACGTCGGCCCCCTCGCCAATCTCGCCGCCTCGCTGCTTGTTGTAGTTTTCGGTTTCCTCTTCGTGACCGTCAGTTCCCGCATCGTCGGCCTCATCGGCAGTTCGGCAAGCCCCGTCTCGGGAATGACCATCGCCACCCTCATGGCCACTTCCGCGATCTTCCTGGTCAAAGGCTGGACAGCTCCCGCCTACGGCGCACTGGCCATCACAGTCGGAGGCGCAGTCTGCATCGCAGCTTCGAACTCCGGAGACACCAGCCAGGATCTCAAAACCGGCTATCTCATCGGGGCCACGCCACGCCTCCAGCAGATCGCGTTGATGATCGGCGTCTGCGTCTCAACGCTCATCATCGGCGTCACCCTCACCGCGATGAACACGGCGTTCCAGGAATTTCGCTCCGCTCCACAGGCCTGGGACATCAACGCTTCTCACTCCGGCGTAACGATCCAGAAGAACGCCAAACTGCCGGAGAAGATTCCGGTCGTCGATGCCGCCAAAGTAACGACCACCCACGCTCCCGGTGAATATTTCGTGCTCAATGCACTCGGTTCCTCTGAACTGGCCGACGGCAAATACCTCTACTCGCCCACCTCGCACAAAATCGAAGTGCAGTGGATTCAAGGCATCGGCAGCGAAAACGCCGCAGCTCCGCAGGCCCGGCTCATGGCCACCGTCATCAACGGAATCCTCAGCCAGAAACTCCCCTGGGGACTGGTCCTGATGGGCGTCTTCGTCGTCGTCGCAGTCGAACTGCTCGGCATCCGGTCGCTCTCCTTCGCCGTCGGCGCCTATCTTTCCATCGGCACCACACTGGCCATCTTCGTCGGCGGAGTCGTGCGATTCCTTGTCGATGCAGCGATGAAAAAGGCCGGCCAAGAGACCGGCGAAAGCGAAATCAGCCCCGGCGCACTCTACGCCTCCGGCTTAATCGCCGCGGGCGGTATAGTCGGCCTCATCGGCGTGGCCATCAAAGCCTACGAATCCCTGACCGGCAACCACGTACCGATCCAGTTCCCCGAGGCAAACTTCCTCCACCACGATTGGATTTCGGTGCTCATGTTCGCGGCCTTGGCCTTTTCGCTCTACCACTTCGCCCGCAAACCGATGAAGTCCTGACCGGCGTCGGCTCCGTGGCGTTCTTTCATCGATCGTGCATGCTTCCATGGTCGTCGGGATTCGAACGGCCAGTGAGCGCGTAACGGACTCGTTTCCACATCCCGGAAGCGCCGCCCTTTCCACCTGCCGCGGAAAGGATCGTCTCGAAGTCTTCCGGATCGCGCTCCATGGCCAGCATCGCCAGTTCATCGAGTGTGGCAGCCATTGCGTAGGAAAGCAGGTTGGTCCAGGTTCGTGCGTCCTCCACAGTGCCGTCGGCAATCTCCAGAGGCTCTCCCACGTTAACGAGAATCTCCGGCAAACGCTCATTCCAGTGCACATATTCTATGGCGATCGGCACGCACGTGAGCCTTCCAGTGCGGTTCATCAAGGCGCCCAGGCCGGGCCGGAATACGATCGGGCGCTTGCGCACATCCTGAACCTGACTTTCAGGAGTAATCCATAGCACCGCCTCGGGTCTGGCCAATATCTGGTGTCCTGCTCGCAGCAGTTGCACCGCACCGTGCGTAGAAGCATTGTCTACCGGAAAGAATCCCATGGGGCGGAGCATACGGTGTTGCGCCAACGCAGTCTCATCCAGCGCCGCATAATGCTCGCGCTCGGGGAGCACAGTCTGCGCCAGCAACATGGCGGTCAGCGGATCCCACCTCGACGCATGGTTAGTAAATAGAATCAGCGGCCGCGCCTGCGGCGGAATGCGCCCGGCATTGGCCACCCGTAGCGATTGAAAATGCCGCCGCATGTACCAACGCAGGTAAATGGAGAACAAGGCAATCGCGCGACGCGAGGGAACCTTCAGCTCTCCTCCGGTTCGCGCAGGATTGACCTGGGTTCGTGTCATACCGTCGTATGCTGCTCCTCTACCGGCCGGCGGGCGCTCCACCCATTCAAAAGCCCCACCTCTCCACGATAACGCCGATCTACGGCGTTTGTCGCAATCCACCCGACATTAATAGCATAGGATGCCCGTCGTGGTCGGTCCGGCAACGAGTCCAGCCAGTGACGGCCTGTTCAAGGCTTTCCTGCAGCGCCCAACTCGTCCTTGTACACCTTACCGCCCTTCATCACAAAGCTCACATGCTCCAGCACTTCCACTTTATCCAGCGGATTTGCCGTCACCGCGATCAGATCGGCATACTTCCCAGCCTCCAGCGTACCCACATCCTTCGAACGGTCGATCAAATCCGCCGCACTCGAAGTCGCCGCGCGAATCGCCCCCGCCGGCGTCATCCCATACTTCACCATGTAGTGAAACTGCTTCGCATTATCCCCATGCGGATACACCCCGGCATCGGTGCCGAACGCAATCTTCACCCCCGCCGCCACAGCCTTGGCAAAGTTCTCCCGCTGCAACCGGCCCACTGTCCTCTCTTTGTCCACCATCTCCTTGGGCAAGCCAAACGCAGGCGCATTATTCAGGATGTAATCGTCGTTGTAGATATCCGCCACCAGGTACGTCCCATGCTCCTTCATCAACGCGATCCCCTCGGCATCGATCAAACTACCGTGCTCAATCGAGTCAATCCCCGCCCGCACCGCATCCTTGATCCCTTGCGTCCCATGCGCATGCGCCGCGATCTTGCGCCCCGCCCGATGTGCCTCATCCGCCGCGACCTTCAACTCGTCATACGTAAACTGCTCCGCGCCCGGCTTGTCCCCCGCCGAAAGCACCCCGCCCGTAGCCAGAATCTTGATCACATCCACGCCATACTTCACCTGCTCGCGCACCACCCTGCGCACCTCATCCGGCCCATCCGCAATCTGAAAATCCTTCTCCTCGGGATACATCATGTTATGCACCGCCGGAGCAAACCCATTCATATCCCCATGACCGCCCGTAATCGAAATCGGCGGCCCACTCGCCACCACCCGCGGCCCTGGAATAAACCCCGAATCGATCGCCTTCCGCAAATCCACGGCAAAAAACGGCTGCGAACCCACATCCCGCACGCTCGTAAACCCCGCCTGCAGCGTCCGGTTCGCATTCACCACACCATTGAACCCACCCTGAAACGGCGTAAATCGCACCTCGTTGATCGGATCATACTGATCCGCGCGAACCTCCAGATGCGTATGGCAATCAATCAACCCCGGCAGCACCCAATCATTCGAAAGATCAACCACCTTCGCCCCCGCCGGAATCGCAACCTCACCCGCCGGAGCGACCTTAGCGATGCGCTCACCCTCCACCACCAGCACAACGTTCTCGCGCAACTGATCCGAAGCAGCGTCAAAGAGATGCCCAGCCTTCACATAAACAGTCGGGGGCGACGCAGGCGTAATGGGTGTCTGGGCCGAAGTCTGCCCGGCTGCGAAAGCACTGAAGGCGAAGAACGCAGAAAAGACCAATAGACAAATGCGATGCAAGTGGCTGCTCCTGAAGTAAATAGAATCCGGATGCATCCCACTCTATCGCATATACCCACGCAGCCAGTAATTATCCCAATGCCATCGCATGACTGCGATTGAATGTGAGTGACGTCAAATCAGCGCGATCCAAAAAACTGAAGGTGCGACACTATCCCATCCCAAGGCTTCGCCCTATGAACGCTAACCTAAGAATGACTTCCGGTTTGTCGGTAACACGAGCGGAAGGACATCCGAGACCTATGCCCGTACAAGGATGGATGCAGTTTGCGGTGCGCTGGAGGTTTCTATAGTAGCAAGCCGCTCGATCGACACGACCGTGATGTCATCTTGTTGACCAAATTGTCTGGCTGCTTCGACAATTGCCGCTACGGGCCGAATGGAGATTTGGCGTCCACGCTCAAAGCCGAAGAGTTCCCCCTCTTTATTCTGCGCTTCGATCACCCCATCGGAGTAGAACGTGAAGCGACTGCCTGGCTCAAGGCAAAGCTGCACCGCTTGGTAGCTTGCGGAGCTCACGATGCCAAGGGGCAGCGCACCCGGAATTTCAACCTCACGCCCATCGAGATAGGGTGGCAAGTGACCTGCATTCGCGATCGTCACCGAACCATTGGCATCAAAGAGTGCTGCGAGTGCGGTCGAGAATCCGCCGTGGGTGCGTCCGATCATGCGCTCGTTCAACTGGGCCAGAACCTCGGTCGGCACATGGCTATATTGGACGACAGTGCGAATTGCGCCGACGAGGACAGAGACCAGCATGGCAGCGGGTAAACCCTTGCCGGCCACGTCGCCGATGACGAGGAGGAGGCAGTTATCGCCCACGGGAAGGATCTGAAAGAAGTCGCCACCGACCTGTTGCGCGGGCTCGTAGACGCTCTCAATACGGAAGCCTGGCACAGTCTCGACGGCTCCGGGCAGGATGACCTGCTGAATCTCCCGCGCGTTGGCGATCTCGGCGTCCAGCAACGCATGCTGGCGGCTGATGTGGTTGGAGCGGATAAGGATGATCAGAGCGAGAGAAAGCATTTCCAAGGTTTCGGCGACGGGAATAACGCGAAGTGTGAATGGCCCCGCTTGAATAGATGCGATAGAAAAGTAAAGGCGAAAAACTTTAGCGCGCAATGCCGGAATTTGAGATCCTACTTCGTAGAGCCATTCCAAAATGAAGCCGAGGTCAGCCAGAAAGAGCGGAATGAGCAGGAGGCCTTGCAGGTATTTGCCACGCCCGACGTGCCTCAACATGACAGCGGGGAGGATGACGACCATAAGAACCACAAAGGGCGTGTAGGCGATCAGATCTAGGAGTCCGTTGCCGGATCTGGCTCCGATGAGATCTGCGAAGTACAGGTATGCATAGGCGAGAGTGACTCCGGCTGTGTAAATCTGGAGTTTCCAACCAACCCGGTGCCCGACAAACGAGCAGTACATTCTCACGAAGAAGTAACAATACGGCAAACTGACAATCAAGCATGCCCTCGACCAGCTTATCGGGAAGGTGTGTGTTAACTCAAACAGCCCTATAAGCATGTTGGGGATCTCGCAAAGCACGAGCAGGAACAGCCAGAGATACTCATCCCGCTCTCTCTGCGTAAGGAAAAGGAGCCAAGCCCCAATACACATGGCGAGGCGGACAAGATCGCGTAGCCAGATGAGAGCGTTCCCGCCAATGATGAGGAGCCACATGTGTTCCTGAAGTGCGCTCTCCTGCCCGACTGTGAGATTCCCGCTCCAAAGGCCTGGGTACTGGCCCGCCCACCCGCTGGCAGAGATGTGCACTCGAACTGCAATGACGACTGAGCCAGAACGGATCTGATTATCTGGAATGGGCAGGAGGAGTTTCGCAATAGGGTCATGTGGAACAAATGGAGCCACCTCGCCGACTTGGAGCAGCTTCACGCCGTTGCAATAGACTTCGAAGGCAAGTTCAATATTGTTTTCCAACAAAGCTAAGCCGGTCTGATTAGGCGCGACCTTCACACGCAAGCGATACCAAACGACTTCTGGCCTGCCCTGCGGAAAGAGATCATGCAAATCTTCTGTCTGAGCGTTGAAGGGCGTCCAATGGGAATCGTCGAATTCGGGACGGGCGTAGGCGGGGTCATCGCCGGCGTGGATTAGCCACCCGGCAGCGAGGTCGGTGGGCTGGCGCAAACCGGTTGCGTCAAAGCCCTGTGCCTGTGCGCAACCTCCGGAACAAGACAGACCAAGGCAAAGGATGAGGGCGGGAATCCAGCGCGCCCACTTAAATTTATAAATGGCTGGACGGGGAACCGGAGGAATCACGCGACCTCCAGGGGGAACTGGTTCAAACTACCACTATCGCCGGGTGAATTTCCAGAACATTCTTAGCGAGGAATGCGTTGAAAGGATCAGGCGACAAGAGTGCATCGCATCGGCAAGCTTTTTTAGAGAGCGTTGCTCTGCGAATTTATCGATGGCGATGAATCATGTTTCGATTGATCGAATAGATCCAGCATCGGTGCCGGGAATCGCCGGGGGCGCCAGTAGTTCCTGGATGGTCGGCTCTCCGAAAATTATCTCCAATAACCGGCCGGAGGGCACCTTCTAGCTCGCCCTGCCTAAGTTCGCGCGTGTGGGGCATGTCTGGGCTCAGGCTTCGAAAAACGCCAGGGCTGATGCTCAACCTAGCCTGGGACTAACGAGGCGCTCAGCCCTGAGCACCCGCCAGCCGCGCCAATCCTTGCAGCGAAAGCTTCGCCAGCGCCTGGGCAAGGATCGGCGAAGCATTCAACGACTCTGGCCGCTCCAGCCGTATGCCAAGTTTGGCGGCATGTTCCCGAAAAGCAATGTCGATGTCGTAGAGAATCTCAACGTGATCGCACAGAAAGCCAATCGGCTGCAGAATCACCGCCTTCACGCCCTGCGCAGCCAGCCCATCCAGCGTCGCCTCGACCGAAGGCCCAATCCACGGTCCGCCGCTCGCACCCTGACTCTGAAAAGCAAAACTCCACGCCGCAACCTCCGGCACGCGCTCGGCCACCATCTGCGCTGTCAGCTTGGCTTCCACCGAATACGGGTCCGGAGCAGCCTCCGCTCCGGGCTGCGCCGTCGGCCAGTGAATCGGCTTGCCCTCCGCATCCCCGACTGGCGCTGCAACCTCAACCGTCCGCACCGGCACGCTATGCGCCGTAAACAGCACATGCACCGGCTCGCTCGTTTCGCTCGAAAGCTTCTGGTAAGCCACTCTCAGCCGGTCGGCAAAGGCCTCCGCCAGCAGCGGCTCACCCGCCCAGCCTTCCAAAAAATCGAAGCGCATTTCACCAGCCTCAGCCAGCACCGCGCGCCGGTAAAGTCCAACCGAAGTCCGCGAGTTCTGCGGAGCCAAGCAGATCACTGCAGCCTCTTCAATCCCATCGGCGCGCATCTGCTTCACCACATCCGCAATGTAAGGCCGCCAATTGCGCATGCCCACATACACCGGAACATCCACGCCAGCCTTGGCCAACTCAGTCCGCAGCAACTCCGCCTGCTCCATCGTCAGCTCAGTCAGCGGACTATGCCCCTTAGGCTCGCCGATCAGCGAATAGCGATGCTGGATTTCCTCCACCACATGCTGCGGCATCGGCCTGCCGCTGACTACATTCCGCAGATACTCCGGAATCTCATCCACGGTAGCCGGCGTGCCATGCGCCAGCAATAAGACAGCGCGCTTAGCCAAGCTTCACCTCCGGCCCGTTACCCGTATCGACCTGAATCTCCTTGCGAACAAACTTGGGCGACAACGCTTTGACCATCTTCACTACCGCCTGCACATTCTCAACCGGCGTCCCCGGCACAATCCCATGGCCCAGATTAAAGATATGCCCCGGCCTGCCGTCCGCCCGCTCCAGCACCTGCCTCACCCGGGTTTCGAGAATCGGCTCCGGCGCAAACAGCGTAATCGGGTCCAGATTGCCCTGCACCGCGCAGCTATCGCCCAGCGCCTTCCATCCCTCATCCAGTGGAGTGCGCCAGTCCAGCCCGATCACATCCGCGCCCGTCTCACGCATCGCCGGCAACAGGCTCGCCGTCTCCACGCCAAAGTAGATCACCGGCACACCCAGCCCCTGCACCGCACGCACCAGCCGCGTCGTCACCGGCAGCACATAATCGCGATAATCTTCGACTCCCAGCGAACCAACCCAGCTGTCAAAAATTTGAATGACATCCGCGCCCGCGTCCACCTGCTGCTTGCAGTAGGCCACCAACACCGTCACCAGCTTGTCCAGCAGCTTCTGCCAGGCGTATGGCTCTCCATACATCATCTGCTTGGTAAAGACATAGTTGCGGGAACTGCCGCCTTCAATCATGTAGCTGGCCAGCGTAAACGGCGAGCCGCAAAATCCAATCATGCCCTTCGCATCGCCAAAATGCCCAGCCACCTTCTCTATTGCTGCAGCCACATACTCAAGCTGGCCAGTGCGGTCAACGCGCAGCTTATCGATCGCCTCGGCCGTGCGCAGCGGCTGATGCACCAATGGCCCTTCGCCTGCTACAAACTCAAAATCCAGCCCCATCGGCTCCAGCGGCAGCAGCAGATCGGCAAAGATGATCGCCGCGTCCACGCCCAGCTTTTCGGCAGCGGTGATCGTCACCTCGGCAGCCAACTCAGGCCGTTTGCAGATCTCCACCAGCGTATGGTGCTTGCGGACTTCGCGATACTCGGCCATGTACCGCCCAGCCTGCCGCAAAAACCAGACAGGCGGCCGATCTACAGGACGGCGCAGACACGCACGAACAAATCGGCTGCCACCTGTCATCTCCAAAGGCGCGCCAGGATTCTCGATCAATGAACTCATAATTCCTGATTCTAGTTGCTCGGAAACACTCCTGCCGATCGATCCGCCTATCCCACAAATAGGCTGTTTTATATCGCGATAAGCAAGCCACGCAATCGCGATGCGAAGATTTGCGCGCGCCCAGGTCTGGAAATACTGCTCCCCGTGGAACAATTCGCCGCGCCGAATTGCCTTGCGGATGTCCAGCAAAAGCATGAATCCCTCCCGCGCTGCTGCGGAAGGGATTCTTGACCAACAAATCCGAGACCTAACCGGTCGAAACCGGTTGAAACTTAGTCAGTCATGCGCGACTCGGGATGCTCATGCTCCTGGTACGTCTCGTCCTGCTTAACCAGCTTTTTCGGTCCCTTTGCATGCCCGGCTTTCTGTTGTTGTTTTTGTTGCTGATGCAGTTGCGGGCGTTGCTGGCCTTGCTGATCAGGTTGCATTTTGCTGTGTTTCATAACAAAAAACTCCTTCTGTCGAGCAATATACTCCCTCGAAACAACGACGCGCCATAACTGAACTAGACATGTTGGTATAAAAAGTTTTAATCGCGACCTCGTCGCCGTTGCCGTAGCTTCGAGGTCACAATTCTGCGCTGTCGATCGCCCTTGGGCGCAACTGTAGGTCGGCGTGGATGCGCATCTGGTGCGCTATCTGACAGGGAATCCGGATGATCGAGAACGGTCTTTGCGAGTCGGGTTTCGATGGCGATCTGAACAGAAACAGCTCGATTCTCGACACTCGATCACTCAGTCGAACGGGCCAGGCCTCCGGCACGAAGCCTATTTTTTCTTCGGAGGAAAATTCTTGAGTAGCTTCCCGATATCGTCCGCGAGTTTCTTGCTGTTCTTGTCGGAGTTATCGGACAGCTCTTCGGCGGCCGAGCCTCGCCATAGCAATGCCTTTGATTGGCTGTCAAATACGTCGACGACCAATTTCCCAACTTTCACATCGACTGTGGTGGTGGTGGCGTCGCCCATCCCGCCCATTCCACCCATCCCGCCAAAACGGCCTCGACCCCATCCGCCGCCCATGCCCGCATACATCGTGTCAAGTTCTTGTTGGTTATGGACTTGGTCAACGGCAAAGATGGTGCTTTGTCCGCCGGACGGAACCAGCTGCCATCCCTTGGCCTGCAGCGAAGCGTCGACCGCGTGCTTGATGCGGTCCACAAAAAACGGGTTTTTGGTGGTGACTTTTCCCCAGGAATACGTATGGTATTTGGAGAAATCTACTTCGTGGTCATAGTCCGTTTTCAGCTGGCCTGCTGAGGCAGTGGAAACCATAGACGCGAGAAGCGCCACGGCCAGCGCACAATTCATAACAACTCTCATTTTGCCTATCCTCTTGTGGTTCAAAGTCAGACGAACATCGGGTCGACACTTAGTCGACTCATTCAGGCCGTGCGCAGGACGGCCTTACCGTACGATTCAGCTCAGGGGTGGAAAGCGCTGCTCTGGGAGGTGATTTTTGACGCACGGCGTAGAAGTTATTTTCACGGCGTCCATCGACAATATTGCGAAGCTTCAATTCGCGACCTTAAAGCAGATCTTTCTCGGCGCTCGGGATGACGTGGCTCTGGGATTTTGGGTATTGATGCCAGGGAGAAATCTTCGCCAGTAAAAGCAGAAGATCATTGACTCGCTGGGGGATATTCCTCTGGGACGCCAGGTAAGCCGGAATAGGTCGCGGAGCTGGTCGCCTTTCTCGTTTCAGATCGCGCGTCGTACATCACGAGCTGCGAAATTCGGATTGACGGCGGCACCGTGCCGACGATTTAGAGGAAATTCTGCTCTCTCCAGTTCGGAACGGCGCCCGGCAGATTACGAAATTTTGAAGTCGCTTTCAAAAGGTAGCGGCATGGGAGCGCGTTTTACCGGTTTCTTGTTCTGCTTAACCTCTTCTAGCGTTCTACCTGTAAGTACGCTGAACGGCGCTGCAAGTGTGATATCCGGGGCATTCTTACCGATTGAAAATTGATCTGGTTGTTTGA
>Ga0302325_10017174_pt1 | contig 15308 bp, 14 predicted proteins | sample Palsa_T0_2_FD_201948 | JGI IMG/M metagenome (GOLD analysis project Ga0302325, IMG submission 201948) | Peat permafrost microbial communities from Stordalen Mire near Abisko, Sweden - Palsa_T0_2 | ecosystem: Environmental > Terrestrial > Soil > Palsa > Peat permafrost | place: Sweden: Abisko... | reverse complement strand
TACGCGACGGAGCCGCTTCTCACTTCCCAATGACTGACCCAATCTTCAAACCGCCTTAGAAGAGAGAGCTTGACGAACCTCTCCCCATATTAGCGGCGCTTCTCCGTCAGGGGCAGCATGACGCCGCGCCGGAAAAGCGTGACCTGGCCCGTGCTCGACGAGACGGCGATCGCGATGCAGTTGGCCGCGACGCTGATGCCGGCCGCGGCCGCGTGCCGGCTGCCCAGGCCGCTCGGCAAGGAAAGGTTGCTGCTGGTCGCCTGGACGAGGCTGCCGGCCGCCTCGACGACGCCGTTGCCGCGGATCACGAAGGCCCCGTCGATCGACGAGAACTCCTTCACTGTCTCGTCCATGAAGGGGTTCAGGATGTTCCGGTCCTCCTCCTTGTAGCCGTAGAACGGGTTCATGACTAGGGGCTTGGTGTATTCCTCGACCTTGGTCGTGTCGCCGACGACGAAAAGGCAGCCGACCGGCCGGCCCTCCCTGCCCTCGACGGCGAGCTCGGTCGCCACGGCGAGGACGCGCTCCAGGACCTCGGGTTTCACGTCCTCGGGCAAGAGGTCGGTGGCCGATCCCGACAGGAGCGTCTGGAACTCCCTCTCGATCTCGGCCACGACGATCGTGTCGAACTGGTTGCTCCCGGCGATGCCGCCGATGCAGCAGATGCGGTCGTTGAAGGAGATGAGGCCGCGGGTCAGGGCGACCAGGAGCGCGCTGCGCAGCTGGGCCATGCGGTGGCTCGAGAAGGACCGCACCTGGATCGTGTCCGTGAACTCGCCCTCGTCGCCGTCCACCTCGATGGGGTTGCGGGTGACGAGGATCGTCTTCTTCTTCGCCCGCAGCAGGCCCGGCTCGATTCCGCCGATGACGGTGTCCCCGAAGACGACCGTGGCACTGCAGCCGGCGCCCCGGGCGACGAGGTCGGCGTGGCGGAACATGAGCTTGTTGACCCGGTTCTGCTGGGCCTGCATCGGGCGGATGCCGCCGAACCCACCGAGGAGGCGCTCGTAGAGGGTGTCCAGGTCGGGCGCATTGACGAAGCTGTCGACGAGCTCCTGCTCGCGCACCAGGCGGCCAATGGACGCCAGGACCTGCAGGGTGTCGCGCGCCGACTCGCCGGCGATCAGCATGACGATGAGGTGCACCCGCTCCCCGGACATGGCGCCCTTGTGGCGTATGCCGGCCCTGCTGCGGCCGATGGCGAGGATGTAGCGCCTTGAGGTCCGGATCCGCACGTGGGGAAGCGCGACGCCCAGGCCGAGGTACGTCGTCATCGAGCTCTCCCGCGCGAGGAGACCCTTTAGGATAACGTCCCGCTTCATGTCGGGGAACCGCGCTATGGAGACGTCGAGGAGCTCCTCCAGGGCCGCCTCCAGCGTCTGGCTGCGCAGGTCGATGATCCGGCTCCTGGCGATGATCTTGTCCAGCCGCATGACGGGACTACCGGACTAGCGCTCCCACTCGAGGGCGCCCTTTTTGTATTCGTAGAAAAGCCCCAGGACCAGGACCAGGATGAAGAAGAGCATGGGCCCCAGTATCGCGATGTGCTGGTGGAGGAACTCGCGGTAGATGAGGACCCATGGGACCAGGATGACGATCTCCAGGTCGAAGAGCATGAAGAGGAGCGCCGTGACGAAGAACTTCACGGAGAAGCGCGTGTGGATGACGCCCTCGCCGGGGACGCCGCACTCGTAGGCCGAGTCCTTGATCGGCGTGTGCTTGGCGCGCTGGCCGAGCAGGTGGCTCGCCCCGATGATCGTGAAGGTGATCGCCGCCGCCAGGAAGGCCTGGATCAGGAACGGAAGGTAGGCGGCGGATGTCATGCGGGGTCAGCGAGCCTGCGAGCGGGGGCGGCAGTGTTCAAGCCGTTTGTAAAAAGCGCGGCGTCAGTCGACGTCGATCATCTTGGCGTCGTTGATGAGCGTCGAGCCCACCCCGAGCGTCTCGGCGAACTCGAGCGTGCGGATCTCGTCCGAGATCCGCTCGAAGCCCTCGTGCATGCGCCACTTGTTGATCCGTGCCCGCATGAGGGCGTCCATCATGACCGGGTCGGTGCCGAGCCAGAGGAGCGGCTCCGACTTCGTGTAGAGGGAGTTGAAGAACGGGCCGCCGATGAACTGGTAATGCTCGAGGCTCGCGACCGTGAAGAGCCACGTCTGCCGGAGCTCCGGGATGGCGCTCATCTCGGCGACGGCCGCGGGCGCCGTGTTCGGGGAGCGGAAGAAGCGGGCCGTGTTCGAGGCGTTCCAGAGCGTGGCGTTCACGAGGGCCCCGTTGACGCCGAGCACCTGGTGGTCCGTGTAGACCGGCAGGTTGATCCAGAAGTCCGTGTCCAGGAAGAGCGGCGTCGCCAGGAAGCTCTTGCGGTCCTCCTCCTTGGTCGAGTTGTTCGCGACACCCTCGGTCTGGTGGGCGGCGAAGATCGGGTTGAAGGCCTCGGGCAGAGGGCTGTCGTAGAACCACACCGGGTCGTAGTAGCGGTTCGACTCGAGGACGAACACGGGGTTGCCCTTGAACGGGGTCTCGCCCGTGACGAGCGAGGGCAGGTAGCCGGTCATCCTCAGGCGAAGCTGGTTCAGGCCGACAAGGAAGATGTCATTGTGCTTGTAGCCGCGGTGCTCGAGGGCGGCGATGATGCCCTTCACCAGCGCCGTGGGGGTCGCCATGCCCGGGCCGGAATCCGAGTAGATCTTGAGGCCGACCTTCTTCTTGGCACCCGGCAGGATCCTCTTGCCCGTCGCCTTCTCGTAGGCGCTGAACAGCTTCTCCACCTCGGAGTTGTAGTCCGCGTCGCTGAAGTCCGACAGGTGGGCCTGCCAGATGGGTTCCTTGGGCAACCGCTTGACCTCCGGCGTGTACTCGGCCCGACACACGGGGGCGCCGACCTGGCCCAGGACGACCGCAAGGGCGGCAATTGTTAAAATTCGCATGAAGTATTGGCTATATAGTCGCCTTGGGCCGTCCAAAGTTTCCAAAAAGACGATGTTCCGGCGCACAGGCAGTCCGGGAACTTGACAGGCCGCTGGTGCGGTTGAAAGTGGATTCTTCTCCGCGCCGCAGATCCCGCGCCCAGATCCGCGCGCCGTCCATGCCCGTCATCAAACCCAGCTGTATTCGCGACCTGAAGCTTCGCGTCAACCTGGCTGACGTCGTCTCCCGTGTCGTCAGCCTGAAGAAGGCGGGCGGCGCCAAGCTGAAGGGCCTGTGCCCCTTCCACAACGAGAAGACGCCCTCCTTCAACGTCGACGCCGAGAAGGGGTTCTTCAAGTGCTTCGGATGCGGCAAGGCCGGGGACGCCATCACCTTCGTCCGCGAGACCGAGCAGCTCTCGTTCACCGAGGCCATCGAGGCCCTAGGCCAGCGCTTCGGCATCGCGATCGAGTACGAGGAGGGGTCCGGGCCCACCCGCGAGGAGCGCTCCCTGCGCCAGGAGCTCTTCGACCTGCATGAGGAGGCGGCGACGCACTTCCACGACGCTTTCCGTGCGCCCGGCCCGGCCGGCGACTTCATGCGGGCCTACTGGGTGAACGAGCGGCGCTTCACGAGCGAGCTCGCCGAGGAGTTCAAGATCGGCGCCGCCGCGGCGGACGGCGGGGGCCTCGGCGCCGCGATCATGAGGAAGAAATTCTCGGAGGAGGCGCTGCGCCAGTGCGGCCTCTTCTTCATCCGCGAGGACGCCATGATCACCGTCGGCGCGCTCCGCCCCCGCTTCCGCGGCCGGCTCATGATCCCGATCCGCGACCACCAGGGCCGCGTCGTCGCCTTCACGGCGCGCCAGACCGCGCTCACGCCCGAGGACGACCCCGCGAAGGAGGCGAAGTACGTCAATTCCCCGGAAACGCCGATCTTCACGAAGGGCCACCTGCTCTTCAACCTCGACCGGGCGAGCAAGGCGGTCGGCGACGGCAAGCCCTTTGTCTTGGTGGAGGGCCAGCTCGACGCCCTGCGCTGCTGGTCGGTGGGCCTCAAGACCGCCGTGGCGCCGCAGGGTACCTCGATCACCGACGGCCAGCTGGCGCTCCTCAGGCGCTACCGCCCCCAGGTCGAGTGCTTCTTCGACAGCGACAGCGCCGGCCAGAAGGCCTCGCTGCGGATGCTGCCGATGGCACTCAAGGCCGAAATTGAGGTCCGTTTCCTGACCCTCGCCGGATCGTCGAAGCTCGACCCCGACCTGCTCTTCCTTGAGCGGGGGATCGAGGCCTACGAGGAAGTAAGGAAATCCTCCCTCTCCGCCATGGCCTACGCGTGCCGCGCCTGCCTTCCCTCGCCCGCAACGGCCTCGTCCGAGGAGCGCTCACGCGCCGCGCAGGCGGTGCTCAGCATCATCTCCGCGGCCGAGAGCGAGGTGTCGCGCGCCTCGTTCGTCGCCGAGGCCGCCGTGCTCCTGCAGCTGCCGGTGCAGGCGCTCCAGGCCGATCTGCGCCGAGCCAGCGCCCGCGCCGACCGGAGCGCGTCGGCACGCCCCGCGCCGGCCCCGGATACCCCGCGCAGCGGGGGCGCCGTCTCGCCCGAGCACGACCTGCTGCGCCTCTGCCTGCATTTTGAGGGCCTGGGGCGCCCGATGAGCTCGGCCATACCCCACGACTGGATCGACCAGCACCGCACGGAGGGCGTCCTCCTGAACCGGTTCCTAGGGGAATTTGAGAACGGGAACTGGCCGGGGCGGGACCATCTGGAGGCAATCGTGGAAAACAATGATGAGAAGTCACTTGTGGCGTCCCTCCTCTTCGACAACCCCACCTCGGAAGACCCCTTCAAGGCGGCCCGCGAGGGAATCCTCAGGTTGAGGGAGCGTGCGCTCGGCTCCCGCATTCGCCAAATAGAACTTGCATTAGCCAGGACCCCATCGGACTTTAACGATGACTCATCGTCGCTCCTTAGGGAATTCCGTGACCTCCAACGCCAGCTCCGGCAACCGGTTTCATTGACCGCGGCCGGCTGAGGCGTCTTTTCGCGATTCCCTTCACACATCCTCATGCCTCGCAAAGCCAAAACAGCCGACAACAACCATTCTGAAGCCGTCGAGAACGTGCTCGCCCAGGCGCCCGTGGCGCCCGTGGAGGGCGCGGACGCGGCAGCGCCCATCGGTGGTATCAACGAGAAGATCCGTCAGCTGATCCGCCTTTCGAAGGAGCAGGGTTACCTCACGTTCGACGACATCAACGAGGCGCTGCCCGAGTCGATCGAGAACCAGGAGGAGATCGATAACGTCCTGTCGATCCTCCAGAACCTCGAGATCGAGATCCTCGAGCCCGACCAGGTCGAGGACTACAAGCAGCGCCAGGAGGAGGCCGAGGAGGAGGAGTCGCGCACGTCGCAGAACGACATCCTCGACGACCCCGTCAGGATGTACCTCAAGCAGATGGGCCAGGTCCCGCTGCTCACGCGCGAGCAGGAGGTCGAGATTTCCAAGAGGATCGAGAACGCCGAGCTGAAGGCCCAGGAGGCGCTCTTCCAGGCGTCCGCCGTCGGCGGGTACATCGCGGTCCTCGGAGCCAAGCTCCTCAACCGCGAGGAACGCTTCGACCGCATCGTCATCGACAAGAAGATCGAGAGCCGCGACGCGTACTTCCGCACGCTGCCCAAGCTCGTCGAGACGACGCAGAAGAACGAGGAGGGCACGAAGGAGTCGTGGATCGAGCAGTCCAAGGCGCGCACGGACCCCGAGCGCAAGAAGGCCCTCGCCAAGTTCCGCCGCCGCGAGACCGCCCTGCGCGCCAATTTCCCGAAGTTCTTCTTCAAGCTGAAGGTCTACGAGGAGTACCTCGAGCAGCTGCGCCCCATCCTCGAGGAGATCGACGCCGCCCAGATCCAGCTCGAGCGCGCGAAGCACCCGAAGACGAAGAAGGACGCGGCCATCGACACGCGGACCATCCACAACCGCCTTCGGCACATCGAGCTCGCGCAGCGCATCGCCCCGGCCCAGATGACCGAGGTCTTCCAGCAGACGATGACCCACGTGCGCGAGGCGCATCGCGCGAAGACCGAGATGGTCGAGGCCAACCTGCGCCTCGTGATCTCGATCGCAAAGAAGTACACGAACCGCGGCCTCTCCTTCCTCGACCTCATCCAGGAGGGCAACATGGGCCTGATGAAGGCGGTCGAGAAGTTCGAGTACCGCAGGGGCTACAAGTTCTCGACGTACGCGACGTGGTGGATCCGCCAGGCGATCACACGCTCCATCGCGGACCAGGCCCGCACCATCCGCATCCCGGTCCACATGATCGAGACGCTGAACAAGGTGATGCAGGTCCAGAAGCAGCTCCTCCAGGAATACGGCCACGAGCCGACCCCCGACGAGGTGGCTGACGAGATGAACCTTCCCGTCGACCGCGTGCAGCAGATCATGAAGATGGCGCAGCAGCCCATCTCGCTGCAGTCGCCGGTCGGCGACGGCGACGACACGTCGTTCGGCGACTTCATCGAGGACAAGTCGGCGGAGAACCCGTACGACATGACGGCGTACTCGCTCCTCAGGGAGAAGATCATCGACGTCCTCGACACGCTCACGGAGCGCGAGAGGCGCGTCCTCTCGCTGCGGTTCGGCCTCGTGGACGGCTACAGCCGCACGCTCGAGGAGGTCGGCAAGCAGTTCAAGGTCACCCGCGAGCGCATACGCCAGATCGAGGCGAAGGCCCTGCGCAAGATGCGCCACCCGACCCGCATACGCCAGCTGCACGGCTTCTTCGACGCCGAGCAGATCGACAACGCCCAGAACCTGCTCAAGGTCGCCGCATCGCTGCGCCCTCCGCGCTCCTGAAGGCCCCTGAACGCTCTTGCGTAGCCGTTGAATCGCGGTAGCCTGTACCCATGACACCCCTGACAGTCCAATTCGCAGGCCTCATCCCGACGGGTGGCGGCGAGTGGGTCCTCATCCTCCTGGTGCTCCTCCTGCTTTTCGGCGGGACGAAGCTGCCGCAGCTCGCCAAGGGCCTCGGCCAGTCCATGAAGGAATTCAAGAAGGCCGCCAAGGAGGACGATCCCGTCCCCCCGGCCAAGGAAGAGCTGAAGAAGCCGGACTCGCAGGGGACGAACTGAGGCGCGGGCTCACGGGCCGCGCGAGGGACAGGACATACGCGGCACCAGGCGCACTCCCATGCCCGACCTCGGCAAATCGCTCGTCGTCCTCGGAGTCTCGATCGCCCTCGTGGGCCTCATCTTCTGGTCCGGCTTCGGCCGCTCGTGGATCGGCCGCCTGCCAGGCGACATCCACGTGCGCCGCGGCCAGGGTGAATTTTATTTTCCCGTCGTCACGTGCATCATCGTGAGCGCCGTGCTGAGCCTCCTGTCTTGGCTCTTCCGCGGGCGGCAATAGGGTCCCCGCAGAAGCGGTCCCTTTTTGTTTGACGGGGAGGTGCATTACTGTATTATAACAGTAATACAGTATGTTCTTGCTGAATCCAAACAGCGGCGTCCCGCTCTATGTGCAGCTCCACCAGCAGCTGTGCCAGCGCATTGCCTCGGGACAGCTCGCGAAGGGATCGCCCCTGCCCTCGGTCCGCGACCTTTCCTCGGAGCTTCACATCAATCCCCTGACGGTCTCCAAGGTGTACCAGATGCTGGAGCAGGAGGGCCTGGTCACGACAAGGCGCGGCATCGGCTCGCACGTCTCCGGGATGACTCCCATCCTCAGCGCCGGCGCGCGTCGGCGACAAATCGCCCCCGCCGTCGAGCAGCTTGTCTCCGAGGCCCTCCACCTCGGCCTGGACGAGGGCGAGGTCCAGTCCCTCCTGTCCGAGAAGTTCCGCAGGCTCAGCCCGACCCCCAAGTCCCATGAATGACACTCCCATCCAGCTCAGCAATGTCAGCCGCTCCTACGACGGCGTGCCCGTGATCAAGAACCTAAGCGTGTCGGTCGGCCGCGGCAGCATCTACGGGTTCCTTGGCCGGAACGCCGCGGGCAAGACCACGACGCTCCGGATGCTCGCGGGCCTGATCAAGCCGGACAGCGGGACCGTCCGCGTGATGGGCCACGATCCGTTCCTCATCGGCTCAGGCGAGCGCCAGGCGCTCGGCTACATGTCGGAGAAGGCGGCCATATCGCCGTTCGCCAAGGTGAAACATGTCTTTGGCCTCGGCCGGGACCTCTACCCCGCCTGGGACGCGGACCTCGCCGCGCGCCTCGTCGCCAAGTACGGGATATCGACCCGCACCCGGCTCACGTCGCTCTCCCAGGGCAACCAGAGGGTCGTCGCCTTCATCATGGCGATCGCGCCGCGGCCAAAGGTCCTCCTCCTCGACGAGCCCGCGGCCAACCTTGACGTCGTCGCCAGACGCGAGGTGCTCGACGACATCCTGGAGCTCACCCGGGAGTGCGCCTGCACCGTCCTCCTCTCGACCCATATCCTGACCGACGTCGAGCGGGTGGCCGACCAGGTCGGCATCCTCGCGAACGGCACGCTGCGCGTCAGCGAGTCCCTGGATTCCCTGAAGGAGACCATACGCCAGGTGCGGTTCTTCGGCTTTGCCAACGGGAGCGCCCCCGCGCAGGTCCCCGGGAGCTTCCGCACGGTGCGCACGGGAAGCGACGTCGTCGCGACCATGCGCGTCGCCGGCGCGGACACGCCCGAGCGGCTTGCCGAAAGGTGGTCCTGCCAGCAGGAAACCCGCGCCCTCAACCTCGAGGACCTCTTTGTCGAATTGTCGCTCAAGTAACCCCCTCCACATATGAACACTTCCAAGCAGTTTTGGGCCCTCGTCAGGTTCCACACCCTGGTGAGCCCCTTCGTCTGGGCCATGCCCCTGGCCTTTTGCGTCCCGCTTTTCATGATGGTGCAGAGCTACCCCTCGCTGAACCTGCTCATCCAGGTCCAGAATCTGTTCCTCGTCGCCGTGCTCGGGGCGCTCGTGGTCGCCCCCGAGATACTCTCCGGCGGAGCGGCGGCGGCGAACGGGTATGGCCTCGGCATCGAATTCATCCGCACGCGCGCCGTAGACAAGGCCGTGCTGGCGCGCTCGCGCGCCGCGTGCTTCTTCGCCACGGCGCTGGTCGCGCCGCTGCTGATCGCAGCCTATGCTCTGGTCCACCCGGACGTCCAGGTGTCCATCTACCCCAGCTCGGTCCTGAGGGACTGCCTGCGCTACGTCAGCGGGAGCACGCTCGTCGCAAACGGAACCCGGCGCACGGACCTCGTCTCGATCCCGTCGGGCAACGTCCTCATAGCGGCGTGGCACATCTGGGAGTTCCTCGTCGTCGCCTGCCTCGTCCAGGCGCTCGTCTACCTGCTCTACCCCCTGAAGCATCGCCGCTCCATCTTCTGGATCTCCATCGCGGTCGTCAGCCTCTCGCCCCTGCTCGGCCTGTTCGGCCACTACGACACCGTGCCCCTGTACGAGGCCCTGTTCTTCAGGTTCGCGTCCCATCAGGCGCTCTTCTGGTCAGGCGCCCTCGTGGCTTTGATCGCGGGCCAGGCCTGGAGCGAATGGCGGTTCGCACGGCTGGAGCAGTGAGGCCTCGCCCGCCTACCTCGGCGCCGGGCCTGGCGCCGTCGTGACCACGTGCTCGTGGTTGCGTATGTGCTCGGGGCAGTAGCACTCGTCGCCGATGCACTTGGAGCAGTACCGAAAATCCCAGTCGGGGTTCGTGAGGTCCGTCTTGCCGCACACGCGGCAGACGTGGCGGGGCTTCGCGCCGGCGCTGGCCGCCGCGGCGCGGCCCGCCTCGCGCTTCATCGTGCGCCGCCCGGACGCCGCGGCGCGCACGATGTCGGCGCCGAAGACGAGGAGGACATTGCCGACGGCGGCGATGATCTCGAGGCGCGCAGGCCAGCCCCCGACGACGAACTGGTACCCGTAAACGACCCAGGTCACGAGGGCCAGCCACTTGATCTTCACGGGCAGGATGAAGAAGAGGAGCATCTGGAAGTCCGGGTTGAGGTAGGCGAATGCCAGGAAGACCGAGCCCGCCAGGAAGGCGTTCGTCGCCGCCGCGTCCGGCTGGAGGAAGGAAAGACCGACGGTCAGCGCGGCGCCGAGGAAGATGAAGAGGTTGAAGCGGAACGCGCCCCAGTACTCCTCGAGCGCATTTCCCATCAGGCAGAACATCCACCAGGCAAACGCGATGAAGATGATGCTGGCGGCGGGAGGCATCAGCATGAACGTGATCAGCCGCCACCACTGGCCCATCATGACGAGCCGGGGGACGAACACGAAGACCTCGGGCTCGAACCGCCCCATCAGGATCGAGATGTAGACCGCGACCTGGGCGAAGACCAGGTAGTAGCACAGTTTGTTTATGGCGAAGCGCCCGAGGGCCCGCTCGATCTTGGAAAACAGCGACATGAGCCGGCCACTGTAGGAAAATTTGGGAGGATTTCGAGCCGTCTCCGTCGGACCCTCCCGCGGAATTTTCATTGCCTCGGCCGGGGACGTGGGTCCGGATTGCCGGCCTCCGGGAGCGGCGGACGCCCCGGCAACCCCCACGAGAACCCATGACGACGCGCCCCCTCCCCGCCCTCCTTGCCCTCTGCCTCTGTGCCTCCCCTGGCCTGCTGAGGGCCCAGGCCCCGGCCATCCCCGACTGGGCGCTCCCCGGCTCGGCGACGCACCAGCAGGTGCCCCCGCCCGCGGACTTCCACCGGGCCACAAGGACAACCGAGACGCCCCTCGGCGTCTTCACCGCGCAGTCCGACATCGGCGGCGCCGTCATCCCCGGCAGCGCCAGCTTCGACGCCGCGACGGGCCGGTACACGATCACCTCCGCCGGCTACAACATCTGGTACACGCGCGACGAGTTCCGGTACGTCTGGGTGAGGATGTCCGGCGACGCCTCGCTCGCGGCCACCATCACCTTCCCGAACGCGCAGGGCTATTTTGACCGCAAGGCGGTCCTTGTCGTCCGGCAGAGCCTGGACGACGACTCGAGGGAGATCATGGCGGCGCTCCACGGCGGCGGACTGATCCACCTCGCGCAGCGCCCGTCGACCGGCGCGAACCTCAAGGAGAACTTCAGGATAAAGCGCACTCCCGAGCAGGCCGCCATACCGGCGAGGATCGGGATCGAGAAGCAGGGCGACAGCTTCTCGCTCTACATCAGCCTCGCCGGCGAGCCCATGCACGCCGCGGCCTCCGGCGTCACCCTGCATTTCGACGAGCCCTTCTACGTCGGCATCGGCTTCTGCTCCCACCAGCCTGCGACGCCGGACTCTGCCGTCCTCTCCGCCGTCGTCCTCGAGAACGCCGCCGGCAAGGCGCGCTAGCCGCCGGTCACTCGGCGGCCAGGTCGGTCAACAGCCACTCGCGGAAGCCGCGGATCTGCTCGGCCGTGCCGAGGACGAGGAGTTCGTCCCCCGCCTGGATGTGCTCCTGCGCGCCGGGGATGAGGATGCGCACGCCGGCGCGAAGGATGCCGGCGATCTGCACCCCGAAGCTCGTCGCGGGCGCGATCGCGCCCAGCGTGCTCCCGTTGCCCCGGCTCCACACGGGCACCTTCATGGCGTCCATCCGCACCTCCTCGAACAGGGAATCGGCGTCGACGGTCCCCGAGACGCCGCCGAGGAAGGCGCGGCCACCCTCGACCTGCTGGACAGTCCCCAGCAGCAGCACGCGGTCCCTCGGGTAGAGGACGGACTCCGGAGGGGGCAGAGGGATCATGAACCCCTGGCGCTCGATGCCCACCAGCGAGCAGCCGAAGCGCGAGCGAAGGTTCAGCTCGGCGATGGTGCGCCCCTGGCAGTCGGCCAGGTCGGGGATCGTGCAGTCGATCATGTGCAGGTCCCAGTCAGGGTGGCGCCCGAGCCAGGGCGCTGTCGTCGTGGTCATCTTGGACTCGGACGTCTCGATCACGTTGCGCAGCTCCACCTCGAGGACGCAGTGCCAGTAGATCAGCTTGCGCCTCAGGAGCACCACCGAGACAAGGGCGACGAGCGCGCTCGCCAGGAGCAGCCAGCGCGCCGTGTCCTCGGCCGGCACGACGGCGATGAGCCACAGGGTCAGCAGGAAGATGACGACGGCCTTGATCACCGTCTCGATGACGGGGGCCAGCACCTTCTCCCTGGGATTGTGGGCCGTCGAGACCTGGGCGAAGAGGAGCGCAAGGGCGGAGCAGTTGCGCCAGATGGCGACCAGCGGAGCCACCACCGCCATGGACAGCAGCATCCAGAACACGATCTGCGAGCCGTAGGGGAACATGAAGTCGTGCCCGAGCCAGCCTTCGATCGCGGCGTACAGCTCCCTCGAGAAGACGAGGACGCCGCTCACGAACAGCATCTCGATGCCGATCTGCGCGAAGCGCTTGCGGCTGAGCTGCCAGAGCGGGCTCTTCTGGCGGTGGCGCAGGAACCTCTCGAGCCAGTCGCGGTAGTGCCGCATCCAGTCGCTGAGCCAGCGCGGCAGGCGCGCGAGCATGAACTCGGCGGAACGGTCGGCCGACCGCGCCGCGAAGCTCGCCACGAGGGTCGTCAGCAGCGAGACGCCGACGGCGAGCGGGTAGAAGCTGGGGGGCACCACGGCCGCCATGACGCCGAGCTGCGCGATCACGAACGAGAACTCGCCGATCGGCGTCGCCATGAGCCCCGCCTTCAGCCCGTCCCTCGCGGGGACGCCGATGGCGCACAGGCCCGCGGAGACGGCGAGGGGCCGGGCCACGAGCGTGAACGCCGTCACGCCGAGGATCAGGCCCCACTCCCCGACGAACTGGTGGATGTTGATCTGCATCCCCATCGCGACGAAGAAGACCGCGCTGAAGACGTCGCGCATCCCCTGGAACGTGCGCTCGACCTGGTGGCGGTGCGGCGTCTCGGCGACGATGATGCCGAGGAGGAAGGCGCCGAGGGCGAGCGAGTAGCCCGCCTTCTGCGCCAGCATGGCGAGGCCGAAGAGGAGCGCGGCCAGGCAGAGCGTCTGCAGCTCCTCGTCCATGGCGATGCTCATCCTCTTCAAGAGGCGCGGCACGACGATCAGGCCGCAGATCCCGATGACCGCGACGAAGGCGCCGAGGTGGAGCAGCGTCGCCCAGACATCCGAGGCGCGGCTCGCGTCCACGCCGCCGAGCTCCACGACCGATTCCAGGATCGCCAGCATGACGACGGCTACGATGTCCTCGAGGACGGAGACCCCGAGCGCCAGCTGCCCCGCGCGCTCGTGGTTAAGGCCCGTCTCATGGAGGATCTTCGAGATGATCGAGGAGGAGGAGATCATCAGCATCCCCGCGAGGAACAGGCCCTCGGTCGTCCCCCACCCGAGCGCGGCGGCGAGCAGCCGGGAAAGGTAGTACATCACCACGGCCCCGAGGCCGACGGCGGCGACCAGCTGCGGGCCGAAGCGGCGCAGCCTGCGCAGGCTCAGGCGCAGGCCGATCGAGAACATGAGGAAGACGAGGCCCACCTGGGCCAGCGTCTCGATGCGCCCCGCGTCCGAGACCAGCGCCAGGTAGGGCATCCCGGGGCCCACAAGGATGCCCGCCGCAAGGAAGCCCACGATCACGGACAGGCCTATCCTTTGGCACAGCCATCCGGCCGCCCCGGCGACGACCAGGATCACGGCCAGGTCTTGGATGAACAGTATTCCGTGCATGCCCTTCCCCCCGCAGAGGAAACTCGCTTCGGGTGCCGTCCGCCGTCAACCCTAACCGGCGTATTTCCCTCGTTGACAGCTCCCTGCGCAGCCCATTCGATTCCGTCGGCGGCAACGCCACCGACCTCCAGCCCCCCCGCAACAAGCGCACATGGCCAACCTTTTTGGTTACTTCTCAAACGACATCGGAATCGATCTCGGCACGGCCAACACGCTCGTATATGTAAAGGACAAGGGAATCGTCCTGAGGGAGCCCTCGGTGGTGGCCCTGGACACGGTGACCCGCAAGGTGCGGGCGGTGGGCGACGAGGCCAAGCGCATGCTGGGCCGCACCCCGGGCAACATCACGGCGATCCGGCCCATGAAGGACGGCGTCATCGCCGACTTCGACGTCACCGAGGCGATGCTCCGGTACTTCATCCAGAAGGCCAGCCAGAGCTTCCGCGCTCCTCCCCGCGTCGTCATCGCGATCCCCTCCGGCATCACGGCCGTCGAGAAGCGGGCCGTGATGGACAGCGCCACGCACGCGGGCGCGCGCAAGGTGATCACGATCCCGGAGCCCATGGCCGCCGCGATTGGCGTCGGCCTGCCCATCGACGAGCCCGCGGCCAACATGATCGTCGACATCGGCGGCGGCACGACCGAGATCGCAATCATCTCCCTGAACGGAATCGTGTTTTCGAAGTCCATCCGTGTGGCGGGCGACGAGCTCGACGCCGCCATCATCGGCTACATGAAGCGCGCCTACAACCTGCTCATCGGCGAGCGCACGGCGGAGGAGATCAAGATGCGCATCGGCTCGGCCTACCCGCTTGACGAGGAGCTATCGATGGAGGTCAAGGGCCGCGACTCCGTCGCCGGCCTGCCCAAGACCATCCACATCACGTCCCAGGAGGTGCGCGAGGCGCTCTCCGACACCATCGCCGCCATCGTCGACGCCGTGCGCACGACGCTTGAGCGCTGCCCGCCCGAGCTGTCCGCGGACCTCGTTGACCGCGGCTTCGTCATGGCCGGGGGCGGCTCACTCATCCGCGGGATCGACCGACTGCTCAGCGACAAGACCGGCCTGCCTGTGACAGTGGCCGACGATCCCCTCTCTGCCGTGGCCAATGGAACAGGTGCCGTTCTGAACGACCTGTCCTGGCTGATGCAGAACGCGTGAGGATTGGGCGATCCCAGCGATTCGACCAAGCCCGACCCTTCGCAGTGCTGGGTTTGGCGCTCGCGGCGTGGCTGCTGGCCCCGATCGGCCTGAAGACCCTCGTGAGGTCGAGCTTCTTCGAGATGACGGCGCCGATCGAGGTCGCGGGCTCGTATGCGAGCGACCTGCAGAAGTTCTGGGCGCTGCGCCTGCACTCGAAGGATGACCTGATCGAGGCCGGCCGCGACATGGCGCGCCTGAACTCATCCTATTCCCTCTCCGTGCAGGAGAACGGCGAGCTCAGGGCCGAGGTCGAGCGCCTGCAGGCCCTGCTCAGGATGCCCCCCGACGAGCGGTACCGCTTCGAGCACGCCCGCGTCGCCGAGCGTGACTTCTCCGGATGGTGGCAGCGGATGATCATCCGCAAGGGATCCGACTACGGCATACCAGTCGGGGCGCCCGTCGTCTACTCGGGCGGCGTCGTGGGACGCGTCGCCGAGGTCCACGCGTTCACGTCCGTCGTGCAGCTGACGAGCGACCCCGGCCTGCGCATCGCGGCCGTCGTCGACGGGGACACGCGGCCCATCAGCTTCCAGGGCGCCGAGAACCAGGTCTTCGGCTATCCCAAGGGCGTCATCGAGTTCGTGCCGCTCGA
>Ga0302325_10017173_pt1 | contig 15309 bp, 19 predicted proteins | sample Palsa_T0_2_FD_201948 | JGI IMG/M metagenome (GOLD analysis project Ga0302325, IMG submission 201948) | Peat permafrost microbial communities from Stordalen Mire near Abisko, Sweden - Palsa_T0_2 | ecosystem: Environmental > Terrestrial > Soil > Palsa > Peat permafrost | place: Sweden: Abisko... | reverse complement strand
CACCGTTCGTCGGGCTCGGGCTCGTACTTGAACCCAGCGCGGAGGGCGAAGTCCGTGAGCCAGGGAACCGCTTCGGCCATCGCCTATCCCGACACCTCAGTTGGGTGTGGTCACGTCGTGCGGCATGCGCTCGCCTTGCGCCGCGCGGTTCTTCATCTCGTACTTGCTCGGGCATTTCGCGAGCACCATCGTGGCCTCGAAGGTGTCGTCCTTGTGAAGCACCCCCTCGACCGTGACGCCAACGTCCATGCCGGGCACGTCACGAAAGGTGTCGGGGACGACGCACTCTGCGAAACGCACGGGCAAGTCCGTGCCGTTCTTCGTGATGGTGAAGTCGTACTCGCATGGCTTGTCGCGATGAACGAGCGAGCCATGCACGAGGTTGCCCTCGACGCGGACCGACCGGCCGTTGACGAACTTGTCCTTCTCCAAGAGGAGCGTATCGACGGACCTCGAGTAGATGGCCTTGTCCTTCATCGTGAAGAGCACGACAGCGACGATCGCCGAGGCGGCCATCACGAGGCCGACGGCGAGGACCACCCCCATGCTCGCAGAGCCGACCCGCGGATCCCGACCACGGCGGCGCCGTGTGGGAACTTCGACGCCACTTTCATCCATGCTGACCTTTTCACTGTAGCAGTTCGCCTCCACGATGAAAGAGCGCTATGGTTTTCGTCGCGATGACCGATGTCCTCGCGAGACCCGTTCTCCTCCTGAATCGGCACTTCGAGCCCGTTCAAGTCACGACCGCCAAGCGGGCGTTCGTGCTCCTTTACGGCGGAGCTGCCCATGCCCTCGACGAGGGCGGGGAGGCGTACGACTTCACCCTCTGGCGGTCCCTCCCCGTGCGGGAGCGCGATGACGCGCTTCCCATCGTCGGCGGCGCGCTGCGAGTGCCTCGGGTGCTCCACCTCCACCGTTATGACCGCACACCGCGAGCGACGGTACGCCTGACGCGCCGCAACCTGATGCTTCGAGACGCCCACCAGTGCCAGTACTGTGGCAAGCGGCCGCCCGTTCGTGAGCTCAACATCGATCACGTACTGCCGCGCTCACGTGGCGGCGATGATACGTGGGAGAACCTCGTGACGGCGTGCCGTGTGTGCAACCTGCGCAAGGGATGGCGCACGCCCGACGAGGCGAACATGCACCTTCAGCGCAAGCCGTATCGCCCGAAGTGGACGATGACGGCGCAAATCCTGATGGCGCAACCATCTCGCTTCGACGAGTGGGAGCCGTTTCTCAAGGCGAGCTGACAGGACCTGCGTCGGTGCACTCGCCCCACGGGTCCCAGCCACCATCGTCACAGACGTAGAGATCTTCGCAGCCGCAGCAGCTGTTGCAGACGAGCACGAGCCCGAGGGGGCAATCGGGCGGCTCGAGATCTTCACAGCCGGGTCCACCGAACGCGCCGGGGGGAGCGTCGATGTCGTAGCCGGCATCGGAGACCGTCGCTTCGCTTCCGACATCGTCCACACCTCCGTCATGCGCCGGGCACGCATACGCGAGCGACCAGCCGCCGTCGGGCTCGCAGTTGTATGCAGCGGCACATGTCGGGTCTTCGCATTCGACGCCACCCTGAACCGGGCATCCGCCGTCCGGAATGTCGTAGCAAGTGACGGGCACTCCACCGCTGTCGCACGCGATGAAGAGGCCGACGACGGCGAGAGCGCATAGACCGGCAGAGGCGAGCTTCTTCATCGCAGCTTCGTGAACCCGTTGTGAACCGTGCCGATCGCGGCGGGGTGCCTCGAAGGGATTGGCGAGCGGGGCGACCGACTCGTCCCAAGACCGTTGTCGAGCTCGATTTCGCCAGCATCCAACCCGTCGACGACGAGCGACTGCTCTGCCGGCGGAAATGACGCGAGTCGTGCGTCTGGAGAGACGGTCGCGCTGGTCGGCGTCGTCGCGAGCGGAGGCATCGTCTCGTGCTTTCGCGACGCGAGCACGCCGATGCCGATGCTCCCGATGAGGACGCCCGTTCCCGTACCGACCAGGAGTGGCAACAGCCACCGTCGCTCGCGCCTGTAGGGCACATCCTTGAGCCCTCCGAAGGCGTACCGCTGCGTCGGTGCGACGGGGGCGATCGAAGCGAGCAAGTGCGGGCTGGGGACGAGCGCTGCCGCGCCTGGGGGCCTCTCGCGAAGCTTCGACGCAGCGAGCACGCGCGTCGCCACGTTCGCCCCGAGGACACCGCGCAGCTGCTGGTGGCGAAGACTCAAACGGCCGCCAAACACTACGTCGATGACCTCGGCGACGTCCGACGCCGTGCCGACGTTGCCGCGACCAGCCCCACGCTCGAGCGCAGCTGCGAGCTCGGCTGCCGTCTTGTACCGAACGGCCAGATCGCGAGACAGCGCCCGCGCCAGTGCTTCGTCGAGGTCGGGCGGAACGTTGGCTCCGAGCTGACGAAGGCGCGGTATGGGCGCGTGCATCACCTCGTCGAGAGTGTCGACGGCCTGTTCACCTCGAAAGAGCCGCCGCCCTGCGAGGCACTCCCACAAGACCACGCCCATCGAGAAGACGTCGCTCTGCCTGTTACACGTACGCCGCCTGTCCACTCGTTCGGGTGCGAGATAGGCGAGCTTGCCCTTCACTTCGTGGGTACGGGTGACTTGCAGCCGGTCCTCGGCTTTCGCGATGCCGAAGTCGGTGAGACGTGACGCACCATCGACGCCGACGAGCACGTTGTGCGGAGAGATGTCGCGATGAATGATGCCGAGCGGTTTGCCCGTCTCGTCCTTGAGCTCGTGCGCCGCGTGCAGCCCCGCGAGAGCGTCGAGCACGATGCGCAGCGCGACCTTCGTCGCCATCGCGCGGTCTGCGGCCGAAAGGTCCTTGCGAAGATCCGACAGAGCGCAGCCCTCGACGTAATCGAGCACGATGAACGGCTCACCCGCTTCGAAGCCAAGCTCGCGCACGCGCACGACGCCCGGATGGTCGATCGCCGACGCGACGCGGGCCTCGTCGAGCAGCATCGTGAGGAACATCTTGTCGCTCGCGAGGTGCTTGTGCGGGCGCTTCACGGCGACGAGCACGTCGCGGTCGGTCGCCCGCGCGATATACACCGTCGCCATTCCACCCGATGCGAGGTCGAGCAAGAGCTCGTAGTTACCGGCGCGGCCGAGCGGAGCCGTCCGCGGCATGTCGTGCGGTTGCGGGCCCAACGACTTGATCGAAGCACGGAGCGATACGAACGTCGAGCAGTCGGCGAACCTTCGCGTTATACCGTTCGCATTGGAGGTTTTCATGAGCGGTGTGAAGGTCGGGGTCGTCTTCGTATGTGCTTTCGCGTTCGCCTGTGGCGGTGGTGCGACCAACACGAGCGCGGACCATCCGCAGGGCGCTGCAAACGATGCTGGCCCCCCCGCCTCTGCGGGCCCGACCACGACGACCACCCTTCTGATGGGTGATGCCGGCGAGCTTCAGGGCTCCAAGCTCACGACGACGCAAAATCCAGTCGCCATCGACGGCGGCGCAAGCTCCGGCCCACCCCAAGGCAACGGCGCGGGGTGCAACAGCTCCGATCGCGATCCCGGCCGCACACAACAAGACCTCATCACCATCCTCCGCATCCATAAACCAGAAGGGCGCGTCTGTTACGACACCGCGGTCAAGTCGCACCCTGGCATCGAAGGCAACATCGACATCAGCTGGAGGCTCGACCCCAAAGGGGTCGTCGTCGAAACGGGCGTCGACGATTCAAAGAGTGACATTCACGACACGGGCCTCGCGAAGTGCCTCGGCGACGTCATCCGCAAAATCCCTTGGGCTCCCAGCCCGCGTGGGTGCGAGTCGAAGGTCCACTACCCATTCAACTTCCACCCCCACGGCAGCCAGGGCAACCAGCCGTAGGCTTTAGACAGACACGTCGACGCGCGTGATCCATCCGAGTGCGGACCAGCGCGTGAACCACTCGCCAATGCGTGACTCGACCTCTTCACGGCGTCCAGTCGCGTCTGCGAGCGCGTCGCCCGCTTCCCCGAGCGGCTGACCTCCCGCGAGACGCTCGAGCATGTCGAACGGGAGCGCCTCCATCTCCTCGGCATAGAGCAGGAAGTCACGGCGGTAGACCACGACCCTCGTCGCCGCTTCCTCTGGGCGCACGACTGGCACTTTCTCACGGTGCTGCGCGCGCATCGTGTGCGTGGGGTGTGCCAGGCGCAGGCGCTGAAGCGACGGGTGAAGAATGATGCGGGCCGTAGACCAAGCATCTTCGGGGATCTCAGCGACTGCGCGCGCGTCGAGAGGCGGGGCGTCGGCGGCATCGAACGCCTCGACGAACGCCCACTCCACGCGTGCGATGTCGACGACGAGTGATTCGTCGTTCGAAGCCTCGAGAAAGCGTGCGAGGTCACTGCCGAGATGCCGGAGCATGAAGTGCACGGGTGGGTGAGCAGCGAGGTACCCCGCGACAATCGCTTCGAACCTTGCCTCGCCCACGAACGCCTGAAGCGTCGGAAAGTCCTCGGCAAGGCACGCGACGTGACGCAGCCAGAACTGTTCGCGATAGACGTCGAGCTGCTCAATGGGTGACAGGCGGGCGCTTCCGGTGAATGACGCTTCGCCACGCGTCGGCCACTCGCCTTCACGCGCGATGGACTTCGGTGAGGCGAGCGCCTCGGCGAACATCGCCTGAAGATCGCCAAGGTTCTTGGTGGTCATGGCAGCGCCGCGTCGCGGTGCTTCTTCGCGCGTGCGGCCTCGTCAGCGAGCACGTTGAACGTCGGGATCAAATCGTCCCACTCGATCAACGTGGCGACCGGACCCGTGAGGCGGATGGCGCGTTCGTACAGCGCCCACACTTCGTCTCGCACGTGGTCGGAGTGCGTATCGAGCAGGTAAGCACCCTTGTCCGTATGACCCGCGACGTGAATCTGAACGACGCGGTCTTTGGGAATGCCATCGATGAAACGTTCGGCGTCGAAGCCGTGATTGAACGCGCTCACGAACACGTTGTTCACGTCGAGCAGGATGCCGCAATCGGCCCGCTCGGCGATCTCGGCGATGAACTCGTGCTCGGGCATCTCGCTCGAGCGATACGACAGGTAGCTCGACACGTTCTCGAGAGCGAACGGCTTCTCGATGGTGTCTTGGACGCGCTTGATGCGCGGCACGAGGTGCTCGATGGCCTCCTTCGTGTAAGGCATCGGCAAGAGATCGTGGAGGTCGAGGCCGCTCGCCTTGCAGAAGCAGACATGGTCGGTGAAGTACGGCGGGTCGAGCGTTCGCACGAGCTTTTTGAGCCGCGCGAGATAGTCGGTGTCGAGCTTCTCGACTGCCCCGATCGACATCGTGACGCCGTGCGGAACGACGGTGAAGCGCTCACGCAAGCGGGCGAGGTTGTCCATGGGTCGCCCACCCGCCACCATGAAGTTCTCGCTGATGACTTCGTACCAACTGACATGAGGCGACCCACCGCCATCGAGCACGTCGTGTGTGTGCTTCGGTCTGAAGCCCACACCGACACCCAAATCGGGGATGCCATGGCGTGTGCGGAACGAGTTCACGACTTTTTACGAGCCCAGACATGCGAAAGCGCCGGGGCCTTGCTGCTGCCCCAGCGCTTTCTTGGTGTTTCGGCCGAAGTCAGTTCTTCGAGGGCGTCGTTGCGCCGGCGCCGCCGCCGTTGCAGGACGTCTTCGCACCACCACCAGCGCCGCTGCACGAGGTCTTGCCCGCGCTTGACTCGGGTGCTGCTGAACCCGCGCCCGTCGGCGTCGTCGTTCCGCTGCCGGCGGCGTCGCCGCCTCCACACCCGGCAAGCAGGCCCACCAGGATGCCCGAAGCTGCCGTCACTGCCAGAGTCTTACCGATGTTCATGTCGTTCTCCTCGTGTCAGGTCTGTCCCCTTGGCGCATCCAAGGATATTTAATCCCGCAGGCGCAAGGCCCACGAGAAGTACGCGCAGCAGACTACAAGGGTATCGGCGAAGGTGAACAAAAAAGTGTATCCCTTCTGTCGATGGCCACGATCGCCTCTCAAATCCCGCCGTTCATAGCGGGAGCGTGGCCCTGATGCCGTCTCTCGCCCCTCCGCGCAGCATTCTGCCCGGCGAGCGCGACGTGTATCAGGAGCTCCTGCGTGACACGCGCGGGCTGCGTCGCGAACAGTCCCAGGCGCGGGAGCAGTTCGTTTCGCGGCTCGTCGCCGAGCACAAAGAGGATCTCCTCTTCGAGCTCGAGGTGCTCTTGAAGGGCACGGCTTGCTTTGCCAATCCCCGCAATCATCCAGGGCCATCGCGAAGAACGCCTGTCGTGGCGCAGGAGTACCGCGATGCTCTCGCCCTCGCACGAGAGGCGATGGGCCGCGTCACGGCTCTGTGTCGCGCGTTGCAGTTCGAGCGGGATCGCGCCTTCGTGTTTCAGCGATACCTGGAGACCGTCGTACCCGATGACTCCGGTCGCGCGCGCCTTGCACATGCGGCGACCTCGCAAGACACCCCCGAGCAATCACTCTTTTATCTGCGTCACGGCATGACCAACTTGCTCGAGGTGACGAGCGGCGTCTGCCGCATGCCCCGCGTCCCGTTTCGTCTCTTTTACGCTTTGCTTGGCGTGGCCCAGCGCGAGATCTCGGCCAGCGCGTACTTCAACCCGCTCGTCGCCCTCGAGTTTCGGCCCGAGTTCGACCGCATCTCGAACGCGCGCATCCTCGAGCTCATGCGAAGCGTTCCGGGCGAGCACGCGCGCAGGCTCGTCGCGCTCACGTTCCTCTCGCTTTTTCGCATGCTGCGCTACCTAACTCTGCTCGAGGCAACGATGCGCGAGCACGAGGGTGTGCGGCGACAAGCGGGCGTCGTTTACGTCATGTTGAGCGTGCTTCGCTCGGATGCGCGCGCTCTCACCGCCTACCTGCGCCACAGCGCGGGCCGCGTTCTGTCGGAGGGCTTCGAGCGCGACATCTTTCTCGTGGGCGCGCCGCAGATGATGGGTCGCTTCGATGCGCTCTTCGCCGAGGGTCGCCGCTTGCTTGGGATGCGCGCCACGCTCGAGGGCATTGCGGCGAACTTGCGCCTCGAGATGCGCCGCGCGTTCGAGCACGACTTCCCGCCACCCCACGCGATCCCAAACCTCGAGACGCTTCGCGCCGCCGTCGGCCGCGCGGTACGCAATCTCCGCCCCGCGTTGCAGAACGGCGTGCTCTTTCTCGGTAGCTCGCTCGGTGTCCGACTCGACGAGCAAGGCGTCTTCGACGACGCTGAGGCTCGCCTCATGCTGTCCGAGCGTCTACGCCGCGACGTATGGATGTTCGCGCAGATCGTCCGTGCCTTCGCGCACAAGGCACGAGCAAGCGCGCAAAGGACGATCGAGGTGAGCTGGAACGGGGTACCCCCGCTGCAGTTCGTTCACGAGTTTCTCGCGTACTTCCAGGCGATGGGTTACCCGCTCCTTCGCACCGCCGACTATCCGCGTGTCGATGCGTTCATGAGCGCAATGAGCGGCCTCGAAGAAACCGACTTGCTCGAGCCCGAAAGGATGGAGCGAGCGGTCACCGAGTGTGAGCAGTTCTACGCATTCTTGATGGCGCTGCTCGGGCAAATCGGAAAGCGCGCCGAGCTTGCAGACGTCGCTTTCGACAAGAGGGCGGCCGCAGAGTCGCTCAAGCTCTACCTTGGTGCGTCCTAGTGACAAAAAGCCGAAGGGCGCTTCCTTTAGAAGGAAACGCCCTTCGGTCTTGGTTCGAGCCGCTCAATCGCGGCGCGAGCTCACTCTTCCCCGTCATCCAACCCATGGCTGGACGTTGGTGCTCCACCTAACATCGAGGGGACACCTACTGGAGGAGCGGCTTTCGGTGCCACTTTCGAGCCCCCGGCCTTTTTGCCGGATGAGTGGCCCGCCCGTTTCTTGGCGGTTCGGGCATGCTTTTTGGCGGACTTTTTGCCTCCGCGCTTGCCCTTCTTCTTAGTGGCTTTCTTGGTGCTCTTTGCCTTTTTGTGGGCCTTTTTCTTAGCGGCCACGGCGCGAGCCCTTCTTCTTCGCGGTCTTGCCAGCGTGCTTCTTGGTGGTCTTCGTCTTCTTGTGGGCCTTTTTCTTAGCAGCCATTCGTAACCCTCCTGGTGAGGTTGTCTACTACGTGACGTATATGGTCACCTACGTTACCTGTCAAACAAAATAGTACATCAGGAACTTGATTTTTTCTGTATGCACCTTCGTGTGATGGGCGCACTTACTTGCCGGGTTTGACTGCGCGCTTCGGGGGCGGCTACCGTCCGCGCTCATGCACACGATGATGAAGACCCTAAAGCGCAGCTTCGTTGCGACGTCGTTCATGCTGATGGTAGGCGCTGTCGGCGCCGGCTGCGGTTACTCCGAAGAAGAGTATCAAGCACAGGTTCACGGACGCGAACGCGCCGAAGCCGATCTCAAAGCAGCCCAGAAGGAGATCACCGACGACAAGCGGAAGTACGACGAGTCCGTCGCAGCGCAGGAAAAGCTGAAGGGTGACCTCAAGAAGCTCGGCGTCGATCTCGATGCCGCGAAGATGGACGCCGAGAACCTCAAATCGGCGATGCAGCAGTACAAGGACCGCGCCGATCAGCTCACCGCGATCGAGCAGCGCTTCCGGGATCTGAAGGCACGCCTCGACAAGCTCAATCAGGTCGGCCTGAAGGTGGTCGTGCGCAACAACCGCATGGTGATTCAGCTCCCAGGTGACGTGCTCTTCGACTCCGGCAAGGACGAGCTCAAGCCCCAAGGCAAGGAGGTCCTGCTGCAGGTCGCTGAGGTCATTCGGAACGACGGCACACTCTCGACCCGCAACTTCCAGGTTGCTGGGCACACCGACAACGCCAAGTACCCTCCGACCGGTGCGTTCAAAGACAACTGGGGGCTGTCGCTCGCGCGTTCACGACAAGTCCTCCTGTTCTTGACGACCCCTGTCGGCGACAAGACCAGCAGAGACCCGCACAAGCAGGGTGGTGGTGGCCTCGACACGAAGCGTTGGTCAGCCTCGGGCTTTGGCGAGACGGATCCGCAGTCTGGCTCGGTCGAGCACCAGTCGAACGAAGAGCAGGGCCACAATCGACGCGTCGAGCTCGTCCTCCAGCCCAACGTCGAAGAGATGCTCAACCTGAGCAACATCGGCCACTAGACTGCGTTGGTTCGCGTCGCGGCGATCGACATCGGAACCAACACGACGCTCTTGCTCGTCGCCGAGAAAGTCGACGGATCCGCCGCAGGCGGGACGTCGCGAACACCCAGCGTCGACGCGGGCGAGCTTCGAGCGGTGTGCGAAGAGGCCACCATCACGCGTCTCGGTGAGGGGGTGGACGCATCACGCAAACTCTCTTCGGCTGCGATCGAGCGGACGAACACGTGTTTGACACGCTACGCGACAATCGTTCGAGAGCTTGGAGCTTCCCGTGTCGCCGTCGTCGGGACCAGCGCGATGCGCGATGCGGGTGGCAGCGAAGACGTCCGCAGGAGGGTGCGCGAGCTTTTCGGCGTCGAAGCACGCACCATTTCGGGTGATGAGGAGGCGCGCCTCACCTTCGCTGGCGCCTTGAGCGGTCTCGATGTCGTTGGGAGCTCTCGACCCAACCATGCCGTCGTGTTCGACATAGGCGGTGGCAGCACCGAACTCGTCGTCGGTGCTGCTGACGGTTCCGTTGCGGTCAGTCACAGCTTCGACGTTGGCAGCGTCAGGCTGACGGAGCGTCACATCAAGAGCGATCCACCGAGTCGCGCAGAAATGGACGCGGTCACGAGCGCAGTTCGCGCTGCGTTCGCGAGCGAGCCCCACGTCTGGGAGGGTGCGCGCGCACAGGCGTCTCCGCCCATCGGCATCGCGGGAACCGTCACGACGCTGGCAGCCATCTCGTTCGGCCTTGTCCGGTATGATAGTGCTCGCATCCACGGTTCCACGATGACCGCAGACGAAGTGCGCGCCGTCGTTGACCGATTGGCAGCGCTGCCACTCGAGGAACGCAAGAGGGTGCCCGGCCTCGAGCCCGAACGTGCCGATGTCATTGTTGCCGGCGGCCTGCTCGTGCTTGCAACCCTGGACGCCCTCGGGTCGAGCACGATGCGCGTCTCGGATCGCGGCGTACGGTGGGGTGTCGCTCAAGAGCTCGCCGCTCAATTTGTTTGACAAACAGGGGTCAAAGACATTAGAGTGCGCGTGCCTGATTCCCTACCCTCCTTTCCGGAGATGTGAGGGACGGTAGACGCAATCTCACGCTCCGACTGCAACGTCGCGAGCGGTGGGGTGTTTTTGTCGAAGGAGCCGCCATGCAAACAGGAACGGACATCAAGTTCAAAGTAGGCGACAAAGCGGTGTACCCCGCCCACGGCGTGGGTGAGATCGTACGCATCGTAGAGCTCGACATCGCTGGTGCGCGTCAGAAGTTCTACGAAGTGCGCATCCTCGACAAGAATCAAAAGACCGTGAAAATTCCGGTCGCGACCGCGTCGAACGTAGGCCTGCGGCAGCTGGTCGGTGAGCAAGAGATCGGGGAGATCTTCGACATCTTGCGCGAGCGCACGATCTCGTTCGACAAGCAAACGTGGAACCGTCGCTATCGAAGCTTCCGTGCGAAGATTCAGACTGGTTCGATCTACGACGTCGCAGAAGTCCTGCGCGATCTCTATCGATTGAAGACCGACAAGCAGCTTTCGTTTGGCGAGCGCACGATGCTCGACATGGCGCGGACGTTGATCGTGCGCGAGATCGCGATCTCGCGCGGTCAAACCGAAGAGAACGTGCGCAGCGAGATCGAAGCGATCTTCCAGGTCAACTGACCTTACGTTTCGAGAAGCCCAAACTCCCACTCTTCATCGGGCTCCCGCATTCCCGCAACTGCGGCTTCTACGCGCTGTAGAAGCTCTTGTGGGCTCGTCCGCGGGGCTGGCCTGACGGCAATCGCAATGGTCTTGCTGAGGCCGCCGTCGCCCGGCCATTGCCATACCCGTGCAGCGGCGACACCGTCGACTGCGTAGACGATCTCGAGCATCCGGCGCATACGGGGCGACAGCTCTTGGGTCATGGCTGCGTGCCATCATGTGTCAACGGTTTCGTTCCTGACAACCAGATCCTGCTCGAAACGCCGCGAGAAAGGGGTTTTGCCGCGATTGTGCCGATGGCACCTGGCGTGCATGCTCTGCCTTAAGGTCCTTTGCGTCTTCGCCCTCTCCCATCCATCCTGTTTTTTTGGGCTGGCGCTCTTGTGTGGGCGTGCTCGCTCAACCCCCAACCGCTTCCGCCTGGTGAAGCGGACGAGGATGCGTCCGCGGACGGAGCGTCGTTTTCAGCGGATGGATCGGGTGATGGAGATGCGTTCGCGAGCGAGCCTGACGCCGATGCAGGGCAAGAAGACGCAGCCTCTGACGCGAGCATGGACGCAGCCGATGCGTTGGAGGCTGAATGACGACACGTGTGCGTGTCGCGGTAATTGCAGCGCTTGGCGTCTGCGTCGTGCTGGCGTGCTCACTCAATCCGCAGCCTCTTCCGCCAGACAACCCCAGTGACGCCGCTCTGACCAACTACGGAGGCGACAGCGGTGGCACGGCGGATGGCGCCTCCGAGTCCGGATCTTTCGGTGAACCCGACGGTTCACTCGATGCAAGTGACGCCGCGGTAGATGCTGAAGATTCGGCGACGGACGGTGCGGCGGATGGCGACAGCGATGCTGCCTACGACGAGTGATTAGCGAACGTATTCGTCCAGCACGTTGGCCGCGATGTCAGCAAGGATCCCGTCGGTGACGCGAAGGCGCCGTGAGAGATCGCGGGCTACGTTGAGCACCACGATGGCGTACGACTTGACGTCGTGGCGATAGAGCGCGTCGAGATCCTCGGCTGCGATGCGCAGAAGCAACGTCGGTGCCAGAGCACGAATGGTGGCTGAGCGCGGCTGCACGTCTATGATCGACATCTCACCAAATGCATCGCTCGGCCCGAGCATCGCGACGCGTTGGGGGCGACCGCGTCGACTGTGCTTGATCACCTCGACCTCGCCGTCGAGCACGATGAACATGTCGTGACCCGCATCGCCCTCTTGAAAGATCGTCGATCCCGGCAGTACCCGCCGTTGCTGGAGTGAACCGGCGAGGTGGACGAGCACCTCGTCGGAGAGCGCACCGAACAGACCCACTTCCCGAAGACGGTCGATGGACGGTGGCGCGTCGTGGGGGACCGTGACGGGGACACGCGACTGGCTCATGGCAGCTCCTTCACGAATACGATCCTTTTGCGTGCTGGGCCTGCGTAATCATCGACTTCCTGCGCTTGCCAGCCTTGCGCGAGATGAAAGCGCAGCGACCCCTCGTTGCCGGTTGTCGTGATGGCCTTCAGCTTCGTGCAGCCCGCAGAGACCGCTGCCTCGGTGAACTTCGAGTAGAGCAGGCGGCCGACGCCTCTCCTGCGATGCTCGGGGTGAATGCCGACGAGATGCACGTAGCCCGTGCGCGTCGGCTCGTGCGCGACGAAGCCGAGCAAGAAACCGGTCATGCTCCCGTCGTTCTCGACGACGAGCGCCATGTCCCCAAGCTCGTAGAAGAAGATCGGGTGGGCGAAGGTGCCGAGCGGTCCGCCCCACCAGTGGTCGATGACCTCGACGATGCGATCGAAGTCGGCTTTCGTGATCTTGCGCGTGACCATCCCGCTGCGCCGAAGATCGAAGATTTGTGCGACCTCTGCAACGCCTTTCGGTTAGATCGTTCGCATGAGCCGTGTCCGCATCGCGCCGTCGATCCTTTCGGCCGACTTCGGGCGCCTCGCCGAAGAGGTGCGGCTCGTCGAAGCAGCTGGAGCCGACGTCATTCACATCGACGTGATGGACGGTCGGTTCGTCCCGAACATCACGATCGGTCCGCTCATCGTGAGCGCGGTCCGTAAGGTGACCAAGCTCCCCCTCGACGTCCATCTGATGATCGTGGAGCCGGAGAAGTACGTCGAGGCCTTCGCCCACGCGGGCGCGGACACGATCCTCGTCCATGCGGAGGCGTGCCCCCATCTGCATCGCACGCTCCAGTCGATTCGAAAGCTCGGGAAGCGCGCTGGCGCCGTCCTCAACCCGTCGACTCACGAGAGCGCGCTCGCGTACATCCTCGATGTGGTGGATCAGGTCCTCGTGATGAGCGTCAATCCGGGGTTTGGGGGGCAGTCGTTCATTCCAGAGGTGCTTCCGAAGGTTCGAGCCTTGCGGGCGATGATCGGGACGCGCACGATCGACATCGAGATGGATGGCGGCATCGCGCCGGGCACGATCGGGCTCGCGGCAAAAGCAGGTGTCAACGTGTTCGTCGCCGGCAGCGCGATCTTCACCGCACCGGACTATGCGAAAGCCATCGGTGCGCTCCGCGCAGAAGCGCAACACGCCGTCGCTCCGTGAACGGTCGCCACCGCACACTCGCGCTCGCCGCGCTCGTCGCATGTGTGCGCAGCGCGTCTCCAGCGCCAATCGAGGCACCGTCGCGTCCACGGTTCACCCAACAAACACACGCGCCTGTCGTGGCAACGCTCCAACGTATGGCGCTCGTTCGCGAGCTCGCCATCATGCACGACGTCGAGCAGATCGCTTTGTCGCGTGAGGCGTTGCTCGCCAAGGTCGAGTCTCACGTTGCGCGAACCGTGCCGCGTGCGGAGATCGCGAACGAGGAGCTGTTTCTGAAGACGATTGGCGTCATCCCCTCCGACGCGGACTACGAGCGGTCCGTTTACGCGGCGATCCGCGACACCAACGCCGGGATGTACGAGCCGTTCGACAAGAAGATGTACGTCCCGGACGATCTCGCGCCCCCCGTTCTCGAGATGTCGGTCGCACACGAAAGCGTGCACGCGCTCCAAGACCAACACTTCGACCTGGGAGCGTTCGAACGCTTCACCGCTGGAGCCAGCGATACGATGCTCGCGCATTCGTGTCTCGTCGAAGGCGACGCAACGAGCGCCACGGACGAACGCGACGACTCGGACGCCGTGGACGCGAATGCCACGAGCTATGTCGAACGCGAGATTGTCGCTCCGTACATCGTAGGTACGGCATTCGTTCGAGCGCTCCGGCGTCGTGGAGGATGGTCGCTCGTCGACCAGGCCTGGACACGTAGTGGTCTCACGACAGAGCAAGTGCTCCATCCCGAGAAGTGGCTCGCCTCCGAGCGGGCGCTCGACGTCCCCGTTCCCACGTTCACGACCCTCGGCCCGACAGCCGTGCGCGTCGCCACCGACGTTCGTGGCGAGCTTGGCCTGCGCCTCGTCCTCGAGTCTGCCGTGCCTCACGCTGCTGCGGTCGCTGGCGCGAATGGCTGGGGCGGAGACTCCCTCGCTCTCGTACGCACGGGCGGAAGCGGTGCACTGGCTTGGCGCATTCGCTTCGACGACGTGACGAGCGCGCAGACCGCCTTCGCGGCCATCTCTCAAGCGTTCGCTGCGCGCGCCTGCGCGGTCACGAAAGACGACCGGGACGTTCTCGTCCTCGTTGGACCTCCCACCGAGACGTGTACGCGGTGGTCCAAGGAGATCTTTGCCGTTCGATGAAGAGCACCCTGGTACGCTCGGCGCGGTGAACGCGACGGGCGAGACCGCAACGCGGTGGAAATTGCCTGAACGAATCGGGCGAGTCGATCACGCCATCGGCGCAGGGATTGGGCTCGTCTACATCGTGTGGCTGCTGTCGACCGCGCGCGAGCTCGGGTTTCCTCGCGACGAAGGGTTCTACTTCCACGCGGCGACCGACTACGCACGCTGGTTCGATTTGCTGTTCTCGCATCCGTCCGCCGCGCTCGAGCGCAGCACCATCGACGGCATCTGGGCGAACAACCACGAGCACCCGGCGCTCATGAAGAGCCTCTTCGCACTGTCGTGGCAATACCTCCACGAGAAGTGGCATCTCTTCGACGACGCCAGCACGGCGTTTCGCTTCCCCGGGATGGTGATGGGCGGCATCGCCCTCTACGTGACGTACCTCTTCGGTGCCCGCGCCTTCTCGCGGTGGGCCGGCGCGCTCGCGGCTGTCCTCCTCGGCGCGATGCCGGCGGTCTTCTTCAACGCGCACCTCGCCTGTTTCGACGCGCCCATCATGACGATGTTGCTGCTCTCGGTGTACGTCTACTGGCGGTCGGTTCAAACTGGGGGCATCGGTTGGGCGATCGCGAGCGGCATCGTCTACGGGCTCGCGCTGGAGACGAAGCACAACGCGTGGATCATGCCGGCCGTGTTCTTGCCGCACGCTTTCTTCGCTTCTCGCAAGGCCATTCGGCGCGAGTATCGACTCGGGCGACTGCCGCTGCCGACGAGCATCATTTCGATGGCGATCCTCGCGCCGCTCACGTTCTGGGCGCTGTGGCCGTGGATGTGGAACGACACGCTGCCG
>Ga0302325_10017171_pt1 | contig 15310 bp, 17 predicted proteins | sample Palsa_T0_2_FD_201948 | JGI IMG/M metagenome (GOLD analysis project Ga0302325, IMG submission 201948) | Peat permafrost microbial communities from Stordalen Mire near Abisko, Sweden - Palsa_T0_2 | ecosystem: Environmental > Terrestrial > Soil > Palsa > Peat permafrost | place: Sweden: Abisko... | reverse complement strand
GATCGCGAAATTCGTCCACGTATTTCATTTTCGAGCCTCGAACAACGGCCTACGGCGCCTGCTTCTCCTCGATTTCTTCCAATCCGAGGCCGCGCACCTCTTGCACCGCGGCTTCGCACTCGCCGAGAATTTCAAGCGTTCGCATCTGATCCAAAGCATCCGCTTCGCTGATTTTGCTCATTGCGAATCCGACGTGAATCAAGACCCAATCGCCCGGAACCGGCCTGTCGTCTTCGAGAAGCCCCAGGTTAACCCTGCGACGCATGCCAACTACGTCCACGAGCGCTGAGGTCGGATCGTCGGCCGCAACCTCGATGACCTTTCCTGGTATAGCTAGGCACATATGGCACGCTCCAGTGGGAATCTCGATTTCGTCGGCAGCAGACATCGGCTTCATCCTTGTTGTTTTCGAGCTTTCACGTCATTGGCGAGCTTCAGCTTGTCCGTTAATTTCGGGTTCTCTTCCGGGCCATTCACCGTTCCGAATTTTCCCAACCAGAGACTCTATTATTCTTGTCGCTTCCTCCACCGCGGCAGCCACAGGCTCGCTAAGACCCATCAGCCCTTCCTCGGGTCCCAATGTCTCCGGCTCGCAGCCGACCAACAAAATCCGCTTCAGTTCTCCGCCCATTGACTTCGCCATGCGAATTACGCTGACGGGATTCATGCTGTGCGCATCGACCGAGGCATTGTCCACCTCGGGTCTATCAAGCGCATTCAAATCGGGCTCTATCACGTAGAGGCTTCCAGGCCTTCCGCCGCGCGGACACGCATCCACCAGAATCGTCACGTCGGAGCCATCGAGTAGCGCGTACGCCAAATCGAAGCCCCGTATCCCGAAGTCTATGGCCTTCACATGCCCGGGCAGATTGCCGCCGCACAGCCGCTGCACCACTTCGACGCCAAAAGCGTCGTCGCCGAGAAAAATATTTCCGATGCCGGCGATTAGGATCGTCGGCGTTTGCGCTTTTGCCTCTTGTTCCGTTTCGTCCGCCGGAAGAGGCTCGATTTCCTCGGGGTCAAAAAAAAAGCGATGTCCTGGCTGACGCATCATGCCGATGTCCCTGCCGGGATCGTCATCGGCGACGACGCACACATGAAATTTGCCTTCGTAGTCCTGCTCAATGGACTCGATCATCGCCGTCTTTCCGGCGAGAGCGATGTCCATCACGTCGCCACGTTTGCCCGGGTGCAAGCGCACACGGTGTCCCGGTTTCACTTCGACACCAGCAATGCTTAGACTGCCCGCAGGCGCCTTATCTTCGAGGGCCTGCCATTCCCATTCGTTCATTGCTTTTCCTCGCCCGCGGGACGCAGCCCTCGCAGCACTCCGTGGAGTTTCATGAAATGTTCTACCGGCATCGCCTCCGTTCGCTCGAGAATCTGGCGTGAGTGTTCATCGGAGTGTCGCATTTCATGTTTTTCGTCTTCCGTCAGGGTCAGAATACGCAGCGCAAGAATTTCGTCGATTTCGGTCCCGTCGAACAAATCACCCGGGCTTTCTGGGGCGATCTGCGGATAGTCGTAAAGAATGATCGGTGACGAAAGCATGCAAACGCGCTGCCCTTCTTCGCCGGCCAGAACGGGCCACGTCCCGACGTTATTGCATCCGGCGACAATTTCTTTCAGCGAAACCGGGGGATCGATGTACGAAACAAATTCGCCGCCCTGGATACTAAGTATGGTGTGCGCGGAAAGCAGCGAGTGCATGAGCGCCTCACTACGGCTCTCGGAATCAGGGTTTGCGGGCGCGGTGACATTCAAGATGCGCACCGTGATTTTGAACAGCCCATCGCTGACGCGCTTAGCGGCGACCTCCACTCCCATCTGGATGGGTTCTTTTGTACGGACAATGACTCCAACGATACGTCCGTCGCCACCGAGTACTGGTTCCATCTCCCTCCCACCGGAAAATGTAAACATCGACGAGCGGTGCGAGGACTCACTGCCAGTCACGCCGAAGGAAGGGACATCGATTTCGCGCTCGATCGCTTCCTGCCAGGTTTGAAGAATATGTTCTCCTACTTGCAACGATTCGACGACTGTGAAGTCCGGCTCTCGGCCGTTCTCAGCGCCGACCGGACGCGCATTCAGCGGTGTCTTGAGTTCACCAATCGTTCGCGCGACGGCCTGCAGGAAGCGCACCTTGATGTTCAGGTCCGCGGGTGCGCTTGCCGTTGCCAGGCATTCCGTCTGCATGAACCAGGCATCGGCCCCTTTCTGCAATTCGCTATAAGTCTTGGGGTACACGACGCCGAAATTCCATCGCTGGCGATTCTTTACCGATGACGGCCGATAGGGATACAGCATGTAGCCTTCATAAAGGACGGCATTCGCGATATCTTCCACAAGCTTCGCGTTCACAGCTGCACCGTCTCTTCGGTCCCCGCCAGCACGCGATCGATCACCTGTTCCCAGGTGGGAATTCCGTGGCGCACTTTGTATTGGTACAGGCGGTCAAACACATCTCGCCGCAAATAAAGCCACGCGCTATTGGGATAGTAATGATCGATCAGATCCTTCCAGGCCCTCAGCGGCAGCTTGAATTTCGCCTCTTTCTCCCAGGAGATTGGCGCCACCTGAAGCTGATCTTTCTGGTCCCGATAAAAGACGGTGCCACTGAAAAGGAAATTAAGCGGCAAGTCCCCATCGGCCAAACCGTGGAAGTATTTTGTGGCCGCAACGTTGAAATCGAACGTGCATGGCACCTGTAAATCAACCACCGTCTCTTTCGCGAACGCCGGAACTATGACGATCGCGTGCGTCCATAGAAGATTGCGCAGCGTCTGGCCCCAACGATCCGGCTCTCCGAACAGGTCGAGAAGCCTAGACTGCTCTTCGCGGCTATAGTGGCGGCGCGTCACCTCGATTTGGATTTGCGCGCGGAGGACGACCGTGTGGATCGCTTCTTCGGGGCCTGTATTCGTTACGCGAAGCTTGAATGAGAGCAAAGGTGACGCGCCATGCAGCACAGCCTGCGCCTCTTCAACCTGGAAATTCAATTCAGGCATGAGAGTCTCCGCTGCCTGTTTCCGCTCTGGCCTTCAGGCTGGAGAAAAACGTCGCCACCTCGCGCCAGACCTCGGTCCCGCCGGAAAGGCCGTGCCAGTGGAGCCGGATTAGACCAACAAGCTTGTAACATTCGTCGATGGGGACTACGTAGTACTGCGCGGTGACGCCCCGCGCCGCGCCGACGCGGTTTGCCAAAAGAGCCTCTACGTCCGGTTCCATTTCTAGCAGGGCCGGGTTCTCTCGTTCGATATCGCGCCACGCCTCGAGCGAGAGCAGGGACTCCGTGGCGCCTGCGGGACCCGGATAAAATGCGGCCACCTTGCCCGAAGCGCCTCCCTTGAAGAAGAAAGACATCTCAATGGGGATCATCAAACCATCCCATTGCGCGTCCGTCATCCGGAATTGCGGAAGAAATCGAATGCGCCGTGGCACGCGCTTGTACTTCGCTGAGCTCTGACTGCTGAAGAGGACGGCGCAGGCGTCGCAGGCGCACACTAATTTCCGAGCGGCAGGATCGATCAGGTGTTGATGTTCGGAAGGCAGCTCCGAACTGCACATCTCGCAGCATTCCACCGCCGGGCGCTTCCGGACAAACTGGCGCAGCGCCGCAAACGCGCCATCCTTTTGCGCGGTGGGTGACGATGGCGAGCTCATATCTCGCTCCGGTGACCGTTGCCGCCAAGCTGTGAAAGAGGCACAAATGCGGCGGATGGCGCTGCTTCCTGAATCGAGCCTTCGACGATGATCCCCGTGACATCCGGCGCCGCCTCGTAGATGGCTTCCTCGACGGCTAGTTTGAGAGTGGCCGACGACGAAGGACAGCCGTGACAATTGCCCTCGAGACGCAGCGTCACCGTCCCGGATTCGTCCACCCCTACAAGATCCACATTCCCGCCGTGAGAATTCAGATACGGGCGCGTTTTTTCAAGGGCCTGCATGACGCGTTCTTCAAGGCTATCCGGATGGAAACCATAAAGAAGGAGCAGACTTCGGACTAAGTTGTCGCGCCCCAGGGCTGCGATGATGGACGCTCCCGATGAACCGCTATCGTGGACGATCTCAAGTATTCGCTCGAGGCCCGCGCCATGAAATTCCATCAGTAACTGCACGAGGTTTTTCGCCGACGTCGTCAGCGCGGGATTGTTTGAGTTGTCAATTTGAAGAATCAGCGCCTCAAGCGATTTCAACTGGTTCTGTATTTCATTCGATGCGGGCATGGAGACCTCTCCTTGCGTCGCCGGATGGAGACACAGTACAAATTCCGCGCGCCCCTCGCCATAGAGGGTTCAGACGACGCGCGTGCTTCAAGGCTTGTTTTGAGGCTGAACGCCAAACATCGGCGAATGGTGCGTCTCCAGAACCTTGCCGTTGCCGAGATACATGTGCACGCCGCACGGCAGGCAGGGATCGAAACTACGGACCGCACGCATGATGTCGATGCCTTTGAATTTGTCGGGGCCATTCTCTTCGAAGATCGGCGTATTTTGAACCGCGTCTTCGTACGGTCCCGGGGTTCCATAGACATCCCTGGGATTTGCGTTCCAGGGCGTCGGCGGATACGGGTGATAGTTGGCGATCTTGTGATCCTTGATCACTACATGGTGGGAGAGGACGCCGCGGACAGCCTCGTGGAAACCGCAACCGATGGCGCTTTCGGGAACTTTGAAATCCGTCCATGTCTTCGTTCTCCCGGCGTGCAATTCCTCGAGTGCTTTTTCGACGAAATGCAGCGCCGCAGCTGCCGCGTACGCCTGGAAGTAAGTGCGGGCACGATCGCGCTCGATGGCGTTGCTCCACTTGGGAATCTTCCATTCGAATTCGACTTCCGGGAGCGAGGTGGTTTTCGGCAGATAGATTTTGACGCTGTGGCCGGTGGACTTGACGTAGCCGATATCCACGATACCCGCCAGTGCGGTGGCCCAGAAACGGGCGATCGGCCCGCCGCCGGTATCGAGCGCCAAATGGTCTCCGGTGCGCTTATCGAGCCAGCGCGGCGACATGACCCAGGTGTATTTGCCGCCAAAATCGCGCTTCTGAGGCCGCGGGATCGTCGTTTGATTCCAGGGGTGGTTCTGGTCAACCGGATTCCCCAGCGGGTCCGCCTTGACGAATGTCTCGGAATTTTTCCACTCGTCGTAGTACGAACTGCCCAGGAGTATGCGAATGTTGAGGTTAATGTCCACCAAGTCGTTCGTCACGAGTTTCCCGTCAACGACTACGCCCGGAGTGACAAACATCCCCTTGCCCCAATTGCTCATGTTCTTGTAGGTGTAGTCGCACACCGCAGGGTTGTTGAAAGAGCCCCAGCATGCCAGCAGAATTCGCCGCCGCCCAACCTCTTCGTAGCCAGGAAGCGCTTCATAAAAGAAATCGAACAGGTCATCGTGTAGCGGAACAACTTTCTTCATGAATTCCACGTACTTCATGAGGCGGACGAGATAATCCGTGAAGAGCTGAATCGTGGGAACGGTGCCCACGCCACCAGGATAGAGAGTGGAAGGATGAACGTGCCGGCCTTCCATCAAGCAGAACATTTCCCGGGTCATCCGGCTCACTTGCAGAGCCTCACGGTAGAACGCTCCGGTGAACGGATTCAGTGCCCGCATGATGTCCGCGATCGTCCGGTAGCCATGAAGATTTGAGTGCGGTGACAGCTTGGTCTCAGCCTTCGCCAGCACGCTCGGATTCGTTTCCTTCACCATCTGCTCGCAGAAATCCACGCCGACCAGGTTGTCCTGAAATATGTTGTGGTCGAACATGTACTCAGCGGCCTCGCCGAGATTCACGATCCACTCGGCAATGGCCGGAGGCCGGATTCCAAAAGCCATATTCTGCGCGTAGGTGGCGCACGTCGCGTGGTTATCGCCGCAGATGCCGCAAATACGGCTGGTGATAAAATGAGCGTCGCGCGGGTCCTTGCCCTTCATGAAAATGCTATAGCCGCGGAAAATGGAGGAGGTGCTGTGGCACTCCGCAACGCGACGATTCTCAAAGTCTATCTTGGTGAAAATTCCCAGGCTTCCCACGATCCTTGTGATCGGATCCCAGTTCATTTCCACTAGATTTCGCGATTTCGCGGCGGTGTCTTTCGTCACCCCGGTGATTGTGCTCATCGTCCGTGGCTCCTTTTGGCGTTCAGTAAGACTTCGGTTGATAACCTGTGGTTAGTTTCGTCCCCGTATGGCGCCACTTCGGTTCCTTGTTTAGCGTCGTGTTGGTCATTGAGCGCAAGGACCTTATCGCTCCCCCGTAAAGGCCGATCGCAGTGGACGAAATTCTTGCGCCCGGCGGCTCATCCATGAAGGGCATGAACTTGTCCGGGAAGCCCGGCATCGTGCAACCGATGCAGATTCCCCCTACGTTAGGGCAGCCGCCAATTCCAGCCATCCAGCCTCGTTTGGGCACATTGCAATTGACGACAGGTCCCCAGCAACCCAGTTTGACGATGCACTTGGGGGAACCGTATTCCTTGGCAAAATCTCCTTGCTCGTAATAGCCGGCCCGATCGCAACCCTCGTGGACTGTCTTCCCGAAAAGCCACTTCGGGCGCAATTGGTCATCCAATGGAATCATCGGAGCCAATCCAGCGACTTGATAGAGGAGGTAAAGGAGGGTTTCCATAAAATTATCCGGTTGAACCGGACATCCGGGAACGTTGACCACGGGCAGGCCCGCGACTGACTTCCAGCCCCAGCCAAGATAGTCCGCCAGACCCATGGCACCCGTTGGATTGCCGGCCATGGCGTGAATTCCACCAAACGTGGCGCAGGTGCCGCATGCGACTACGGCTAGCGCCTTGGGAGCTAGGCGATCGATCCAGTCATTCGTGGGAATAGGTTGTCCCGTTTTGGAGTCGGTTCCGAGAGCAGCCCAATATCCCTCTTTCTTAATCTTTTCGTTGGGGATCGATCCCTCAACGACCAACACGAAGGGATCCAGTCTGCCCGCAGCAGCCTCATACCAAAACTTCAAGAATTCGCCACCGTTTTCGTAGGCGAGGACAGGGTTGTGCAAATGGACTTTGGGAAGCCCGGGAATTGCGCCCAGTATCACGTCTTCGATGCTCGGCTGCGTTGCGGCGGTGATCGAAACCGAGTCGCCGTCGCAGCCAAGACCGGACGTCATCCAGACGATGTGGACATCAGAAACGGGCGAATCTCTCTGAGTTTTGCGACCGTAAGGAACTGCGTCTGGCATCGCCTGATTTCTCCTTTCTAGCCTAAATCAATCTGGAGGAAGCGCGTTGCGCACACGATCAGCCGGGGAGCGGGCATCAAACACTTGGAATACGAGTTCCGGCACGACCCCAGCGTGCAGAGTGGCGAATTTCGAAGATTTGTCCCGCGGATCCCAAGCCTCACGGGATGAGGAATACAATGAGGAGACATATGTCTCAATCGGGTGCTTGCTGTATTCTCCATCGGAATCTTCCCGGTAAACTGCATAGGGGAACTTCCTATGGCCAGTGGAAATGCATAAACTTGCCGAATTGACGGGACCTCAAGGATCGAGCTGGCTGCAGGCGGACAAAACGGGACTGCCTTCTACGACTTAGATCGGATCAGGCACCTTTTTCATTTAGGGACGATTCGATAGCATGCTGGACGAGCTCGCGGGCATTCCGAAGCGAGAGCTTCTCCTTGATGTGGGCCTGGTAAGACTCGACCGTCTTGGTGCTGACGTGTAATTCATCGGCGATTTGCCTCGTTCCGTGGCCCGCACCAATCAATCGGTAGACTTCGAGTTCCCGGTCGCTTAGCGTCGTGACCGGATCGCGCGGCGAAATGGAGCCGTGGACAAATTGCTGCAACATCCGTCTGGTCAAGTGTTCGCTTACGTACACATCTCCGCGCAGAACCTGGCGAATTGCGGTGAGCACTTTTTCAGTGGCTTCCTGCTTCATGATATAGCCGTTGGCACCCGCGCGAAGGGCCCGCTCCGCGTATGTTGATTCGTCGTGCATCGAAAGAATGAGCACAGGCAAACTCGGATATTTTGCACGCAGCGTCTTCAGGAGTTCCAGGCCGTCAGGTCCGTCAAGAGAAATGTCCAAAATAACAAAATCCGGTATTGAGCTCCTGATCGCTTGCAGGGCTGACGCCGCGCCGTCCGCTTCGCCGCACACCATCAGATCCGGTTCCCGATTGATAAAGAGCGCCAGCCCCTGCCGCAGGATCGGATGATCATCAACAAGAAATATTCTATATTTCGACGCCAATGGACTGACTGCGCTCTTGTTCAAGATACGCCCTCCCTCATAACCGGCGATGGAGCGGAAACAGGCAGCTTACCGTGGTCCCCCCGGTAAAGTTCTTCCGCACGTCGAGGGAGCCACCGATCATATTCGCCCGGTAGTTCATGATATTCAAGCCCATCCCTGCATGATTCGCAGGCGCCTCCTCCAATCCTTGACCGTCGTCTTGCACGGAGAGCGTGCCTTCCTCATTCTCCCCGAACAGGCGGATGACGACGCGGCGCGGGTTTCCGTGCTTAATCGCATTGTTCACGGCTTCCCGCGCGATATGGTAGAGATGCGTCGCCACATTTACATCGTAGACCAGAACCGGGGCGCCGCACTCGAAGTGGCAAGTGATCCGGAAAAGATCCTGCGTCTCTTCCGCGTAGCGCGTCAGAGCCGACATTAGACCGTGAGCGTCGGATACAACCGGCAGAAGACCTCTGGAAAGCTCCCGCGTCTTGTTAATCGCCTCGTTCACCAACTTCACAATCTTGGCGGCATCGCCCGATTCGGGGAGCGCACTTTCGCAAAGCCTGCCTTCGAGAACCTTGCTCATGAATGCGATGCCGGTAAGGTGCTGGCCCAGCCCATCGTGGAGGTCTTCTCCAATTCGGCGTTGCTCGCGTGCGCTAACTTCCAGGATCGCCCTCTCGAGGCGTTGGCGTTCTGTTACGTCGATTCCTGTAACGATCACATGCGAGGTTGCGCCGTTCTTGCCCGCGAGAATCCTGCTCGACCAGGTGATCAACCGGGACCTCCCATCCCTCGTCAGCCAGTACGTCTGATAGTCTCCCGACAGCCGCGCGGAATTCGGTTGCTCAAAAATTGCCTTGAAGCTATCCACTTCTTCCGGCATCAGGAACAGGTCCCACACAAATCTTCCGCGAACTTCTGCAAAGGTATAGCCCGTCGTTTGTTCACAGGTGCGATTGAACCGGATGATGCGTCCATCCGGATCGAGAACCACAATCAACGCTCCGACGATATCTAGAATCGCAGATAGGACGTTGCGCTCTTCTTGAAGCGCTTCCTCTGCATGCTTCTGCTCGGTGATATCGACGCCGACGCCGTGGATGAACCATGGGCGTCCGTCTTCCCGACGGATCATCTCAGCTTCGCAATGGAACCACAGAACTCTTCCGTCCCGTGCCAGCACTCGGTAGGCCGACTTGAGCGGCTTGCCTGAAAGAAACATCTCTGCCGCTTCGGCGCTCCAGCGCTGCTTATCGTCAGGATAAATCTGGTCGTACCAACGAATGGGATCTTCCAGCCATTCGCTTTGCGAAAAGCCGAGCGCGGCTTCGATTCGCGGACTGACGTAGGCTTCGCCGATTCCTTTATCAAGGTAGGCCATGAAAACTACGGCGGGGATTTGTTCGAGGAGGACGCGGTATCTAGCTTCAACGCTGTGAGGCTGGTCCGTAGAATCTTCTTCGGTTGCTGTTTGGCCGCCCTGCTTGCCCGCTGATTGGGATGCCCCAAAACGGCTCTCGAAAAACACACCGGCCAATTCCTTGAGAGTTGATTCCGCATCCACCACGCCGGAATTAGTCTCGCGCGATAGCGCGAGCTGTGCGAGTTCACGGGTCAAATCGCTTCCCGTAATGGAATTCCCACTCATCATGGAGCTCCCGCAACACTGCTTTTTATTCCGCCGGCCGGCCTCTCCACCTGGGCTCTTTATTCAAAGATGCTTGAGTGAATCGCCGCAGCGCATGAATCGCTCTGCCATACGTCGCCACTGCATTCGATGAAAGTAGAGAGCCTGGAGGTTGGTTCATGAAGGGCATGAACTTGTCCGGAAATCCCGGCATCGTGCAGCCAATGCAGATCCCGCCGACATTGGGACAGCCTCCCACTCCTGCCATCCAACCCCGCTTCCCCACGTTGCATTGGACGACCGGCCCCCAGCAACCCAGCTTCACGATGCATTGAATCGAACCATACTCCGTCGCGAACTCCGCCTGTTCGTAGTAACCACCGCGGTCACATCCTTCATGGACTGTTTGGCCGAACAGCCACGTGGGCCGCAAAGCTTCGTCGAGAGGAATCATCGGCGCTCTACCGACCACCATATTTAGCAAATACAGGATTGTCTCGGTCATGTTGTCTGGCTGTACCGGACACCCGGGCACACACACGATCGGAACATCCGCTCTGGACTTCCATTTCCATCCAAGATAGTCCGCAAGACCCATGCAGCCCGTTGGGTTTCCTTCCATCGCGTGGATGCCGCCATAGGTCGCGCACGTCCCAGCTGCTATCACCGCCCAGGCGTTCGGCGCGAGCCGGTCGATCCAATCGCACGTGAGAATTGGCTGGCCCGTTTTCTGGTCTGTTCCGAATGTCGCCCAGTAGCCCTCGCTCTTGTTTCTCTCGTTAGGAATTGAGCCTTCAATCACCAGAATGAAAGGTGAGATCTTCCCTTGCGCAGCCAGATGAAACACCTTCATGAACTCTTCGCCATTTTCATAGGCGAGGAATGGATTATGCAGTTTGATCTTGGGAACAAACGGGAGGGCGCCGAAGATAAGGTCTTCGAGACTCGGTTGCGTTGCCGCCGTCATGGCGATTGTGTCGCCATCACAGCCAAGGCCGGCGGTGATCCAAAGCACATCGATTTCGGTTATGACGCCCATGCGGTGGCAGGCACCTCTGCGGCCAACCGAACACGCGCCGTTGATGCTTGGCGCCCGGCGGGATTGTACCGAAACCCCTAATCGTCTGTCGCGGTTTTCTTAGGCCTCGCATTCGTTACCACAGGCGTGAAGAAACTTCCTCAGAAACCCAGCTTACGTCGAGGATCACTGGAAAAAATACAGGCTTTACTGTATGTTTTGCCGGGCCGTGGAAAGAATAGGATCGGAAGCGTGCCAGGAGGAGTTATGCCTATTGGATACTACGTTCTCGGTGCCATCGCACTCGTTGTGATCATTGTGGCTCTCAGCATGTTGCCCGACTTCGTGCGCTATATGAAAATCCGCTCGATGTAGACTGGTCGCTTCGTACGCGTGAAGGCCAAATTAAATTTAATTGCTTGCCGTAATTGTGCCCGAACCGATTCTCGTCAGCGCGTGGATAATTGCTCTTATCCCATTACGACGTTTCTTTTCCCCCGACTGCCTGCGCGTGACCTAGAAACGCGACCGGGGACACGCCCCCGATAATATTTCCAAGCAATGTGGGAACCAAGAAATGAACAACGTAGTCACTCCAGGTTTCACTGCCTGTCGCAATCAAATAAAACATTTTCGTCGACTGACGGCGCCCATGAGGCCGCTGAGAATTCCTGTAGCACGGACCTGAGAAGATTTCCCCGTCAAAGTTTTCTCTAGAAGTTTAGCCTGCAACGATTGCGGATTGGCCTCATCCATGAATGTGATGAGCGTCATATAAAGAAACGATTCTCGCCCGCTCTCCGCGCACATATATAATCCACACACACAATAATAGGAATTCCGGCGCCAGGATCGCGACGGCAAGTTTCACCCATTTTGCAGGGAGAGAAACCGTGCGCCGATGCCGTTACCTTCAAACGATTCTCCTTACCTTAATCGTCGGCGCGTCTCCCATGGGCGCGAGTGCTGGCGGGAATAATCCAATCTACGGCGGCACAATTGATTTCGGCGCACAGCTTCTGCACCTGGACGATGGATGTCTTGCCCTGAACGGCACGGTGACGTCCGGGACTTTCTTCCAGGATCTACAGCGAATCGAGATCGACAATCGGTTCGAGTACAGAAAACGGGGCAAGGTAGTGACGGAGTATCCCGAATCGCTGCAAACCTCCATTCGCATTGAAGGCGACCGATGCACCGCCGCCTTATCAGATTCGCCTTCCTCTATTTTTCAAGGTGATTCGTATTCAGTGAAATTCCAGGTCGAATGGAAGGATGGAATGGAACTGAGGCCTGCTGTGTTATCCTCGCTTGTTGCTCACTGCTCTGGATCCACGAGTACCCCCATCCCAAGACGTGATTTCACCATACCCTTTGTTACGTGTGAAATGACGGTGGACGGCAAGGGTGTTCCGCTAGGCGATCATCTGATCGTTTCCGTGTTTGCAGCCGACGGGAAACGATTAACTCGGCTATCTGCCGGTCCGTGACGCCGGAGACAGTCTCATCGTGGCGATTAACGAAACACGCCGCCAATCGCCACGACGGACCCACGTCCTTTACGACGCCATTCGGACAGACACTGAGGTTGTGAACCGCCTGCGTTACCACGAACTACTTTACCTTGTGCGCTGTGTCCACGGTTGTGACCACGAGATCTGTGCCATTTAGATCTCCGCTAACCGTGACTGAATTTTCCGCGGCTGCCTTTGCCAACTCCTTCTCGAACCCTGACAGCCGATAGTGCATGTCGCCGACGACGAGCACGTAGGAAGCCCCCTGGCCTATCCACGTCTGGGTGCAGGAAAGCCGCGTCTGGGACTTGCACGCATTCGGCATCAGGCACGTCGTGCAACTTACGTATCCAGTCAGAGTGACGTGTTGCGACACCGGTCGTGCACTGGCAGGTCTGGCAAACATCGAGCACAGTGCGAGAACGCCGACTACAACAACAATTGGGTACATCGCGTTCTTAATCATGATATCTCCTCGGGACTTTTGTCGCTTCCTACAGCGCGCATCGCGGGTAGAATCGAACAACCGAATCCGCGCGAAGTTCGCGTTGTGTAAGTCTCCTGAGGGAAATCATAGACAACACAGATACGAACTCCGTAAGTTGTTGCTAAGAACCGCATAAGATGAAGATAAGGGATTCTTTATGCTCTTTTGTATCGGCCCAATCCATAAATTTAATGGGCTTGACCTGTCGTCCGAATGTTCTAATCTTAGCGAGCGAATTTGTCGAATGGCCGAGCTGGCCCCAAAAGCCCGGCGGGCGGTGATTCTGTGTCCTCCAAGTCCGTGACTCCTGACCCGGCTGCTTCTTTCGGGCTTCGTCAGCCGCCTTTCCCTCGCCATGCCCGCGGTGATTCCGCCGAAAGCAGTGTCTCGGACGAGCGCGACGCTTCGAAGTTCAAGCGTTTCGCGAGAACCATTGGCCCCCCTGTCGTGGGTCTCGCTGTAGTTCTCCTGATCACGGTGATCTTTCGACACGTGCCGCTCGCCAACCTGACAACGGTGGGCTTTGCGTTCCTGCTGGCGATTCTCGTTGCATCTACGGTTGGTGGGCTCAGGACTTCGATTCTGATGTCGGTAGCGGCCACGTTGGCTTACGATTACTTTTTCATTCCCCCGGTCTTCACCTGGAACATCACTGACTCTCGAGATTGGGTGGCGCTATCCGCGTTCCTTGTTACATCGGTTGTCGGAAGCTCGCTTTCGGATTGGGCGCGCCGCCAAACGAAGGAGGCTCACACGCAGCGGAGAGAAGCCGAACAGTTGTACGACGTGAGCCAGAGACTCCTTAGCGCGGGAGACTCGCTGGCGCTGTGCAACGCGATACCCTCGGACATCGTGGACGCCTTTCGTGCGCGAGCCGCGGCTCTTCTCCTTACCGAGGCGCAGACAATCTTCTACTCGCCCGGCGGTTCGCACCAGATCGATGCCCGACATCTGAAAACCAGCCTTGGTTGTAGGGATGTCCAGATCGAACCGGACAAGGGCCTTTCCTTTGTGCCATTGCAAATGGGCCTCAACGTGATCGGAGGTATCGCCATCGCAGAAACAGCGCTTTCCATGGCGACGCTCGAGTCTTTGGGGTCGCTTGTGACGATTGCGATCGAGCGCGCCCGCGCCATCGAGCAAGCAGGGAAAATCGAGGCGCTGCGTGAGAACGAGCGGCTGAAATCCGCGTTATTGGATGCGATTACGCACGAATTCAGGACACCACTCACCGCGATGAAGATCTCCGTAACCGGTATGCTTTCCGATTTGAACTTTGACCGGGAGCAATGCAGAGATCTCCTGACGATGATCGACGAAGGATGCGATCGAATCGACCACTTGGTTGATGAAGTATCCGAGATGTCGCGGCTCGAATCCGGCGAAACACAGCTCGATTTCAGACGCTATTCCGTGGGTGATCTGATTGAAGCGGCCCTGGACGATTGCAGGGGGATTTTGGGCTCGAGGACGATCGAACGTGGAATTGCGAATGAGGCGGTGGCAATCAGGGCCGATCTGTTTTGGGCAACGAAGGTGCTCGTACACCTGATCAACAATGCGGATATTTACTCCTCTCCGGGAACGCCCATCGCGATTCGCACGGAAATAAAACACGGGTTAGTCTTTTTCAGCGTCGCGGACCGCGGGCCGGGAATCAGCCCGAACGAACTGGCGCGGATCTTCGAAAAATTCTACCGGGGCGAGGAACACCGCTGCCGTGTCCAGGGAACGGGAATGGGGTTGGCTATCTCGAAGGCGATTGTGGAAGCACACGCCGGCACCATAGGCGCTACCAGCAAGGTAGGAGAGGGTTCCATTTTTTGTTTCAGCCTACCAATCGACCGGTCGTCAGAAGTTGGCGAATGATTCCAGAGGCTGCGCTCGATGCTCTTCCGCAAGCGTCGCCGACAAGTCGGAAGCGAACTTCCGAGCGCTCGCGTAGCGCTTGGCGGGGTCGCGTGCCAAAGCACAATGGACAATGCTCTGTAGCCGCGGCGAGATCGCAGGATTGATTTCGCACGGGGACGGTGCGTCAACCAGCACCCGCAGGTTCATGGCTGTGAGGGGATCGAGTCCCGAGAACGGCACTTCGCCGGTCAACATTTCAAACAGCATTAGGGCGAGGGAATATACGTCGCCGCGGGCATCGGATCGTTTACCTTTTATCTGCTCCGGCGACGCGTAACCCGGCGACCCCATCGCCTCCTGACGCACCGCTCGATTCCACAGGTTCCCTCTTGTTTCCCGGGCGATACCGAAGTCCAAAATCTTGATGTTGTCCTCGGCATCGACCATGACGTTTTCCGGTTTGAGATCGCGATGCACAACCCCATGGGCGTGGACGTACTCGAGCGCATCACAGATCGAGAGCGTGATTCGAATGGCCCGTTCAATCGGCAGGTTCCATTGCTCGTCAATGATCTCTCGAAGCAGTCTT
>Ga0302325_10017169_pt1 | contig 15312 bp, 14 predicted proteins | sample Palsa_T0_2_FD_201948 | JGI IMG/M metagenome (GOLD analysis project Ga0302325, IMG submission 201948) | Peat permafrost microbial communities from Stordalen Mire near Abisko, Sweden - Palsa_T0_2 | ecosystem: Environmental > Terrestrial > Soil > Palsa > Peat permafrost | place: Sweden: Abisko... | reverse complement strand
TGGGCCAGGTGAGCCGCGTTTGAAAGCCGACGAGGTTGTACGCCGTGGCCGCGAGGTTTTCTTTGCGCAACTGCACGACGGCGTACGGCGCGAGCCCCGTCCGCGGATCGCGCAAGCCGACCGGTTTGAGGGGACCGTAGCGCAACGCGTCCTCGCCGCGCGCCGCCATCTCTTCGATGGGAAGGCACCCCTCGAAATACGGGATCTTGCCGCCGGCGGCGTCCAGCTCGAAATCCTTGGGGTCGTGCTTCGGCAGCTCGCGCAGGTCGCGTACGAAGGTCGCGTACTGTTCGCGATCGAGCGGAAGGTTGAGGTAATCGGCCCCGTCGCCCTTATCGTAGCGCGACTTCTCGTACATCTGGGAGAGATCGAGCGACTCCGTTGCGACGATGGGGGAGGCGGCATCGTAGTAGTGGAGCCGCGTAGGTCCTGCGGAGGAATCCGAATCCGGGAAGCTTGCGGCGAGCAACGCATCGATCGCCGCGGACAGCGGGTCCGACGGCAGCGGGCCGCACGCCACGATCGTCGGCTGCGCGGGATCGATCTCGCGAACTTCGCCGCGAACGATGCGGACGCGCGGATGCGCCGACAGGCGCGACTCGACGAGGTCCGAGAACCGCTCGCGATCGACCGCGAGCGCCCCGCCGGCCGGCACCGCGGCTTCCCGCGCGCTCGTGACGATCAGTGAGTCCATCCGCGCGAGTTCTTCTTTGAGCAGGCCGACGGCGTTCTCGAGCGCGGCGCCGCGTAGCGAATTGCTGCAAACGAGCTCCGCCAGCCGGTCGGTCTTGTGCGCGGGCCCGCGCTGCTGCGGACGCATCTCGCACAACTCGACGTCGAGGCCACGTTCGGCAGCCTGCCAGGCGGCCTCGCAACCGGCCAACCCCGCGCCGATGATGCGCAGGAACACCCTAGACCTCGACCGGTTCCGACTCCCGCTCGGCATCGGCTCCCATCGCGCTCGTATCGTGCGCCTTATCCTTCGAACACTCGAACGTCAACGTACCGCGTTTCGATTTCACGGTCACGTACGCGCCGCAGACCGGACACGGTTCCGGCACCACGCGATCCCACGAGACAAAGTCGCAGGCCGGGTAATTCGCGCACCCAAAGAACGTCCGCCCGCGCCGCGATTTGCGTTCGGCGATCATCCCGCCATCCTTGGGGCAAACCGCGCCCGTATCTTTGAGAATCGGCTTCGTCGTTTTGCACTCAGGATAGCCCGAGCACGAGATGAATTTCCCGAAGCGGCCCGTTTTTATCACCATCGGGCGCCCGCAATTGACGCAGATCTCGTCGGTTGGCTCGTCTCGCTGTTCCACCTTGGGCAGCTTCAGCTGCGCCGCGGCAAGATCGCGTTCGAACGGCTCGTAGAACTTGGCCAGAACGTCGACCCAGTTCATTTTATGCTCTTCGACCTGGTCGAGCTCGCTCTCCATTTTGGCCGTGTACGCGAGGTTCATGATGTCGCGAAAGTGCTCGGCCAGCAGGTCATTGACCGCCATCCCGATTTCGGTCGGATGGAAGCGGCGCTCGATTTGCGTGACGTATTGGCGCGCCTGAATCGTTTCGACGATCGAGCTATACGTCGATGGGCGGCCGATGCCGTTGTCTTCGAGCGCCTTGACGAGCGACGCTTCCGTGAAGCGCGGCGGGGGTTCCGTAAAATGCTGCTTCGGCTCGATCGAACGCGCGTCGAGATCATCGTTCTTCTCGAGTGCGGGCAGCAGGACGCGCGCTTTGGGCACCTTGCCGGCGGCCGCGGACTTCGGGCCGGCATCGCCGTCGTCGTCCTTGCCTTCTTCGTACACGGCCGTGTAGCCGGCAAATTTGAGGACGCTGCCGCTCGCACGGAACAGATACTTCGTGCTGCCGCGCTGTGGTTTCGCCGAGATGTCGACCGACGTCTGATCGTAGACGGCCGCCGCCATCTGCGAGGCGACGAAGCGCTCCCAAATCAGCGTGTAGAGCCGCAAATCGTCGCGCTTGAGAATGCCGGAAAGCGATTCCGGCGTGCGCTCGACCGAGGTCGGGCGGACCGCTTCGTGGGCGTCTTGAGCGCCCTCCTTGATCTTGAAGTTCTTCGTGCCGCCGTGAAACTGCGGTCCGTACGTCGTTTCGATGAACGTTTTGGCCGCGACCCTGGCATCGTCGGAAATACGCGTGGAATCGGTGCGCATGTAGGTGATGAGACCCTGCGTGCCTTCGCTGCCGAGATCGACGCCCTCGTAGAGCGACTGCGCCGCCTGCATGGTTTTGCGGACGCGGAACTTGAGCTTGCGCGACGCTTCCTGTTGGAGGGTCGACGTCGTGAACGGTGCTGCCGCGTTGCGCCGGGTCTCACGCTGTTTGACGTCTCCGACCGAGAACGACGCATCTGCGAGATCGGCCATGATCTGGTCGGCCCGAGCGGCATTCGTGATGTCGGCCCTCTCGCCGTCGATCTCGAGCAGCTCGGCTGCAAAGGTCGGCTGCGGCGCCGTTTGCGACGCGCCCGCGTTCTGCGACTTCGCGAGGATCGCCCCGATCGTCCAATATTCGCGCGGCACGAACCCGATGATTTCGCGTTCGCGATCGACGATGATTTTGACCGCGACCGACTGGACGCGGCCGGCCGAGAGGCCGCTGCGGACCTTGGACCACAGGAGCGGCGAGATCTTGTAGCCGACGAGCCGATCGAGAATCCGGCGCGCTTGCTGCGCGTTGACCCGGTCCATGTCGATCGAGTGGGCGGCCTCGATTGCCTTCAGCGCGGCGGCTTTGGTGATCTCGTGAAGTTCGATGCGCTTGGGATTTTCGAGCTTCAGCAGTTCCGCCAGATGCCAGGCGATCGCCTCGCCTTCGCGATCGGGGTCGGTCGCGAGGAACACTTCGGAGGCCGTCTTCGCGGCAGCGCGCAGGTCCTTGATCACGTCGCCCTTACCTTTAATCGTGAGGTAACGCGGGGCGAAACCGTTCTCGATATCCACGCCGAGCGAGCTTTTGGGGAGGTCCCGGACGTGCCCGACCGATGCCTTTACCATGTAGCGCGGGGGCAAAAACTTCTTGATCGTACGCGCTTTTGTCGGCGACTCGACGATGATCAGCGGCTTCTTCACAGGTTCCTCAAAACGCCCTTAGTATATCGCCGCCGTCAAGTAAGGGGCGAAATTCTTGCAAAAATTGCTCATGCGGTATAAGATGCAACCAAAGACGTTGACAAGCAATTTTCGTCGACGTTTCCGCATGGATCGATCCGCTGCAGCGGACGAGGAGGATCGTTTGGAAGATGACTTGATGCCCGGCGCCGAAACGGCGGCCGCCCCGGCAGCAAAAAAGACGCGCAAAAAAGCGGCCAAGAAGAAAGCCGGAGCCAAGAAAAAGGGCGGCGCCAAGAAGAAAGCCGCCAAAAAGACGGCCGTAAAGAAGACCGCCAAGAAAGCCGCCAAAAAGACCGGCGCGAAGAAAAAAGCCGGCGCGAAGAAAAAGGGCGGCGCCAAGAAAAAGGGCGGCGCCAAGAAGAAAGCCGGCGCAAAGAAAGCCGCGAAGAAGACCGGCGCCAAAAAGAAAGGCCCAGCCAAAAAGAAGGCCGCCAAGAAAAAGGGCGGACGCAAGAAAAAAGCTTAAAGCCCGTCGGGCAACCGATAACACGAAAGAGCGATCGGCAAAACGATCGCTCTTTTTTATGCTACGACGGCCGGCGCGGCAGTAAGATCGGGGGCGTTGCCCGAGTGGTCTTCGACCCAGTGGCAAGCCGTTTGGTGGCCCGTTCCGTAGCGCAGCAGTGCCGGAATCTCCACTTTGCACCGGTCGAACGCGATCGGGCAACGCGTGTGAAAACGGCAGCCCGACGGCGGGTTCACGGGCGACGGGATATCGCCCGTGAGGATGATACGCTTGCGCCGCGATTCAACCGCGGGATCAGGTATCGGGATGGCGGACAAGAGCGCCTGCGTGTAGGGATGGAGCGGATTCTCGTAGAGGGCGTCGCGATCGGCAATCTCGATGATCTTGCCGACGTACATCACCGCTACCCGCGTCGAGATGTGGCGGACGACCGAGAGATCGTGCGCGATGAAGAGAAAGGTGAGGCCGAACTGCGCCTGCAGATCCTGCAGAAGGTTGATGACCTGGGCCTGAATCGAGACGTCGAGCGCCGACACCGGCTCGTCGGCCACGATGAATTTCGGGCCTACGGCGAGCGCTCTCGCGATGCCGATGCGCTGACGTTGGCCGCCGGAAAACTCGTGGGGATAGCGGTTGGCGTGATACGGCTGGAGGCCGACCAGGCGCAAGAGCTCCTGAACCCGAGTCTCCGCTTCCTTACCTTTGGCGATCGCGTGGATGCGCAGCGGTTCCCCGATGATGTCGCCCACGGTCATGCGCGGATTGAGCGAAGCATAGGGATCTTGAAAGATGATCTGCATCTCTTTGCGGAGCTTGCGCACGTCCTCGCGGCCGAGTTCGTGCACGCTGCGGCCGTCGAAGATCACCTCGCCCTTGGTCGCCGGCAGCAAGCGTAAGACGACACGTCCGGCGGTCGTTTTGCCCGAACCCGATTCGCCGACGAGCCCGAGCGTCTCGCCCGCGCGAATCGTGAAATCGACCCCATCCACGGCTTTCACGTCCCCGACGTGGCGCGAGAACACTCCGGCATTGATCGGAAAATACTTGTAGAGATCGCGGACCTGGACGAGATCCTCCGACGGCGGCGCGCTCATCTCGCAACCGCTTGGACGGCGGCTTTGGGGGCGGACGCCACGGGCAAGGTACGCTCGCCTTCGGTCTGCGCGTCGTAGAGAAAGCAACGCGCCAGGTGGCCGTCGCCGAAGTCGTAGCTTGGCACGGCCTGGTCGCAAACGGGCATACGGTAGCGGCAGCGTGGCGCGAACGAGCAGCCGGGAGGCAGGCGCAAGAGATTGGGCGGCTGGCCTTCGATCGGCACGAGCCGGGTCTGTTCTTTGTCGTCGAGGCGCGGCAGCGACGCGAGCAGACCCATCGTGTACGGGTGCTTGGGATGCGCGAAGATCTGCTCCGCCGTCCCATATTCCACCATGTTGCCGGCGTACATGACGAGCACGTACTTGCACGTTTCCGCAACGACCCCGAGATCGTGGGTGATCATGATGATGGCCGAGCCCAAGCGCTGCTGCATCTCGTTCATCAACTCGATGATCTGCGCCTGAATCGTCACGTCGAGTGCCGTGGTGGGTTCGTCCGCGATCAGTACGTCCGGATCACAGGCCAGGGCCATCGCGATCATCACGCGTTGCCGCATCCCCCCCGAGAGCTGGTGCGGATACTCGCGCACGCGCTTTTCCGGTAGCGGAATTTTGACCAGGCGCAGCATGTCGACGGTCTTCGCGAGCGCGTCTTTCTTATTCAGCTTGAGGTGGAGCTGGACCGATTCCATGATTTGATCGCCGCAGGTGAGCACCGGGTTGAGCGAGGTCATGGGATCCTGGAAGATCATCGCGATATCTTTGCCGCGGATCTTGCGCATCTCGCCTTCAGTCTTGGTCAGCAGATTCTGTCCGCGCAGCGAAATCGAGCCGCCCTCGATGCGCCCGGGCGGCATCGGAATCAACCGCATGATCGAGAGGGCGTTGACGGATTTTCCCGACCCCGATTCGCCGACGATGCCGAGGGTCGAGCCGCTCTCGACCGAGTACGTGAGGCCGTTGACGGCCTCGACGAAGCCGTCGTCGGTCTTAAAGCCGACGCGGAGGTCCTTGACTTCGAGTAGCGCCAACGCGCTTAGATTCCGGTGATGCTCAGCAAGAACGCGCAGAACACCATGCCGATCGCGACGTAGCTCGTGAGCCGCGCCAACTGCTGGTCGAAGCCGAGCCGCGGCCGGTAGGCGGATTCGACGCGTCCGCCGATGGTGCCCGAGAGACCCTCTTGCTTCGTCGTCTGAACCGCGAGCAACAGCACGAGGCTGACGGCGAGCACGAGAAAGATGCCGGCTATCGTGTGTGTCAACCACGGGTAGTTCAGCTGCATCGGCGTCTTGTTCGCGAACTGGAAATTTTGCAGTTGCTGCTGCAGTTGCGCCTGCAGCTGCGGCGAGAGCGTGGCGGAGGCCGCGGGCAGCTTCCCGCCGGCCGCCGCCTTCAACGCCTGTGGGGCAGCGACAACCGTGTTGGTCGCCGCAAGAAGGGTACTTAAGAGCGCTATCACGGAGGCTTTCTTTGAGATCGGGGCGGCACAGCCCCCCGATGCCCCCCGGGCCCGCACTCGCGGGCCCATCGGCTGCTGCCAGCGGAGGGCAGGTGTAACCGCGGCGTGTTCTACAGCTTGGCGGCGGTTTCTTTTGAGATCGGGACGGCGTGCCCCCCGATGGCCCCCAAGCGCGCGCTCGCGCGCTGTTGAAAATCTGAGTCAAGGCGGGCGGCGATGCTATCGCCCGAGAGGCCGAAGCTGCTGCGCTGGACGGGCTGTTTGTCGTGCTGGATCAGGATGTTCGGGACTCCGATTCGCTCGACGAGGACCCGGAGGTCGCGATCGGCCACGAACTCGACCACGGCCGAGCCAAAGCCGCCCGCGAGCGAATGCTCCTCGAGCGTGATGAACTTGCGGTGCGTGCGCGCGAGTTCGACCAGCAGCGCCTCGTCGAGCGGCCGCACGAAACGCATGTTAACGACCGTCGGCTTCGCGTCGCTCGGCGCGAGATCATAGGCATCCAGCGCGTAGTCGCAGGTGTTCCCAAGCGCAAGCAGCGCCACGTCCCCGCCGCGGCGCAGCACTTCGCCGCGGCCGTGCACGATCGGCTCGGGAGCCTCGAGGTGGTTCCCCTGCGAATTTCCGCGCGGGTAGCGGATGGCGACCGGCGTGCCGAGCGAAAGCGCGTGTTCGAGCATCGGCAGCAACTCGGCTTCGATCCGGGGGGCCATGATCGTCATGGACGGGAGCGTGCGAAGGAAGGCGATATCGTAGAGGCCCATGTGCGTTGGGCCGTCGTCGCCCGCGACGCCGGCGCGGTCCATGCAGAGCACGACCGGCAGATTCTGAATCACGATATCGTGCACGATCTGGTCGTAGGCACGCTGCATGAAGGTCGAGTAGATCGCGACGACCGGCCGCAGGCCCGAGGTCGCCGCACCGGCCGCAAAACAGACGCCGTGCGCTTCCGCGATCCCGACATCGAAATAGCGGTCCGGATGCTTCTTGGCGAAACGTTTCAACTGCGTGCCGTCCGGCATTGCGGCCGTGATCGCGATCACCCGGCGGTCCCGGTCGGCCAGTGTCGTCAGCGCGTCGGCGAACGATTCCGAGAACGTCGCGCGGGAGCTGGTTTTGAATTCGATCTTGCCGTTCTCGAGTTCGAACGGCCCGACGCCGTGGAACGTGCGCTTGTCGAGTTCGGCCGGCTCGAAGCCCTTGCCCTTGACCGTGCGCACGTGCAGCAGCACGGGGCCCTGGATCTTGCGCGCGTTCGAGATCACGTCGCACAGGGTATCGTAATCGTGGCCGTCGATGGGCCCTATGTACCGGAAGCCCATCTCCTCGAAGATCACGGCCGTCTTCGGCTCGCTCGACACGAAGCGCATGCCGGCTTCTTCCGCCGTCGAGAGCGCCTTGCGCGCGGTGTTGCCGAATGGTACGTGGCCCAGAATATCCTTGACCTTCTCGCGCGCGGCGTTGAAGAGCGGCTTCGCGCGCAAGGTGCCGAGGTACTTATCCATCGCGCCGACGTTGGGCGCGATCGACATCTCGTTGTCGTTGAGGATCACGATGAAATTGGTCTTGAGCTGGCCCGCGTTGTTGATCGCTTCATAGGCGAGGCCGCCGGTGAGGGCGCCGTCGCCGATGATCGCGACCACCGTCTGATCGCCGCCGGTCAGGTCGCGCGCCTGCGCCATGCCGAGCGCGGCCGAAATCGACGTCGACGCGTGGCCCGCGCCAAACACGTCGTACTCGGATTCCGAGCGCATCGCGAAGCCCGAAAGGCCGCCCCCTTTGCGAATCGTCATGATGCGATCGGCGCGTCCGGTCAGCATCTTATGCACGTAGACCTGATGGCTCACGTCCCACACGATCTTGTCGTGCGGCGCATCGAGGACTTTGTGCAGCGCGAGCGTCAGTTCGACGACCCCAAGATTGGGGCCGAGGTGGCCACCGTTCTTGGAACACGCTTCGACCAGCTGCTCACGAATCTCGGCGGCCAACAGGTCGACGTCGGCGCGGGCGAGAGACTTGAGGTCGCGAGGGGACGCGATTCGCTCGATAACCATCAAACTAACTTTGACAACCGCAGGTGCGGGCCATTCTCATCCGGCGAGAACGAAAGCGCATTGCGACAAAAGGGGCAGCCGAGTGTCCTGGTGCAGTTGAGTCTTAATGAAGCCCCTCCCCGCACACGTGGCACCCCGCATCGTCGGCCGCAGGCGGCGCGTCCTCAACGATGTGGCGCGCATCTTCTCAACGGTCCTCAACCCGTTCCTGACCGCGCTCGCGCTGTTCGTGATCGTGGCGCATCAAGAGTCCAAAGACACCCCAACATTTTGGTTCTTGCTCTTCACGAGCACGTTCTTCACCTCGATCGGGCCGATGCTGTACGTGCTCTGGCTCTACGCGACCGACCGCATCTCCGATCTCGATATGTCGGTGCGCTCCGAGCGCGAGCGGGTGTTCGGCGTCTTCGTGCTGTTCTACGCGGCCGGCACGCTCGTGCTCTGGCTCCTGCACGCGCCGGCGCTGCTGACGGCCTCGATGGCTGGCTACACCTGCGCCTCGCTCGTGACGCAATACATCACCCGCTACTGGAAGATCTCGACGCACGCGCTCGGCATCTCGGCCCCGCTCGTGGTCCTGATCTATCTCTATCATTTGCAGCCGCTGCCGTTTCTCGTGTTGATCCCGATCGTCGGCTGGTCGCGCGTTTGGCTGCGCGCGCACACGGTGCTTCAGGTCGTGGCGGGCACCGCGCTCGGCGTCGTTTCCGTCCTGGTCTTCTTCCACATTTTCAAGTTACTTTAGCTGACGAACGCGATCTACAAGCCGACGACACCTGAACGCCGCACGCCCGCCGGGTGAACCGCGAGCGTGTCGGCCGGCCCGAGCGGCCCGAGAATCGATTCGATTGCGGCACGGTACGGCTCGGCAGGACCGGTTGTGGCGAAGTGCGTTCGTCCGGAACCGCGCGCGGCGCCGCGCGCGTGAGCGAAGGCAACCGCAGCATCGGCCTGCGCGAGCGCCGGATCGATGCGCGCCACCGCACCGCCGAGCACCGCGGCGAATTCGGCGTCCAAGAGCGGGTAATGCGTGCAGGCGAGCACGAGCGCGTCGAGCGGGAGCTCGAAGGGCGCGAGCGATTCGGCGACGGCTCGACGCACGATCGGCCCGCGTAGCAAGCCGCTCTCGACCAGCGGCACGAGCTTGGGCGCGGCGACTTCCTGTACATCGAGTCGCGGCTCGAGCGCGCGGAAGGCACGCCCGTACGCGCCGGATCGCGCGGTTGCGGCGGTCGCGATGATCCCGATGCGGCGGGCTCCAGAGTGGGCCACGGTGCGGGCGGCCGCATCGATGAGATCGAGAATCGGAATGCTCGCCTTCGGCCAGCCGCGCCGCGACGCGACCGCGCACGAGGTGTTGCACCCCATGACGATGGCGTCGGCGCCCGCGGATTCCAAATACGCGACGTTCTGCGCGAGCAGTTCGGCCAGTTCGTCGTCGCTGCGATCGCCGTAGGGCACGTGTGCTTGGTCCGCGAGATAGGTGAGATCTTCGAGCGGTAAGAGCGCGCGCACGCGGCGCAGGACCGTTAGGCCGCCGAGACCAGAATCAAAAATACCGAGAATTTAATTGCCGTCCGATGCGTTGGCGGAAGTGTCCGAAGACGTGCTGGAAACCGGCTGCCCGCCGGAGGAGGTATAGTCGCCGATGCCGTCCGCGATCGCGACCGCCACCGATTGGAGAAAGGCGCTCGAGGAGAGCAGTTTCGCGTCGCCGGGATTTGTCATGAATGCCATTTCAACCAAAATACCCGGCATCGTTTGATGGTGGATCACGTAGAAATTTTCCTTGCGGATGCCATCGTCTTGTGTGGGCAGTGCGGCGGCCAGGCGCGCGTGCACGGCCTCGGCGAGCGGGTGCGAACTCGCGGTGTAGTAGTACGTCGTCGTGCCCTGCAGCTCGCTCGTCGTGAAGGCGTTCGTATGAACGCTCACGAGAAGGCGGGCGCCCGCGTTGTTCGCGATGTCGTCGCGGGCCTGCAGTTCGTCGCGCGCGGAATCATTGGGCTGGTAGACGTCGACGTCGCTATCGCGCGTCATTTTCACTTGCCAGCCGCGCGCGATCAGCACCGCGCGCAAGCGGCGCGCGACGTCGAGGTTGAGGTACGCTTCGACGAGGCCGTTGTGGGCGGCGCCCGTGTCGCTGCCGCCGTGCCCCGGATCGATCACGATGAGCTTCGGGTTGCGGACGCCGCTGGGAAGGGAGAACTTCCACGGCTGCTCCGCACCCTCGGTCACCGGGGCCGCGGCCACGATCGGCAGCGGGACGATTGCCGCAACGAGTTGGCCATCGATCAGCTCGCCCGTGCCGGCGGTCTGCACGCCCGAATCGTCCTGGCTGTCGATTGCGATCGTCATGCCGTCGATCGACGGAATCAGGGTGACCTCGCGCGGGCTCGGCATCGTGAACGCGACGCGCACCGTTGCGAGGTGATCGCTCGGGCCAACGAAGGGCTTGATCCGCAGCGAAACGATCGACGGATCGTTCAACGGCTGCTCTTGCCCGGGAATCGTGAGGTTCGCGGGTTTGAGATCGACGTACCAGCGATTGTCGGAAAGGCGATGCCACTCATAGGTGACCGGCCCCGAGATCGTCAGTTTGATAGTGAAGCCGTCGTCGACGCTTTGGGTATCGAGAGCCGTGATGGTCGCGGGAGTGAGGCCGTCGGCGGTGGGCGTCTGCGCGGCGCTCGGCACGGTGCCGCCCTCATCGGGCAAGCCGGCCACGGCCGTCGCGCCGGCGGACGGCGGCAACGTCGCGGCGGGAAGCGGTGCCGGAACGGCGGGCGGCGCGGGACGCTGCGCCAGGGTCGGTTCGCTGAGGGAAAGTGCGCCGACCGCGCCGGCACCGCCGCCGGTTGCCGGAATCGTCGTGCCGCCAAGTTGCACGCCGGACTGGGCGAAAGCGAGCGTCACCGAATTCGGAGAGTCGCTCGGGACGAGCACGTGCAGGCCGCCGGCGACTGCGCTAAACGTGATCGTGGTGGTCGGATTCTTGGGCGAACCCGTTACGGAAATCGCGACGTCGCGCAGGATGTTGTCGTTGATCGTGCGGTCGGGTGCGAGCGTCGATCCCGTGCCGGTGAATGCAAGCGTTACCGTGTCGTCGCCGGGCTTACTTAACCGCTTGAAATGCAGCGGGGTCCCGCCGCGCAGCGTTACGAGCGTCGCAGTGCTCTCCGCACGCACGTCGAGCGCCGCGATCTGCGGCTGCAGCACGACGAGCCCCGCATCGGAAACGGGGTCGAGGTACAGCGCGCGAGCGACGTCCAGGAGCGGCAGGTAAGCAACGTCTCCGCTGGCATACGGCGCGAAAGCCGCGGTTTCGAGCACTCCCCCGACCGTAAAGTGCGGATCGCCGAGCGTAAACGCAATCGTACGCCGTTGCGCATCGGTGAGGACGACGTACTTCTGTCCCGGCTGATAGGAAAGTACCGCGCCGGCTTTGGCCAGGAGGCGTCCCAAGCCGTCGTCGTCCGTGGCGACCGCGAGCGAATCTCCGTGCAGTTGCGGATGTTCGAAGACCAAGTGCGTCCCGGCGAACCAGAAAGTATTGTCGGTGCCGATCGTTTGCGCGCGGTGCGGGACGCCGCATGCGCTCGCGAGCGCGACGGCGAGCGCGGCTGTCTTACCAGCTCTGACGCGTAAGCGGTTCATCGAGTTCAAGATGGCCTCCGGGAAGCGTGGGAACGCGCACGCCGTCGATCTTCACCTGCACGGCGGTCACGCCCGGTAACGACGTCAACGTCCACACGAGCGCTTTGAATTCGCCGCCCTCGGCGAAGCTGCCGCTCTGGTTCGTGGCGATCGCTCCGCCGAGATCGACGCTCGCGGTCCCTCCGTCAACGTGGGCCGAGCGCACGACGGTTCCGTTCGGGAAGCGAATGGCTGCGGTATCGGCCGGCGGACCGGCGACGGCTTGTGCGGTTACGTAGAATGCCACACTGGTTGTATCGGTCGCATGGGGATTGACCGAGACCACCCATTTGGCGAGCGTTTCGCCGTCGAGTTTGCAGTAGTACACCGTAGCCGTCGCGGCCGTCACCGGTGGGGGCGGTAAAAAGAACCGGTAGCCGGCGTACGCGGCAGCAGCGAGCAGCGCGACGACGACGAGGGCACGCAGCAACCTCATTGATTGCGTACCTTCGCCGCCACAGCGCCCGCTTCCGGCTTATTTCGTGCGCGTCGCCTCCATGGTCAGCGTGATCTGCACCAAGTTGCCGACGATCGGGATGCCGCCGGGGCTCATGCGCGCATCGGTGAGGCCGAAATCGCGCCGATCGATCGAGGTCGTCGCAGAGTACCCGATACGCTCCGTGTCGGGACCGTCGGGTACGCGGCCGGCAATCGTTCCGGTGATGGTCACCGGCTTCGTAATGCCCTTGATCGTGAGGTTCCCGGTGCACGTAAACGCGACGAGCCCGTCGGGGGATTTGCCGGCCGGCGAGAACGAGGTGCTTTCGAACGTGATCGTGGGATACTGCGCGATGTCGAAAAACGACGCCGAGCGCAGGTCGGTATCGCGATCGTGATTTTGTCGGTATCCTCATGCGCCGGATTAAGAATCGGTTTTACGCGCGTCGGCATCCCCGAAGGCTCGGTTGTGAGTTCGAGCGATATGACCGGTATGTGGCCCCACACCTTCGAGACGATCAGGTGTGAAACCAAGAATTCCGCACGCGAGTGGACGACGTCAGGCGCCCACTCGATCTCCGCATTCGCCGGCAACGCAGCGGCAAGGATGGCGGCGCCCACGATGGCGCCGATAAAGCGAACGCGCGTCATCATTTCACCTGCACCGAATACGTAAAGTATATGGAGCGGTAGGGAAGTCCGAAGAACTCGGTCTCTCCCGCACGCACGTACGGCGCGTAGTCGGCCCTCGTCGCATACTGGTTGAGCGCGAGCGGTTCTCCCATGTTCAGAGACCCTCCGATGAACGCATCTTGCTGGAACAGATTCGTCACGGCGACGCTGAAACTGCCCGGGCCGACGCTCGTCGCGGTGAGGCGCAGGTCGCTATAATTGTATCCATCCAAGCGTTTGGTGTTGTTGTCTCCGACCCGCGTGCAGCGTGTATCGCACGTCGAGCCTCGGCTGCGCGTCGTCGCCGTCGAATCGTCTTGGTAGACGCCGAGATCGTGCACGGCGGGATCCGTAGCCGACGGATCGTACGCCGCTCCCGGCTGGTAGAGATAGTCGTTGTTGAACGGACCGTCGACCGTGCTTACGCCGTACGAGAGCGCATACCCGAGCCTCCGATCGAGCGTGCCCGTCGCCGTGAGATTCGAGCCAAGTTTGCCGAAAGGTGCCGGCGCCTGTCGTGAACGTGTAGCGCGAGTCGACCGTGGGATCGAGCGTGCGCGAATCGATGATGCCGCCGATGGCATCGTAGCCCGTAAGATCCGTGCCGGAAGAACCGTAGCGCACGTTGATGCTTTGCAGGCCGAACGTGGGCGAGAGCTGATCGTTGAACCCGCCCTTGACCCCGTAGCCGATGGGGTGACCATCGAGCGCGGCGGTCGTTTCGTTCGCGCCGATGCCCGCAATTCAAGGTTGATATCGTCGCCGAGCGCAGCCCGTGTCGCCGTTCATTGAGTTCGTGATGCCCGGCAGCCTAAGTAGCGCGTCGCCGAACCGGAACGTTCCGCTTTCCAGCAGCGTCTCGGCCGTGAGTGAGCGGTAAATCGTCGTCGAGCGTTGCAGCGATTCTGTGGACCTGACCGTACTCGACGCGATCGTCTTCAGGTCGTGGCCGGCCGTCGGCGCAGCTTGAATCGCAAGCGTTACGCGGACGGTCTCACCGAGCGCGACGGCGATCGGATCGGAATCGGTCGGTTGATAGCCGGTGCGCTCGATGCGCAGCCGATAGGTTCCGCCGCTCGGAACTGGGAGGACGAAGCTGCCGTCTGTTCCGGTGATGACGCCGGACGCGGCGCCATCCAGCTTCACGGTCGCGCCCGAAACGGGCAACCCGGACCCGGGGTCGGCGACGATTCCGACGATTGCGTTCCCCGAAGCCGGAGCGGCTAACGCGACCCGATGTGTTGAGAATGCGAACGCGACAATAGCGAACGCAGCGAGCGAGCGCGCGCCAAAAGGCAAGTCATATGAAAAACTCCTCGAAAACGGTACGCGAAAAATTCGCCTCCGCGAGATGGTGCTAAAAAAGGAAGTCTAGCGAACCATCGAGAGGAGCGACGGCGCGCGACCCGCGCACGGCCGGCCGGCGAGAACGGCCATCGTTGCCAACACGCGCACCGGCGCGCGCCACACGCGCTGCACCGGAGCAGAATCTTCTCCGCGTCGCACGAAGGCCACGGCGACCGCAACGAGGGTTCGGCGGAAGCTCGCGAGGCGGCCGAAAGCGAACCACGCGCTTCCCGCGGCCACGACGGCGGAACCGAGCGTGCACAACGCGCCGAGCAGCAGCGAGCCGCCGAAAAGGTCGGCGAGGCCGTCGACCTCGGTGCCGGCAACCGCGCAGTCAAGGCCCTGCATCGCGAGAACGAGGGCGAACGTGAGCCCTGTGACGATCCCGAAGAACCAGCGCGCTTCGCGCGGACACAGCGCGCGGAGCGCACTGCAGAATGCGTCTTCCCGCCCGCGTCGCCTCGCCGTGTAGACGGCGTAGGGCGGCGATCTTCATCGAGCGAGGAATCATCATCGGCCGGCGCCGAAGCTTGCACGAGCGCGCCGTAATGAGGACACGCTCATCGAAACGAGCCTCAACAGTTTACTGACCCTGGGGCGCTTTGAGTTACGGATCGGCGGAAGGCTCGTTCCGCCGCCGGCAACTGCGAAGATGCGGGCGCTCCTTGCGTACCTCGCTCTGCACCGGGCGGGCGCAATATCGCGCGACGTGCTGCTCGAGGTGTTTTGGCCGAATGCCGATGAGGAACGCGCACGCGCTAGCCTCAAGACGGCGACCTGGTCGATCCGGCGTTCGCTGCGTGAATCCGGATGCGATCCCGAGGCCGTCGTGCGCACGGAGAAGAACACGCTGCGCTGGATCGCGCCGGTCGATATCGACACGGAGCGCATCGCCCGCGCAGCCTCGAGCGCGGACCCCGCCGAGTTGCGCGCGGCGATCGAC
>Ga0302325_10017167_pt1 | contig 15313 bp, 9 predicted proteins | sample Palsa_T0_2_FD_201948 | JGI IMG/M metagenome (GOLD analysis project Ga0302325, IMG submission 201948) | Peat permafrost microbial communities from Stordalen Mire near Abisko, Sweden - Palsa_T0_2 | ecosystem: Environmental > Terrestrial > Soil > Palsa > Peat permafrost | place: Sweden: Abisko... | reverse complement strand
CGCCCTCCTCGAGGTCGGCGTCGCCGAGCGCGCAGGACAGCCGGAAGTACCCGTCGGTCCCGAAGGCCTCGCCCGGCACGACCGCCACGTCGGCCTCGTCCAGCACCAGCTCGGCGAGCTGCGCGGAAGTGGCCGGGCGCTGGCCCGCGATCTCCTTGCCGAGGACGCCCTTGACCGACGGGTAGCAGTAGAACGCACCCTCCGGCAGGGGACAGACCACGCCCGGTATGTCGTTCAGCATCGAGGTCATGACCTGGCGGCGCCGGTCAAAGGCGGCGCGCATCGTCGCGACCGCGGACAGGTCACCGGAGACGGCCGCCAGCGCAGCCGCCTGCGACACGTTGGCGACGTTCGAGGTTGCGTGCGACTGCAGGTTGATCGCGGCCTTGATCACGTCAGCCGGGCCTGCCATCCAGCCCACCCGCCAGCCGGTCATCGCATAGGTCTTGGCCACGCCGTTCAGCACCACGCACCGGTCGGCAATCTCCGGCGCCACGGCCGGCATCGACACGAACCGCGCGTCCCCGTAGACGAGGTGCTCGTAGATCTCGTCGGTGACAACCCAGATGCCGCGCTCGGCGGCCCACCGGCCGATCTCGGCGACCAGCGCGGGCGGATAGACCGCGCCGGTCGGGTTGGACGGCGAGACGAACAGCAGCACCTTGGTCCGCTCGGTCAGATGCTCTTCCAGCTGGTCGATGCTGACCAGGTACCCGCTGGTCTCGTCGGTGCGGACCAGTACCGGGACCCCGCCGGCCAGCGCGATCGACTCGGGATAGCTGGTCCAGTACGGGGTCGGGAGCAGCACCTCGTCGCCCGGGTCGAGCAGGGTGGCAAACGTCTCGTACACCGCGTGCTTGCCGCCGTTGGTCACGAGCACCTGGCTGGCCGGGATGACCAGACCGGAATCTCGGGCAGTCTTGGCCGCGATGGCCTCGCGCAGCTCCGGCAGCCCGGCCGCCGGCGTGTACTTGTGGAACCTCGGCTCCGCGCATGCCCGCTGGGCGGCCTCGACGATGTAGCCGGGGGTCGGGAAGTCAGGTTCGCCCGCGCCGAAGCCGATAACCGGGCGGCCGGCGGCCTTCAGGGCCTTCGCCTTTGCGTCCACGGCAAGCGTGGCCGACTCGGAGATCGCGGCGATCCTGGCAGAAACTCGTGTCGGTGGGTGAGCCATGAGATCCATATTCCCACCACCGGCCAGCTGCGCGGTCCGCAACCGGCCGCGCGGCTGCGGCAGCCGGTCCGCTATCCGCCGTTAGCGCCGGTATTTTCTGCCGTCACCGCTGCGTCCGGGGTTCCGGCCGGAACGACTGCCTGAGCGACTGGCTGCGCCGTGACCCTGGCGTCGGACCGGCGATGGCGCCGCGCGGTCATCCTGAGCTGCACGATGCGTGCGGTTCCGGGAATGACGACCAGCAGGATGCCGAGCACCGCGGCCATCAGCAGCGCGACGCCGAGCGGCAGATGGCCGTGCGCGCCGAAGTAGCTGATCTCTACCTTGTTCCCGTTCTCCAGGATGAAGATCAGGAGCAGCAGCAGCACGAGGGCGAAGAGCGCGGAAGCGATCCAGATGCCGCCGACCCGGGTCCGGCGGACGGTGTGCTGCGGCAGGACCGGTGCCGGGCCTGCCGCCGCGGGCACTGCAGCAGCGGGCACTGCAGCAGCGGGCACGGGCGCCGCGGGCGCGGCCACCGCCTGCGCAGGCGGTGCGCTGCCCGCCGTCGTGCCCTGAAGCTGGCCCTCGGGCGCCTGGCCCGACGACCCGGAAGCCGGAACCTGGCCGGCCTGCCCGGCTGAGCCGGCCTGCGGAATAGAGCTCGTCACGTGAAGTTCTCCCTTCGCCCCCGATGGCAGGTTCCCCGCTGGCCGCAGTTAAACGTGCTAACCGGCACTACCACCGTCAGCGCCTCGCAGGCCGGCCCGCGGCGGCGCCCGACAGGCCGGATACTGGCCGGCGCTTTGCCAACTGCACAGTTCGACGGCTGGCCCCTCGCCACGTACACTTCTGCATCTGGTGGTGTCCACCAGTGGCGCGTGCATGCCTGCACGAGCCGTCACAGGGCAGTAGCTCAATTGGCTAGAGTTCCGGTCTCCAAAACCGGCGGTTGGGGGTTCGAGTCCCTCCTGCCCTGCGAGTACGGCCCGTGGATGCTGCGGGCAAATGGCGGCACCAGCCGTCGAAGATCGTTGCTCAGGTGAGGACATGGCGACTCAGACACGTGGCCCGGCCCCGGACAGGGCTGCGAAGCCCAACCGCCCGGCGAAGCAGGACCGGACCACTCCGGCTCAGTTCGTCTCGGAGGTGCGGGACGAGCTTCGCAAGGTCGTCTGGCCTACCCGCAAGGAACTGGTGACCTACACGACGGTCGCGCTGGTCTTCATCCTGATCATGGTCGGCATCGTGAGCGGTCTGGACGTGGCCTTCACAAGGCTGGTGTTCGCTCTCTTCGGCTGAGGTTAGACGGCTGGGTACCTGACCGCGCGCTAAGCGTGGGAGCATGATCACAGGGGTCCCGGCCTGCGCCGCGGCAGAATAGTCAGGCGGCGCGCAGGTCCAGCCAGGAGCGCAGCGAGAGCGCAGGGGAGAAAGAGAATCGTGTCCGAGTCCGAATGGCCGCTAGGCGACCCGGCGGCCGACGAGGTACCGGCCGGCGATACGCCGGCTGCAGAGCCGACCGACGGCGAGACCGGCGGCGCGGCTGACTTTACGTTCGCCGACGTGCTGCCCGCCGCAGGCGGTGACCAGGCGGCCGACGCCCTGGCTGAGGATGTCCCCGTACCAGAGGCTGCTGAGTCTGAGACTGCTGAGTCAGAGACTGCTGAGCAGGAGGCGGGTGATGAGGCCGCCGACGAGGAGGCAGATCCCGTCCAGGAGTTCAAGACCGAGCTTCGCCTGCTGCCGGGTGACTGGTACGTGGTGCACTCCTATGCCGGTTACGAGAACCGGGTGCGGACCAACCTCGAGAGCCGGACTCAGTCGCTCAACATGGAGGACTACATCTTCCAGATCGAGGTCCCCACGCACGAGGTGATCGAGGTCAAGTCCGGCAAGCGGCAGCAGGTCCAGGAGAAGGTACTGCCCGGTTACATCCTGGTGCGGATGGACCTGACCGACGAGTCGTGGGCCGCGGTTCGCAACACGCCGGGCGTGACCGGCTTCGTCGGCCTGTCGAGCCGGCCGTCGCCGCTCAGCCTGGACGAGGTCGCGAACCTGCTCGCGCCGGTGCCGGAGGAGAAGGCCGCGAAGAAGGCCGAGGCGGTCCGGGCAGCCGCAGTGGACTTTGAGATCGGCCAGTCGGTTACCGTGATGGACGGCCCGTTCGCGACTCTGCCGGCCACGGTCAACGAGATCAACCCCGACACCCAGAAGCTCAAGGTGCTCGTGTCGATCTTCGGCCGGGAAACGCCGGTGGAGCTTTCATTCGACCAGGTCAGCAAGATCTAGAACACGACAGTGAGGTAAGAACCGCAGATGGCTCCGAGGAAGAAGAAGGTCGCTGCGATCGTCAAGGTGCAGCTGAACGCGGGCGCCGCCACCCCGGCACCGCCGGTCGGCACCGCGCTCGGCCCGCATGGCGTCAACATCATGGACTTCGTCAAGCAGTACAACGCAGCGACGGATGCCCAGCGGGGCAACGTCATCCCGGTGGAGATCACGATCTACGAGGACAGGTCGTTCAGCTTCATCACCAAGACCCCGCCGGCGCCCGAGCTGATCAAGAAGGCAGCGGGCGTCCAGAAGGGCAGCGGCGAGCCGCACAAGACCAAGGTCGGGTCGATGACCCAGGCTCAGGTCCGCGAGATTGCCCAGGTGAAGATGCCTGACCTGAACGCGACGACGATCGAGGCCGCGGAGAAGATCATTGCCGGGACCGCCCGGTCGATGGGCATCCGGGTCGAGGGCTGAGGCCCGCAGCCGCCGCGCGGCTGCGGGCTGCCGGGAATGCGGAAAGCCCGTTCCCGGCTAGAGATTATGCGCTCGTGCCAGGCAGGCACGGGCAGTGGCAGGGCCAGGCGCTGGCCCGCTGACCACGAATTCCGAGACACGGGAGAAGTAATGCAGCGCAGCAAGGCTTACCGGAAGGCAGAAGAGTCCGTCGACGCCAGCCGGCTGTACAGCCCGGCCGAGGCGGTCACGCTCGCCAAGAGCACCTCCACGACCAAGTTCGACTCGACCGTCGAGGTCGCGTTCCGGCTCGGGGTCGACCCCCGCAAGGCGGACCAGATGGTCCGCGGCACCGTCAACCTGCCGAACGGCACCGGCAAGACTGCCCGCGTGCTGGTCTTCGCCACTGGCGAGCGGGCTGAGGAGGCCAAGGCAGCGGGCGCTGACTACGTTGGTGCCGACGAGCTGATCGAGCGGGTTCAGGGCGGCTTCCTCGACTTCGACGCCGTGGTGGCGACACCGGACCTGATGGGCAAGGTCGGCCGCCTGGGCCGCGTACTTGGTCCGCGCAGCCTGATGCCGAACCCGAAGACCGGCACCGTCACGATGGACGTCGGCAAGGCCGTGAGCGAGATCAAGGGCGGCAAGATCGAGTTCCGCGTCGACAAGAACAGCAACCTGCACCTGATCATCGGGAAGGCCTCGTTCACCGACCGCGCCCTGATCGAGAACTACGCAGCGGCCCTGGATGAGGTCCTCAGGCTGAAGCCGGCCGCCGCCAAGGGCAGGTACGTGAGGAAGGTGGCCATCACCACCACGATGGGCCCCGGCATCCCGGTCGACCCGTCGGCGACCAGGGGACTAACCGCGGAGTTCGAGGGCGAGCCAGCCGCCGTCTGACCTCAGCAGCATCCGGGCCCGGGCGGCCGTCTGCGCGACGGCCGCCGGAGCCTGCTGCGTTTCACCCCGGCCCGGCGGGCCCCGGCGGTACTTCAATTTGGCCCTCCGGGCACCGACCGCGTAGGCTGGTGACCTGCCAGAGACCGTCGGCTGTTACCGCGCGCCGAGCGCGGGGACCGAAGGCTCGCGGAAGCGAGCGGCCCGCGCAGGTGACCGGACTGACCATCAGGGCGGCGGACCATTCCCGTCCTGACTCACGCCCCGTGCGCCTGCGTACGGGGCGTTCGCGTGTCCGCGGTCCTCGCCGGCGCTGAACATTAGCCGGGCCCGCCGTACGCGGGGGGCCCGGACACGAAGGGAGGCCCGTGGCGAGGGCGGATAAGGTGACCGCGGTCGCCGAGCTGACCGAGCGCTTCCAGAGCTCGTCCGGCGCGGTCCTGACCGAGTACCGCGGCCTGACTGTGTCGCAGCTCGGCGAGCTGCGACAGACGCTGGGCACTAACGCGACATTCTCGGTCGTCAAGAACACGCTGACGAAGATTGCCGCTAGCGAGGCGGGCGTCACGACGGAGCTCACCGACCTGCTCAGTGGCCCGTCGGCCATTGCGTTCGTCGACGGCGACGTGGTGGAGGCGGCTAAGGGGCTGCGGGACTTTTCCCGTGCGAACCCGCTGCTGGTCATCAAGGGCGGCGTGCTGGACGGCAAGGCGCTGAGCCCGGCCGAGATCGTCAAGCTTGCCGATCTTGAGCCGCGCGAGGTGCTGCTGGCCAAGCTGGCCGGCGCGATGAAGGCGTCGCTGGCGAACGCGGCCGGCACATTCGCGGCGCTGCCAGTCCAGATGGCGCAGCTCCTGGGCGCACTGGAGGCCAAGCGTGCCGCCGAGGCACCGGCGGCTGAGGCTCCGGCAGCGGCGGCTGAGGCTCCGGCAGCGGCGGCTGAGGCTCCGGCAGCGGCGGCTGAGGCTCCGGCAGCGGAGGCGAGCACCGAGGCGGCCGGCGAGGCCGCCGCGGAAGCGGAAGGCCCGGACAGCTAACCAGTCACCTCGGGTGACACGACCTGACCCTGCGGGTGGCTGACGGCCATCGGCGACACACGGAATGAATGGAAGAGGAAGCACCACCATGGCAAAGATCAGCTCGGACGACCTGCTCGAGGCGTTCAAGGAGATGACGCTGATCGAGCTCTCTGAGTTCGTGAAGCAGTTCGAGGACACTTTCGACGTCAAGGCTGCCGCGCCGGTGGCTGTCGCGGCTGCCGCACCGGGCGGCGGCGGCGGCGCTGCTGCGGAGGAGCCGGAGGAGAAGGACGAGTTCGACGTCATTCTCGAGGCCGCTGGCGACAAGAAGATCCAGGTCATCAAGGAGGTCCGCACCCTGACGAGCCTCGGGCTCAAGGAGGCCAAGGACCTGGTCGACGGCGCGCCCAAGCCGCTGCTCGAGCGTGTCAACAAGGAGGCCGCGGAGAAGGCCAAGGCTGCCCTCGAGGGCGCCGGCGCCACCGTGACCGTCAAGTAAGACGCCTCTGGCAGGACCTCAGACGGCCCGCAGCCACCGCTCCGTGCGGCTGGCTGCGGGCTGTCTGCGCGTCCGGGTGGCGGCGGGAATGAAACGGGGCCCGGCAGGCGTTGTACAACTCCGGCAGTCGGACGCGAAGTCCGCTCAGCCGCCGAACAACAAGCCATACCCACGTGTTCTGAGCAGTAAACAACTCCGAAGGTGTGAGCTTCGTCACGTACTTTACGGTTGCGACACAGGCCGCTCAGGGCTTGACGTTTCGCTTCGAAGGAGCGATGCTCCTTTGCAACCGTGAACCTCATAGTGACGTACAGTTGACCGGCGGTGTGTCCTTCGACTACACTGCCAATTTGCGCTGCACTAATTCGTCCTCGGCTCCCCAACCCCTAGCGGCATAGCCGCAGGTCGTTTCGTGTGCGCGCGGTGCACCGTCCGCCACAAGCTCGGAAGGACCCCTGTTGGCAGCCTCGCGCAGCGCCTCAGCTACCGCCCTTGGTCCACGTCGTGTCTCCTTCGCTCGCATCGACGAGCCTCTAGAGGTGCCCAGCCTCCTCGCTCTGCAAACCGAGTCCTTTGACTGGCTGCTCGGCAACGAGCGCTGGCGTGCCCGGCTTGATGCCGAGAAGAAGGCCGGCCATAAGAATCTCCCGGAGCAGTCCGGTCTCGAAGAGATCTTCGAGGAGATCAGTCCTATCGAGGACTTCACGGGGACCATGTCTCTCTCGTTCCGTGACCATCGGTTCGAGCCGCCCAAGTACTCCGCGGAGGAGTGCAAGGACAAGGACATGACCTTCTCCGCGCCCATGTTCGTCACCGCCGAGTTCATCAACAACTCCACCGGCGAGATCAAGAGCCAGACCGTCTTCATGGGCGACTTCCCGCTCATGTCAGCCAAGGGCACGTTCATCATCAACGGCACTGAGCGTGTCGTCGTCTCGCAGCTCGTCAGGTCCCCGGGCGTCTACTTCGACCGCCAGGTCGACAAGACCTCGGACAAGGACATCTACAGCTGCAAGGTGATCCCGTCCCGCGGCGCCTGGCTTGAGTTCGAGATCGACAAGCGGGACGCCGTTGGCGTCCGCATCGACCGCAAGCGCAAGCAGAGCGTGACCGTGCTGCTCAAGGCGCTCGGCTGGGACGAGGCGCGGATCCTGGAGCGGTTCGGCCAGTTCGAGTCCATGCGGGCCACCCTGGAGAAGGACCACACCACCGGCCAGGACGACGCCCTGCTCGACATCTACCGCAAGCTGCGGCCGGGCGAGCCGCCGACCCGCGAGTCGGCGCAGGCCCTGCTCGAGAACCTCTACTTCAACCCGAAGCGCTACGACCTGGCAAAGGTCGGCCGCTACAAGGTGAACAAGAAGCTGGGGCTGTCGCAGGCCATCAACCAGGGCACTCTGACCGAAGAGGACATCGTCTCCACGATCGAGTACCTCGTCCGGCTGCACGTCGGCGAGGAGGAGATGAAGTCGGGCGCCGAGATGATCCCGGTCGAGACCGACGACATCGACCACTTCGGCAACCGCCGTCTGCGCACCGTGGGCGAGCTCATCCAGAACCAGGTCCGGCTGGGCCTGGCCCGGATGGAGCGGGTGGTCAGGGAGCGGATGACGACGCAGGACGTCGAGGCGATCACGCCGCAGACCCTGATCAACATCCGGCCGGTCGTGGCCTCCATCAAGGAGTTCTTCGGCACGAGCCAGCTGTCCCAGTTCATGGACCAGACCAACCCGCTGGCCGGCCTGACCCACAAGCGGCGCCTGTCGGCGCTGGGCCCGGGCGGACTGTCGCGCGAGCGGGCCGGCTTCGAGGTCCGTGACGTGCACCCCAGCCACTACGGCCGGATGTGCCCGATCGAGACCCCTGAGGGACCGAACATCGGCCTGATCGGCTCGCTGTCCTCCTACGGCCGGGTCAACGCGTTCGGCTTCGTCGAGACGCCGTACCGCAAGGTCAAGGCCGGCAAGGTCACTGACCAGATCGACTACCTGACCGCGGACGAGGAAGACCGGCACGTTATCGCCCAGGCGAACGAGCCGATCGAGTCGGACGGCAGCTTCACCGGCGACCGCGTGCTGGTCCGCCGGAAGGGCGGCGAGGTCGACTACATCAAGCCCGACGAGGTCGACTACATGGACGTCTCGCCGCGGCAGATGGTGTCCGTCGCGACCGCGATGATCCCGTTCCTCGAGCACGACGACGCCAACCGCGCGCTGATGGGCTCGAACATGCAGCGCCAGTCAGTCCCGCTGCTGCGCAGCGAGGCGCCGCTGGTCGGCACCGGCATGGAGTACCGGGCAGCCGTTGACGCGGGCGACGTGATCGTGGCCGAGAAGGCGGGCCTGGTTGAGCAGGTCTGCGCCGACTACATCACCGTGGCCAACGACGACGGCACCAGGACCGACTACCTGGTGTCCAAGTTCCGCCGCTCCAACCAGGGCACCTGCTTCAACCAGAAGCCGGTGGCCACCGAGGGACAGCGGGTCGAGGTCGGCCAGGTCATCGCCGACGGGCCGTGCACCGACAACGGCGAGATGGCGCTCGGCCGGAACCTGCTGGTCGCCTTCATGCCGTGGGAGGGTCACAACTACGAGGACGCGATCATCCTGAGCCAGCGCCTGGTCCAGGACGACGTGCTCTCCTCGATCCACATCGAGGAGCACGAGGTCGACGCCCGCGACACCAAGCTGGGCCCCGAGGAGATCACCAGGGACATCCCGAACGTCTCCGACGAGGTCCTGGCTGACCTTGACGACCGCGGCATCATCAGGATCGGCGCCGAGGTCGTCACCGGGGACATCCTGGTCGGCAAGGTCACCCCCAAGGGCGAGACCGAGCTGACCCCGGAGGAGCGCCTGCTGCGCGCGATCTTCGGCGAGAAGGCCCGCGAGGTCCGCGACACCAGCCTGAAGGTGCCGCACGGTGAGTCCGGCAAGGTCATCGGCGTCCGGGTGTTCACCCGCGACAACGGCGACGAGCTTCCGCCCGGCGTGAACGAGCTGGTCCGCGTCTACGTGGCGGCCAAGCGCAAGATCACCGACGGTGACAAGCTGGCTGGCCGGCACGGCAACAAGGGCGTCATCGCCAAGATCCTGCCGGTCGAGGACATGCCGTTCCTCACCGACGGGACCCCGGTCGACATCGTCCTGAACCCGCTCGGCGTGCCTGGCCGCATGAACGTCGGCCAGGTCCTGGAGACCCACCTCGGCTGGGTCGCCGCTACCGGCTGGCAAGTCGATGGCGACGACCAGGACTGGAAGAAGCGGCTGCGCAAGATCGGCGCGGATGCTGCTGCATCAGGCAGCAAGGTCGCGACGCCGGTCTTCGACGGTGCCAAGGAAGAGGAGATCACCGGGCTGCTGTCCAGCACGCGGCCGAACCGTGACGGCGACCGGCTGGTCGGCGGCACCGGCAAGGCGACGCTGTTCGACGGCCGTACCGGCGAGCCCTTCAAGGACCCGATCTCTGTCGGCTACATCTACATCCTCAAGCTGCTGCACCTGGTGGACGACAAGATCCACGCCAGGTCCACCGGCCCGTACTCCATGATCACCCAGCAGCCACTCGGAGGTAAGGCCCAGTTCGGCGGCCAGCGCTTCGGTGAGATGGAGGTCTGGGCACTGGAGGCCTACGGCGCGGCCTACGCCCTGCAGGAACTGCTGACCATCAAGTCCGACGACATCCTCGGGCGCGTCAAGGTCTACGAGGCCATCGTCAAGGGCGAGAACATCCCCGAGCCCGGCATCCCTGAGTCCTTCAAGGTGCTGATCAAGGAGATGCAGTCGCTCTGCCTGAACGTGGAGGTCCTCTCCAGTGACGGCGCGGCCATCGAGATGCGGGACACCGACGAGGACGTCTTCCGCGCCGCGGAGGAACTCGGAATCGACCTGTCCCGGCGCGAGCCGAGCAGCGTCGAAGAGGTCTGATCAGCTACGAGAAGTCCGACGAACAACCCCAGGGGAAAACAAACGTGCTAGACGTCAACTTCTTCGACGACCTGCGGATTGGCCTTGCCACGGCGGACGACATCCGGACGTGGTCCCACGGTGAGGTCAAGAAGCCGGAGACCATCAACTACCGGACCCTGAAGCCGGAAAAGGACGGGCTCTTCTGCGAGAAAATTTTCGGTCCCACCAGGGACTGGGAGTGCTACTGCGGTAAGTACAAGCGCGTCCGCTTCAAGGGCATCATCTGCGAGCGCTGCGGCGTCGAGGTCACTCGGGCCAAGGTGCGGCGCGAGCGGATGGGCCACATCGAGCTGGCCGCTCCGGTGACCCACATCTGGTATTTCAAGGGTGTGCCGAGCCGACTCGGCTACCTGCTTGACCTGGCGCCGAAGGACCTGGAGAAGGTCATCTACTTCGCCGCCTACATGATCACCTACGTGGACGACGACGCGCGTGCGCGCGACCTGCCGAGCCTCGAGGCCAAGATCACGGTCGAGCGGGGCCAGCTGGAGCAGCGGCGTGACTCTGACATCGAGGCCCGCCAGGCCAAGCTCGAGAAGGACCTGGCTGAGCTCGAGGCAGCCGGCGCCAAGGGTGACGCGCGCCGCAAGGTCCGCGAGGCGTCCGACCGCGAGTGCAAGCAGATCCGCGACCGGGCCCAGCGCGAGATCGACCGGATCGAGGAGGTCTGGAACCGCTTCCGCAACCTGAAGGTCCAGGACCTGGAGGGCGACGAGCTGCTCTACCGCGAGATGCGGGACCGGTTCGGCCGGTACTTCCGCGGCGGCATGGGCGCCCAGGCCATCCAGGAGCGGGTCGGCAGCTTCGACCTCGACGCCGAGGCCAACAACCTGCGCGAGATCATCCGGACCGGCAAGGGCCAGCGGAAGGCCAGGGCGCTCAAGCGACTCAAGGTCGTGTCGGCGTTCCTGAACACCTCCAACAGCCCGCTCGGCATGGTGCTCGACTGCATTCCGGTGATCCCGCCGGACCTGCGGCCGATGGTTCAGCTGGACGGCGGCCGGTTCGCCACCTCCGACCTGAACGACCTGTACCGCCGGGTCATCAACCGGAACAACCGGCTGAAGAGGCTGCTCGACCTCGGCGCGCCCGAGATCATCGTGAACAACGAGAAGCGGATGCTGCAGGAGGCCGTCGACTCGCTGTTCGACAACGGCCGCCGCGGCCGCCCGGTCACCGGGCCGGGCAACCGGCCGCTGAAGTCGCTGTCCGACATGCTCAAGGGCAAGCAGGGCCGGTTCCGCCAGAACCTGCTCGGCAAGCGCGTCGACTACTCGGGCCGTTCCGTCATCGTGGTCGGGCCGCAGCTCAAGCTGCACCAGTGCGGCCTGCCCAAGGAGATGGCGGTCGAGCTGTTCAAGCCGTTCGTGATGAAGCGGCTGGTTGACCTCAACCACGCCCAGAACATCAAGTCGGCCAAGCGGATGGTGGAGCGGGCCAGGCCGGTGGTCTGGGACGTGCTCGAGGAAGTCATCACCGAGCACCCGGTGCTGCTGAACCGCGCGCCGACCCTGCACCGCCTCGGGATCCAGGCTTTCGAGCCGCAGCTGGTCGAGGGCAAGGCCATCCAGATTCACCCGCTCGTCTGCACCGCGTTCAACGCGGACTTCGACGGTGACCAGATGGCCGTGCACGTGCCGCTGTCCGCCGAGGCGCAGGCCGAGGCGCGGATCCTGATGCTGTCGACCAACAACATCCTGAAGCCGGCCGACGGCAAGCCCGTCACCATGCCGACCCAGGACATGGTCATCGGCATCTACTGGCTGACCAGGGACAAGGAGGGCGCGCCCGGCGAGGGCCGCGTCTTCAGCGGCCTGGCCGAGGCCCTCATGGCCTACGACAAGGGCGACCTTGACCTGCAGGCCAAGATCCAGATCCGGCTGGGCGGGGTCACGCCGCCGCGTGGCTACACGACGCCGGAGGGCTGGGAGCTGGGTCAGCCGCTGCGGCTGGAGACCACGCTCGGGCGCACCCTGCTGAACGAGACGCTGCCGGACGACTACCCGTTCGTCAACTTCGAGGTCGGCAAGAAGCAGCTGTCGGTGATCGTGAACGAGCTGGCCGAGACCTATCCCAAGGTCGAGGTGGCCGCGGCGCTGGACGCGCTGAAGGACGCCGGCTTCCACTGGGCGACCAGGTCCGGGGTCACGATTTCCATCGAGGACGTGGCCGCGCCGCCGAACAAGCGGGAGATCCTGGACACCTACGAGAAGCGGGCCGACAAGGTGCAGCGCGAGTACGAGCGCGGCCTGATCACCGACGACGAGCGGCGCCAGGAGCTCATTGAGATCTGGACGCACGCGACCGCCGATGTGGCCCAGGACATGGAGAAGGCCTTCCCAGAGACCAACCCGGTCTGGATGATGGTCAACTCCGGTGCCCGCGGAAACCTGATGCAGATCAGGCAGATCGCCGGCATGCGAGGCCTGGTGTCGAACCCCAAGGGCGAGACGATCCCCCGGCCGATCAAGTCCAGCTTCCGCGAGGGCCTGTCGGTGGTCGAGTACTTCATCTCGACCCACGGCGCCAGGAAGGGCCTTGCCGACACCGCGCTGCGTACTGCCGACTCCGGGTACCTCACCCGGCGGCTGGTGGACGTCGCGCAGGACGTCATCGTCCGCGAGGAGGACTGCGGCACCGACCGGTCGCTGCCGATGCGCATCGCTGAGAAGGGCACGGACGGCGTCGTCCGCAAGCTCCCGAACATCGAGAACACCGGCACCGGGCGGACCCTGTCTGAGGACGTCACCGGCCCGGACGGCACCGTCCTGGTCGAGGCCGAGTCGGACATGACCGAGGCCATGATCGACACGCTGGTCAACGCCGGCGTGGAGTCGGTGCGGACCTACTCGGTGCTGGTCTGCCAGGCCAAGGTGGGCGTCTGCGGCAAGTGCTACGGCCGGTCGCTGGCCACCGGCAAGCGGGTGGACGTCGGCGAGGCGGTGGGCATCATCGCCGCGCAGTCCATCGGCGAGCCTGGCACGCAGCTGACGATGCGTACCTTCCACACCGGTGGTGTGGCTGGTCTGGACATCACCCACGGTCTGCCGCGAATCCAGGAGCTGTTCGAGGCCAGGATCCCGAAGGGCCTGGCGCCGATCAGCGAGGTCGAGGGCAAGGTCAGGATCGACGAGCAGGACAAGACCCGCAAGATCGTGATCGTGCCGGACGACGGCTCGGAGGAAGTGGCCTACCAGGTGTCCATGCGGGCCCGCCCGCTGGTCGCCGATGGCGACCACGTGCGAGTGGGCCAGCAGCTCATTGCTGGCGCGGTCAACCCGCACGAGGTCCTGCGCATTCTCGGCTCCCGCGAGGTGCAGCTGCACCTGGTCCACGAGGTCCAGGAGGTGTACCGGTCTCAGGGCGTGTCGATCCACGACAAGCACATCGAGATCATCATCCGGCAGATGCTCAAGCGGGTGAACGTGATCGAGTCCGGCGACACCGACCTGCTGCCCGGCGAGCTGGTCGAGCGGCCGAAGTTCGAGGAGGTCAACCGCGCTGTCGTGGAGGCGGGCGGCACCTCGGCGGCTGGCCGTCCGCAGCTCATGGGCATCACGAAGGCCTCGCTGGCGACCGAGTCGTGGCTGTCGGCGGCCTCCTTCCAGGAGACCACCAGGGTCCTCACCGACGCGGCAATCCACGCGCGGTCGGACTCCCTCGTCGGCCTCAAGGAGAACGTCATCATCGGCAAGCTCATCCCGGCCGGTACCGGCATGCAGCGGTACCGCGCCCTCCGGGTCGAGCCGACGGAGGAGGCCAAGGCGGCTGTCTACCCGCCCACCTCCTACGACAGCCCGGCTGACTATTCCTTCGGTCAGGTGTCCGGCCAGGCCATCCCGCTCGAGGAGTACGACTTCGGGGCCTACAACAGGTAGGGAACGCGCCCGTAGTAACCAGCGGCGCCGCGGTCTCCGGCCGCGGCGCCGCTGTGCTGTCTGGCGGCGGGCCGCGGCGCCGCGGTGCTGTCTGGCGGCGGGCCGCGGCCGCCAGGTTTCGCTCCCGTCCTGCGCGGTAGAAGGCAGCCTGCCCGGCAGGTGCCGGCGCCGCGCCGGCAACGGAGGCAGTCATGAGCTCGTCCACCCCGCAGGCGGCGACGGGCGGGCTGGCCAGGGCTTACGCGGCAGTAGTGGTCGGGCTGCGGTACGTCATCGTGGCCGGCTGGATCGCTGCCGTCGTGGCGGCCGTCAGCTCTCTTCCGGTACTCACCCCATCCGACGGCGTCGCCGGGCTGGTGCCCGCAAGCTCGCCGGCCGTCCAGGCCGAGTACACCGCGACCAGGCTCTTCGGCGAGCCGCTGGACGCGCAGGCCGTCGTCGTCCAGCGTGCGCCGCGGGGGCTGCCGCCATCGGCGGTCCGGGCCGCGGTCAGCAACGCCGTCAGCACTGATGCCGGCCACGCGAGCGGTACCCCCATCAGCGGCCTGGCCGGAGCACTGCCGATCCCGAACACCGACGGGCTCTTCCCCGGCTCGCGAGAGCGCTCCACGACTGTCCTGACGTATCTGTATTTCCGCCCGTCCGCGTCGACGGCAGCGCAGCTGGCGGGCAGCGAGCTGTATGCCAGCCGGTACGCGTCCGCGCCCGCGGATCATCTGGTCGGCGTGACCGGGGCCGGCCTGGCCACCTACGAGCAGGGCGTGGTCATCAGCCAGCACCTGGTCTGGGTGGAGATCGCAACGATCCTGGCGATTGCCCTGATCGTCGGCTTCTTCTTCCTGGCGCCCGGTGCACCGCTGGCCACGCTGGCCTGCGCCGCGACCGCATATTTGCTGGCGGTCAGGATCGTCGCCTGGGTGATGCAGCAGATGCATGTCACCCTGCCGCCTGACGTCGAGCCGGTGCTCGTCGTGCTGCTGCTCGGGGTGACCACCGACTACTCCGTCTTCTTCATGTCCGGCATGCGCAGCCGGCTGGCCGAGGGCCTGACGAAAGTACAGGCCGCCCGCCTGACCACGGCCGACTTCTCGCCGATCATCCTTGCGGCCGGGATCCTGGTGGCTGCGGGCACCGCGTCGCTGGCCGTGGCGAAGATGCAGCTGATC
>Ga0302325_10017165_pt1 | contig 15315 bp, 12 predicted proteins | sample Palsa_T0_2_FD_201948 | JGI IMG/M metagenome (GOLD analysis project Ga0302325, IMG submission 201948) | Peat permafrost microbial communities from Stordalen Mire near Abisko, Sweden - Palsa_T0_2 | ecosystem: Environmental > Terrestrial > Soil > Palsa > Peat permafrost | place: Sweden: Abisko... | reverse complement strand
GCGCCTATCGAGAAGGTGAAGAAATGGTCGTGGGAGACGACCTGGGCCTTTGCCGGAATCTTTTCGTGGATTCTGCTGCCGTGGTTGGTCAGCCTCATTCTGCTACCGGATTTTCACGGTTTCTACGCGGGCGTTCCCACCGGTGTTCTTGTGAGGACCTTTCTGTTTGGCTGCATGTGGGGCGTTGGAAATGTGAATTACGGTCTCACCATGCGGTATCTCGGGATGTCGCTGGGGATCGGCGTCGCCATTGGTGTGACGCTGGTGGTGGGCACGCTGGTTCCTCCGATTATTCATGGCCAACTGGCCTATTTGTTCACGAGCCGCAGCGGTCTTTTCACGATGTCGGGTGTGCTGCTGGCTCTGGTTGGTATTGCCATCGTTTCCTGGGCCGGTCATGAGAAGGAAGAGCAGATGGGGGTGCGAGCCGAGGAATTCAACCTTACCAAGGGACTTCTGCTCGCGGTCATGTGCGGCATTTTCTCATCCGGGATGTCGTTCGCCATTGACGCGGCGAGGCCAATTGCTGCAGCCGCGCTGCAGGTGGGAGTCAAGCCGCTGTATGTGGCACTGCCGAGTTACGTGATCATCATGGGTGGCGGCGCGCTGGTGAATTTCGGCTACTGCTTCTCGCGCCTTGCGTGGCGCAAGGACATTTCTATTCGACGCGACTTGGCACAAGCGAAACGGACCGTGTTTTTGAACAGCTGTCTGGCGGCTTCGGCCGGCATCTTGTGGTACCTGCAGTTTTTCTTTTATGCGTGGGGACAGGCAAATATTCCTGTGCATCTCAGCTATGTCAACTGGATGCTCCACATGAGTTGCTACGTACTGTTCGGAGGGATTGTTGGCCTTGCGCTGGGCGAGTGGCGCGGCGCCGGGGGAAGACCGGTGCGCTTGCTATGGACGGGGATGGCGGTCATCATTGCTGCCGCCAATCTAGTGGGGCTCGGGATGGCGTCCTAACGTTTAACCTTTTTCTGCATCTGACTATTCGCTGCCATTCATTCGAGAGCGAGAGACCAGCTGCATGCGTCGAACTTTATTACCCGGAAGGCCTCACCCTCTGGGTGCAACGCCTACCGCGATTGGAACCAACTTTTCCTTATTTTCTGAAAACGCGACTTGCGTCTCGGTTTGTCTTTTTGACGAGACCGGCAAGCAGACGGACTGTGTGGACTTGCGAGAGCGGACGGCTTTTGTCTGGCACGGACTGATCCGCGATGTTAAGCCTGGACAGCGTTACGGCTATCGCGTGGAGGGTCCGTGGGAGCCGGAGAAGGGGCTCCGATTTAATGCCCATAAGCTGCTGGTGGATCCGTACGCGAAGGCGTTGACGGGCGACGTGAACTGGAAAGCGCCGATCTTTCCTTACGACGTTGCGAGCGGCGATGACCTGAAGTTCAACGACGAGGATTCCGCCGATGGCGTCCCGAAATCGATTGTGATCGATTCGCATTTCGATTGGGAAGGCGATCGTCTCCCGGAGACACCTCTTGCCGATTCCATTATTTATGAGGTTCACGTTCGAGGCTTCTCGAAGCTCAACGAGGCGGTTCCTGAAAAACTGCGCGGGACTTATGCGGGGCTAGCCTGCGGAGCGAGTATTGCGTATCTGAAAAAGCTGGGCATCACTGCCGTTGAGTTGCTGCCTGTCCACCACTTCATCGATGAAGGGCATCTGGTCGATCGCGGGCTGCACGATTACTGGGGCTACAACACGCTCAGCTATTTTGCGCCGATGTCGCGCTACAGCTCTTCCGGCGATACGGGTGAGCAGGTCATCGAGTTTAAGGAGATGGTGAAGGCGCTGCACAAGGCGGGGATCGAAGTGATCCTCGATGTGGTTTACAACCACACCTGCGAGGGCAATCGGATGGGGCCGATGCTGTCGATGAAGGGGATCGACAACACGACTTACTATCGGCAGGTGCCGAACGATCCGCGCTATTACATGGATTACACGGGCACTGGGAACACACTGAACGTGATGAATCCGCAGGTGCTGAAGCTGGTGATGGACTCGTTGCGGTACTGGGTGACGGAGATGCATGTTGACGGGTTCCGATTCGATCTGGCGAGCACACTGGCGCGGGAACTGCATGCGGTTTCGAAGCTGTCGAGCTTCTTCGATACGATTCACCAGGATCCGACGCTCGCCGATGTGAAGCTGATCGCGGAGCCGTGGGATGTGGGTGAGGGCGGATATCAAGTTGGAAATTTTCCTGTGCTGTGGGCGGAGTGGAATGGAAAATATCGCGATACGGTGCGTCGATTCTGGAAGGGGGATAGTGGGCTGCTGTCCGACTTTGCCTATCGTCTGACAGGATCGTCGGATCTGTACCAGATGGATGGCCGGCGCCCTTACGCGTCGATCAACTTCATTACGGCGCATGATGGTTTCACGCTTTGCGATCTTGTGAGCTACAACGAGAAACACAACGAGGCCAATGGCGACAACAACACCGATGGGGCCAACGATAACGACTCATGGAATATGGGGGCGGAGGGTCCGACGGACGATCCAGCGATCAACGAGTTGCGCGAGCGGCAGATGCGCAATTTTCTGGCGACGTTAATTTTGTCGCAGGGTGTGCCGATGGTCTGCGGCGGGGATGAATTTGCGCGATCGCAGAAGGGGAACAATAACGGCTATTGCCAGGACAATGAGCTGACCTGGTACCACTGGAAGCTGAGCCCATCGCGCGAGCGTTTGCTGGAATTTACCTCAAAGCTGATTCATCTGCGGCGCGACCATCCCAATCTGCACCGCCGGAAGTTTTTTCAGGATCGTGTCATTCGCGGATCGGTGGTGCGCGACATTGCGTGGTACAACACCGACGGAGGAGAACTGTCCGAGGAAAGCTGGACCACGGCCTGGAACCGTTCGCTGGCGCTGATGCTCAACGGGAAGACGTTGGCGATTACAGATGAGGACGGCGGCCCTATCGTCGACGACAGTTTCCTGATTCTGGTGAATGCGGCACCAGAGGGGGTGGAATTCACGCTGCCCGAACCTCCGGCGGCGTCACCGTGGACTCAGGTGCTGAACACCGAGAACATTGAGGACCCGTTTGTGGCAGAGACGCTCGGCGAGAAGGTAATTGTGGGTGGGAGATCGATGCGCATTTTCTGCGACGGCAAGAGGTGAGTGCGCGGAGTTAAGGGATTAGGATGGGTTCCGTGCGCGCAACGTGTTGTATTGTCGGGGGCGGGCCGGCGGGCGTGATGCTCGGCTATTTGCTCGCGCGGGCCGGTGTCGCGGTCGCGGTGCTGGAGAAGCACAAGGACTTCTTCCGCGATTTTCGCGGCGACACGGTTCACCCCTCCACCATGCAGCTGATGAAGGAACTCGGCATTCTCGAGGGTTTTCTTCGGCAGCCCCATCAGCGGATAGACCATGTTCGGGCTGTGTTCGGTGATGAGGCGTTCGAAATGGCTTCACTCGGGAGCCTGAAGATTGACACGCCGTTTATCGCTCTGATGCCGCAGTGGGATTTTCTGAATTTCCTAACCGCCAAGGCGAAGGCTTACCCTGAGTTCCATCTGCTGACGGAGCATGAGGGCATCGATCTGATGGGCAAGCGGGGCAGGATTCAGGGTGTCGTGGTGAGAACGCCGGACGGCGAAACGCAAATTGAAGCGGATTTGGTCATCGCGTGCGACGGCCGCCATTCCGTGATGCGAGAGAAGGCCGAATTGCCCCTGAAGGAACACGGTGTGCCCATCGATGTTCTGTGGTTCCACATCAGTCGCTGGGAGGATGATCCTGTCAAGGATGTGATGGGGAGGGTCAATTATGGAAAACTGCTGATCCTGATCGATCGCGGCGACTATTTTCAGGCCGGCCTGCTCATCCAGAAAGATTCATTTCCCAGGGTTCAACGGGAGGGGCTCGATGCGTTCAGAAAATCCATTGCGCAGATGGAGCCGGCGCTGGGCGATCGGGTCGACGAGATCCAATCCTGGGACCAGGTGAAGTTGCTGTCGGTGCAGATCAACCGTCTGCTGGAGTGGTCACGACCCGGCCTGCTGTGCATTGGGGATGCGGCACACGCTATGTCGCCGGTGTTCGGGGTCGGCATCAACCTGGCGATTCAGGACGCGGTTGCGACGGCGAACGCATTGGCTGGGGCACTCGACCGGAAAGAGGGAACGGACGCATTGCTGGCAAGGGTGCAGCGGCGACGGGAGTTTCCCGCGAAAGGCACGCAGGCGATGCAGGTGATGGTGCACAAGGGCCTGTCCTGGGTGTTTCGGCAGCATGGACCGATGCGGGCACCGCTGTTGCTGAAGATGGCAACGCGGATTCCTGGATTCCAGGGGCGGGTTGCGCGGACGGTGGGCATGGGGCTGCGTCCGGAACACATTCAGACCGCCGATGTCCACAAAAACTAACGAATACAAGCGGCGGACCGGAGTCCTCTTTTTTGACGGGGTGCCGTGAGGCTCCCGTAAGATCAAAGTTTGATCCCGGTCATGCCTCGTTCTGCTCATCCACCTCGCGTCCGCTTCGCGCCCTCGCCGACGGGATTCCTCCATGTGGGGAACGCGCGCACGGCTCTCTATAACTGGCTGTTTGCTCGCCACACGGGTGGCGCGTTCCTGCTGCGCATAGAAGACACCGATGTGGAGCGCAGCGAGGTGCGCCACGAAACGCAGTTGATGGAGGATCTGCAGTGGCTCGGCCTGAATTGGGATGAGGGGCCGGGCGTCGAGGGTCCGCACGCGCCGTACCGTCAGTCAGAGCGGCTGGGGATTTATCGCGAGCACACCGATCGCCTGCTCGCGGACGGCAAGGCTTACCGGTGCTTCTGCACCGCGGAGGAACTGGAGGCGGAACGTCGCGAGACTGCCGTTGCGCATCAGCCCCAGGTTTATTCCGGTCGCTGTCGCAACATTGCCGGTGCGGATTCTGCTGCGCGGGCCGCAAAAGGTGATCCGTTTGCCGTGCGGCTTCGCATTCCTGATCATCCACTGCGTTTCCACGACATGGTTCGTGGCGTGGTGGAGTTTCCCAACGAGACGGTGAGCGATCCGATCCTGGTGCGGTCGAACGGAATGCCGGTTTACAACTACGTGGTCACGGTGGACGACGCGCTGATGGAGATCACGCACGTCATCCGAGGTGACGATCACATCTCAAACACACCGAAACAGGTCGCGATCTACGAAGCGTTCGGGTGGAAGCCGCCGGAGTTTGCGCATCTATCTACGATCCTTGGGAGCGATCGGGAGCGGCTTTCGAAGCGACATGGTGCGACGTCGGTCGCGAGTTTTCGTGCAATGGGAATCTTGCCGGAAGCGCTGGTGAATTACCTGGCGCTGCTGGGATGGGGAGCGGAGGGCGGAGCGCGCGAGCTGTTTTCTCTCGAGGAGTTAGTGAAGGAATTTCGCGTCGAGCGCGTCACGGCTTCGCCTGCGGTTTTCGACTGGGAGAAGCTGCACTGGCTGAATCGTCATTATTTGAAGGCTGCCGATCCGGAGCGCGTGGCGGAACTGGCGTGGTCGCATTTCGTCACTGCGGGACTTTTGCCGCCGCATAACGGCGGATGGCAGATGACGACCGCGGCGGTGGAAGCGTGGTTTGGCAAGCTGCTGGCGCTATTTTTGCCTGCGGTGAACCAACTCGACGAATTGCCGGTGAAGGCTGCGTTTGTGTTTCGGTTTAGTGCGTCGGCGGCTCGCGCCAGTGAAGAGAATGCGGCAATCCTGGAGACGGAGGCTGCGCAGAAGGTTCTGACTGCTTTCGCTGCCCGCGTCGGCACGCACGCGGGACCGGTGACGCCGGAGCAGTTCAAGGCGTGGATGAATGAGATCAAGACGGAGACTGGGGCGAAGGGGAAAGACCTCTATCACCCGGTGCGGATCGCGCTGACCGGAGCGCACTCGGGCCCGGAATTCGATAAGCTGATTCCGATTCTGGAGGAAGGCAGCCGGGTCGAACTGCCGGTACACGTGCTGAGCGTGCGAGAGCGCATCGAACAATTCATGAGTAATGGGCGATGAAGACAGTTTTGTGGATTGACGAAGCCGAACCTTCGCAGCTGGCGATTGTTCTCCGTCCGCGCGGCGGAAGTGATTTGCAGGCCGATCTTGAGGTGGTGCGGGACGCCGGAATCGACATACTGGTTTCGCTGCTAACGCCACAGGACAGCGAAGAACTGGGACTCGTCAATGAAGGAAGAATTGCGCGACTCTTTGGGATGAGGTTCATCTCGTACCCGGTTCTGGATCGATGTACGCCGTCCGATATGGCTGGTTTTCGAGAACTGGTGAGCGATTTGCGCGATCAGGTTCGAGCGGGATCGAAAATTGGCGCGCACTGTCGCGGGTGCATCGGCCGCGCAACCGTGCTTCTGGCTTCGGTGATGATTGCTCTGGGCTGGAGGGCGGACGACGCGCTTCGGCAAATCGAGCGGGCGCGTGGATTCCCGGTTCCCGATACTCCGGAACAGCTGGAATGGATTCTGAACTTCGAACCCGAGCCGTGACCCTTGCCTTTGCGCATTCCTGGGAGGCGGCAATCCTGCCGAAGAGGCCGCTGATCAAGCCGCTGCGCTGCTACACCTATCCGCGGGAAGCGGAGGAAGTGGAGCGTGGCGCGCTGGAGGTGATGGTTAAGCCTGCAGGCAAAGCCTTGAAGTTCCTCGCAACGTTTGCGCTGGGGTTTGCCGATCCGGCTGCCGTGACGGGCTTGTGGAGTTGTCCCGGCGGGAATGATCTGTGTGCTGTGGCTGGTGGCTATGCGTACATCGTGGACACGCTGGAGCCAAAGGAGTTCACGCACGTCGGGTTTCGACCTGTTTTCGAAGTTCGTCCGCTGGTGGAACAGAACTTGTTGCTGTTTGTGGGAAGCCGGGCGCTGCTGGCCTGGGGGACTGGCGGCGAGGAGTGGCGGACTCCGCGTTTGTCGTCAGAGGGGCTCCGCATTGAGGAGATACGGGGGAACGAGCTACATGTTTTTGGCTGGGATCTTGTGACGGATCGCGAAGTCCCTTTCACGGTTGATCTGCGGACGGGGCGTTTGGTTGGTGCTCATTCCGACTCGGTTTTATAAAAACTCAGGGCTGCGTCGCCTTGCTTCAGGATGCGATAGCGGATCAGGGATCCGTATTGTGCGTCTAGTTCGCGGCGTTTCTCGTGTTCGGCGATGACGAGCGCGCCTGGGGCCAGGACGCTCCTGCATTCGCCGCCAAGCAGATTGAGTGTTGCGGTGTATTCCTTCTCCTGCGCGTAGGGCGGATCCAGAAAGACTAGATCGAGGTGTTGGCCTGTTTCCTTGAGACGCTTGAGTGCTGGGCTTGCGTTGCGGGCTTCCACTGAGTAGTTGTCCTTGACGCCGAGTGCGGCGAGATTGGTGCGGATAGCGCGCAATGCAGGCTCTGCCTTCTCGACGAAGATAGCCTGTGCGGCTCCACGGCTCAGTGCTTCCATGCCGACCGCGCCGGATCCGGCATAGAGGTCGAGGAAGATGGCTCCCTCGATTCGCGGCGCCAGCACGTTGAAGAGCGTCTCGCGCAGGCGATCGCTGGTGGGGCGGGTGTCGAGGCCTGGCGGGGCGTACAAGACTCGCGACCGGTATTGGCCGGCGATCACGCGCATCGGTTTCTCCGTGGAAAAATCGGACGACCCTCTACAATAACGGCAAGGAGGGAGAACCGGATGCGCGCGTGGTCGTTGCCGCTTGGACGCTGGTTTGGGGTGCATCTGCGCATTCACTATTTCTTTCTTCTGCTGCTTCTCTTTTGCATTCTGTCTACCAACTTATCCGGCATTGCGTCGTGGCGCGGGGTCATGCTGTGGTTCCTGCTTTTTGGCGCGGTGGTTGGAAGGGAAGCGGCGCGTGCGCTGACTGCGGCTTATCACGGGCTTGCGGTTCGCAGTATTCTTCTGCTCCCGATCGGCGGTCTGTTCTCTTATTCGAGTCCTGAAATGGCGGAGCGTGCGGTCGAAGGGTCGGCGCAGTGGGCATTGACCGTGGCCGGTCCTCTATCGAACCTTCTGTTCGCCGCCATCGTGGCCGCGCTGATCGAAGGAGCCACATCGCAGGTCCCTCTCGCCGCTTTGCCCATTGTCACGCCTGCACACCTGATGCGGTCGATCGTATGGCTGAACATTGCTCTTGCGGTCATCAATCTCATTCCGGCGTATCCGCTCGATGCGGGCCGGCTGATGCGCAGTGCATTATCGCGGACGCGTGGCGTTGCGCAGGCCACGCGCTCGGCTTCCGGTCTTGGCCAGATGCTGGGGATCGGCGCGGTGGTTGCGGGTCTGGCGCTGCTGGCGATTCCCAATACGCATCTGGCTTCGGCTCTCAGTCCGTGGTTCATCATGGGCGGGTTCTTCGTGTTTATTGGGGCGCAGTTGGAAGACCAGGGTGTGCTTTTTCAGTCGGTGGTCGAGACCGTGCGCATGCGCGATGTGATGCTTACGGACTTCGACACTTTGTCGCCGTCGGACACGCTCTCGGATGCGCTCTACAAGGCTATCCACAGCCTGCAGGATGATTTTCCGGTGGTACGCGGTGCGGCGCTGGTGGGTGTGGTGTCGCGGCAGGGGATTATTCAGGCGCTGCGGCACGGGGGCAACGGTTACATTCAGGCGATCATGTCGCGGGCATTCCAGGTTGCGCAGCCGGACGATTCGCTGGGGGCGCTGATTCGGCGGATTGGCAGCGGACGGCTTTCGCTGATTCCCGTGGCTGAGAGCGGGCGCATTGTGGGCATCGTCACCTGGCAGAATTTGAGCAGCAGCATGGGCCTGCTGGCTGAGTATCGCCGCATCGAGCGCACAGACAACAGTGACTGACGAACCTTTAGCGCCTGGCTTGTACCTCGTCGCTACGCCTATCGGCAATCTTGAAGACATTACGCTGCGAGCGCTGCGGGTGCTGCGGTCGGTGGATCGCATTGCGTGCGAGGACACGCGCCAGACGCGGAAGCTGCTTGACCGCTATGGCATCACGACGCCTACCATCAGCAGTCACGAACATAATGAGGCGGAGCGGAGCGGACAGTTAATCGAGGAGTTGGAGAACGGGGCTCGGATCGCGGTTGTATCGGACGCGGGAACGCCGGGGATTTCGGATCCGGGGATGGTGCTGACCGGCGCGGCGATTGCGGCGGGAGTTGCTGTTTATCCGGTACCTGGGGCGAGTGCTGTTCTTGCTGCTCTGGTTGCTTCAGGGCTGGGCACGGAACGGTTTTCTTTCGTTGGGTTCTTGCCTCCAAAAGCTGGGGCTCGGCGGACGGCACTGGAAGAACTTGCGGAAACCGTGGCGGCTCCGACAACGCTGGTTTTCTGCGAAGCGCCGCATCGGATTGTTGAAACGCTGGCCGATGTTGAGGCGGTTTGGGGAGCTGACTGCCGGGTGGTGCTAGGGCGCGAACTGACGAAGCTGCACGAGGAGTTTCTGCGCGGGACGGTGAGCACAATTCGCGAGCAGTTGGGCAGGCGAGAGAGCATTCGCGGGGAGATGGTGTTGCTCGTTGATGCGCAGCCGCTTTCCAGTGGCTCGGCCGCGGGTGGGCGCAGTTTGCTGGAGCGGCTGGGGGAGCTTGATAAAGCTGAAGGGCTGACGGAGAAGGATGCGCTGAAGCGCATCGCCCGGGAACGAGGTGTCTCAAAAAGCGAACTGTGGCGCGAGCTACAGCGCGAACGCTCGCGGGGGAAGTAGGCGGAAGCTGTGATCAGGCACCGCCGGTCACGATGCCGGAGCGGCGGACCCATTGGCCACCGCGCTTTTCGAGATAGATCCAACTACCCGAGGAGCACAGATGCGCGCACCAATCGTTCATAAAGACCAGCGCGGCCTGATGTTTGCTGTCGAAATAGACTTCGCTGAAGTAGGTGATTCCCGGGAAGCCCGACCATTGCGACTGCGCCTCGGAACTGACCTGTGCGGTCGTTCTGGAGGAGCGCAATGCGGCGACCTCGTCCGGACGCAGGAGCGAAAACGGGTGGTTTAGCCGAAGCGGATCTTTGGTGAGTGCGATGCGGACGTATCTGTTGGTGGCGTAATCGAGGACGGCTTCCTGGAAGCCAGCCACGTTTTCGGGGGGAGCCTTGAGCTGGCCCTGAGGCGGGATAGCCGGGTTGCGGTCCCCGTCGTTGATGGTGATAGAGGCGATCGCCCACTGCGCAGTTTGCTCGGGTGCCATGCTGGCGAACTCTTGGCCGGGCATCAGCATGGAATAGATGGCGTAGGAATCATCTGCTCGATCCGCAGGCATAGGGACCGCGCCTTGTTCGGAGTAGCCCGCGGGCGACCGCACCGGCGGCTTGCGGTTGTTCACCGCTTGTGGGACGGCGGTGAGCGCGAACAACCCTAATCCGAGGATAGGCAAGAACTGCGGGCGCGGATGCATGATTGCATAGACGCGCCCAGAGGCTGGAGCGTTTCTTTTTGTACCGCGCTTTAAGCGCTGGCCTTCACTGTTCCGACGAGCTGGCGGAGGACGTATTGCAGGATTCCGCCGTGCTCGAAGTAGAGGATTTCCTGGGGCGTGTCGATGCGGACTTTGGCTTCGAAGGTTTTGGTTTTGCCGGCTGCGTCGGTGGCGCGGATTTTGAGGGTCTTGCCGTTAGTGAATTTGGAGTCGAGGAGGGCTTTGAGGCCGGGGAAGTCGAAGGCTTCTTCACCGGTGAGGCCGAGGCTCTCCGCGCTTTCGCCTGCATTGAACTGCATGGGGAGAATGCCCATGCCGACTAAGTTGGAGCGGTGGATGCGCTCGAAGGATTCGGCAATGACCGCACGGACGCCGAGGAGCTTGGGCCCTTTCGCGGCCCAGTCGCGAGAGGAGCCGGAGCCGTACTCTTTGCCGGCGAGAATGATGAGCGGCGTGCCGCGTTCGGCGTATTTCACTGAGGCGTCGTAGATGGACATCGGATCGCCTTCGGGGAGGAGACGGGTGACTCCACCTTCGGTGCCAGGCGCGAGCTTGTTGCGGAGGCGGACATTGGCGAAGGTGCCGCGGACCATGACTTCGTGATTGCCGCGGCGCGATCCGTAGGAGTTGAAGTCGGCGGGTTTGACGCCGTGGTCGGTGAGGTATTTTCCGGCGGGTCCGTTGAGCTTGATGGAGCCGGCGGGAGAGATGTGGTCGGTGGTGACGCTGTCGCCGAGGACGGCGAGGACGCGTGCGTTGCTAATTTCTGTGACAGGTGCGGGTCGCGCGGGCATTCCGTCGAAGTACGGCGCTTTGCGGATGTAGGTGGAATCTGGCTCCCACTGGTAAACGTCGCCGGTAGGGAAGCTGAGCTTCTGCCAGTTCTGATCTCCGTCGGTGACGGTGGCGTATTCCTTCGTGTAGCTGTCGGAGGTGATGGAGGAGGCGATGACGCTGGCGACCTCCTGCTGGGTAGGCCAGATGTCGCGGAGGAAGACCGACTGGCCGGTGGCATCTTTGCCGAGGGGGTCCTTGTCGAAATCGTGGTCGATGCGGCCGGCGAGGGCGTAGGCGACGACGAGCGGCGGGGACATGAGGTAATTGGCGCGAACTTCGGAGTTGATGCGGCCTTCGAAATTGCGATTGCCGCTGAGGACGGAGACGGCCACCAGGCTGTGCTGCTCGATGGCCTTCGAGACGTCATCGGGCAACGGGCCGGAGTTGCCGATGCACGTAGTGCAGCCGTAGCCGACTGTGTTGAAGCGGAGTTTGTCGAGCCACTGGGTCAGGCCGGACTTGTCGTAGTAGTCAGTGACTACGCGGGAACCGGGGGCGAGGGAAGTTTTGACCCAGGGTGGAACGCTGAGGCCATTCTCGACAGCTTTTTTCGCGAGCAGACCGGCGGCAACCATGACGGAGGGGTTGGAGGTGTTGGTGCAACTGGTGATGGCGGCGATGACGATGGAGCCGTGGTCGAGGTAGGGTTCGGGGTCTACTCCAAATCGTTCTTTGATGGTGTGGGCGATATGGTCGTTGGGTTCGGGGGAGGCGTGCGTGGATTGCACGTTGCCGTTAGCGGAGGCGTGGCCGCCTTCGCCTTCCCAACGGATGGCCTGGCGCTGACCGACTTTGTCGGCGTTGGGACCGAGGAGCGAGGGGAGCTGCTTTTTGAAGCTCGCGCCGGCTTCGCGGAGCAGGACGCGATCCTGCGGGCGCTTGGGGCCGGCGACACTGGGCTCGACCTGGGTGAGGTCGAGGGCGATGGTCTGGGAATACTCGGCTTCGGGGGAGTCTGGAGTATGGAAGAGGCCTTGCTCCTTGAAATACGCCTCGACGAGGGCGATTTGATCGGCGGGACGACCGGTGAGGCGGAGGTAGCGGAGGGTTTCAGCGTCGACGGGGAAGAGGCCGCAGGTGGCCCCGTACTCGGGGGCCATGTTGCCGATGGTGGCGCGATCGGCGAGAGGCAGCTCGGCGATGCCGGGACCGTAGAACTCGACGAACTTGCCGACAACGCCGAGTTTGCGGAGCATTTCGGTGACGGTGAGAACGAGGTCGGTGGCGGTTGCGCCTTCGCGCAGCTTGCCGGTCAGCTTGAAGCCGACGACCTGGGGGACGAGCATGGAGACGGGCTGGCCGAGCATGGCGGCCTCGGCCTCGATGCCGCCGACGCCCCAGCCGAGGACGCCGAGTCCGTTAATCATGGTGGTGTGGGAGTCGGTGCCGACGAGGGTGTCGGGATAGGCCTGTTGCTTTGGACCCGATGTGGTGAAGACGACGCGGGCCAGGTATTCAAGATTGACCTGGTGACAGATGCCCATGCCGGGCGGGACTGCGGAGAAATTGCGGAAGGCGGTTTGGCCCCACTTGAGGAAAGCGTAGCGCTCGCGGTTGCGCTGGAATTCAAGCGCGGCGTTGAGGGAATAGGCGTTGCCGGTGCCGTATTCGTCGACCTGGACGGAGTGATCGATGACGAGTTCGGCGGGCTGGAGGGGATTGATCTTTTGCGGATCGCCCCCCAGGACCTTCATCGCGTCGCGCATCGCGGCGAGGTCGACCACGGCGGGGACGCCGGTGAAGTCCTGCATCAAAACACGAGCGGGCATCCAGGAAATTTCGCGGGAGGGTTCAGCTTTGGGATTCCATTTCGCGAGGAACTCGATGTCGTCGGCGGTGACGGATTTGCCATCCTCATAGCGGAGGAGATTTTCGAGAAGGATGCGGAGGCTGAAGGGGAGGCGATGAAGATTGAAGCCCTTCTTGTCGAGAGCGCTGAGGCGGAAGATTTCCCAGGTTTTGCCGCCGGATTTGAGTTCGGACTGGCTGCCGTAGCTATTCATGACGGTTCCTTTCGTGGTGAGAGGCGCAGGGGCTTGCTCACGCGCAACCCTCGAAGCGAGGCGGCGGAGCGGATGGGGGCGGCCAATCAGGCGGTTGCGAGCCGTCCGCGGTCAGGGCGTCCGCGGCGGAAGCGCCGGAGGAGCGGGGGAAACGAGATGAGAGAACTCGCTGTCACCGGTGAATATTTTAGAACTTCTGGCATTGTGGCGCAGGGATTTGTGGAGATTGGCCGTGGCGCGCCGGCATTATGAACTTTTATTAACACTAATGTGTTAACTATGGTTTACAGGATAGATCAATCGAAGTAGACTCCTGAGAATAGCGGTCGGCCTTTTGCAGATTTTTGGGCCTCGGACCATCGAATCAAAAGACAGCATTGAAAAGATGAGTGCAGGCGCACAATCTGAGCGCAAGATGCGCGTGTTGGCGGCGGACGACGAAGTCGTCGTCACACACGAGGACATCGATCGCGCGCACGACCGGGCGCGGGTGACGGCGGCGCGGGGCGGTCGCGGACTGCGGTCGTGGGCGTGGCTGCTGTGGCTGCTGATCGGGCCGGGGATTCTGGTGATGCTGGGGGAGAACGATGGGCCCAGCATGTTGTCGTATGCGGCGACAGGGGCGAAGTTTGGGGTTGGGTTCTTCCTTCCATTTGTGGTGTTGACATTCGGCATGGCGGTTGTGGTGCAGGAGATGACGGTGCGTCTGGGCGCGGCGACGCACCGGGGACATGCGGAGTTGATCTTCGAGCGATTCGGGCCGTTTTGGGGATGGTTCTCGATGATCGACCTCGGGATCGGCAATTTTCTGACGCTGATCACGGAGTTCATTGCGATTCGCGCGGGGCTGGGGTTCTTTGGTGTTCCTCCATGGGCAGCGGTATTGGCGGCACTGGCAGTACTGTTCTCGGCCCTGATGAGCCATCGGTACTGGACGTGGGAGCGGGTGACGCTGGCGGCGGCGGCGTTCAATTTGATTTTCATTCCGGTCGCGTTGATGGCGCATCCTCACTGGGGCGCGGTTGGTCACGCGATGGCGACGTGGAAGCCGCTGCCGGCATTCGGCAACGACACCTTGATGATCATCCTGTCGGACATTGGGGCGACGGTGACGCCGTGGATGCTGTTCTTCCAGCAAAGCGCGACGGTGGACAAGGGGATGACGACGAAGGACATTCACTTCGGGCGCATCGACACAGCAATTGGCGCGGCGCTGGCAGCAGCGGCTGCGCTGGGCGCGATTTTGGCGACGGCTCCTTTGTTTGGGCGGATGAGCGCGGCCAACTTCGAGGCGGCGCAGTTTGCGCAGGCGCTGGTACCGGTGATTGGGCGATTCGGAGCGAGCCTGTTTGCGCTGGGCATGGTGGAGGCTGGGATCGTGGCGGCGATCACGATTTCGACCTCGTCGGCGTATGCGTTTGGTGAAGTGGCGCGGCGGCCGCACAGTTTGAATCTGCCGGTGAATCAGGGCAAGTCGTTCTATGCGGTGTTGTGCATTTGTGCGGCGGCGGCGGCGGGGATCGTACTGATTCCTGGATTGCCGCTGGTGTTCGTGGTGCTGGTGGTGAATGTGGTGGCGGTGCTGGCGATGCCTCCGGCACTGTTGTTTTTGTATTTGCTGGTGAACGACAAAGAGATCATGGGCGGCGTGAGAAGCCCGGGATGGATGAATGCGCTGGCGGCGATTGTCGTGGTGCTGCTTACTTTGGCTGGCTTGCTGTATGGCATCAGCGTGGTGGCACCGAATGCGTTTGCGTGGCTGGGGCGGTTGTAGGAGCGTGGTGCGATGAGCCAACATGAGCATGTGAGTGACGCGGACGCCGGGTTCGTTCTCGAGAACCTGGAGCCAGATCAGTTGGCGCTGGCGAAGAATGTTCCCGTTCCGCGGCGGCAGCTGAAGGGCTTCGCGCTGGTGCTGGCGTGGGCGTTGCGTTTGTATCTGGTGTTCATGCTGGTCGTCGTGTTCTGGCAGGCGTGGATTGCTGTGCGGTGAGGACGGGGTACAGGTTGCAGGGTACAGGTTGCAGGTACAGGACTGCCGGCTGCGGCGTGCGGGCTGCTGGTAGGCTCGTGTGGGGACCAAG
>Ga0302325_10017162_pt1 | contig 15316 bp, 14 predicted proteins | sample Palsa_T0_2_FD_201948 | JGI IMG/M metagenome (GOLD analysis project Ga0302325, IMG submission 201948) | Peat permafrost microbial communities from Stordalen Mire near Abisko, Sweden - Palsa_T0_2 | ecosystem: Environmental > Terrestrial > Soil > Palsa > Peat permafrost | place: Sweden: Abisko... | reverse complement strand
TGAGGGTCGCCGCTCCGATGTGCGAGATCGGCACGCGACCGTTCGGGCCATTCGGCGAAACGCCGACCTGGACCAGTTGGTACGTCAGGGCAAAATCGCGCGAAGCGGGACTGCGAAGCGGATCGCTTGACGAGATTGGGCTGCAAACTGCCCGGAATTCGCTCGTCGAGCTGCTGGCGGGACAGCGGAAATATCATGAAACAACCGCAAGACGATTCGAACGCCTGCATGACAATCTGTCCAGCGTAGGTAAGTACCTCTTCATATCGGCACTCGTCGTGGCTTTTGCACATTTATCGATCGAGGTGCTCGTACGGTTCGAAGTGCTCGGCAAGGCTGCGGTCACGGACACGGTGGAGTACTGGTTCAATTTTGTCGCCACCACCATGTCGGCGCTCGGCGCGGCCAGTTATGGCATTCGGATCATAGGCGAGTTTGACGGGGCATCCCGGCGTTCGGCGCGCATGAAAGCTCAGCTGGATGCCCTTTTGTCCTCTATCGGCAAGGTGCCGGTCAGCCTGGATATGTTACGCGATGTCGCCCATCACGTCGCCGAGGTCATGCTGGGCGATGTCGCAAGCTGGCGTCTGGTCGTGGAAAGCCGCGAACTTGAGATTCCCGGTTAGACCGGCGCGTGGCAAGTCTCGCTAGGCGGCGCCGGCGATTTTCCGCAGCGCATGGCCAAAGCGATCGATTTCGTCAAGCGTGTTGTAATGGACCAGCGAAACCCGCACCGCGCCGCGATCCATTGCGAGGCCGAGGCGGCCCATGAGCCGCGGCGCATACATATGCCCGTCGCGAATGCCGATATCCGCCTGCGCCATAAGCTCCACCACCTCGGCCGGATGCTTGTCGCCGAGATTGAAACACACCGTCGGGACGCGCTCGGCGACGCGGGTACGATCATGAACGCCATAGACCGTCGCGCCTGCCCGGGCGAGTATGTCCAACAGGCCCCGTGACAATGTCTGCTCATAGCTCCGGATCGCCGACATGGCCGTCACGATATGATCGCGGGGCATCTGCTTGGCGGACTGCGGGCCGAGGTCTCGGCCGAGCGCTTCGAAATAATCTATTGCCGCGCTCATCCCCGAAACGTTCTCGAAGATAAAGGTGCCGGCTTCGATCTTGTAGGGCGGTTCGTCGGGGATGAATTCTTCGCGGAATGTCGGCAGCGCCAGAAGCCTGGAACGCTTGCCCCACAGAAAACCCATATGCGGCGCAAAGGCCTTGTAGCCGGAGCATACGAGATAGTCGCAATCCCAGGCCTGCACGTCGATGAGCGCGTGGGGGCCGTAATGCACGCAGTCGAGAAACATCTCCGCGCCCACGCTATGTGAGGCGCGGGCGACGGCCGCGACGTCCACGAGCGAACCGAGCGCATGGGACACGGCCGTGCATGTCACCAACCTTGTCTTATGCGAGAGCAGGGGCAGCAAGTCTTCGATATAAAGCTTGCCGTCGTCGCGCATTTTCCACCAGACGAATGCCGCGCCGGCGCGCTTCAATGCCAGCCAGGTTGCGACGTTGGCGTCATGGTCGAGATCGGTGATGACAAACTCATTGCGGCCGGGCTCGATGGTCTGGCCGATGGCGATGCTCACAAGGCGAATGAACGATGTCGCGTTCATGCCGAAGGCGATTTCCGAAGGGTCGCCCGCGTTCAGCCAGACGGCAACTTTCTCGCGTGCTGTCGCGATCATCCGATCGACTTCGCGGCTCTTTTCGTAACGTCCGCCCCGCTGCACGTTGATGTCGAGCAGGTGGCGCGCGACGGCATCGAGCACATTCTGCGGCAGTTGCGCGCCTGCGGCGTTGTCGAAATAGACGAACGGCTTGGCGCGTTCGAGAGCGGGAAATTTTGCTCGGACGGCCTCGATGGGGAATTCGGCGGTCAAGGGGGTACTCTCTAATAGCTGACGGAAGGATTGTCGCCGGGACAGATCACGCCAACCACATCGAAGCCGCCATCGACGGTGCACTGAACGGAGTGGGAGAGTTTGCGCGGCAGGAACAGCACATCGCCCGGACCGACTTCGGTTTTTGCGTGCTCGGTCCACACCACGCCCGCGCCATTGAGGAATATCAGTGCTTCCTCATAGAGGTGCCTGTGCGGCTCGGCTTTCGAGCGCGGAATGTTGCCGATGAACTGGGTCATCTCCGTCGAGCCGTGCGCGCGATGGATCAGAATCTGAAAGAAACGCTCGGCCATCGCGTGGCGTTGCGACGGATCGATCTCGGCCAGCCGGTTCGGATATGTCTCGTCGAAATTGAGGGGCATATCGTCCAGCCACATCAGGTCTTCCTGACCGGGGCCGTTGGATATGAACAGCATTACAGGTTCGAGCGCAGTGTTGTGCACGCAGAACGCTTCGTTGGGGCGAACGTACAGCCCGGTCCGCGGACCGAATGCGAAGCGCCGTCCCGAAACCTCCACGTCCCCCTGTCCTTCGGTCACGAACAGAACGTTGTGGCTACCGTTGGCGCCGATCACGGGCGACGTGCCGGTGCCGATTTCCGCGTAGAACTGAGACTGGTGTTGCGCGCCCGTGGCGGGGCTGACGATCGCGCAATATGCCATCGCGCCGCGGCGCGCGAGTTTTGCGCGTTTCGTGGAGAAGACGTAGCAGGCGCCGTCCAACGGCACCCTCGCATCCGGCCCCCGCGGCGCCGAAGCGACCGACCGGTTGGCGGGACTCTCCGGATCGTCTTCCGCGTACCCGCCAGCGAGGTTGTTGTGAGCGCCGTCGCAGAACGGAGCCGTGCCCGTATGCTTGCAGCCGCAGAAGATGACGTCTTCGTCGATCCTGGCCTCGAACAGAACCGGCTTGAACGCCGTGCCGGCATGCGAGCCGTCGCAGAACGGTTGATTGCCTGATCGGCCGCAACTGCACCACAAATAGCGTTGCCCCGCCTTGACCTCGTAATAGAAGCCTTTGCTGCGCGCGATCTTCGGAAGAGCCATTGTTGTCATCGTCCGGAATCTAGATCGGTTTGCCTTCGCTGCCCGCCCAGGCGGCCATCAGCGTATTGGATGGCAGCGTCTTGTCGACCAGCTTGCGGGAGGTTTCGATACCGGCAACGGGAAGTGTGGCCGGATCGAGCTTGCCGATCTGCACCAGCACCGAGGCCTGATCCCAATAGATATGTTCGTTGTAGAGCTTGCCGTCGCGGAAGCAGACGATCGCGATCAGCGGCACCTCGACATATTTTCCCGTCGGAGGAACGCCCGGCAGCATCCAGTCGATCTCGCGCGTATGGGTGAAGCAGAACAGCATCTCGTCCACCACCCGGTCCGTGCCGACAGTGCGCGAGATCGGGATGAGCTTGGTATCTTCGGGGTTCGAATTGACGAAATGATATGTATAGAAACGCTTGAGCTGGTCGTGACCCACCCCTCCGGTCATGGTCGGGATATGGTTGACATAGGGCTCGGGCACCATGGTTTTCATGGTCGCGTCCACGTCGCGTTGTCCGAACTCGTATTCGCAGTGCTTTTCCCAGAGTGCGCTGAGATCGTAGGCCTGCCGTTCCATTGTCATCTGAGGCTCCCGGTTGCCGCCTTAGCATCCCGACCGCGGCAGCTAACCCTGCATTGAGCGCCATGACAACGCGTTTCCGCGGCCACCAAGCCGAGCGTGCCGGCCGCCAGGAGCCCGGTCCTTCCGCCGGCCTCTGGATCATGCGATAGAAAAGGCTGCGATATTCGGGAGATCCATCATGAACACGGCTCTTATTGTCGGTGCTTCCCGAGGGCTTGGCCTCGCGTTGGCGGAGGAATATCTGAAACGCGACTGGCGCGTGATCGCGACCGTGCGTGGCGACACCCCCGCCAAGCTGAACAATCTCTGGGAAGCCCATGGCAAGAGCCTCGAAATCGAGCAGCTTGACATCAATCGCCCCGATCAATTGGCCGCTTTGCACAAGAAGCTTGAGGGCCGGAAGATCGACCTGCTCTTCGTCAATGCCGGTGTCGCCAACAATCCGCGCGAAACGATCGGCGAAGTCAGTACCGAAGAATTCGTGCGCGTCCTGGAAACCAATGCGTTGAACCCGATGCGTACCATCGAGACGTTGCAGCATCTGGTCCCGGCGACGGGCGTGATCGCCGCAATGTCGTCCGGCCTTGGCAGCGTGGCCGGCAATGAAATCGGTGGTTTTGAGATTTATCGCGCCAGCAAGGCGTCCCTCAACACGCTGATGCGCAGCTTTGCCGCGCGTCACGCCAACGATCCCCGGACGATGCTGCTGATTGCACCCGGCTGGGTGCGCACCGATATGGGCGGTGCTCAGGCACCGTTGGCGATCGGCGACAGCATTCCGCGCGTCGTTGACGTGATCACGAACAACACGGGCAAGCCTGGACTCCGCTATCTCGACTATCTCGGCAAAACCGTGCCCTGGTGAGCCAGCGATCAGCCGGTTCTCTCGAAATCCATCACCCAGTTTGTTTCCCAGTTGTGTCCGCCATCCTCCGAAAAAGCCTGCTCCCAGCGGCAGGACTGCAGCGTGATGCGCGACCACAGAAACCGCACCTTGATCGGTTTGCCGTTGAAATTGTCGTCGGCGAGAAACGTGCCGATGCCGTCCGCGAATGACCCTACCATCGGCACATCGAAGCGATGCGGCTTGCGGCCATCGAGCCACCAGATTGCCCACTGTTGCGCCTTCGGATCGAATGACCGCATCGTCACCGCGCGATAAGGATCGCCCGGCAATTCCAGGATATTGTCGTCGATGTTGCCGAGCCCGCCCAACAGCGGCCTGGTTGTCGTGCTGCCCTCGAATTCCTCCCATCGGTCGCATTGCGCCAGGCGCTCCTTCAACCGCCTGTGACGCACGCGCCAGGTACCGAAAAAGAAATCGAAATCGTGAGCGGGCGATTTTTCGACTGAGTCGTTCATGGCGCGGGGTCCGGTGGTTGCGGCCGCCTGTATAAGGCTATAAACATGACATCGCGTGTCATGTATTTACGCCGGGCAAAATAATGCTTGCGAGCCGCCTTCTGTCGATCCTGATGCTGCTGCAAACGCGCGGGCGCATGAGCGCAACCGAGCTGGCCGAACAGTTCGAGGTTTCGGTCCGCACGATCTATCGCGACATCGACCAGTTGAGCGCGGCGGGCGTTCCGGTGTTTGCGGATCGCGGCCGCAGCGGCGGCTTTCAGCTGCTCGACGGCTACCGGACGAAGCTGACAGGCCTGACCCAATCCGAAGCGGAGACGCTTTTTCTCGCCGGCCTGCCGGGACCCGCCGCCGAGTTGGGATTGGCGGAAATTCTTGCCACAGCACAGCTCAAGCTGACGGCGGCTTTGCCGGCCAGTGTCCAGCCGCAGGCGGACCGCATCGCCGCCCGCTTCCATCTCGATCCCACCGCGTGGTTTCGCGGCTCCGACCCGTTGCCCTCGCTGCAGGTCGTGGCGCGCGCGGTGTGGAGCGGACATTATCTCGATGTTCGCTATCGGCGCGCGGGCCAGGCCGAAACGCGCGTGCACAGGCTTGGTCCGCTCGGTCTCGTGCTCAAGGGTGGCATTTGGTACCTCGTCGCCCAAAGCGGAAAATCCGTCCGCACCTATCGCGCGGCAAACATCCACGACGCGCGGATCAGCGACGAGGTTTTCGCGCGGCCCGCAAAGTTCGACCTGGCGGGCTATTGGCAGAAATCGGCGCAGGATTATGAAGCAGGCGTCTATCGCGAGCAGGCCGATGTCCGTCTTTCGCAAGGCGGCCTTGCGCGGCTCGATCTGCTCGGTCCCTATGTGACGGAAGCGGCCGCAAAAACGGCCGGAAAGCCCGATCGGCGGGGGTGGGTTCGTTGCACGCTTCCCATCGAATCGATCGAATATGGCGTGCGCGAATTGATGCGGCTGGGTGAGGACGTGGATGTGATCGGTCCGCCGGCTCTGCGTGCCGGGATGACGGCGAGGCTCGACGCGATGTCGAAACTTTACCGGTCTGCTTCCTAGTCCCGGCCCCCAAGCGCGCCTTCTATGCGTTATCATCCGCCATGCCGAAACCAGAAAGCCTCCTCTGTCCTTCGCTTGCGGGCCTCTATTGCCCGCCGGGCGATTTCCATATCGACCCTGTGCGTCCGGTCTCGCGCGCCGTGATCACGCATGGCCACTCCGATCATGCCCGGGCCGGGCATGGTGCTGTCGCGGCGACGGCGGAAACGCTCGCCATCATGGCGGCGCGATATGGCGAAGACTTCGCCGGCGCCACAGAGACTCTGCGCTATGGTCAGACGATCGCGCGCGACGGCGTGGAGATCACGCTCGTACCGGCCGGTCATATCCTCGGCTCCGCCCAGGCCGTGGTGCGCCACAGGGGCATGACCATCGTCGTGTCGGGCGATTACAAACGCCGCCGCGATCCCACATGCCCTGCCTTCGAGCCCGTGCCCTGCGATGTGTTCGTGACGGAAGCGACGTTCGGCATTCCGGTGTTCTGTTTTCCGCCCGATACGGACGAGATCGCGCGGTTGCTCAAATCCGTCGCGCAATTTCCTGAACGCACTCATCTGGTGGGCGCTTATGCGCTGGGCAAGGCGCAGCGAATTGTCCGACTGCTGCGGGAAGCGGGTTACGAGTCTCCTATCTACATGCATGGCGCGATGGACTCGATGAACGCGCTTTACGAACGGTTCGGAATCGATCTTGGACCTCTTGCCGCCGCGACGACCGACAAGAAAAAGGATTTTGCCGGCGCCATCGTGATCGCGCCGCCTTCGTCCATCGACGATCGTTGGTCGCGGCGTTTCGCCGATCCTCTGCCGGCCTTCGCGTCGGGCTGGATGCGCGTTCGGGCGCGCGCCCGCCAGCGGCAGGTGGAATTGCCCCTGGTGATCTCCGATCACGCGGATTGGAACGAACTGACGGCGACCCTCTCGGAGATACAGCCCGGAGAAGTCTGGATCGCGCATGGCAACGAAGACGCGCTCCTGCGCTGGTGCGCGCTCAACGATCGGAAAGCGCGCGCCTTGTCGCTTGTAGGCTACGACGCGGATGAAGGCGAAAGCTGATGCGCGCTTTCGCCAATCTGCTCGATCGCCTGGCCTTCACCCCGCAGCGGAACGGAAAACTCGCGCTCGTGCGGGACTATATGCGCGAGACGCCCGATCCCGAGCGCGGTTTCGCGCTGGCGGCCCTGACGGGAAATCTCGCATTCGATGCGGCCAAGCCCGCCATGATCCGCAAGGCCATCGAAGCGCGCATGGATGGCGAACTGTTTGCGCTGTCCTACGATTATGTGGGCGATCTGGCGGAAACGATCGCGCTGGTCTGGCCAGCGAAGTCCGGCGCAAACCGCGAGCCCGAATTGTCGGAAGTTGTGGAGGCGTTGCGCACGGCGAAGCGCGCCGATGTGCAGCCGTTGCTCGAACGCTGGCTCGACGCGCTGGATGCGGATGGCCGCTGGGCGTTGCTGAAACTGCTGACGGGTGGATTGCGCGTCGGTGTCTCGGCACGGCTGGCCAAGCTGGCGCTGGCGGAACTCGGCGGCGTGGATGTGGCCGAAATCGACGAGGTCTGGCACAGCCAGCAACCGCCATACGATGATCTTTTCGCCTGGCTCGACAAGCGCAGCGAGAAGCCCACCGCCGACACCCCCGGACGTTTTCGTCCCGTCATGCTGGCGCAGGCCATCGACGATGCCGATTTCGCCAAGCTCGATCCGAAGGATTATGCCGCCGAATGGAAATGGGACGGCATCCGGGTGCAGGCGGTGAACGAGCGCGGCGAGCGCCGGCTCTACAGTCGCACGGGCGACGACATCGGACAGTCATTCCCCGATGTGCTGGATTTCCTTAGCTTCGACGGCGTAATCGACGGCGAGGTGCTGGTCATGCGCGAGGGCGCGCTGCAGTCCTTCGGCGATCTTCAGCAGCGCCTGAACCGCAAGGCGGCCGATGCCAAATTGCTCGCGAAATTTCCCGCCGCGATCCGCGCCTACGATCTGCTTCTGGACGGCGAGAAAGATCTGCGCCAGTTGCCGTTCCGGCAGCGGCGTACGCGGCTCGAGGCGTTCGTCGCGCGTGCGAACTCGCCGCGAATCGATCTTTCGCCGCTGCAGGACTTTTCTTCATGGGAAGAGCTGGCGGCGTTGCGCGGCAATCCGCCTGACGGCGATCCCCGCCTGTCCGAAGGCCTCATGCTCAAGCGCTGGGACTCTGTCTATGAAGCGGGGCGGCCAAAAGGTCCCTGGTTCAAATGGAAGCACGATCCGCATCTGATCGATGCCGTGCTGATGTATGCACAACGCGGGCACGGCAAGCGTTCGGGATTCTATTCGGATTACACGTTCGGTGTCTGGCGCGAAGACAGCAACGGCGACCGCGCGCTGACGCCGGTCGGCAAGGCTTATTTCGGATTCACCGATGAAGAGATGAAAAGGATCGACAAATTCGTGCGCGACAACACCGTCGAGCGCTTCGGGCCGGTCCGGTCCGTCCGGGCCGACAGGGATTTCGGGCTTGTGCTGGAGGTCGCATTCGAAGGGCTGCAGCGCTCGACGCGGCACAAATCGGGAGTGGCCATGCGGTTTCCGCGCATCAATCGTATCCGCTGGGACAAGCCCCCGGGCGAAGCGGACGAATTGCCGACATTGGAGAAGATGTTGGAAGGCGACTGAATTTCACCGGCCGTTCATGTCAGGCCGAAAATGATGCCGTGTTGACATAGGCGGCCAGTCGCGCGCCGGCGACGATCAGATGCGAAAGAGCAACCATGTCGGCCGGCATTTCGGGGCGCCAGACGTCCAGCAGGAGCGCAATGCGCACCTCACCGGTCGCGTTCAGAACTTCATGCGTGTAGGTGTCGTCCCAGAGCAGCGCGCCGCCATTGGCCAATCGATGTTCGACGCCGTCGACCCAGAGGACTGCCCCCAGTCGGCCATCGTCCCCTCGCGGCATCGACAGGCCCAGATGAAACCGCAGGACACCCCGAAACGGCCCGCGGTGCGGCGGGATGTGTTTGCCCGGAGCGAGGAACGAATAGGACGCCGACAGCACCGAGGGACAGCGGCGAATCAGTTCGGCAGTCGCGGGGCATCTTTCGAGATTTTGCCGGACATCGTGGCCATAGGCCTTGAGCACGAAAACGCGCCAGTCGTGACCGTCATTGGCCGAGATCGCTCTTTGCGCGCTCATCAGTTCGTGGAATCGGGGAACGGAATGCAAACCGCCCGCAATGGTCAGAGCTTCGTCGCGAATCTGCTCCCAGGAACCCACAAATTCGGCGCCGCGCGGAAAGAAGCGGTCCGCGTCCAGGACGGCAGGCGTATGGATGCGCCGGTCAAAGATGTTGCGCACGATATTGGCGGTGTGGCTGTAGATGTCGGGCATTCCCCACCAAAAATCGGATGCTGTCCAATTCAGGAAGACTACAACGCCCGAAATGCCTTAGCGATATCGAATTTGGTCTTCCAGCGACGAACCGGGTGCGATTCTAATCGGTCCCAAGCGAGTCGCGGCGTTACAAGATTTTCATTTGATGTCGCAAACTGTTGCGAGTCGGCGATTGTCGGAAATTCAGGACTTCCCGGCCGTCAAACGCGGGACTTCAGCTTTCGTCCATCCTGTTCAACAGGACCTGCATGCCGAAGGCATAGTTTTCCCGAATCGCCTGGATCGCGCCGTCCGGATCGCCGCGCTTGAACGCATCGATGATGCTCCGATGCTGCTTTACAGACACGGAAATCAGGTTTTTGTCCGCCATGTAGAAATGTTCGTAGCGCTCGATGGCGCGGCGCAGCCTCTCGATTATAGCGCACAGGCGCTCATTGCGGGACTGGCTGGTCAAAGTATTGTGCCACGCGGCATCCAGCGTCAGCGCCCGTTTGGGCGTGGACGCGCGGGCAAATTCGGCATTGATTTTTTCGAGTTTGGGCAGGAGGGCTGGGGCCAGATCTGCCGTCGATCGAACGGCGAAACATTCCAGTTCGGCGAGCAAAGGGTAGGTCTCGCGCACTTCCCGCGTCGAGAGCGGTTCGACCGTGAATCCCCGCCGCTGGTCGGACCGAACGAGCCCTTCGCGTTCGAGATGAAGCAGCGCCTCGCGGAGCGGCGTCCGGCTTGCCTTGAGGAGCTTCGAAAGCGCGAGTTCATTGAGCTTTTCGCCGCCCTTGAGTTTGCCCGTTACGATCAAATCGATCAGCCCGAGGCGGACATTGTCCCGCAATCGGCTGGTCGGGGCCAAATCGGCTTGTTTCTTCATCCCCCATCTTGTATACAAAACTTCTGATGTTGTATATGTGAAAATCGGCCGGGGCATTTTCCATGACGAGGACAGACGACATCGTATCGCCGCCGCTGAACAAGGGATTGTCGCTGGCGGAGTTCGCGCTCGGCAGCTTCATCGTGATCGGGCACAACGTCTTTCACATCGTTCCCAACGAAGTGCCGATCCTGTTCGTTCTTGGCCTTGTGTCGGTGCGGTTGCGCGAAGGCGACTGGTCGGCGCTTGGACTTCAGCTTCCGTCATCCTGGACCATCACCGTTCTGTTTGCCGTCGCGGCCGCAGCCTTGAAGATTGCACTGGAGTTGTTCGTCATCACGCCCGTCACGGCGCGGTTTTGGCCGGCCGAGATCGCTCCCGCGGGAGCGGATCAGATCACGCACAATATCGGCGCTGCATTGGTTGGACTTCTTATCGTCTGGACGTTTGCGGCCTTCGGCGAGGAGATCAGCTACCGCGGCTATCTCACAAAGCGAGGCGCCGATCTGGGCGGTGGATCGCGATGGGCCTGGTGGGCAGCAACCATAGCCGTCTCGGTGCTGTTCGGATTTGGGCATTATTACAAAGGGCCGGCGGGCATTCTCGATTCCACCGTGTCGGGCCTGGTTCTGGGTTCGGTTTACCTTCTGTCGCGCCGCAACCTGTGGACGGCGATATTGGCCCATGGAATCATCGACACGGTCGCCGTCGTGTACACATATCTCGGGTTGAACAACTGAACGATTTCCGGAAGCGGGGCAGTGTAACCATGCTACCCTGTCGATCGAGGCCGCAAGCTGGCGACGTGACAGGAGTGAGCGATGGACGATGAGAGACACGAACCGACAAACATTTGCGCAAGACGGCAGTTGCTCATCGGCGCGGCATTGTCGCTTGGCGGACTTGCACTGAGCGCGAACGGGGCCCTTGCCGCTGCAGCAATCGCGGCCGGCGCCGATCCCGACAAGACGCGTACGTCGCTTCATCAGGAAGTCGAGTTCAACGCGACGCCCACGCGCATCTACAAGATTTTTCTCGATTCAAAGCAGTTCGCTGCAATGACGAAATTGCCAGCGGACATCAGCCCTGACGTGGGCGGTGCAATCTCGATGTTCGGCGGCGTCATCGTCGGCCGCAATATCGAACTCATGCCGGCGCAACGGATCGTGCAGGCGTGGCGGCCGAAATACTGGGATCCCGGCGTCTACTCGATGGTCAAGTTCGAACTCGTCGCCGACGGCGCAAGAACGAAGATCGTGCTCGATCACACGGGTTTCCCGGAAGAAACCTACAAAGGCCTCAATTCAGGATGGCCTGAAAGATACTGGAACCCGCTCGCGAAATATCTGGCGTGACCGCGATCTACGCGACGACACTCCAGTTCTGCACCAGCCCGATGATCGTGAGCACGAGCAAACCGAGAATGCCGAGCATGCCGATGCCAATTCCGGGCAGGCGCTTTTCGGGGTCTTTCATATAGCCCTGCATGAACACGATGCGGCCGATCACAAACACAAGACCGAAGGTCGCCGGCAGCCACACTGGCCCGCGGAAGAAATATGTCGCGAGCCACAGCAGTGGCAGAAACATCAGCATCTGCTCGACGGTGTTCATGTGAACGCGAAAGGCGCGTTCGAACAGCGGGTGACCCGAAGTCGCGGGCGCCTTGACGTCGTATTTGGCGCGCCAGCGGCCGACGCGGTTGGCCATAAACACATAAACGAACAGCATCAGCACCGTGACGATGGCGGACAATTCTTCGGCTGATGTGGCAAGCATGTTTTCCTCCGTGGGGTGAGTATCGTAGTTTTGGGCTGGATTGAATCGGTGCGGCCCCCCATCCGTCCGCCTCGCAAGTGCGAGGCAGGCGGATGGGGGGCCGCGCAAATTCATTCCCATTCCGCTAACCCGTCTACATCCGCTTTCGCGCGGGCTCCAGGTTCGGCAGAAACGCCGTCAGGAGCCCGAGGAGAGGCAGGAACGCGCAGACCTGATAAACAAATCCGATGCTGGTGAGATCGGCAAGCTTGCCGAGGAGGGCCGCGCCCACGCCGCCCATCCCGAACGAAAATCCGAAGAACAGCCCGGACACCATGCCGACCCGCCCCTGCAGCAATTCCTGTCCGTACACGACGATGGCCGAGAAGGCCGAAGAGATCACCAGCCCCACGATCACGCTCAGCACCACCGTCCAGAACAGGTTTGCGTAAGGAAGCGCGAGCGTGAAGGGCAACGAGCCCAGGATCGAGAACCAGATCACATATTTGCGGCCGAAATGATCGCCGAGCGGGCCGCCCGCCAGCGTGCCGATCGGCACCGCTGCGAGAAACACGAACAGCAGGATCTGCGCAGTCTGCACCGACACGTGAAAGGCGTGGATCAGGTAGAACGTGTAATAGCTCGTGATGCTCGACAGATAGAAGAACTTCGAGAAGATCAGGGTCAGCAGAATCGCGAGCGAAATCGCGATCGTCCGCTGTGGCAGCCGCGGTTGCGAGAAATGATGCGCCGCCGATTTCAACCGCCGCAAGCCATGCGCCTTGTACCAGGCACCCACATTCCACAGGATGAAGATCGCAAGCAGCGCGATCAGCGAATACCACGCGATGCTGCGTTGCCCATACGCGAGCACGATGAACGCGGCGGTGAGCGGGCCGAGCGCCGATCCGATATTGCCGCCCACCTGGAACATCGCCTGCGCGAGCCCATGCCGCCCGCCCGACGCCATGCGCGCCACCCGCGAGGATTCCGGATGGAATACGGAGGAGCCTAGCCCCACGATGACGGCCGCAAGCAGGATCACGCCGTAGCTTCCGGCAATCGACAGAATCAGCAGCCCGACGAAGGTGAAGACCATTCCGAAGGGGAGCGAATAGGGCATGGGCCGCGAGTCGGCGAAATGTCCTACGGCCGGTTGCAGCAGGGAGGCCGTCAGCTGGAATGCCAGCGTGATGAGCCCGATCTGCGCGAAAGTGAGGTGGTATTCGACTTTGAGCGTGGGATAGATCGCGGGCAAGAGCGCCTGCATCATGTCGTTGAGCAGGTGGCAGAAGCTGACCGCCAGGAGAATCGCAAAGGTGGTTTTTTCGGGCGATGGCCCGGCAACCGAAATCTGCTCCTTGTCCATGTCCGATCGATCGCCGCCCTTGCCGACCCGGCATACACGGCGATCCCGCCCCACGCCATGCCGCCCCCGTGCATGGCCGCACTGACATATTGTCGGCCAGGCCGAAACTCCTCTACCGTGGCCGCCGGAGTCCCCGCGGTCGAAGACGGGGTTCAGCAGGGGCAGGAACATGAACATTCGGAAGTTTTCGTTCGCCGCGGCTCTTTTGGCTTTGGGCGGCCTGGTTGCCGCGCCGCTTGCCGTTGGTATCTGCGCGCCGGTTTCGGCCGCCGTAGCCAAGACCAAAGCCAAGCCGCGTGCGAAGCCGGTGGCCGTCCAGCCTGCCAACGCGGTGGCGAATGTGGACGGCGAGAAGATCGTCCACGAGCCCGATGCCGATTGGCTCTCCAACGGGCGCACCTATTCCGAGCAACGCTTCTCGCCGCTGACGCAGATCAATCGCGACACGGTGAAGAATCTGGGCGTCGCGTGGGAATTCCGCACCTATTCCACGCGTGGCCTGGAAGGCACGCCCGTGGTGTCCAACGGCGTGATGTATGTCACCGCACCGTGGAGCAAGGTGTGGGCACTGGACGCGAAAACCGGCAAGCAGCTTTGGGCTTACGATCCGCAAGTGCCGGGCCAATGGGGCCGCTATGCGTGTTGCGATGTCGCCAATCGCGGAGTCGCCGTGTGGAAGGGCGCGGTCTATGTCGGCACCTTGGACGGACGTCTCGTCAAGCTCGATGCGGCAACTGGAAAACCTATTTGGGACATCAACACCATAGATCGCAACCGCGCCTACACGATCACGGGTGCGCCGCGCATCGTGAACGGACTTGTGGTGATCGGAAACGGCGGCGCGGAATATGATACGCGCGGTTATCTCACCGCCTATGACGCCGACACGGGCCGCCAAGTCTGGCGCTTCTTCGTTGTGCCCGGCAATCCGAAATTGCCGCCGGAAAATGCCGCGATGGCGAACGCCATGAAAACCTGGACCACCGACGGCAAGGACAATTGGTGGGAGCTCGGCGGCGGCGGCGCGCCGTGGGATTCCATGGCCTACGATCCGGCACTCAATCTGCTCTATGTCGGCACGGGCAATGGCGATCCGTGGAATCGCAATCTGCGTTCGCCGGGCGGGGGCGACAATCTCTATCTCTCCTCGATCATCGCCATTCATGCCGATACGGGTGAGATGGCGTGGTATTACCAGACGACTCCCGGCGACACCTGGGATTTCGATTCCACGTCGCACATGATCCTCGCCGATCTGACGATCGACGGTGCTGTGCGCAAGGTGCTGATCCAGGCGCCGAAGAACGGCTTCTTCTATGTGATCGATCGCGCGACGGGAAAGCTGATCTCCGCGAAACCGTTCGCCGTGATGAACTGGGCGACGGGCATCGACGCGAACGGACGGCCGATCGAGAATCCCGATGCGCGCTACAAGGACAAGCTTGCGATCGTGATGCCGCAGGAAACCGGGGGCCACAATTGGCAGCCCATGGCGTTCAATCCGCAGACGGGGCTTGTCTATATTCCCGCCGCGGACGGCTCGGCGATCTTCGCGCCGGAAACCGAAAGCACGTTTGTTTACAAGCCGCGCGCCTGGAACACGGGCAACGATTTCGCGGCCGTCACGCAGGCCGTGCTGGATGCGATCAAGAGCGGCCACCCGCCGCCGCCGGCCGTGGGCTACATCAAGGCCTGGGATCCGGTGACGCAAAAGGAAGTCTGGCATGTGCCGATGAACGGCTCGTGGAACGGCGGCTTGCTGACCACCGCCGGTGGGCTCGTGTTCGGGGGCGGCGCGGACGGCATCCTCGGCGCCTATGATGCGAAGACCGGCGAGAAGCTGTGGTCGATCGATCTGAAGACCGGGATCCTGGCGCCGCCCATGAGCTTCGCCGTCGGCGGCCAGCAATATGTGGCCGTGCTGGCGGGCTGGGGCGGGGCAGGCGGGCTTGCCGCGTTCAAGGACCCCACGACCGCAA
>Ga0302325_10017159_pt1 | contig 15318 bp, 14 predicted proteins | sample Palsa_T0_2_FD_201948 | JGI IMG/M metagenome (GOLD analysis project Ga0302325, IMG submission 201948) | Peat permafrost microbial communities from Stordalen Mire near Abisko, Sweden - Palsa_T0_2 | ecosystem: Environmental > Terrestrial > Soil > Palsa > Peat permafrost | place: Sweden: Abisko... | reverse complement strand
ACGACCATGAAAATGATCAGCAGCACCAGCATCACATCCACCATGGGCGTGACGTTGATGTCGGAGCTGACCTTGGCGCCTTCGTTTCGCTTCGCGAGTGCCATAGCTTGAAATCTCCCGTACTGCACCGGCTCGTTCCTCAGAGTTGGGAATGTCCGGCGCTGAAACGATTCAGCGCCGGACTCAACTCACGGAACAGGAAAACTAGCCAGCTCTTACCGGCGAACGTCGCCGCGCTTCTTCAGGAAGTAGTCAATCAGTTCGCTCGACGAGTTATCCATCTCCACGTCGAACGCTTCCACGCGACCGGTCAGGTAGTTGAACATCATCACGGCTGGGATGGCGACGAGCAGCCCGATGGCGGTCGTAACCAGCGCTTCCGCGATACCGCCTGCCACTGCAGCCAGACCGGTAGCCTTGGAGTTGTTGATGCCGATGAAGGCGTTCAGAATGCCCATCACTGTGCCGAACAGTCCCACGAACGGGGCCGTCGAACCGATGGTGGCCAGGCCGCCCAGTCCGCGCTTCAGTTCAGCATGGACGATGGCTTCGGTGCGCTCCAAAGCGCGCTTCGAGGCTTCAATGGTTTCGCCAGGGATTGCGCCCGGAGAATCCTGGTGGGCCTTGAACTCCATCAGGCCAGCAGTCACGACCTTGGCCAGATGGCTCTTCTTGTTGCGCTCGGCGACCTTGATAGCTTCGTCAATGCGGCCGTCGCGCAGCGCGCCGGCCACGGCCGGAGCGAAGGCGCGAGATTGTTTGCGAGCCGCGCTATAGGCCATCCAGCGGTCGATCATCACGCCAATCGACCAGCCCGACATGATGAAGAGAATGATGACGACGGTGCGAGCGACCCAGCCCATTGCTTTCCACAAGCCGAGCGGATCAGTCGCCATGGCGCCGCCGCCTTCCTGGACCATCCAGATGGCTGCGACGTGTACGTGATTGAGAATTGCTCCTGCGTGAGCTGCTAACATGAGTTGCTTTCCCTCCTCGGAACTCGTTGGCGCTTCTACTTATACCTTAGACACTCTGATGCGCTTTCCTGTGCCCGGCGCGCTCATAACAAGAAAATAACCACGCGCCCTTTCCCGCAGGCAACCAAAACCTTGGCTGCCCAAAGCTGATTACTTGGCCGTTTGGAGAAAGTTACGACAAGGCGGCCATGTCAGAGCTTTAAAAACCGCTCCCGGCCACCTAGAGTTTCAGGTGGGAAGGGGGAGGGCCAATGCGCATACTTCCAAAACTTCTTATGTGGGGACAGCCGCCCTCGGCTGTCCGGCGAAGCGAAGCTCCGCAGCTTACCGGCGAGCTAAGCGCCCACCCGCACAGCCGAGCGCGGCCGTGCCCACATGATTCTTACCGGTTCTCTAACCCCCGGCGAGGGTGAAGTTCACCTGCACCTGTGTATCGACCTCGACCGGCTCCCCGTTCAGCAGGTAGGGCTTGTACTTCCACTGCTTCACGGCTTCAATCGCAGCTGGCGCCAGCATCGGATGCCCGCTGATCAGCTGCAGGTTCTCGATACTGCCGTCTTTGCTGATCTGTGCCTGCAGGACCACTACGCCCTGAATACGCGCCTGGCGAGCCAGTGGCGGATAGTTGGGCTGTACCCTGCGCAGCAGAAGACCCGAAACCACGCCAGATGATACGCGTACGCGTGTCGGGGTGGCAACTTTGGGTACAGCCACCGGCGTGCTGCTCAGAACGCTGCCGATGACGCCGCCCATGGATCCGCCCGGAACGCCGCCTGGAACGCCGCCCACCACGCCTGTTGCAGCCATCGACGGCGGCGGGGCTTCGTCTTCCTTAATCATTTCAACTTTTTTGGGAATCTTGGTCGGAGTACGCAGTTCGCCGTTCACGATGTCGGTCTGAACCTGCTTCACGACGTGCACTGGAGCGGCTGCGGGAGGCGGTGGTGGCGGAGGCGGTGGGGGAGCCACCAGAAGAAACATCATCTGCCCTTTGGGCAGTGCTTCGGTGAAAATCAGCGGAATCAAAACCATGACTCCGATGATCATGAATTCCAGGGCGAACGATACCAGTGAGGTCCATCCGCGCTTCGTTTTCAGCTTTCCGCCGGACTCGATAAGACTGTCTTCAAACATGATGATTCTCCCCTACTCAGACCCTATTTCGTCTTAGACACCGCCTGCTTCCCCTTTGCTCCCGGTTTCTTTGGCCGTCCGCTGCCGACCGTGAAAGCCGCCATGACGGTCCCTACAAACAATCTAAGTCCTTTTCCATCGCTTACATATGAAGCCCTATCGCGCGCTTACATCATGAAGCCTGATCCCAGCGGTCCGCGCCATCGGGTAACTCACCTAGCTTTTCCCGCCGGCATAGCGACTGGACGCTTTCCCTTTTGAATCCGCCAATCCTGATATGCCACCAGGATGGGCGCGGCGATCGCAATCGACGAATACGTCCCGATTAAGATGCCAATTACCAGCGCGAAGCTGAACCCATGCAGCACTTCGCCGCCGAACAAAAAGAGAGCAAGAACAGTAAGGAAGGTCAGGCCCGCTGTCAAGATCGTTCTGCTCAGAGTTTGATTAATACTCCTATTTACGATCTCCGACAGTTTCTCTCGCCGCATGAGTTTAATGTTTTCCCGAATCCGGTCAAATACCACGATCGTGTCGTTATTAGAGTAACCAATCAGGGTCAGAATGGCCGCGATCACGGTCAGCGAGATGTCGGTATTCGTCAATGAAAACGCGCCTACCGTGATCAAAGTATCGTGAAACACCGTGACCACGGCGGCCACACCGTAAATCCACTCGAACCGGAATCCCAGGTAAACTAACATTCCGGCCAGAGAGTAGATCGTGGCCAAGGCTGCCTGTTTCTGTAACTGGGCACCCACCTGCGGGCCGACGATGGCCACGTCGCGCACTCCGAAGTCGGAGAGGAAAAATCCATCGCCCAGGGAAGTCGCCGCGGGAGGATCGACGCCGGGCGCACCCTTGAGCTGGTCGAGTGAACTCAGCACGCCGCTCTGCACCTTGTCGCGATAGTCCACGATCGCCTGCGCCTGCGCACCATATTTCTGGTCGGCGTCAGTTCCCAGCCGCAGCGGGTCTTTATCCAACAAGTACTGTTTAATTGCCAAAGAGCTGGCGTTGTTCAAGTCCTGCTTGCCTGCTGGTGCATTGCCCTCGAGAGCCGAAATGATCTTCAGCTTGCCCTGGTCCAGTGCCTGCTCGCTGGTTTCGCGGACGTCGAGGTCGATCAGTCGCTCGTTATCGGTCACCTGGCCGATGCGCTGATTCTTGGCATCCCGCAAAACCGCCCGGTCGAGCGCTGCACGGATCGCGTTGTCATCAGGCGGATGCGAAAAACGCACCGTCACCAATGTTCCGCCACGGAAGTCCACACCCCAGGGAATGTGGTGCCAGAACAGCATTGAAAACACGCCGGCCACGCTGAAGATCAGCGAAAAGGCGAGAAAGTACCACTTCTTCCCAAGAAAATCGATGTTGGTATTGCGAAAGAACTCCACCAGTCTTGCCCCTTCTTTATCTATGACTTAGCTTCAATTGAGAGATTGAGAGATTGAGTGCTTGAGTAATCGAGTGATTGAAAAACCCAATTTCTTGGTACTTATGTTTTCAATCGCTCAATGACTCAATCGCTCAATGACTCAATTTCCTAAATGCTCAGCGCCTCGCCGCGCTGCTTATGCTCGAGTCCCCAATCAAATATCACGCGCGACACGAACACGGCTGTGAACAGGTTCGCCAGCAGACCGAAAACCAGGGTGGTAGCGAATCCGCGTACCGGGCCAGTTCCGAAGATAAACAGGATTGCCGCCGAAACAATGGTGGTAACGTGCGTGTCGACAATCGTAATCCAGGCATGGCTGAAACCCTGATCCACGGCCGACGGCGGCGTCTTGCCGTTGCGCAGCTCTTCGCGAATGCGCTCGAAAATCAGCACGTTCGAATCCACACCCATGCCGACGGTGAGAATCACGCCCGCAATCCCCGGCAGGGTCAAAACGGCGCCGAAGTAGCCCATGAAACCCAGTAGAATGATCAGGTTAAGAATGAGCGCAATGTCGGCATTAATTCCCGCTCCGCGATAGTAAATCAACATGAAGATCAGCACCGCCAACATGCCGACCACGGCCGCGCGCACGCCGGCGCGAATCGAGTCCGCGCCCAGCGACGGACCGACCGTCCGCTCTTCCAGATACCTAATTCCCGCTGGCAAAGCACCTGAACGCAGGACCATGGAAAGATCCTTGGCCTGCTGTTCGCTCATGTGGCCGCCGCTGATCGAGCCCTGATCGCGAATCGCTTCCTTGATGTTCGCAACTTCCTGCACCTTGTTGTCGAGCACTACCGCCAGGCCCTCGCCCACGTGGGCGGAAGTAAAGTTGTAGAAGCGCTGGCCGCCCTCGCCGCTCAACGAGAAAGTCACGCTGGGCTGGCCGCTCTGATCGCGATTGGGTTGCGCATCGCGTAAGTCTTTTCCGCTCACCGCCGATACGCGCGAAACCAGGTACCAGGCCTCGCTGTCCCCGGCGCCGGGCATGTTATGGCCCGGAAGCAGAATCGCATCTGCGGGCAGGATTCCCGGAGGATTCTGCGCCTGCAAGGCGGCCTGCTCGCTCGGATACGGCCCACCCAGCGACTGCTTTATTTCGAGCATCGCCGTGGACTGCATGATGTCCTTCACTCGCTGCGGATCGTCCACGCCCGGCAGTTGCACCAGAATCTGATACTGCCCCAGACCATGCTCTTGAATCGTCGGCTCGCTCACACCTAGTGAGTCAATGCGGTTGCGGATGGTCTCGATGGCCTGCGTAACCGCCTTATTCTTCAGGTCGGCCAGTTGCTGCGGCTTCATCGTCAGGTTCCAGGAGTTGTCCGCCCCGCCGTTCACGTCATACTCCGGAAGATGATCCTGCGCAATGCTCAGCAAGTCGGTACGCGCACTGGCCTGCATGCCTTTGATAACAATGTGGTCGGGATTGTTCTGCTGGTCAGGCTGGGTAATATCGGCGTAATCGATCTTGCGGCTGCGCAATTGCTGCTTCAGAACCTCGATGGCGTTTTGCGCATCGACGTTCACCGCGTCGTTCACTTTAACCTGCAGAATCAGGTGAGTTCCGCCGCGCAGATCAAGACCAAGATTGATGCGCTTGGTCATGGCGCTGAGCAGGCCGGAGCCGGAAAAGCTCTGCGGAATGCCAAAGATTCCGAACAGAAAGAACAGCAGCGTGCCGAGGATGAGTGCGAGCTTCCAGAGATAAGTCTTATTCATAAAAAAATCCGTTGCCAGCTTCCAGTTGCCGGTTGCCAGTTAGCGCAGCGACGATGTGCCAGCATGTGCCAGCCAAAGACTGGCACATGGCTGCTGGCAACTGCTATTTCGTTTTCACTTCTTCGTCGGCCGTGGTCACCTGCACGACCGAGGCCTTGGTGACTTCCACCCGCAAATTATCGGGCGGCAGGCGCAGGTGCACAGAATCGTCCTTCAACGCGATAATGGTGCCCCGCAACCCGCCGCTGGTCGTGATTTTATCGCCGGTCTTGAGCTGGTCCAGCATGGCCTGCCATTTCTTTTGGCGGCGCTGCTGCGGCATGATCAGGAGAAAATAAAAAATCGCGAAGATGAAGATGATGGGCGCGATGCCCAGCCATCCCATACCACCCCCGCCACCACCGAGTTGTGCTGCCAGCAAGACTTGCATATTTCAAGGTCTAAGCGGATGAATCCGCAAACAATCGCCCGCGCTTCGTACTAATGCGCGATCTTTTTATCTCACCACGGGGTTTTGGATCGACTTCGGCCGGGTTCCTTCAGCTTTCAGGCTTACATATGGGGAGGTCTACGGTTTCGGTCCTGACCAGACACTAGAAATAAAACGCGACTCTTCCCCAAGTGAAATAGAATGCCGCACCCGCCGCATAGTGTCAAGGTAGAAACTCAGGTTGTGGATGGTGTTCAAGACCTGCGCCAGGACTTCATTGGATGCATAAAGATGACGCAAATAGGCCCGAGAATAGCGATTGCACACCCGGCACGCGCAATTGGGGTCCAATGGCCCTGGGTCCTGGGCATAACGCGCCTGCTTAATCGAAACCTTGCCTTCGGAGGTGAAGAGAAGCCCGTGCCGCGCGGCGCGCGTGGGCAGCACGCAGTCCATCATGTCTACTCCCAGGCTTGCGTATTCGACAATTTCTTCCGGCGTGCCCACGCCCATCACATAGCGGGGTTTATCGGCGGGAAGGTGTTGGAGCGTGGACTCGATAATTTCGCGCGTAAGCTCGCGCGGCTCGCCCACGCTGAGGCCGCCGATGGCGTAGCCCGGAAATCCGATCTCAACCGTGCGCTCGGCAGATTCTTTTCTCAACTCGGCATCCATCCCGCCCTGCACTATGCCGAAGAGAGATTGGGTCGGCGCGGCTTGTTCAAACTCAGTTTGTGTGGGGACAGCCGCCCCCGACTGTCCAGCGGAGCGCAGCTCCGCGCCCTGTCCACTCGGACTACTCCCAGCACCCACCCCCGTCGAGCTTTGCTCGACCGGGCAGCCGGGGGCGGCTGTCCCCACATACGCTTGTCCGGAAGCCGAAAGCCGAGAGCTGGAAGCCCAGGGCACTTCGCCCTTGTGCTCCTCAAAATATTTCTTACTCCGCGCAGCCCAGCGCGCCGTCATCTCCATTGATTCCCGCGCCCGCGCGCCTTCCGCGGGATACTCGGTACACTCGTCGAACGCCATGATGATGTCTGCGCCCAGTCCGATCTGGGCCTCCATGGCACTCTCCGGGCTGAAGAAGTGTGAAGAGCCATCCAGGTGCGAGCGAAACGTCACCCCTTCTTCATTCACCTTGCGCAGTTGGTTCAGGCTGAAAACCTGAAATCCGCCCGAGTCGGTAAGAATCGCCCTGGGCCAGGACATAAACTTATGCAGGCCGCCCAGCTGGCGCACAGTGTCGACACCGGGCCGCAGATAGAGGTGATAGGTATTGCCCAGAATAATCTGCGCGCCAAGTTCTTCGAGAATGTCCTGCGAGACGCCCTTTACCGAAGCGACGGTGCCCACCGGCATAAACACCGGGGTTTCGATCGCACCATGCGCGGTGAGCATCCGCCCAAGGCGCGCTGCGCCGGCAATCTTTTCTATGTGGAATTCCAGTGACATGAGCTAAAGATTCTGGACTAGCGATTGTAGCAACGTGATGGATCGTGGAGCGGCGGACGCCACCGGCGCGATAAGAGTTGTCGCACCCCGGACGAGGGCGTCCGGGGCTGCACGAAAGTCGCGTTTCAATTGGTTACTAACTTCAGCTCAACGATTTCGGCCCCGACTTTGCCCTCGCTTACCCTGAGCCGCGCGACGCTCACCGGCAACTCAAACCGCCGCGGACCAGCGCTACCTGGATTAAGATAGAGGACGCCGTTCCTCGTCTCCTGTTTCGCGCTATGGCTGTGTCCGGAAATCACCACGCCGAATCCGGCCGCCTCAGGTTTCAGATCGAGCCGCGCCAGGTCGTGCAGTACGTAGATCGCGATCCCGCCGAGTTCAACCACTTCGGTCTCGGGGAGGCTTCGCGCCCAGGCGTCTTTGTCGATGTTGCCGCGGATGGCCGTGACGGGCGCGATGCTCGCAAGTTCGGCAAGAATTTCCGGTGCGCCAACGTCCCCGGCGTGAATGATGTGTTCCGAACCGCGCAGGGCCTCGAGCGCTTCGGGACGAAGCAGTCCGTGAGTGTCGGAGATGACGCTGATCAGGATGGGCGGTTCTCGGTTTTCAGTACTCAGCTCTCAGTTATCGGTCTCAGGCGCGGCAATTTCGCTACTTCGCCCACGTGCTCTCCAGAAACAAATACCGGTCGCGCAAATCATCTTTACGCGCCGCTGACGGCTCGTCCAGAAACATCACCGGCCAGCCGTCGGCCGCGGAATAGACCGGCCACCTGGGCAGTCCCGGGCCGTTGGGATCACCGCTGCGGGCGAAGTTCGACCAGTATTTCTGCATCTCGGCGCTGAGGGCGCGGTTTTCCGGCTTCCAGGTCACATCGGTTTTGGAATCGAGTTGTCCAAACACATATTCAATCTCCGACGAATGGTAGGCGCCCAGCTGCGGGCCTTTCGGATCCGACGGCGGCCCCAGGTCGAAACGGTAACGGTAAATCGGCTGCTTGCCGGTCTTCGATTGCGATTCCATCCACTCCCAGGTCGAAAATGCAATGAAGCGGTCGCCCGCGAAATCAATGGCCGAGCGCAACGCATGCTCGGGTGTGTCCGACGGATAAACCTTGAGAAATTCCGGCGCCTTGTCGCCAAATTCCTTCTGCGCCATGACTTTCATGCTCTCCGCCGTCGGCTTCTGCGGATTAAAAGCGACCTCAAATATGTCCTCATCATGGTTCCAACCTGCGAGTAGTGGCACATCGTTCTGTTTGCCCGCCGCAAAAATTGCGGGGACTGACTCTGGCAGAAAATATCCATCGACACTCGGTTCGAAGTCGAAGCCCTTGGATTGCGGTGGCGCGAAAGCGTCGAGCAGTTTCTGCGCCGGGATCGCCCGCAAATCGGCCAGTTTGCTCACTCCCAGCTTTTCGCTGACGGTCTTCACGTCCTTTACTTCTCGCACCGCCAGCGGATCAAACGACAGACCGGAGCTGAAGAACGCGCCTCCGCTCTCGCCGATCGCTTTTTGGAACAGGCCCCTGGCCAACGGCGACGCCATCTGCGCGCTCACCGAAAACGAGCCCGCGCTTTCGCCGAAGATGGTTACGTTCCCGGGATCGCCGCCGAATGCCGCAATATTGTCGTGCACCCAATGCAGCGCCAGGGTCTGATCCATAAAACCGTAATTTCCGGCCGCATTGTGTCCCGATTCCTTCGCCAGTTCTGGATGTACAAAAAATCCAAAGACACCGAGGCGGTAATTCATCGACACGACCACCACTCCCTGCTGCGCCAGGTTCGTGCCATCCTGCCGGGCCTCCGAGGTTGTGCCCGCCTCGAAGCCCCCACCATAAATCCAGACCATCACCGGCAGCTTCGCCGTCGCCGGCTTCGCCGGAACCCACACGTTCAGCGACAGGCAGTCTTCACTGCCGCCGGGATCGCGAAAGTTCATATCGCCATAAATTTTTCCCTGCATGCAGTGGGAACCGAACTCCGTAGCCTTGCGCACGCCGGTCCACTTAGCCGCAGGTACCGGCGGCTTCCAACGCAGATCGCCCACCGGAGGCGCCCCGTAAGGAATGCCGAGAAACACGTTGACAGGACCATCGGCTTTGCCTTCGACTACGCCTCCCGCGGTCTTTATTTGTAACTGTGCCGCGGACGACGCGGCCAGCAGTGGCGTCGCTGTCGTGATCATTGTCGCCAAGATCGTCATTGCGACGATCATCATCGTAACCATCCGTCCGCACCCAGCCAGCAACCTGCACATGCCCTGCATATTCATACGTTTCCCCCCAGGCCCGGTAAAGGACATCGGATTGTACTCCAAACGAAATCAATGGCACCGAAGCCTTCGCTCCTCGCAAATCCTGCCTCCAGAATCTACAATGAAAGAGATGACCTCTGCGCCGCTCCGTCCGCCCAATGCCTTTATCCGCCAGTTGCCGAAAGCGGAGCTGCACCTGCATCTCGAGGGCGCGGTCGAACCCGCGACGTTACTGGAATTGCGCAGGCTGCACGGTGAACACGCTACGCCGCGGGAAGTCGAGGCGCTCTACACTTACATCGACTTCCAGAGTTTCCTAATGGCCTTCAAGGCTGTCAGCGCCCACATGCGCGGCCCGGATGACTTCGAGCTGATCACCTACCGGCTCATGCAGCGGCTCAAAGAAGAGAACGTGCTGCATGCCGAGGTCTATGTGTCGGTCGGCGTGTGCCTCTTCCGCAAGCAGGATTTCGCCGCCATCTTTGAAGGCCTGGAGCGTGGACGCGCCCGCGGTGCGCGCGAATTCGGCATCTCCCTGCTGTGGATCTTCGACGCTACTCGGCACTTCGGCGTGGAAGAAGCGCAGAAAGTTTTCGAACTTGCAGTGCGCTATCAGGATCGCAACGTCGTCGGCATCGGCATTGGCGGCGATGAAATCAAGGCTCCGCCGGAACTTTTCCGCGGAGTCTACGGTTACGCCGCCGACCACGGTCTCCGCCTGACCGCCCACGCCGGCGAGACCGGACCTCCGGAATCTGTATGGGGAGCGCTCAACCTGCGCGCCGAGCGCATCGGTCATGCCTTCACCGCCAGCCAGGATGCCGACCTGGTCGAAGAACTCGCCCAACGCCAGATTCCGGTGGAACTGTGCATCACCAGCAACCTGCGCACCGGCGTGTGCAAGACCGTGGCGGAGCATCCCACGAAAAATTATTTCGACCAGGGCGTGATGATCACGCTCAACACCGACGACCCGGCGCTCTTCGGCACCACGCTCGCGCGCGAATATCAGCTCGCCCAGGAAACCTTCGGATTCACTGACGAGCATCTTCGCGAACTCGCGCGTAATTCGTTTGAAGCATCGTTCCTGCCCGCGGAAAAAAAGCTGGAGTTGCTGAGCTTGTTCGACGCCGCCGCGGCGCGCTAGCAGACAATTAGAGGTCGCTCGTCGGTTCGACTGAAAACTGAAAGTGCGCCACCCTCATGGGTCGAGAACCCGGCGGACGAGGCGTCCGCCGCTCCACAGTCAGGCTCGCAATAAAGGGCGGGTTAGGCAGGTGGGACCGCCGCTGCCGTTGATGCAGATCTCACCACCAGGAAAAGTACGCACGTTGAATCCGGCCGCGCGGAGGCGATCATTCGTCTTAAGATTCTCTTCGATCGCCAGCAACCGCCTTTCACCTAGCGCCAGTACATTACAGGCCAGCGTGTCGCGTTCGGAGTAATCAATCTCGACGAACTCGAAGCCGCGTGACTTGAGCAGTTCCACTGTTTCGACGGCGAGCCAGGGCAGGTCTACCAGCGCGGTGTGTTCGTCCAACAGGCTGATCAGCGACATCAGGTGCAGACAGGCGAAGGGTCCGGGGCCGTAGGGCAGAGGCGCGGAAAGAACTTCGACTCCACGCGGAGCGAGGAGCGCGCGCATCTGCTGGATGCCGGCCGCGTTGGTGCGATAGCCATGGCCGATGAGCAGCGTTTTCGGATCGAGCCAGACCATGTCTCCGGCTTCAGTGGTGCCGGGAGGCTCGATCGCGCCGAAGATAGGAGTGCCACAAGCTGCGCACAACGAACCGTGATGCGAAGCTTCAGGTATGCGGTTCGCCTTGCCCGGCCGCATCAGGATCAATCCGAAGTCGGTCGCTAGCGAAGCGTCGTGAGCGTAGACAGAGTCAAGGGAAAGATCGCTCGCAGGCGGCAGTTCAATGGCTTCTGCGCCGGCGGACTCCAATTCACGAACCAGCGCATCGTGCTGGGTCTGGGCAGTCTCGAAGTCAGGGGCGTGATGAAATCCGAGTTCGCGCCACGCGACGGCGCGCTCGGGCTGCTTCCAGCCTGCACTGCGTGGCGAGCATACCAGAACACGTTGCAGGGCTCCGACCATCGAGTGCCCGTTAAAAGCCGCCCGGGATTGAGAAATTGTTGGCAAAGGAAACCTCGCCGCAGAAGGAATCGCGACGGAGATGATTCTACGGCATGGCCCGCGGGCCATGAGAGTGTGTTCGAGGACTCAAATTCCGATGCGCGGCTGGCGCTTATTCCGCCGCTGCGAAGGAGACGTTCGCATCGGCAGTCGACAGCAGATCGCCGAGTGCATCTTCTTTCTTCTGAGAACCGCGCTTGTGCAGCCAACTTTTAAGATGTTTCCGCGCCGCCGGAGTCAGCTTGCTGAAGAATATACCGGCGCGGCCCTGATCGCTGGCCCAGATGACTTCGCCATGGCCCTGCAGCGTAGTCTCTGTACCGGGCAGCGTGCAGCGAAACCGCAGGTTCGAGCTCATAGGCACTGGCTCCGTTGCCTGCAGTGCGAGACCATGTTCGCCGATGTCGATACTGATTGCCGGAAGACTAAGACCTTCCAATTCCAGATAGACCAGAGTCTTCATTTCATATCGCGTAGACTCGCGTCGCGCCGGCTTGCGTCGCGACGACTTCTGCAGGTTCTTTCGTTCAGCTTTCTTGCCGGCCTCCAGGGCGTCCCGTACCTGCTCCTCATCAAGAGGACGGTAGAGAATGCGGCTGGCTCCGGATTGAAACGCCTGCCCAGTGCCGGGCCAGGCTCGACTGGCGACCGCCAGCAGAGTCGGCTTTTGAGCCGGCGGCAACAGTGCGGCGGTGCGGATGACCTCTTCCGCGCCTGGAAGATCAAAGTCGACGATCAGGGTGGAACAGCGGCCCGTCACCACCGACTCCAACGCTTCGCGCTGCGAAGGGCATGTGACCACGTCGATGTCCAGATGCTCGAGCGTGGCTTGCAGGCATTCCATCGATGCTTTGTCTTTACATAAAACCGCGGCTGAACGGCGCATGCATTAGAAAATACGACCCCCTGCAGGGCCGGTAAAGTCACAGCGGTAATCCATTTCGCGGTTACTGATGCACCCTGTAAACGATAGACAAAGCGGATATTTGAGTCCGACTTGGTTTGAAAGGGCGCGGCTTTTCAGCCGAGCCGTTATCTTGGGGAGTGAGTGCCGGCTTCAGCCGCTGAGGTGATCCGTTTTCAGATTTATCCAACACCGCACGTTTGAGACTTTGGTTATGTTTTGCGACGGCTGATAGACTTTTAGAGTAAGTAATAGTTGAGCGTCGAGCCGAAACGAGAAGGGTAAGTCCTGTGCCTGTTGCCAAGAAGAAAACCAAGTGCTCAATGGATACCCTGTTGGAAAGCATGAATAGGTTAGCCGATTCCGCGGCCAAACGCATGAGCGCAGAAGATCTGCGAAAGACACGCAAAGAGATCAACGAATCGATCGACCGTGTCGTCGCTGGTGGTCGTCAACGGCGTCGCGAAACTGCCTGATCAATTCCTTCCTCCGCTCTTTGCTCATCGCAGGCTCCAGTCGATTGATAATTCCGACATAAGTAGATTCCGCTTCATCGTTTCCTTACGCAGCCTCAGTCACGAGCTCCGCGATTCGTTTCATGTCCGCGCGAAGCAAGCGCGCCTCTCTGAGTCTCGCGAGGTGCGGCCCGGATCAGGGCGGCGTATGCCAGCGGCGCCTGACTGTTATAATCAGAGATTGCGCTCATGCCTACGAAGCGACTGATACGTTCCACTACAGTTTTGTCGATACGCCGCAATGGCAGCGTGGTTCTTGCCGGGGACGGCCAGGTCACGCTGGGCGAATCGGTGATCAAGCACTCCGCCAAGAAAATCCGGCGCCTGTACAATGACAAGATCGTGGCCGGATTTGCCGGCTCCACAGCGGATGCGTTCACCCTGTTCAGTCGCTTTGAAGCCAAGTTGGAGCAGTATCACGGCAACCTGGGCCGGGCCGCCGTCGAACTGGCCAAGGATTGGCGCACCGATAAGTTCTTGCGTCACCTGGAGGCGCTGTTGCTGGTCAGCGACAAAGAGCAGACTTTTCTGCTGAGCGGACAGGGCGACGTGATCGAGCCGGATGGCGCCGTCGCAGCCATCGGCAGTGGCGGCCCCTACGCACAAGCTGCCGCCCAGGCGCTTGCGGACCACACCCAACTTTCTGCCCGGCAGATTGCCGAAGAAGCAATGAAGATTGCCGGCAAAATGTGCATCTATACCAATGACAGAGTGACGATTGAAGAGCTCTAGCTTTAGTTCTCGCTTCCCGGTTCTCAGTTCTCAGCAAAACCTGCTGCCCACTGAGAACTGAGAACCGGGAACTGAGAACTGATTTATGGCAATCTACTTACCCTCCTCCGCCGAAGAAGAACAGCTTGCGCTGGATGAACTGACCCCGCGCGAGATCGTCGTTGAACTCGATAAACATGTGATCGGCCAGAAGGACGCCAAGCGCGCCGTGGCCATCGCGCTGCGGAACCGCACCCGCCGTCAGAAGCTGACTCCCGAGCTCGCCGAAGAAATCATCCCCAAGAACATCATCATGATTGGGCCCACCGGCGTCGGCAAGACAGAGATTGCGCGCCGCCTCGCCAAGCTGGCGAATTCTCCGTTCCTGAAAGTCGAAGCCTCGAAGTTCACCGAAGTCGGCTACGTGGGCCGCGACGTGGAATCCATGGTGCGTGACCTGGTCGAGATTGCCATCGACAACGTGCGCGAAGAGAAGCTCGAGGACGTTGCTGACAAGGCCGAACTCAATGCCGAAGAGCGACTGCTCGATATTCTGCTCCCTCCGTCGCCTCCGCCCCGGCCGGAGCCGGCTTCGACGGCGGGCGGAGTGGTAATCGACGGAAGCACGAGTCTGGCAGAATCGTCGAATCGTACGCGCGAGAAACTTCGCCAGCAGCTACGCGAGGGCAAGCTCGACGAGCGCATGGTGGAGATCGACGTGCGCGAACGCAACTTTCCGTCATTCGAAATCCTCACCAACCAGGGCGTCGAGGAGATGGACGTCAACATCAAGGACATGTTGCCTAACATCTTCGGACAGCGCACCAAGAAACGGAAGATGAAGGTGAACGAGGCCTTCGAATATCTGATCCAGGAAGAAGAGCAGCGGCTGATTGACATGGATCAGGTGACGCGGATGGCGATCGATCGCGTGGAAAATTCTGGAATCGTTTTCCTCGACGAGATCGATAAGATCGCGGGCCGCGAAGGTGGCCACGGGCCGGATGTTTCGCGCGAAGGCGTACAGCGCGACATTCTTCCTATTGTCGAAGGCACCACGGTGAACACGCGCTATGGCATGGTGCGCACCGATCACATTCTTTTCATCGCAGCGGGCGCATTCCACGTTTCAAAACCCAGTGATCTGATCCCGGAGTTGCAGGGTCGCTTTCCGATTCGGGTGGAGCTGCAATCTCTGACCATGGGAGATTTTGTCCGCATTCTCACCGAACCGAAGTCGTCGCTGGTGAAGCAATATACCGCGCTGCTTGAAACCGAGGGCGTGAAGCTGGAGTTCACGCCGGAGTCTCTCGATGAGATCGCGCACTTCGCGTTCCGAGTAAACGAGAGCACGGAAAACATCGGCGCGCGCCGTCTGCACACCATCATGGAGCGCGTACTCGACGAGCTAAGCTTCGAAGCCCCGGAGAAAAAGGGCGAGCATGTCACGATCACTGCCGAGTACGTCCGCAAGATGCTCACCGACATCGTGAAGGACCAGGACTTGTCGCGCTACATACTTTAAGAAACCTTCTAACCACAGGGAACACAGAGAAACACACAGGGAACTACAGATTTTCCCCTGTGTTTCTCTGCGTCCCCTGTGGTTTATCTTTACTTTGGTTTA
>Ga0302325_10017157_pt1 | contig 15318 bp, 13 predicted proteins | sample Palsa_T0_2_FD_201948 | JGI IMG/M metagenome (GOLD analysis project Ga0302325, IMG submission 201948) | Peat permafrost microbial communities from Stordalen Mire near Abisko, Sweden - Palsa_T0_2 | ecosystem: Environmental > Terrestrial > Soil > Palsa > Peat permafrost | place: Sweden: Abisko... | reverse complement strand
AGCAGCGACAGAACGAGGAGCCCGATGGTGATCCAGAGCTGATTTCTCCTCACTTTATAATTGAAGATATTTACAAGCGTACCCCCAATGATGATCACGGTAACGAGCAGGATCAGAATGCTACCGGAACCGGCGCTCACACTCCCCGCACCGAAAACAGGCAGGGCTTTCACCTCGAGTGGGGCGATCCCGTTCAACCCTACTTTCATATTCCCGAAATAGAAGGCAAATCTAAACGTCAGCGCGGCGCAAATAATGGCCAGCAGCATCCAAAGTGTTTGTTTTCTCTGCAGCATAGACTTATTTTTTAAGCCCTACCCCAATTCGGGGTAGAGCGGGAATTGCTTCATCAGCAAGCTCACTTCGCCACAAATACCCTTCAGCACCTCTTCCTTCTCCGCATTCATCAATGCCTTGTCGATCATCTCGACCACGGTAACCATATGCTGTTCCTTCATCCCGCGGGTGGTGATGGCCGGCACACCCACCCGGATTCCGGAAGTGACAAAGGCGCTCTTGTCGTCAAAGGGAACCATATTCTTATTGACCGTGATCCCCGCTTTACCGAGGGCGATCTCCGCTTTTTTCCCGCTGATATCCTTGTTGCGCAGGTCGATCAGCATCAGGTGGTTGTCCGTCCCGCCGGAAACGATGCCATAACCGCGCTCCACAAATGCCTTGCTCATCGATTGCGCATTCGTAATGACCTGCTTCGCATAGACCGTGAAGTCATCCGAGAGGATCTCGCCAAAGGATACCGCTTTCGCAGCGATCACATGCTCCAGCGGCCCACCCTGTGTGCCAGGGAATACCCCCATGTCGATCAGGTTGCTCATGGGCCGGATATTTCCCTTTACATCCTTAAGCCCGAAAGGATTGTCGAAATCCTTCTGCATCATGATGATGCCTCCCCTTGGGCCGCGCAGGGTCTTATGGGTCGTCGACGTCACAAAATGACAATGATCAAAGGGGTTGTTCAGCAGTCCCTTGGCAATGAGACCGGCCGGATGCGCCATATCGCACATCACAAAAGCACCTACGGCATCGGCGATGGCCCGTATCCGGGTATAATCCCAGTCACGGCTGTAAGCGCTGGCGCCGCAGATAATCAGTTTCGGCTTTTCCTTTTTTGCCACGCTCTCCATCATCTCATAATCCAGCAGCCCATTCTCACGTTTGACCCCGTAAGAAACAGGACGATATAATTTACCGGAGAAATTGACGGGCGAGCCATGTGTCAGGTGCCCCCCCATGCTCAGGTCGAGACCGAGAATAGTGTCGCCCGGCTGGAGGATCGCGAGCATCAATGCAGCATTGGCCTGCGCACCGCTGTGCGGTTGTACATTAGCGTATTCGCAATTAAAGATCTGTTTGAGCCTGTCGATGGCCAGCTGCTCTACCTGGTCCACGATCTCACAACCGCCATAATATCTTCTGCCCGGATAACCTTCTGCATATTTATTGGTGAGCACCGTACCCATGGCCTGCATGACAGGCAGGGAGGTGAAATTTTCCGAAGCGATCAACTCGATACCATGGCGTTGCCGCGCCAATTCTTTGTCAATGAGGTCAAAAACCAATGTATCTTTTTGCATGGCGCAAAAATAAGCCAAGACGACTTAAAACAGACAACGTGGGGGAAAAAGAATAAAATTCACTATTTTACACGCGCAAAGCTCGACGACGACAACCATATTTACATGAAAGCGATCATTCCGGTAGCAGGCGCTGGTACTAAATTACGTCCGCATACTTACACGCAACCCAAGGCTTTGATCCCTTTAGCGGGTAAGACCATCCTCTCCATCATCGTCGACCAACTGATGGAAGCCGGTATCACCGAGTTCATCTTTATCGTAGGCTATCTTGGTGAGAAGATCCAGGACTTCGTCAAACAGAAATACCCGCAATTGACGGCTCATTTCGTCTATCAGAACGAACGTCAGGGCATAGGCCACGCCGTATTGCTGACCCGGCACATCGTCGGGGAAGATGAGGTCTTTATTGTTCTGGGCGACACCATCTGCGAATACGACGTAAAGGACGTACTCAGCCAGCCCCATTCCCTGCTTGGCGTGAAAAGAGTGGATGACCCCCGCAACTTCGGGGTGGCCGAACTCGAAGACGACGGCAGCATCGAAAGGGTAGTCGAGAAGCCCCAGATCCCCAAATCCAATATGGCTTTGGTCGGCATATACCGCATCCGCGAGACCGGCGTTCTTTTCAATTGCCTGGAAACCAATATTCGCAACCACGTCACCAGTTATGGCGAATACAACCTCACCGACGCCATCGAATGCATGATCCGCAGCGACGTAAAATTTCGAGCCTTCAAGGTCCAGAATTGGTTCGACTGCGGTAAAAAAGAAACCCTCCTGGAATCCAATGCCAAACTCCTCAAGAAGTTCGGCGGGACGATCGCTCCGGAACACCAGTTCGAAAATACCATCATCATTCAGCCCGTCAGTATCGCACCCGGCTGCGACATCCGCAACTCCATCGTCGGTCCAAACGTTGCCATCGGCGAAAAGACCCGCGTCAACTATTCCATCCTCAAAGATTCCATCATCGGGTCTTTTGCCGACCTCTACGATATCGTCCTCACCCATTCCCTGATAGGCAGCGATACCGAAGTAAAGGGCGAATCCAGGAGCCTCAATATCGGCGACAATACCGAGATCGATCTCGGGGAGTCTTGATCCTGGCTGCCACCCGACGGCCCACCCCAATCGAACATTTGCTCATCTGATAAAAATCAGTTATATTTATATTGTAACCGCTTTCCGCCATATGAAGCAATGACCACGATTGCCTGGGAGACGCATGCTAACTACCAAAAAATTGTCTTATGGGCTCGCCGAAAAAACTATGTGTATTGCTGTTGCTTCTCCCGGTCGCGCTTTGCGCGAAAGCTGGCATAGGTATAGGTAAGGTTGAAGGCGTGCTGAACGGCTACGTAACGGACGCCGTCACCAAAAAACCGCTTTCCGGCGTCGTCGTCTCCGCCACCATCCCCGGCACCAACAATCAAAAAGAAGTACTCACCGATGCGGACGGCTATTTTCGTTTTGCCGAGCTGCCTGCGGCACAGGTGACGGTGGAATTCAATAAGAAAGGCTATCAGCCCGCCAAACGGCCCAACATAACTATCCGCGAAAAAACGGCTGTAAAGCTGAACGTAGAATTTCTCCCGGAAGAAGATGATCTCAATTCGGGCAATGACGAATACCCAATGCTGCGCATGTTGCAGGCCAGTTAGCGGCTTCCCCTGCAAAAAGCCCGGCCACCGCCCGAACGCCCCCAAAAAAAGAAACGGGGCTGAGAACAGTCCCGTTTTTCTACTACACATGAGGCTTAAAATCTATGTTGATGTTATGCCTTCTAAATTTGCAGATACCTTACGATATCCTTCGTATAAAAGTACGCACGAACACGGGGAATGTTGCACCGGCCTCCGATGTTTTTTTGCCATTCATCCAAACTGAGACGCAGAGACCCTGCTAAGAGTTACGAAACGCCCATTTCCACATCATTTTCCAGGAAGGTTTTTTCCCGTACATGAGGATGCCGGTCCGGTAGATCTTCCCCGCAAGCCAGGTGTTACCCACAAACCCGAGCACCAGCAATAGCATGGAAAGGCCCAGCTGCCAAAACGGGACGGTCCCGGGAACGCCAAAGGGAATGCGCGCCATCATCACGATAGGGCTGCTAAAAGGGATGATACTGGCCCAAACGGCCAGTGGCCCGCCCGGGTCCTGTACCGCTACCGACATGATCACAAAGGAAAAGATGACCGGGAGCGTTATAGGCAGCATCAACGACTGCGCTTCCTGGGGGTCTTCGTTGACGGCGCTGCCGACGGCAGCAAAAAGCGCGGAATAGAAAAGATAGCCACCGGTAAAATAGAAAAGAAAACAGAAGAAGATAACGAGCAGGGTACCGCCATCGATGGCGCTACGGACCCCATAAAGACGGTTGGCCATATCACTAACCTTCAATGCAGCCCCCGCGTTCCCCATTTGGCCAGCTTGCTGCAACTCCTGCACTTCCTTCCAGGTGGAAGCCGGGACAAAACCCTGGGCCAAAATGGCCAGCCCGACCAGCAGCACCACCCAAAGCAGGAACTGGGTCAACCCGACCGCACCGATGCCGGTGATCTTACCCATCATCAGCTGAAAGGGTCTGACCGAGCTCACAACGACTTCCGCAATCCGGTTGGTCTTTTCCTCCATCACTCCCCTCATGACCATCGCACCATAAATAAAGGTCAGGAGATAGATGAGAAAACCGCTGATATAGGCAAAGACAAACGATATCCCCGAGTTGGACGCCTTGGCGGTCTTGCCCAGGTCCTCATAGGACATGATCTGCGCGATATCGCTGTTATGGCGTATCGTGTCTAATTTGCTCCGGCTGATCGCCGTCTTCTCAAAGATCAGGTGGTCGGTTATCGCATTGTCGACCCGGTTTTCCAGGTCGCTGGTCCCGGCGAGCCCTAATTGTTTTTTGTATTTCAGGCGGTAGTTGGTCTTTTGACCCTCCGGTAAAAGCGGAATAATCAACATCGCCGTGCAGCCCTTTTGTTCATAGTTGGTGGAATCGATCGCCGGGGAAAAGTCAAAACTTATCGCACTGTCGCTTTTCAGGTAGTCTTTAAAATAGCCGTTCGCATCGATCACCGCTATCCGGTGACGGGTATGGGTCTGCGTGGAGATGAGGACGGAGCCGGCGATGAATATAACGAACACCAGCGGCAGCAGGAAGGTGGAGAGCAGGAAGGTCTTGTTTCGAATGCGGGTCGAGTATTCCCTGCGCGTGATCAGCCAGATCTTTTTCATAGTAATAGTTTTTAGCGTTGTTCGAATTGACGGGACAAGGGCGTGCCCTCGACAAGCCGGATAAATATGTCGTTCAGTGAAGGGAGAATCTCGGTAAACGAGGTGATATTCTGCCCGCGGTCGATAAAGAAACGCAGCACGTCATTGGGACGATGGCCCGCCGCAATTTTTACCACCAGGCTGTTCGCTTCCCGGCCGACGACGGCGAAGGACGCCGTTTCCGCGGTCGTTGGAAGTTCCCCTTCCAGTCCGATGCGGAAAAGATCTTCTTTGAATTGCTGTTTAACCCCGCTCACCGTCCCATCCAGTATCTTCTTTCCTTTATTCATAAGGATGATATGGTCGCAGATCTCTTCTACCTGCTCCATCCGATGGGTGCTGAAAATGATCGTCGCTCCTTTGCGGGCCAGGCCATAGATCTCATCCTTGATGAGATTGGCATTCACCGGATCGAGCCCGCTGAATGGCTCGTCGAGTATGATCAGGCTCGGCTCATGCAGGACGGTGATTACAAATTGCAGCTTCTGACTCATGCCCTTGCTCAGGTCTTCTACTTTTTTGTTCCACCAGGTCTGCATCTCGAAGCGGACAAACCATTCCTTCACCTTCCGCGTCGCATCGGATTTGCTCATCCCCTTCAATTGCGCCAGGTAGACCGCCTGCTCGCCGATCTTCATTTTTTTATAGAGCCCGCGCTCTTCCGGCATATAACCGATCCGGATGCTGTCCTCCTGTGGTGCGAAGGGCCGGCCCGCTAACAGGATACTCCCGGAATCTGGGTAGAAAATGCCGGTCACCATCCGGATCAATGTAGTCTTGCCGGCACCGTTGGGACCAAGCAGCCCAAAGATGGAACCCTGACCCAGTTGGAAGCTTATTTTATCCACCGCTAGCTGCGTGGCAAAACTTTTCTCCAGATCCTTTACTTCCAGGATATTCATGCGTAAGTTTTTTGCATTGGTCGCAGCACTCGTTCGGATATTACACCCTGTCCGCCACTTTTTCTCCATCCATCGCCGCACTCACGATGCCGCCGGCATAACCTGCACCTTCTCCGCAGGGAAAAAGATTACTGATCTGCGGATGACGCAGCGTCTCAGGGTCCCGTGGAATGCGCACCGGCGAAGAAGTGCGGGACTCCGTCGCCACGATCACGGCCTCATTAGTAAAATAACCTTTCATCTTTTGTCCGAAAGCTTCAAACCCATGCCGCAGGTCTTCATAAATAAAGGCAGGCAGCACTTCTTTCAATGGCACGGGATGTATGCCCGGCGGATACGAACAAATGGGCAGATCGGCCGAAGGACGCCGCGCGACAAAATCGGCCATGCGCTGTGCCGGTGCCACGAACCGGCCTCCGCCAGCAGCGAACGCTTTTTGTTCCACGGCCTGTTGAAACGCAAGCCCCATCAACGGACCTTCGGCTGCATAGGGGGCCATGTCATTTTGTTCCACGGTCACAACGATACCGGAATTAGCAAAAGGATTGTTACGCCTGGAAGGCGACCACCCATTTACCACCAATTCGCCTGCCGCGGTAGACGCCGGCGCGATGATCCCGCCGGGACACATGCAAAAGGAGAACACCCCTTTCTTATTGATCTGCTCCACTACCGAGTAGGCGGCGGGCGGCAGATATGGCGAAGGCACACCATACCGTATGCTGTCGATCAGGGGTTGTGGATGCTCGATGCGCACACCGAGCGCAAAAGGCTTCGCCTCGATCAGTATTTTTTTCCGGTGGAGCAGTTGGAAGATGTCGCGCGCGGAGTGACCCGTGGCGAGTATGACGGCACTGCCGTCGAAGGTATGACCATCGGCCGTTGTCACACCCCGGATGAGCCCATCCTGTAGAATAAAGTCTACAACCTTTTTTTCGAAGAGAAAGAGACCGCCGCAATCCGTGATCTGCTGTCGCATCGCCTGTATGATCTGCGGTAATTTGTTGGTGCCTATGTGCGGATGCGCTTCTACCAGGATGTCGGGATCGGCGCCAAACTGCACCAGCAGACGGAGAATGCGATGCACATCGCCCCGCTTGTTACTTCGGGTATATAATTTGCCATCGCTGTAGGTGCCCGCACCGCCCTCACCAAAACAATAATTGCTCTCCGGATTGATAATGCCTTCTTTGTTCAATTGCGCAAGATCACGCCGGCGTGCCCGGACATCCTTACCTCTTTCCAGCAACACCGGCCGGATACCTTTTTCGATAAGCCTCAATGCTGCAAACAAACCCGCGGGGCCCGCGCCGATAACAATCACTTGCCGATCCGCCCTGGACACGTCCGGAAACGATACGATCTCCGTTGGCGCGGCTTGAAAAGTCTCACCAATGAAGACCTGTAGCGTGAGAATAACCTTTGGTTGACGCGCCCTGGCATCGATCGCTCTTCGCAAGACGCGAAAGCCGCTGATATCGGCTGACCCCTGACCCGTCGCCCGGGCAATCTCCGTCCGGAGATGTCCTTCGTCGGCGGCAAGGGCCGGTAATAAAACTAATTCGATGACTTGTTGCATGATGGCGTTCAAAATTACTATAAATAGTTCTGCCTGTTAGAGATATAATTGTCACTTGAAGCAGAGGGATCGGTTCCTAAAAAAAAAAAATAATGATTTAAAAATGCAATCAAATTATTTGTATCTTCAATTACTTCACAACAAACTCTACATATATGAAGAAAGGTTCGTTCACATCGAAGCTCACATCTCCCTTCTTCATAGAAAGTAAGTTTAAGACACTCCGGCAGGGTCAACTGCTGTTTTACGCCTGGATCCACCACTACTGTCGTTCGATGCCCCGAGGAGGTGGTTGCTTTGCAACCGTTTTCAATGCGCACTGATGTGTATAAGTCCTGAAGCAAAGGTTTTTTTGGAGAAGACTGATGGCCTGAAAAGCTGTAGAGAGAAATTTTTTGCAGCACAATCTTAGTTAGGCTGGCTATGAGTTTTGTAGTAAAAAAATGATTCTTTTTGTCAAGAGTCAAGTCTGTATTGAAACCACAAAAAACAAGTGAATAAAAAATTTTTTCTTTCCTGAAAAATTTTGATATTCGCCGCCCTGCGCAACTTTTTAGAATCCGGTTCCTTAGATTTCTTTTTGAAATTACTATTCTTTAAATCGGCATAAAAATTGGTTATTGTATAATGGCAAAAGCGTTTGACAAAGTTTGGAGTAATTGCTTGGAGATAATCAAGGACATCGTAGAGTGGCAACATTATAAAACATGGTTCGAGCCGATCAAACCTGTAGAGTTAAGGATGAACGTCCTGGTTATACAGGTTCCGAGCCAGTTCTTTTATGAATACCTGGAAGAGCATTATGTAAATTTATTAGCAAAGACCCTGAGACGAATATTAGGCAAAGATGCAATGTTGGAATACCGGATCATGGTAGACAGCGGTAACCATCAGAACAAACCTTTGACGATGGATGTTCCGGCTCATGGATATAAAACGTTTTCCAACAACGAAATGGATTTCCCACTTATCATAAACAACCCCGTCAAGAATCCCTTTGTGATTCCCGGGCTGAAGAAGATGCAGATCGATGCTCAGCTCAACCCGGTCTATACCTTCGACTCCTTCGTCGAAGGTGACTGCAACAGGGTGGCTCGTCGCGCAGGTAAGACAGTAGCCGAAAAACCCGGCGCCAACTCCTTCAATCCTTTAGTCATATATGGTGGGGTAGGGTTGGGCAAGACACACCTGGCCCAGGCCATCGGCAATGAGGTCAAGCGCTTACATCAGAATAAAGTGGTGTTGTATGTGAGCTCGGAGAAATTCATCAACCAGTTCGTAGACCACAGCCGCAACAATGCGATCAACGACTTCATCCATTTCTACCAATTAGTTGATGTCCTGATCATCGATGATGTCCAGTTCTTCAGCCGCGCCGAAAAATCCCAGGATGCCTTCTTCGCCATCTTCAATCACCTGCACCAGTCGGGTAAACAATTGATCCTTTCTTCAGACAAACCACCCAAAGACCTTGATGGCCTGCAGGAACGTTTGCTCAGCCGTTTCCGCTGGGGGCTCAGCGCGGATCTTCAGATACCTGATTATGAGGTCAGGATCGACATCCTCGAGCGCAAAATGAAGAATGACGGGCTCGAAATGCCAAAGGAAGTGGTCAAATACCTGGCATATAATATCAGCAGCAACGTAAGAGAGCTCGAAGGAGCGCTTATCTCACTTTTGGCACAATCTTCGCTCAATAAGAGGGAAATCGACCTGGAATTGGCTAAAAAGGTGCTCCGTAATTTCGTGAAAACTAGCAGTAAAGAGATCACCATCGAAACAATACAGCGCATGGTATGTGAATACTTCGATGTCTCTTACGATAAATTACTGCAAAAAACCCGCAAACGCGAGATCGTTCAGGCGAGGCAGATCACTATGTACCTGGCTAAGGCTTTCACCAAAAATTCACTCAAAACCATCGGCGAACACTTCGGCGGTCGCGACCACACCACCGTTATCCACTCCTGCCAGACCGTAAAAGACCTCATGGACACAGACAGCCTCTTCCGCGAGAACGTCATGGAACTCCAGCAGAAAGTGCAGCTCGCCGCCATGTAACCGACTCACCAATTATTCAAGTGCCCAACTAACCCTTTGTCAAGATATTAGCCCACCCCACCCGGTGGGTTTTTTATTTCCCCGTCCTGCCGCGCGGCCGTGGCCGCATCCGCTCCCACCCCCCATCCACGGCCCGCCTCCCGTTCCGCTGCGCAACCCCCTTAAAACCGTCGTTTGCGCCATCCCTCTTGCCCCTTTCGCCGAATGGCGCCCCCCTATAATAAAAACACCCCCTCATTTGGGCGTAACCCAATTAATCTTTATTTTTGCCTCCCCCTTTCGAAATTCGGGCAGGCAAAGGATCGCAGCTTCGTTTCGACTAGGCGACAGGGGATTAGGAGAGGTGCCTGAGTGGCCGAAAGGGCCGGTTTGCTAAACCGTTATACGAGCTTAAACTTGTATCGAGGGTTCGAATCCCTCCCTCTCCGCTTCGATGATTTTCAAACGGTATTAAGGGCTCGTAGAACGCTGGTTCTCCGGGCCCTTTTTCAATTTTCCACGTCAAGTTGATTTAAAGAAATGCAGAGAAAAGGTGCACTATTCGGTGCACCGGGATTCGAGCCTAATTTGGTGCACCGAATTCTTTTCAGAGCCCACCAGGACTCGGTTTTCGGCAGATCAACAGCTTTTGGTGACGGATGCAAACCCGATTCGTAAACACAAAAAAAGCAGTGGAAAATGGAACATCGTATCAGCGTCCTCTTTTACGCCAGAAAATCAAAAAAGACCAGCAAGGGCCTTGTGCCCATCTACATCCGGATCACGGTCAATGGCCAGCGATTGGAACATAGCATCCAAAGATATGTTGACGACGGCCAGTGGTCCGCCAGAGCAGGGCGGGTGAAAGGAAGCAACGACCAGGCGCGGCAACTCAATCGCTACCTCGACACTCTGAATGGTAAAATCCAGAAACTGGAACGCGAGATGACCCTTGACGGAATTCCAGTAAACTTTTCAACTTTCCGGGAAAAATGGCTGGGATTAACCGAAGCACCCCGAATGCTAATGGAGATCTTCCAGCAGCATAATGACCAGATGGCAGCATTGATCAAAGTCGGGAAGGATTTTGCCCTGGGGACGCTGGAACGGTACAATACCTGCCGTGATCATATCCGTGGTTTTATTCAGCGGAAGTTCGGAATGGCCGATATCGACATCAAGCGGCTGAATTTCGAATTTGCCAGCGAATTGGAGTTTTGGCTGAAAACCGAGCGGAACTGTGCCCACAACACAACCATGAAATATATCAGCAACTTGAAGAAAATCGTGAATTCCTGCATCCGCAAGGGCTGGCTGACCAAAGACCCATTTTCCGGATTTAAGATGACCAAGCAGGAAATCGAGCGGGAGGCCCTAACCGAGTTGGAATTGCAAAAAATCTATGCCAAGACCTTTCCGACAGATCGGCTCAATTTTGTAAAGGATATCTTTCTTTTCAGTTGCTACACCGGCCTGGCTTATGCCGATGTCAAAAAACTCCGCCGGACCGAGATCGCCCCGGGCATTGACGGGAACTATTGGATTTTCACCAACCGTCAGAAAACTGATACCCAATCTCGGATACCACTCCTTCCGCCCGCCCAGGCAATTGTCGAGAAATACAAGGAATACCCAACTTGTTCCGATTCCGGCCATGTTCTGCCAGTTTTAAGCAATCAGAAGATGAACGCCTATTTGAAAGAAATTGCGGATGTCTGCGGAATAACCAAAAATCTGACATTCCACATAGCCCGGCATACTTTCGCGACAACGGTCACTTTGAGCAATGGCGTGCCCATTGAATCTGTCAGTAAGATGTTAGGGCATCGGAATCTGAAAACGACGCAACACTACGCTAAAGTGCTTGATAGGAAAGTAAGTGATGATATGAGGGGCCTCCGAGAAAAACTAATCTAATCATCCATTTCGGCTTTGTTCAGCCGCTGGCTAAATTAATACGGTATCAACGGTTTATATGACTTAAACCGGGTCATATTTAAACTGTCGCATTTCATTTCCTTAATGACCTTCTCCTTTCCATATTTGTCGGTTTTCGTTACAGTAACCAACCCATCGAATACCTCGACGGTCGCCGTTTCCTGAAGCCTGTCGGCACGTATTCGAAGAAAAACAGTACTGCATCCTCCATATACCAGCCAGGCATCAATACAATTTAAATAGGAGTTGTATTGTATGTTCGGATAGTGTTCGGAATTTTTCATGTATACCAGGCGATCCTTTTCTTTATTATAAATGTAAAGGCGTCGAACCTCATTTGCACCTCTCGCCGCTTCCATAGATATACAAGTTAGGTCTTTATATCCGTCATGGTTAAAATCGGAGATTTTTGCCTCACAATCAATGTCTCCTCCCTTACGAAACTGTATTCGTTGTTTCAGAGACCATCTTGTTCGTGCCCTCGCGTAGAATTTTATTATTACATAAATGCCATCATTCGCTCTAAACTGCGAAACCTCTACCTTATTATGATGCTGCCTGCCAATATGAAGGCTATCGACAAAACGCTCCTCCAACCTGGTAGTATCCTGACGTGGTATCGATAGTATAAATGAGCAGACAACGGGGAAAAACCACATAAACACAATATATTAAGGTTCTAATGTAAACGAGAATCCTCTGATTTTAATATGCCCTAGTTAAAAAGGCTTGAAATTCGACCCTCCCTCTCGCCTTCATATGTTTTGTTGCAAAACGGTATTCAACAGGCTACGTAATTACAACAATTTTTCCGTACCCGCTCCGCATACTGATATGCCCCCTTCACCGAGTCGTAAATTGGGCTAAACAAAAATATGGGAAAGCTACTTTACCTTACGGACAATGACCAAAAACCATCGCCTTCACAGTTAGTCACCATTAGGGACCTGGAAGAGTTCCGGACCAAAATGCTGATGGACATGAAAATGATGTTAGAAGGCCACCTAAACAAAACAACTAAGCGCTGGCTAAAATCCTTCGAAGTGAGAAAAATGCTAGGTATCTCAGCTGGAACCTTGCAGACATTACGGAATAATGGAAAAATCCCTTTTACCAAGATGGGCGGCCTGACCTATTATGATGCAGCAGAAATCGACCGCATTTTGAGCACGTCCGATAATCACCTCTGACTTAATAGCAATCCAAGGATTATTAGAGACAAGCGTTGTCGTTGGTATTAGAAGGTTGTATCTAGGCTGGGTTGAGTATACCCGAAGGGTATACAGCAAGATGTATAGTTGTCAGCAGTTTGAGATTTGGGGGTCGCTTTGAGTCCGCTTTTTTGCGGACAGCAAGATATAGATTTGTCAGCATTGCTGGGGATAGATGGTCAGGTGAACCGTAATGCGGGACGCAGTGCGTCCCGCATTGAACAAGCAATCCTCGAATAGTCTGCCGCAGCCGATCGGCGGAGAAATCGGGGCCGAGCTCCCGATCCGGCTTTGCCGCTTCGTAGTGGGTATATTATTGACCAGGCTTCGGCGCCCCGGTCGACAAAAAGGAAAGGAATCGGACCTCACCTATCGCTCATCTCCCTCATCTCAATAATACACCCCCTACGAAGATGGTTCTCCTCGATACTTGGTCTTCCAAAAGAATACCGAGTGGACCTCTTGCATTCCTTTGAAAACCGGCCCAATGCTCCATCCTTTGTACATGCTCGAAAAAGGGACCACCACCCTCCGGCGGCCAAACGCGATTTGAGAACGACGACGACATATAGGTTCAAAAAAAATGAACCCAATTTCAAATAGACCCAGCTCTTGCACAATTGGGGTTTGACCGTTTCTCAGTTATCTATTAGATTTGGGGACCGGCTGCGGTTGAGGATAGGATAGAGTTCGATGGCAACTGATATTTTTTTTCGCCTTGGAACAGAGCCGGGCATTTCAGAAAAATATCACTTCCCAACGAGATGAGATTACCCGTGAATTTCAATTGTACTAGCGCCAACGTTAAATGAACAAATATGGATAGAAGACAATTTTCGTTTAAGAGGTTATTTTGGTCTTATACTTTTTGCTTCATTCCCTTCGCTTTATTAGCTGGGTTCTTATCCTTATTCCATGTATCGGCTATCTATTTTAATGAAGCACCTGTATATGGGGTAAAGGGATTGTTCATTGCTATTTTGTTCATTCCTTTCTTTGGAATAATCTTTGGCGCCTTAAATTGGTTATTCTTAAATTTCGGAGAATTTTTATACGTTAATTTTCTACAAATAATCAAAAGAAAATAATTGACATCTTTTATTTTACTCTCTCGCCATGGGGAATGCCCAATATGGAAAAAAAGCGGTTTTGAATCCTATATATTAAAGCAAAATGCGACAAATATATAAAATCATCTTTTTACTTTTTTTGTTTCTGCCTTTTCTCGCCTGCAAACAACGAAAATCAACTACAAAAATAATATCGGAATTGATTCGTAAATTCCCTCGGCTGGAAAATACGTCTAAAACCAACTCTAGTAGTTACCACCTTGTGAGAACCGTTTCACTTGTTAAACCTGATGTTTCTATCGAGCTTTATTCCCAATCCGATTCTGTCGATGATAGGAACCAAATAATTTTGATTACTAATTCCGACCTTAAGTCATACGGAATCCCGCTACTGTCAAATACTTTCCGCAATTATTGGCGCTTCCCCAATGAAAACACCAATTCCGATAAAGGTGACACAACATTCACTTTTCAGCACGAACTAAATAAGTGCCTAGATACCCTAAATTTGAACGATACCATTGGATCTGCAGGAAAAATAGTTGACGAGCTCTTATCCTCTATTTTGCATTGTCAACTCGTGGAGATATCTGATAGTTCAAAACTTCTTGTGCTAATGATAAATGGATATAGCCGTTCGCCTGACGAAAACTCGGATACCTGCTTTATGCGGCTCAGAAAGAACTGGGACATTATTTCTCGTGAATTGTTTCCGAATAAGGCGATTAGATACAATTCGGTTTATTGGGACGAAGCGAATTCAAGAGTCTATATGTTTGATTACTCTAATTTTAAGCGGCATAAACTGAATACATTTAAAATAACTTCATTTAGACAAGATTGTCCCCATCATACATATTCAATGTAATCAATGTGGTAAAGCAACCTGAAAGCTGACTTATTCAAGAAAAATATTCTTAAATTTGACACTTCAGTCATCAAGTGATCAGGTGGAAAATTCGGTGCGCCGACGAGGCCAGCCGAGCCCAACACATTGAAAATAAAATCTATCGGAGGCCAGGTTCGAATCCCTCCCTCTCCGCTGGACCTCATAGGATATTGCACACCAATATGCTATGAGGTTTTTTTATTAACATGGCTTTCTCCCGAACCTAAATGTAAAATGCGCACAAAATATACCCTATTTTAGAGGGCATGAGATTGTTACTAATAATCGCCATGACTTCTATAATAGCGCACAAAGCCGACTGCCAGACAAAGAAAGAATCTGTATGGCTTACTCCAACAGAAATAGTCGGTACCTGGCAAAGAGGTTCCAAAGAAGTTGGCAGTGGGTTACTCCAGAATTTTCAATTTTCAAAAAACAACACCTTCGTTCTTAATCTTGGAAATGATGCTGACGATGCAAGAGACATTATTCAATTGAAAGGCAAATATCGTCTAGTAAAGGATTCTCTTTTCTTTACTATCACTTCAAAGAAGGTAGTCGAAGGCAAAATACAAATTGCCGACGGCGGCATAAGCCTCAATCTCTTTACTATTTCAGGAAAAAATGTCCGAGAGATACCTGAAAAAGATTCTAAAGAATCACCTGACCCGTGCTATATAACACGCATCAGTAAAACCCATATTAAAATTTCCCAGGAGCAGTATTATAAGATTGAGTAGGGACAGATCACTATAGCGGTTCTGAATAGGTAATTCGTCTAAAGCACGAAAAGTAAACTAATAAAATTTGTT
>Ga0302325_10017154_pt1 | contig 15322 bp, 11 predicted proteins | sample Palsa_T0_2_FD_201948 | JGI IMG/M metagenome (GOLD analysis project Ga0302325, IMG submission 201948) | Peat permafrost microbial communities from Stordalen Mire near Abisko, Sweden - Palsa_T0_2 | ecosystem: Environmental > Terrestrial > Soil > Palsa > Peat permafrost | place: Sweden: Abisko... | reverse complement strand
CACCGGGACTGTTAGTCCCAGCGACCACTTGGTGAGCGTCTGGTACAACTGCAGCAGAAGATCATGCTCGCCCTTGTGGAACAATTCCGCAATCGTCGGAGCAAATATCTGATTGATCGACTGCAGAAAAAGCCCGACAAACGCGACCACCGAGGCCGCGACCGAGTAAATGCCAACCTCGCGTGCGTTCAGGTAGATGCCCAGGATAATGCGGTCACTCTGTCCGCTGATGAACTCCAGCCCCTGCATGCCCAGGAGCACGAAGGCGAAGGAAATCACCTCTTTCTCGAACAGTGGAGATTTCTCCGCACCTGGCGCCACGGGAACTGGCAATAAATCTGATCGCCCCTCGCCCTTCGGCGTCAGCTTCCACACCGCAGCGACCAGCAGAGCCAGGACCAGCACGGCACTGGTAATTTGTGCCACCAGATATCCCCAAAGTCCGAGGCCCAGGGTCAGCAAAGCCACGGAGATGACCATGGTGGCAGGGGTGCCAATGAAATTTGTAATGACGGTGCGGCGCGCCACATCTTTATAGCCCGCCAGCGCCTGGCCCAGAAACGTGGTCATCGTTCCCAACACCATGATCGCCGCAAAGAAATGCATGTACCGGGCCAGCACCGGCGTGTGATACAGACGGGAGGCGATCCATTGCCGTCCGGCCACCATAAGGCAGGCGACCAGGGTGTTCGTCACCAGCATCATGAGCCCGCCGAACCATAGGAAGCGCACCAGTTTCCGTGTCTGTCCGGCGCTGACGTAAATGGCCACGAAGCGGTTGGAGGCCTGCGACATTCCGGCTGCACCTACAATGGAGACCAGTCCCCCGGCCGTCATCCCCAGGGTGTAGATGCCCAGCGCTTCTGCTCCCAAGGTGCGCGCTAGATAAATCTTGAACAGATAGCCTGCCGCAATCGTGAACAGCGTGCCCAGCAGAAAAACGGAGGACTGCCGCGAAATGCTGTGGACGTGCTGCACAAAATCGGCGGGCGGTTTCGAGGCGGGCGAACCGGAGGCGGTAAAGGACATTCGCAGAGGAGTATGAGAAGCCGGCGTTTATGTGACGCTCATTGTATCCCGGATAAGCGATCTCGCGCCGACCCTGTGTCCTCTGTGGTTATTTCAGGTAACTTACCGCGGAGGACATCGGGGACACAGACGACCGACCGAAAAAAATCGCGGGCCCGGGCAAATGTTGTGCCGCACGACCCATCAGCGAACGTGGGCGGCTATCGCGATTCAGCCCTGGGTGCCTGTTGCATCGCGGCTTGCCGAATGAGTTGCTGCTTCCTGCGCATCTCCGCCACTTTATTCATCCGCTCGGTGAGATCCTTGAGCCGCACGTTCTCCCGGCCGCGGCGCTTGGCCATGATTCGATAATCGAAGGCTATGTTCGACTTGCCTCCGCCCAGCTCATGCACTTCGAATGAAGTCGCAGTCTTCTGGGTGACGTAGAGCCCCTTGCAGTCGCCGTTCGGCGTGAGGAAGACGCGATAGTCCACTCCGGTATTCACAGTTTGCGCGTAGGTGGGGTCGAGTTCCACGCGGGTCGAGCCATTCGAGAGTTGCCCTGCGCCCGCATCCTCGAACCAGTTTTCGGTCGATTGCATGGAATAGAGAGCGACTTTACGATCGCCGCTGTTTACCGTAACTTCATCGTCGCCGTCGACGCAGTTCACGCTCGCGGTGGTGTCGATGAAGCAGAAAATCTCATTCGTCTGCGGCCCTCCCTGCGCGGTGAAGATGATGGTCGGATCGCCCTGCTCGTTTACCAATGCGTCGTTCTCCACCACCATGGTGAAGTAGTCCTCAGTCTTGCTATAGAACGCGCCCGCCGCGTTGTCGCCCGCGGTGCCGAGAACGCCCACACCGACGCCCGAGTCGCCCCACACTCCTGCGTAGCCACCGTGAAGAGATCCTTCATTGCTGCTGCCTCCCTCCACGCCCAGGACTCCGACATAAGGGCTTGTTCCCTGCACACCGGTCCCAGCGCCCAGATTGCGCGCAATCAGTGTGGCGTAAGTTCCGTTGTTCACAAAAAATCCCGCGGAGTTCTCGTCGGCCGTTCCCAGCACGCCCGCGTAACCTGAACCGGCCGCGCCCCCGCTGTCGCCCCAGATGCCTGACTTGCCGCGGCCGCTGCCGGTCTTGCTCGGGCCGCCCGACGATCCATAGACTCCCACGTTCGGGCTTTCACCCTTCACGCCGTCACCTGAGGGCTGACCTGTCACGGTGAGATTGCCGGCGATCGTGAGATTTCCGCCGCCATTCTGTCCCTTCACCACCACGTTTCCATCGTTGTCGATGGTAACCAGCTCGTTGTTATTGCTTCGAAAGTGGATGTGTCCCTTGCCGCTGCTGTTGACAAAGGTGTCGCCAGTAGTTTCTCCGAGCAGGGCGTAATTCGTGCACCCCGAGAGGCTGCCGGAGAGAAATCCAATTGCCGCATATCCGGAGCCGCATCCCGGATCGCCGATCATAATATTGTTCCCGTTTCCGTTCGTCTTCACGGTTCCGCGAAATAGCGCCGCGAGCCCAGTGCTCGGGCTGGCCAGGCCCTGGATGCCGATAGCACCCTCGCCAAACACTCCCGTGCCGCCGGTCGCGGCGGTGACGCCGTGAATTGCGTCTCCCGTGAGGCCGCTAAGGGTCTGGTTTACGTTCAGCGCCTCGGCGGGATTGTTGACCGTGATGGTTTCGGTACCGTTGATGATCTGCGCACCGTTGAAAGTGTTGTTCTCTTTTAGGCGGGCATACCGTCCGTCGGTGGACGTGGTATTCAGACTCAGCGTGACCGTTCCACTCGTGCCGCCGCCGGTTAAGTCGCTGCCCGCGGTCACGCCCGTGATCGTTCCGCCGCCAGTACCGGTGATGGGAAAGCTCTGTCCTGCCGCAAACGTAATCTGTCCATTACTGGCGATGGAAAGTCCGGTCTCCGCTGGCGCGGCGCTGCCTTCGCCGAACAGGAGGTTCAAAGTTCCCGCTGGACTCGCAGTGTTATTCGCCGCGGGCTCCGCCAGCCACTGAAAATTCTGATTGACTGCCGTGCTGCTCGAGCTGTTGAACGCCGAAGCTGCCAGGCTTAACGGTTGCGAATTCTTGCCCGCCGCCGCCGTGGCATTGCCGGTGACTGGCAGGCTCAGCGTGCCGCGAATCGTGCCTCCGCCTTTAACATCCAGCGCCGAAGCTGGAGTGGTCGTGTTGATACCGATCTTTGCGGTCGCACCCGAGCCCGATTGAAAGATGGTCGAGCTGACGATATCGCTGGTGCTATCCCACAGCGGAACAAAGTTCACCGTTCCGGTGCCTGTGATGTTATTGGCCACAGGCGGAGCATTTTGCGCCGCTGGCGAGGCTGCCGTTGTTGTTGAGTACGACCCCGCAGCCGGCGCAGCCAGCATAAAGGCCGAGGGCGGGAGTCCCCCCAAGGTCTCCGCGTCCCCAGCCTTCAATGCATACGGAGCACTCACCAGCAACACTCGTGGCTGCTCCGCCTGCCCCGAGACTTGCACCCCAACCCACCGCGCCTGCTCCGACGCGAACAGTTCCGCGGGCAATCCATCCGGCTTGGTCGCGCCCAGAAGAACGGAGTAACGGCCATTGCCGTCGGCCTGCACATTCTGCGTTTCTAACCACAGCGGCGCGCCGCCAGATTGCTGGGCATAAAGTGCGAACGTAATTCCGATGACTCCAGCCAATGGCATCCCGCCGGGATCTTTCGCCGTGCCATTGAAGCGCACAAGATGCGGCAAGGTGGTAGCGGAAGGTGAAACGGCGATGGCGGCGGACACGTTCGCCGGCGTTTGTGCGACCGCCGCGCATGACAGCAACAGGAAAACTACGAACACTCCGAATCGGGCGAGCCGCGAACGGTTTCGACGAAGGCTAATCTGCATGTGCTTCCCCCACGTATTCAAAATTGGCGACGCTTCAAATTGCGTCGATGGAATAAGTCGAAGTGTCGCCGCGCTACAGTGACTTCAGAACCGACTCCAGGCAGATCAGCATCGTGCCGTCCCAGCCTTCGCACATGTGCCAGCCTTCAGGAGCGGAATCGTCCCGCAATTGCGTGTGCTTCATTCCGGCCAGCGCGCCTGCCTCTTCTACGCCGATGGCGTCAACCATGCGTCCACAGGCCTGACACCAAACCTGCAATGACCGCCGTCTGCGGATGGTTGTGACATGGTCGGTTTCGACCGTGATTTCGGTCCGTTTGTAGGCGGGCGCGGCCCCGATTAGCCGCTTTGCCCAGCGCTGAAATCGTGATAAATTGTGTGCCACGTTGACTCGGCTTCCGGGCCCCCCGCCGCGGAACGGCATGAATCCTGCCCCGGAGACAACCTGAAAGTCCTTAAGAACCGATTAATAATTCTTGAATAGTTTTTAATGGCCGCTATGGGCAATGCTTTCAAGCAGTTACTGGAGTTCGGCCCGTTTCAGCTGGATCCCGAAAAACGGCTCCTGCTGCGCGATCAGCAGCTCATTCCGCTTTCGCCCAAGGCTTTTGACCTGTTGTTTGCTCTGGTTTCGCGCAGTGGTCAAGTCGTTATGAAAGACGACCTGATGAAGCTGTTGTGGCCGAATACCTTTGTGGAGGAATCGAATCTCGGCCAGCACGTTTTCCAGTTGCGCAAGGCCTTGGGAGAACGGCCGCAGGATCACTCCTACATTGTTACGATCCCGGGGCGCGGCTATCGATTTGTTCCGGCGGTGCGGGCGCTACCTATTGCGACTGAGGAAATCGTGGTGCAAAGCCATTCGCGCTCGCGGATGGTTATTGAAGAAGAGACTCTCCCGGCCCGGCCGTCGCCCCAGGCCGAAATAATGACCGCAGCCGCGACCACAACGACGACTGCAACCCAGACCTCGACCCAAACCGTGGCAAGCACTGCGACCAGGCGACGGATTCATCCTGCCATGGTGATGGCCGGCCTCGCCGTAGTGACCGCTATCGCTTTCGTCCTTCGTCCCGCAGTGCCCGCGCCCACGGTAACGCGAATCCGCCAGCTCACGCACGTGGGCACGCTCATTTACAACACCAAAGTTTTGAGTGACGGCCCGCGCATCTATATCCGGGCGTGGGAGGGACAGACGCGCGTGACCCGTTACGTTTCCCGTGACGGCGGGGAGGTGTTTCCGGTCGAGGCGGCCTTTCCGCGGATGGACATTGATGACGTTTCTCCTAACGGCTCCGAGTTCCTGATTCTAGAGTTCAACGCGACGCACGATCCGATTGCGGGAGGCGCCCATGCCTTGTGGCGCGTTGAAATTTCCTCGGGGTCGCGACGTCCGCTAGGAACAGTCCGGGCCCTCGACGCCAGATATTCGCCGGACGGCAGTACCATTGCCTATTCTCAGACCACCGAACTTGATCTGATCAATCCCGACGGGAGCAACCCTAGAAAGCTGGTCAGCGTGCCTAGCCAGCCTTTCCTCCCGCTGTGGTCACGGGATGGACGCAGTTTGCGCTTCTCGATACTGGACCCGAGCGGCAAAGGTGCGGCGCTCTGGCAAAGCGATCTCGCCGGAAAGTTAACGCCAGTGCTACCGGACTGGCCGCTCACCAGCCGCCCGCGGCCTGGGGATTGGACGCCAGACTCCCGCTATTTCCTCTTCACTTCCCAGGGCGAAGGCACGCGGGACATCTGGGCGAGGCAGGAAAGTCACGAGTGGTTGCGCCGGGTGAACCCGAAGCCCGTTCGACTGACCGCCGGTCCGCTGAACTTCTTTTACCCCACCTCCAGCAAGGATGGAAAGACCATTTTCGCCATCGGAATGCAGGAGCGCGGCCAGCTCATGCGCTTCGACCCGGGCTCGCGGCAGTATGTGCCGTACGCGCGGGGAATCTCCGGGGACCATGTGGCGTTTTCGCGCGATGGGCAATGGATGGCTTACGTGGAGTATCCGCAATCCGTGCTGGTGCGCAGCCGGCTGGACGGCAGCGAACGCCGGCAACTCACCTTTCCGCCCATGCATGTGTTTCATCCACAATGGTCCCCTGATGGTACACAGCTGGCCTTTCAGGGCTCGGCGGATCAAGGCGCACCCGACAAAATCTACACCGTTTCGAGGGATGGTGGTTCGCCACAGCCGGCAACTGCCTCCCGCAGCGACCAGCAACTCTATCCTTCGTGGTCGTCTAACGGAGATGCCATCACTTTTTCCGGCTCCGACGAAAGTGGAGACCACCCAGCTTTGTATCGTCTGGATCTGAAATCTCAACAAGTCTCATTATTCCCCGGCACGGAGGGTTTGTACTGGGGACAGATTTCTCCGGACGGCCGCCACATCGTGGCCCTCACTACTCCCGCCCAAAAATTAGTCCTCTACGACACCACAACCCACGAAACGCAAACCCTGGCAGAACTGGCCGACTATCCCACGTGGTCGGCTGACGGAAAGTATGTTTACTTCAGCAAGCTGTATTTTCGCGGTGACGATGCAGGCATCTATCGCTGGCAACTCTCGAACCGTCAGCTAGAGAAAGTGATGGGTTCGCCCGACTTTCGCCTGGGAGGAATCTGGGGTGTCTGGTACGGACTCACGCCCAGCGGCGATCCACTCGTCTTTCGCGATACGGGCACTACGGATCTCTACGCCCTCGATGTGGACCTGCCGTAGATCCTGAGTATCCCCTTAGAACCGAGAGCCTTCACAATTTGCTGAAGAACTCGCTTTTGGGTGGCGCAGCGCTTTTAGCGCTGCGATAAGGTCTTTCTTTTCCGTCAGGGCTTCAAGCCCCTGAGGTCGCTGAAGGGGATCTGTTTGCGTAGAGCGCACGGAGATCCCGAAGTTCAGGGAGAGCTTCAAATGGAGGTGCTGAACAGCGGTCAACGGTCCGAGGGAACTGTAGACGAGTCTTTCGTGCGGTACTTATAACTGTCTGCGCACGGTAGATCCACATGCGTACTTCCCGGGGTCGTGTCATTGATCAAAGTCGAATTCACCAGGGCTCCGTTCTTGTAGTGCTTCCATTGCCACTCACCATAACCGTTGGCCAGGTAGAACTGTTCTTCGTCGGCGCACCCCTGGAAATTCGCGTCGCAGTTATATCGATAGTGCAGCACCCGCGTCCAGACCTGCCCGATGTTACCGCCGGTATCAATGAGCGTGGGCGCATCCAGGCTGTTCACGGCCGTTCCCAGTCGGCTTTGCTTATAGGCTTTGCACGACGAATAGTATTCGTAAGCGGTATCGCGAACTTTGATCTCCGGCCCGGGTTGACCCTCAGCCAGGCAGCGTGCCGGAGATAGGAAGATCGTGGACGAAGCGCTTAAATGTCGTGTTATCGGTCCAGATTAGCTCAGTGGCGCGCATGAAGACATAATCCTTGCCGTAGGCCTTCACGTCGAAGCCGTTGCCGGACGCGCTCTTCAGCCAGAGCCAGTAGCCCGCGTCGGCGAAATCCTGGTCAGGAAACACTTCGGTATAGATAGGATTCTTGCTTCCGCTCATGAATTGGCTGGCCCGGTTTTCCTTGGCCATGACGAAATATTTCATGACGTCGGCCTGGCCAGCGGGACAAGAGAAATCCTGAGCGAATAGAGTTCCGGAAAGAAGCACAACACACGCCGCCAGATATCGCATGGGAGAACCATCAGGGATGGAAGCTACTGGCTACAACACGGCGAGTAGCGATTAGTTGCGGCAGGAGGATAAACATTCGCGACGATCTCGATGAGTTGAACAATATGGCCTCGGGGCAATGTGTTCTTCCGTGTCATTCTGTGGTGGAGTTTTTGGATCGGTCTTCGCCGAAGAACTTTAACCATAGGGGACACGGGGACCACGGAGAAAATCTGTGTCGCGTCGGGATGGCCGCTCCGGCAACCCCTTGCGCCCTGGCCTTATCTCGCGCTACGCTCTTAACTGCGCGAGGGGCGCATCCGGTCCGCGGAAAGGACAGAAGTCCACCCAGCAGTGCTCAATTCGAAAGAACTTACTTTCAGCCCGTTCAATGCGGACCTCGGGCACACGAAAGGAAGTTCTGCATGCCTACGAAACCGCTTCCCACCGATCCAAGTCTCGATCACCTTAAGTACCAGGCGAAAGATCTTCTCCGAGACCACGCCGCAAAAAAAATCAGCAGTGCGCAGCGGCTGCGAGAATTTCATCCCAAATGTCGCAGCGCAACCGACGAGCAGGTCTTCTCCACCCATCTCAGCCTGAGTGATGCGCAGCTTGCCATCGCACGCGAATACGGCTTCGCCAGCTGGACTCGGCTCAAGCGTCACATAGAAAAACCTACATTAAGCGACCACCTCAACCTTCCACATCATGAAAGGATCGAAGATCCTCTTTTCCGCCGCGGAGTCGACCTTGTCGATTCGGGTGACGTTGCGGATCTTCGCCTTTTGCTCGCGGAGAACCCCGAGCTGGTTCACCGGCACGTTCTCTTCGAAAGCGGCAACTACTTCCGCAATCCCAGCCTGCTGGAATTTGTTGCGGAAAATCCGATCCGGCATGGCGCCTTGCCAACGAATATCGTCGAGGTGGCCAAGGTTATCCTCGAAGCGCATCCCGAAAAGAGCGCAATCGACGAAGCGCTGGGGTTGGTTGCGACGGGCCGTGTGCCGCGGGAGTGCAAGGTGCAGATACCTCTGATCGAGCTTCTATGTTCCTATGGCGCAGACCCAGCCAGCGCACTTCAGCCCGCGGCTGGGCACGGAGAATTCGAAGCGGCTCAGGCCTTGATGCGCCTCGGTGCCAGGCCCGATTTACCGATTCTGGCGGCAATGGGGCAGACCTCCGAATTTCTTAGTCTTTTTCCTTCTTCCGATTCCGGCAACCGGCATCTGGCGCTCGCATTCGCCGCACAGTATGGACATGCCGACATTGTGCGCGCGTTGCTCGATGCCGGAGAAGATCCCGACCGCTATAACCCGAGCGGCGCCCACAGCCATTCGACGCCGCTTCATCAGGCAGCGCTGGCTGGACATCTCGATGTGGTGAAATTGCTGGTTCAACGTGGAGCCAGACTCGACATCAAAGATGTCCTGTGGCAGGGAACGCCGGCAGATTGGGCTCACCATGAAAACAGGACGGAAGTTGAATCGTATCTACGGAGTGCAACTCGCTAGTCCTTCAAGTGTCGCGCAGCTCGACGGACCACCGAAACAATAAAAGGGCGTCCTGTTTCCAGGCAGGACGCCTCTTTCACTAATCACACCTAGCGCGAAGGATTCTTTTCTTCCTTCGGAGGCGCAGGCTTGCTCTCGGGTTTTGGAGCGCTCTGGTGTTCAGCTTTCGGCGCGCTGGCAGCATGTGCTGGAGCGGGCCTGCTCTCCGGCGTCTCCGTCTTCGCATGTTCAACCGGCGCCGGCTTCGACGCCTTGGGTTCCGGCTTTTCCATATTTTCGCGAAGCGCAGCAGGATGTGACGCGGTCGACGGCTTAGCTTCCGCAGGCCGCGCGGCGGCGTGCTCGGACTTCGCCGGCTTGGAAGCTTTTGGTTCGGACTTTACTGCGGACTTTGGTTCTGACTTCGGTTCAGACTTTGCTTCCGCCCGGGTCGCACTTTCGTGTGCCGGAGTCTTGGGCTCAGTTGGCCGGGCGGTGGCATGCTCGGACTTTGCCGGCTGAGAAGCTTTTGATTCGGGCTTCGGCTCCTTCACGGCAGCATTTTCACGTGTCGTGGTCTTGGGTTCCGCAGGTCGCGCCGCGGCATGTTCCATGGTGTGCTCAGACTTCGCCGGCTTCGAGGACGTCCTGGTCTCCGCCCTGGTTTCCGGCTTGGTCTCGGATTTCGGCTCGGCTTTCGCCGTACCTTCTCGAGCCTCGGAGGCACGGGTGCTTTCTGGGCGCGCGGCCCTCGCGTGCTCGGTTGCTGGTGCCTTGGCTCCCGCAGAAGGCTTGCCGCCCTCCCGTCCCGCGTTTTCGTTTTTCGCAGCTGCGTGATTGGCCGCTGTCCTGGTGTAGCTTGGACCACCGGCTCGAGCCGCCACTACGCCGGTCTTGAAATCCGCCGGTCTCGCGGTGGCCGCTACTGGAGGGCGGCCGTGATTCACTGAAGCCCGCAGACTGCGATCGCTCGATGCGGCACGCTGATGCTCGGTTTGCGCGGAGGTCATCGGGACATGCCGTTCACTGGCGAATCTTTCCTGTTCCGCAGTGGGCCGGACTGTAAGCCCACCTCTGCCACCGTTATAGCTGACGCGGTTTACGCTCACGTTGTTGATGACCGTCTTGGTGTACACGTTGTGGATGATCGTGCGGTTCACGTTCATAACCGACGTGTTGTAGTAGAAGTTGTTGCCTTGCCAGTATCCGCCGGCGAAGCCCGTGCCGACGTAACCGAATCCGTAGTTCACGCCTCCATAGAATCCGATATTCGGGCCCCAGTAACCGGCGTTCCAAGCATAAGCGCCCGCGTTCCAGCCCCAGTATCCCGGAGTCCACAGGAAGCCGACCTCGGGCGCCTGCACCCAAGTGCCCGGAACCCAGTAATAATCGCCATCATCGGCGCTCCACGCCCAGTAGCCTGGGGTCCAAAGGTAGCCGTCGCCAGGGCAGACCGGTTGGGCGTACACCGGCAAAACCGGCGGCGCAATCGAGATCGATACGGCGACTTGCGCGGAGGAGCGGCCCGGGAAGGCAACCATCGCAGCTACCATCAGGATCAAACCGAGCCAGCGCGTGGACATCGACCTAAACACTGAGACAGATCGGACAGAAGTCATTGTTTGTCACCTCGTCATCACGTTCGAATTGTCAGCTGAGAATGTTGGCTGAAGATTTCAGCCGAGTCCGTAGCAGGCACGCTCGTGACGGATTTAACTTTCTGCCCACTCATCCACTGCGTTTGGGCTTCTTTCCGATGTGAAGCGAACTGTTTTGGTTGCTCAGGTGTTTCCCCGCCCACGCTCAAGCAAGGCGCGAACTCGCCGACATCACAACGGCCAAAACCCTTACGGAGTAGAGCTGAAATAGGTGAACTCGCACACCTGGGCGAAACTCTGGGGGCGCATTGCTCTTGCAAGCGGCGTCATCCGGTTGGCCGGTTTTTCGTCGTTGTATTTCCGGCCAAAGACAGAAAATCGTGGATTACCGCACCAACGGTCATCGCGCGAAATCCTGCGTTCAGAGAGGATGTGTGATCGGGCCCGCAGGTAGGGTCGAGGAATCCTGCGAAAAGCCGCGCCAGACAAGGCTTTTCGCGGGAGTGACTATTTCGCGGACCAAAGTAATGCGGAAGAATTACCAAAGCGCATGCCCGTGGGACATCTATTCGCTGCGCATTGCCGATGAGATGGTTGGATGACAAATCGAATGGCCAGAGAAAATATGGACGACCTTCATCGCCGAATCGCGCGCGTCACTGACGACCTGCGAAGTATTCAACAGGAGTTGAACTGCGCCGCCATGGCCGCTCCCAGCGACCCCGAGCTCATGGAAGCGCTTAACTCGCTGGCCGAAACCGAGCCCATCGACACCCTGCGTTCGGCGCTTGACCAGATGCGGCATTTTCTCTGGTTCTATTCGCAGGTCATGGATAACGATCCAGAATTAGGGGACAAATTGCGCCAATCCACTCCCGCCAAAACGGCGAGCGACGAGAAGCCAAAATTAGAATCTTCTTTTCTTGACCAGCTCTCGCGCGGCGACGAACTCATGCTGCTGCATCATCTGGCCGAAGCCCGGCGCCGCAAGCCGAACTAGGCTATCCCGTATCCCAATCATAGACAGCCGGCGCCCTATTTCGTTACCACATCAGAGCCCACTCCAGTACGTATGATTGCGGTCGCGCCCAGGGAGGTGTCCGCTTAACACCGATCACCCAAGGTGATGAGTGAAATGAGGATGTTTCAATAACGACTGCTTTTACTGTATCCGAGCAATGTCGTATCCAGGCAACGTCGCCACAGTGCTGTCGGCTAACCGAGGCAGGGCTTATCTATACTCTCCTCTATGACTACGCTCAAGCCGCTCCTGCTCGCCCACACAGACTATTCTGCCTGGGCCACCAGCCAATTGCTCAAGGCCTGCTCGCAGCTCACCTTCGACCAGCTCGATAGCGGCCTCGGCGCATCCCACTCCAGCATCCTCCGCACCTTCCGCCACATCCACGACGGCGAGCGCGTCTGGCTCCGCCGCATCATCGAAGGCGGCACTGACCGTCTACCTCCTGGCCCCGCTCCTGAGCATTCCTTCGAATTTCTCGTCCAGTCCTGGCCCGAACTCTGGCAAGGCTACCGCCAATACCTTGTATCCGCCTCCGATACCGACCTGACCGCTGAACTCTCCACCATCGTACCCAATGGCGCTGACCTCCGTGTCCCTCGCTGGCAGATCGTTCTCCATGCCGTCAACCATTCCACCCTCCACCGCGGCCAGATCATCACCATGCTGCGCAGCCTCGGCATTCAGCCTCCCAACACCGACCTAACCGAATACTGGCTCACCGTCTGAAAGCCGAGGGCGCTCAATTCACGAAAATCAGGCCGTTACACTCAATACCCTAGGATGCGCTCAATGATGTGATGGAGCTACGTCGACTAATCTGATAGCTTCCGCTAGGCCGACGATCCGCTCAGAAAGCGCTACCGAGCTTCTCGGGCAAAGACTTAGCCATCTCCAGCATGGCATGGCCATACTTTTCGTGCGCGAACTCACGCGCAATTTGCCACCCCCGACTGAGATAGAAGCGCACGGCAACCGCATTCGACCGAACGACGCGAAGTCGACAGGTGTGGTAACCACGGGCAGCTATCTCAGCTTCGCCCTGCGCGAGTAATCTAGTTCCTACGCCTTGTCTCCGGTGCTCGCGAAATATCCATAGGTCGCTAACCCACTCCTGATTCGTTATGATCACGCCTACAATCTTTTCGTCAGAAACGGCCAGCAACGCCAACGGCCAATCTTCATCTTCAAACTCAAGGGGAACGGGATTCGGAGCAAAAAGGTCCTTAAATGTTTCATTCGCCACTGTCTCAATCAGAGCCCGCACCGAGTTGTACTCGCTGGATTGCGGGCGCCGCATAACCAACTCCCTGGTCATCCATGTATTTTAGTTGAGAGTCCTGCTCCGCGATTACGGGCTACTCGTGAGGCAGTTGTTGAGATGGGCGATGGCGCCCATTGACCCGGCTTCCACCGGCTAGGCAGCTCTAGAAGCCACGCCCGTGCACGATCGTCTTGATCACATTGCCCGCGGGACTTAGCACGGTGAAGTCCGCGGCACAGCCGGCGGCCAGCGCGCCGTGAGTGCTGGCTAGTCCCACCGCGCCCGCTGGATTCAGCGTGGCCGCGCGCACCGCATCGCGTAAACTCCAATCGGAAAACTCGGTCACGTTGCGCACGGCGCGATCCATGGTTAGAACACTTCCTGCGAGGCTGCCGCCGGAGGTGCACTTGCCGTCTTTCACATCGACTTCGATCGGACCAAGCTGGTACCGGCCGTCGGGCATGCCGGTAGCCGAAATCGCATCGGTAATCAGCACGGCGCGTTCGACTCCTTTCGCTCGCAGAAATACTTGCACTACCGCCGGATCGACGTGAATTCCGTCGACGATCATGTCGGCGGTGAGGGCGTCGTTGGAGAGCACCTCGCCGAGGATTCCGGGTTCGCGATGGTCGAGCGGCCGCATGGCGTTGAAGGTGTGGGTGGCGTGGCGCGCTCCGGCTTTTACGGCCGCCTGGGCGGTGGGCATGTCCGAGTCGGAATGGCCGATGCTTACGCAGACCTTGCGCCGCGCGGCTTCGGCGATCACTTCCAGCGCGCCGGGAAGTTCAGGCGCGATGGTCAAAACGCGGACGTGTCCGCGCGCCGCCTGCCACAGGCGATCGAATACGGCGATGGTGGGAGCGACCAGATTTTCCGGAGGATGCACCCCGCGCCGTTTGTGGCTCAAAAACGGGCCCTCGAGATGAATGCCGAGCGGACGCGCCTGGACGTATTCTCCTGCATTTTGTCCATCGACATTGCCGGCTTCGATGACGTTGGCGAGTCTTTCCAGGGCGGCGCAGGTGGAATCGAGGGGCGCGGCGACTGTGGTGGGGAAGTATGCGGTCACACCATGCGTGGCGAGGAATTGTCCCAGCCTCGGTAGTTCGGAGGGCGATGCCCGCATCACGTCAAGCCCAGCTCCGCCATGGATGTGGATATCGAAAAATCCGGGCGCGATCACGGCGTCGCCGAAATCTACAAGAAGAGCGTCGGCAGGAACTTCTTTTCCGGAGCGCTGCGAAAGATCGACAATTTGCCCATCTTGCACCACAAGGAGCGGATTCCGAATATCCTCGCTCGGAGTGAAAAGCCGGGTTGCGATGAATGCGGTTTTCATGTGCGATAGTAGCGCGATGCGCCGCCACGTGCAGCGATGCTATCGTAGCTGCACCGCGAGTTTCCGACAACTTGCGTGCGAACCGCAAGTTGTCACCTTCCTCCTCGTCAAGACCAGCTGCGAACAGCCGCCTGACCCCGAACCGGCGATCTGGGGCGGAATGTTATAATCGTTGCTCAGTCATCAGACTGCGAAGGCGCTCTGCAATCCCGCGGCGCCCTTCACATAGTCGGGGAGTGGCTCAGCCTGGTAGAGCACCTGGTTCGGGACCAGGGGGTCGGAGGTTCAAATCCTCTCTCCCCGACCAATTCTTTTCAACAACTTCCAGAATTGACGAGAATGCTAGGACTTCCAAAAGGACTTACATTCGCGTTGCCGGCACAGGTTGCGCCAGAAATTCGCGCCACACCGTAGCGGCAGCCATGCTCACAGCTTCAACTCTTTCTTCCCACCATGTGCGGTTGTAAACATTTTGGGTCACGTCTACGTTGGCGTGTCCCATATTGTCCCGCGTCACTTCAGGCCGGACCCCAATGCTGCTCATCAGGCTGGAGTGCATGGTGCGAAAGCTCCGGAAATCGGTCGAAGCGGGCAATCCAAGCTTCTTGATCGTCGGCTTGAGTTGCCGCCGCAACAGATTCCGCCGGTTCACCGGACCGCCTTTTGCGTTCGTGAAAACCAGGTCGCCCGGATTTCGATGTTTTGACCGCTGCCACGCCGCATCCAGGACCCCCCGCAAGATTCCGTGCGAATCGAGCGGAACGCTCCTGCGACCAGCATCGGTTTTGGTATCGTCGAATTCGCCTTCGTAGAAACGCTCCACGATTTCGATTCGATCCGGATGGATTCTCTCCCAACGCAAAGCCGCGATCTCCCCGACCCGCAACGAACCCACGACCATCAAGGTCACGAGAGATTTTGTGGGTTCTCGCAACCCCTCGATCACACGGCGTATGTCTTGCTTTGCGAGCACAACGGGAGGCTTCCGTGCCTTCTTGCGTGGCAACCGGACGCCTTGTGCGGGATTGGCGCGAACCAATT
>Ga0302325_10017153_pt1 | contig 15322 bp, 11 predicted proteins | sample Palsa_T0_2_FD_201948 | JGI IMG/M metagenome (GOLD analysis project Ga0302325, IMG submission 201948) | Peat permafrost microbial communities from Stordalen Mire near Abisko, Sweden - Palsa_T0_2 | ecosystem: Environmental > Terrestrial > Soil > Palsa > Peat permafrost | place: Sweden: Abisko... | reverse complement strand
AAGCACAAAAGACGGTTCCGTAAGCCAGGGCCCGATTGATAAGCGGCAAGCACCGCGCCAATTTATCGTTGTTCCGGACTGCCACCGGAGCGGTGGTCACGCCGAGTAGGACCGTCCGGCCTAGGAGTCGAAGCGCATTTGCTAGTGACGCCGCCTAGTGTAGAAGGCCGATATGGCGGTACCTTAATGAACTGCGTTCGAGGAGATACAGGCGGCAACTTCCGACGGTCGAAAGATCACTGACAAGAGTCGGACTTCTGGCGGTTAATCCACTTTTGCTTTCTGGAACAAGAGCAGCACGCTGTCGCGACGCCCCGCCTCTTGGATGTACTTACGCAGAGCAGTGTAGTGGTTCGGATCCGCTGTTACGAGCTGACTGACTCTACCCGGACTGATACCCAATACGCTTGCCAGCTTCGCCTGTTTGATGCCTTTCAGTTTCTTTGGCGTAATGCGGCCCGAAAGTACATCGTCGCGCTCCTTCGTAAGCGCGTTGCGCGGATAAACGACTTGGTCGATCTGGGCCATCGCATCCTGCTTGAGGAATCGGCGGAGCTCCTTCCGCTTGTCGGCCCCGACTCGCGGCTTCTGTTTATTGCCTGGAGGACTAGCGGCGGCGACAATTAGGCCCTCAAGTTCCGCAATGTCCGCTGAGTCGCTAAGAAAAAACAGCGTCATTTCGTCCCATCGCTCAGCATGTCTGTCATTCAGATGTTGATCGAGCCGTCGCGGTAGGTCGGATGCCTTACCTGCATAATGCAGACGCCCGTTGCCATCGTATAACGTGTACAGTCCAACGACGGTCGTTGCTTCGCCTCAAGAATTCCAGGAAAGCCGGGCGCTTTTCGCCTTCGAGTAGCGCACGCTTGATCCCTCGCAGGTGGCTCAGGACGAGTGGTTTAGGACCTCGCTTCCTCTTCTTATTTATGGGATGCATCGCCATCTGCCTCTCGTCCAATCAAGTCCGTCTTATTTTACAACCATCTACGTGAGGGTCGGCAATTCAATTTGGGCGGGAGTCCAAGTTGGCCTGACAACCCCAGTAGGAACCACACACGCGATCAGGAACGGTGGGCGGCTTAACGCAGACTGGCCCCAAGGGACGGCGTCGAGCCAATTGCGCCGGACGTCAACCGCCGCCCAGCCGGCGACGAAATCTTACGCCAGCGGTCGGTAGGGCGAACGCCTCACGGTCGCAGACGAAGTTAAGACAGACGACCTCAGGCCGAGGTGATGCCGGGGAGACGGAAGAACGACGGAACAGCTTCTGACCTCCGTCGGCAACTGATCTCTGGCTTTCCTCATGTTCCGATAAGCGTATAATGCAGCCATGGCCACCACGAGCTATCTGGACCGCTTGCTGGACCCACTAACCGAGGCTTTCACGCCGAAGATGGCTTCCACTCTCCTGGAACTCCGCGCCGACTCCGAACTGGAGGCCCACATCGGCGAGCTGCGGCGGAAAGCGAATGACGGAACACTCACGCCGGCGGAGGATGCCGAGTACAAAGACTTTGTTGAGGCCGTCGATCTCATCTCGATCATGCAGGCAAAGGCGCGACGGTTCCTCGCCAAACAGCCCGCATAGAAATGGACCCGCGACTACGGAACGCCGTTCGAACGCGCGCTGGCAATGCGTGCGAGTATTGCCGCATGCATCAGCAGGCAACGCCTCTTATTTCTTTTCATGTCGCACACATCGTATCGAGGCAGCACGGCGGCTCCCATGATCCCGGCAGTCTCGCGCTCGCCTGTGACCGCTGCAACGCATACAAAGGACCTAACCTCACGAGCATCGACCCCGAGACGGGCACCTTGGCGCCCCTATTCAATCCTCGTCAAGACATTTGGAGCGGTCACTTCGCAGTCAAGCGCGGACACATCGTAGGACTGACGCCCACAGGGCGCGCGACGGTACGGCTGCTCAACATGAACGCCCCGCGACGCGTGGAACTGCGCACAGAGTGGCTTAGGGCGGCTGATTGACGATAACTGCACCGGGAACTCCATGCGTTAGCCGCCCACCGCAACCAATCCTTCACTTTGCTTCCGCGTGCTCCGAAGTCCGAATACCCCGTTCCAGCTTCCTAGAGAGAAACAGACTCGCCACACAGAAGCCGATGAACAAATAATAGCCGGGCAGTATTTTCGAGCTGTCGGTCGGTATCGTCAGTTCCGCGCCGGTCCCTTTTAGCCCGCCCATGGTGTTTGCGATCAGCCCGTTAAAGGCGACAAACGCCATGAATATCGCCAGGGCCATCACGTCGGCCATCGACCATTTCGAAGACTCCAGCACAAAGAATCTCGCCACTCGATTCCTAAGCAGGGACGGCTTAAACAGGCACAAGACTGACGTCGAGATTTTCAACACCGGGAAAACGATGCTGAACATCAGCACCAATACGCCCACGATCCACATATCCGGTCTTTGCTGCGCGATCAGCGTCCGAAACACTTCTAACACGCTCTTGCTCTGAAAATACAAGACTTGGTCGCCAAACGAGATCGGCGCCCCGAGGAATGTCATTCGCAACTGCGATATCTTCGCCTCCACCTCGATCATCGGCGTGATCACGCCGCCTACCAGCAGCACTACGCAAAACAACAACAACAGCGTGGCGCTGGACCGCCTGAGAAGTGGACTCCCGGTTAACAACAAAACGAAGGCCACCGCGCTCGACGCCAGCACCGCCAGCCAGTAGGATTGAAGCTTCGCGTCCGCCTCACGAATCCGGTTGCCGAGCTCCTGTTGACAGGCGCCGGCATCCGCGCAGCCGTGCTGTTTCAAAATGGACGAATACCACGTCATGTCCACGCTGCCGAAGGTGTTCGTGGCGCCTTCGGCCAGCACGCTTTTCATGTATTTCTTCAGCGCCTGCTTGTTCTCCGGTCTCCCCAATTCCGCCAGGACCACGTCCGCGTATTCGGGAACATGCGGCCGCAGCGCCCCCACCATCATGTTCGCGATGAGCGCATTTCCCTGGCCCAGGAACCCGCCGGCGCCCGTGCCCTGCGCGTTCTTCGCCGCGGGTGCGCTCATTCTCTCCTTGACGTCGTCCAACAGCCGGTAGAGGGCGTTCTCCACCGTCGGCCGGAGACTCGCCCGGTTGGCAGCCTTCAAATCCAGCGCGTCAATGTTCGCGTCCAGAATGGGCGCTATTTTTTCCACCCAGCGATCGGCATTGAGCAGCCCATAGCGCACGTGGCTGATCTCAGCCAGTTCCGTCCTGAGCATTCGCCGCGCGGAAAGCCCATCGATGGTCTGCCGCGTGCCGAACATCGTAACGGCGAGCAGGATCGCACCGGCGGCAAGCCGGAAACCGATGGAACGGTCGTTGCGGGAAACGGGCGGCATTGTGGTTCTACTTGCCGGTCAAAATCTTGACTTTCCCGGGCAGGTGAAACAGCTCGTCCCGCAAGCCTTTGTTGATTTCCACCGAATCCGAAAACATCTCGTAGATCTTGTCCCCGTTGCGCTCGCGGCGAATGTCCATGGGCCACTGAATGCCGCCGCGCAACTCGTGATACCGGGCGAAGGCGGAGACCAACGTATCGAAGTCGCGATACTCCTTGTTGCGGCGTTTGTGGACCTGGCGGACGGGCAGCTTGGTAAATTCGTCGAAATACACCGTCACCGTAACGTCGTCGCCGCCGGTGATGTCGACGATGTTCACGGGCCGGTTCTCGAACAGGTCCGACCCCTTCGAGTAGTATGAGAATCCGGGCTCTCCCATGCGCTTGCGCAACATGTAAAAGATATTGTGCAGCGTGTTGTCCCGGTAATTTTCGAGGCGCTCATCGTCGATGACGCGGGCGCCGCGGAAAGTTACGTCCCAGCCCTCCGGCTTGGCCGTGAAAAGCACGAAGCCGGAATTCTCATCCTTGCCGAACGCTTCCTTCTCCTCGACCTCGAGTTGTCCGATGGGAACGGGACCGTGGCTGCTCAAATACCGGGTGTAGATGGCCGCGACCATCAGCCCCGAAAGGCGGCTGTTGTCAAACGAAAAGGCCCTGCCCGATTCCACGCGGTCTTGCATATTCAGAAAAGCCTCGCCGCCCAGCGCCGCAACGGCTTCGTTCACCACCCGCTTGCCGCGCTGCTCGGCGGTTTCGGCGGCCAAGGCAAATGCGGCCGTGAGGATAATGAGGGCTGTGACTTTCACCGCGGAGGCGCGGAGATGCGGAGAATGACGCGGAGAAAACACTTCCTTTCTAAAGAACTCCGCGTTGCCTCCGCCCCTCCGCGCCTCCGCGTTGAAGAATATATCGATGCGTTTCATGGCTTCTTCTGCAAAGTCTCGGGCTTCAGCCCGGTATTGGTCTTGAAGTCAGCGACGGTTAAATCGCCGTAGGGCGTACCGGCGGCCGTTAGCGAGATCTTGAAAGGAATCTTGATTCCATCCACATCGTGAAAGTCGGAATACGTCTCTTGCACATTCGGCGCCGACCCGGTCACGCTCACGGCGTCATAGCTCAATCTTGCCGGCAGATGCGTCTTCGGGTCCAGCGTCAACCGGGCCACATTGCCGCTTTTGTCGCCGATCTCTACCGTATCGGCGTCGATGGCGTTCACCGTCCGGCCTTCCGTCTGGCTGCTGAGCAGCAGGCCGACGTATGCGCGGAACAGATCGCCGTTGGTCTGTTTGGCTTGCGGCCCGGCCAGAGCGGTCGTTTGCCCGCGCTGCGATAACCACCCCGTCTGGCCATCGGTATAGACCACCGCCTTCATGCCCCCCGGCAGTTCATCCTCCTCGCGAAGGTAATTGGGCGCCACCCAAAGATAAGTCTTCTTGGCGTGAATGTTGGGATTCGTCGCATCGAGCTGCGCCGTCTCCGTATAATCCTTTATCGCCGCCAATTTCGCCGCGCCGCCCACCGCTTCTTGCGCCAAAGCCAGAAGCTGTTTTCCCTTTTCCAGGCTGGCGGGGTCCGACGGCGACGCTTCGTGCTTCGCCTCCGGAATCGTCAGATCGATCGGCGTCACCGGATGGCCGAGCTTGTCGAGGCCCTCCATAAACCCCGCAGGGTCCGCCACCGCGACCAGCGTGAATTTCGCCGGGTCGAGATGCTCCTTCGCCACGCGCAATACGTCGGCGCGGGTTACCGCCTCCGTCGCCTTCTGGTATTGCTGAATGAAGTCCTTCGGATAGCCGAAGTATTCATATGTCAGCATACGGCCTAGCGTCTTCGACTTGGTATCGAACGCGAATACCAGGCTGTTGAGCGCCGTGTCCTTGGCCGTCTTGAGCTCCTCTTCGCTCACTTCGGTGGTGCGGATGCGCTCCACTTCGCTCTCTACCGCGCGAATGGTTTCCACCGTGGAAGCTAATTTCGTGCTGCCGGTAATCTCGAACATGCCAGGGTGATCGTAGTTCGCGCTCCAGCCCGCGGAGATGTCATAGGCATTGCCCATCTTGGTGCGGATCTGTTCCATTAGCCGGCTATGAAACCCGCCGCCCAGAATGTCCGCCATGATCACCAGCGCCGGATAGTCTTTATCGCTGCGGACGCCTCCCAGTTCGCCGATGGAAAAGAAAGTCTGAGAAACGTCCTTCTTCACCGCCAGATATGTGCCCGCCGCGCTTTTCTCCGTGACCTTGGGGAACGCAGGCGCCGGCGGCTGTTCCACATTCCAATCGGCGAACAGTTTTTCCACTTGCGTCTTCATCTGCGCGCTGTCGAAATCGCCCCACACCGCCAGTATCGTGTTCTTGGGAAAGAAATAGCGCTGGTAGAAATTCCGCAGGTCCGAACGCGTGATGCGGTCGATAGCGGAATGCGTCTCGTCCCAACCATAGGAGTTGTCCCTGCCATACAGAATCGATGCAAACTCGCGTTGCAGAATTCGATGCGGGTCGTCGTTCTGCCGCGCAATAGCGCTGTGGATCTGCGATTTGGCCAGATCGAGCTTGTCCTGCCGGAACTCAGGCGCGGTCAGCACGTCGTGGAAGACGCCCATTACCGCCGCCGCGCTCTCCTTCAACGCGGAAAACGAAACCGAGCCGGAACTTTCTCCAATCTCGCTTTCCACATGCGCCGCCGCGTTTTCGAGTTCCTGGTCGAGTTGCTCGCCGGTCTTCGCGCCCGTGCCGCCGGTACGCAGCACGATGCCGGTCATAGTAGCCAGGCCCACCTTGTCCGGTGGATCGAAAAGATTGCCCGTCCGTACCAGCGCCGTGCCATGGATCATCGGTAATTCGTGATCTTCCAGCAGATACAGCCGCATCCCGTCCGGCAGCGTGACGGTATCGATTTTCGGAATCTCGATGGGCCGCAGCGGCGGATACTTCAGGTCCGTATAAGAACCCGTGGTCGATGAGGCAACGGCTGTCTTCTTTGGTGGTGGCGCGGCAGTCTGTCCGAATGCGGCAGCTGCGGTCAGCCATGCCGCGATGCAAACCACGGCGCACGCACTCCTGCGTGCAGCGTTCACACCCGTGTGAACGCGTTTTCCGGCGCTGCAAACCCGCGTCCCCATGAGTGGGGACGCTGCACGCTGGAGTGCGTGCGCCACGCTTTGGCTAAGTGAAAGTTTCCTCATCGGGGGGCCTTCGGGGCGGCGGTATACGCCACCGTCCGGCTCTTCGGCTGCAAGTACTTGACGGCCACGCGCTGCACATCCTCAGCCGTCACCTTGCCGATTTCGTCAATCGACGTGAACAGCTTGCGCCAATCGCCGTAGCTGGCATAATACCTCGTGAGCAGCGAAGCCAATCCGGCGTTGCTGTCCAGCCGGCCGATCACGGAAGCCCGCACCTTGGTTTTGACGCGCGCCAGCGTCTCCTCGTCTACCGGTTGCGCCTCAAAGCGGACTAGTAAAGCCTCCAGTTCCCGCTGATTCTCCTCAATCGTGTGGCCCTGCGCGGGCGCGAGGAAGAAAACAAACAGATTCGTAAACCGTCCGTCGGGAAAAGTGGCAATCGCTTGAGCGCCCAACGCCAACCGCTTTTCCTGAACCAGATCCTTGTAGAGCATACCGGTGCGGCCGCTCGATAGGATCATCGCGATTACGTCGAAAACTGCGTCGTCCTTATCGTACTGGTCGGGCCGCTTATAACCGATCAGCGCCAGCGGTTGGCTCGGGGATTCCACCGTGACTGTTTTCGGGCCCGGTTGCACTGGCTCCTTGGTATGCAGCGGCGCCGGCAACGGACGCGCTGGCATTACTCCGAAATAGCGCTCGGCCATGTGTTTCGCATCCGCCGGCGAGACATCTCCTACAATGGCGATATTGATGTTGGCGGCAACGTAGTACTTCTCGAAAAACGCCCGCGCATCGCCCGCTCTCAAATTGGCGATGTCGCTGGGCCAACCGCCGGCCGGGTTGCGGTATGGCGACGCTTCGAACGCCGTGGCGTTGAACGTCTGCGTCAGCAAACCCTGTACATTCGATTCCACATTCCGCCGATACTCTTCCATCACCACATCGCGTTCCTTATAAAATTCCCGGAATACCGGGTGCAGGAAGCGCTGCGATTCCAGCAGAAACCATAATTCGATACGATTCGACGGAAGACTATAGTAATACTCCGTATATCCGAGGTTAGTATCGGCATTCAGTCCGGCGCCGCCATTCTCTTCAATGACGGTGGTGTACTTGTTCGAGTCCACATACGCTTCCGCGCGGCTGATCGCCAGCTTCAAGGAACCATCGAGCGATTCGAGCTTGACGCGATTCGCCTTGGGTCCCTTGTTGCGCTCGGCGTCCAGCTCGTTGTATGCCTCTTCAATCGCTTGCAGCGCCTTCTTTTCGTCGGTCCAATTGGTGGTCCCGATCGTCTCAGTCCCTTTAAATGCCATGTGTTCGAACATGTGGGCCAAGCCAGTGAGGCCAGCGGGATCGTTCATGGAGCCCGCATTTACAAAGGTGTGAAACGAGACCACAGGCGCTTCATGCCGCTCCACAACCACGAAGTGGAGGCCGTTCGGCAAGGTAAACTCGGTGACCTTTTTCTCGAATTCCTTGAGGTCCTGGGAGTATACGGCGAACGACGCCGCCAGCAGCGTGGCTCCCAATGCGATTGCTCTCACTTTTTGAGGATAGCAAGAGAGGAAGCAGGGAGTTTGCTTAGAACCGGTATTACCTTCCAGGTACCGCCATGACTGTCAAGCCGGGGCGCAGCCCTTGCATAATGAACTCGTTGTCGCAACAAGTCATGAAAATAATTCAAATGCGGGGTAAAGACGTGGAAGCAAGGGAAACCATCGGCGGCGAGCGCCGCAACGACAGGCGCTACGACATACAGCTCCAATTACGCTGGAAACTGGTGCGGCGCCGCCGGACAATCGACTCCGGAACGGGTAACACCATCGATATGTCGAGTGGCGGTATTTTGTTCGAGGCCGGCGCCGATTTGCCGTCCGGCCTGAATGTGGAATTGTCCATTGCCTGGCCCATGCTGCTGCGCGGCGTGGCGCCGATGCAGTTGGTGGTAACGGGCCGCATCGTTCGCTCCCGCGACGGTTGGGCGGCAATCCGCACGGTTACGCACGAGTTTCGCACGGCGGGTTTTCCTATGGGATATCGTGGAGGGCTCACTAACGAGTCTAAAACTCCAGGGATGCTGATTCACATGGAAAACCAAATGGCCACTTCCGGCGCCGGTTAATCGCCGCTATTGAGTCGCGGCAGAGGGAGGGGGATCCCCTCTCTCGGTCCGCGGATTCCCGAACACACCCGCTGGCGGCTGGCCAACTAGCGGAGGGCGCGTCTTCTCGATCTCGACTTCCTGGCCGTTTCGGACAAGAGTTCCCGCAATGGATCGTGATAGAGGACGAGACCGTATCGCGAATAGCTCACGTAACCCTGCTTCTGGAATCGGTTCATATAATAGGTGATGATTTCGCATGAGGCGCCGACGTACCGCGACAGCATCTCATCGGTAAGCGGCATCATCCGTACCGATCCGTCTCCTTCCGGTTTGCCCAAGCGCTCGGACAAGCGGATGAGTGAACAGGCGAGGCGGCGTTCGATGGTATCGAGCGAAAGGCTTTCGATACGGCGATTGACCTCGGCGTTGCGCTGCGCGAAGAATTGCACCAACGCGACCGCAAGTTCCGGCCGTCTCATGACGAGATCTTCCATTTCGGAGATAGTCCAGGTCATCAGCATGGCGTTTTCAAGCGCCGTGGCCCGCTCGGAGCGATAAGGAACGGCGAGAAAGGCCGATTCGCCAAACACCTCGCCGGGCCGGACGATTTCCAGCAGCGCCCCGCTAGCACCCTCAATCAGCCTCGAGACCTCCACTATGCCCGTAACCACCAGGTACACGCTCTTCGAAGGGTGGTCCGCGCCATAGATCACCTGACCTTCACAGTATTCCGAAGTGCTGGAGATGGGCAATTGCGACCTTAACGAAGCCGGACTGGAACCCGCCGGATTCAACTTCTTGACCAACAGGGTGCGCCCTTGAGACTCGCCATCAACCCGCAGCCTCCGGGACGGGCTTGAATTGAGGTTTGGCGTAGCCATCAACTAGATAGTGTCGTAGATAGGCGAATTTCCTACATCACCTGTTTCGGGGATGGTCCGATTACTACTATTGATGATGGCAGCGGGCTGGTAGTTGTGGCCAATTTTACCCGAATCCCTCTAAGCCATTGATTCCCGGACGGCATGACCTGGTCAGCGCAGGACAAATTGGGAAGCCGCCGGTTGCTCCGGGGCGTCCTGAGCGATTTGGAAACTTTTGGCGGGCGCTGCGGTCCTCCGGCATCTTCGCCCGGGTTCAACCCGGCCACTGGCAACCCGGATGTAGCGTCTTACAGCGGGCTCCCGAGCGAGGCGCTTAAAGCCCTTGATTGAAAAGAGTTTGAAAAGGCGGCCTTTATCATCAGATTTGGTGAGGGCCGGTTAGTTGACTTGGGCGATTCTGGGAGATCGGCCCGCATCGTAATGTAAAGCAGAGGTCTGGGAGGCGCCTCTGCATGAGACCGGCCCTTGCATCGGTAGAAACGGACCTGACATTCGAACCGCCGCTGAGGTCAGGCCCGCGCCCGCAGAGTTGCCTGATGCTCCCCCACTTCCAACTGGACCAGTGGCCCCCGCCGACGATTGCAGAAGAATTGCTTGGACGATGTTTAACCCTTCCGTACGTTCGGCCCAAGGAAAGCAGGATGGCCTCGCCTGATTGCCACGCACTCAGCTTGCCGGATGAATTTTCCGCCGGACCGCCTGCCGCATTTATAGTGGACCATGAATTCTGCCATCTGCATCCGTTGCCGGATGCCAGCATCCATCTGACGCTGCCGAAGGATGTACGGGACCGCGCCATCCGGCGAGGTTGGGCTGAGCAGCATTTGGTGTCTCGAGCGGGAATTCTGCCCGAGACGCTCGTGATGGTCTATGCACCTCGCAATTCCGATGAACTCGCGATCGTAGCGCAGATGGTTTGGCGCTCGTACCGATTTGCGCGGGGGTGCGAATGGAGCGGCGACGGCCTCGAAACCACGTGGAAGTAGCATGAGCAAACTGAGCGGAATATGGTACTTTGATTTCCGCCCGGCGCTTGAGCGCGATGAGCCGTGGGTCCTGTCCGGACTTGGCGAATCGAAGGACCGGCCGGGGCTGCTTCGGCGCGGTCCCGGGCTGTTAATGGGGCAATCTGCTTCCTCCTTCGACACCGGAGACAACGCGGGAAGCGCATCGTCGGTCGACGGCAGCATTTGTTGGTGGGATGGACGTCTGGACAACCGCAAGGACCTGCTTGCCCGTTTGGGCGGTGATTTTCCCGCACAGGGCCCAGCCAGCGCCCTTGCCCTCCAGATTTATCAAAACCAGGGCCCGCCGGGACTCCGCGATCTGATCGGCGATTGGAGCCTCGTGATCGCCGACGCGGCAGCCCGCACCGTCCTGCTGGCCAGCGACTATGCCGGCATACGCCCGCTCTACTACTGCCGGACCGCCGAGTGCCTCATGTGGTCCTCGTCTCTGTCTCACCTCGTCCGCTGGAGCGGGCGGGATCAGCTGGATGAATCGTACGCGGCGAGTTTCTTGATTCACGGATCCGCGGCGTACAGGACTCCGTATCGCGGTATATACCCGGTTCCACCCGGGCGCGCCGTCCACATTTCAACGGAAGACATTTCCATCCAGGCTTTCTGGGACCTTCCCGTCGATAAGGAGATCCGATTCAAGAACCCTGGATGCTACGAGGAGCAACTCCTGAGTCTGTTCCAGGAAGCTGTAGCTGTTCGCCTGCCATCGAACGCGCCGTTCTGCGCGGAACTGAGCGGGGGGCTCGATTCGTCATCCATCGTTTGCATGGCCGATGTGATTGCCAAAGAGCGATCCGGCAGTCTTCACAGGCCCACCACTTTCACTTATACCCACCAGGGGGCCGACGACGAGAAGTACGTCGGGGTCGTCGAGCGCGCGCGTAATCTCGCGAGCATACGCGTCGACTTGGAAGAATACCCGTTCATCACGCCAGATCAGGCGGGAAATGCGGCGCCGGCCTGGTGGGGCCCCAGGCTGACTGAGCTCGGACGTCAATTCGCCGCTATAGGAGCCGGCGTTTTCCTCACCGGACAACTCGGCGACCTCGTCATGGGCAACGTGCTCGACGATTCCGGCCAGGCTGCCGACTATCTCCGGGAAGGTCACTGGCTGCGAGCGGCCCGAGAGGCTTACGAATGGAGCCGGGCCTTGCGAGTTCCGGTCTACCCGGTTCTCTGGCGCGCATTGCGGACCGCATATTCCCCCTGGGCTGCTCCCCTTGAATCGGGCGCTTCCAGCTACGCGCCAAACCACGGCCAGGCTCATTCCCTGGCCCCGCAGTTTCTGAAAAGGGTATTGCTTAACCAAGCCGGGCATCTGCCGGAACGAAGCTGGCGGAAGGCCCGTCCCAGCCGCCGCACCCGGTTTCGCGCGCTAAGCGGGTTTTTGGAATCTCGAACCCTGCAAGCGCCCGAACTCCTTCAACATATCTCCTACGGCCATCCGTATGCGCACAGGCCGTTGGTCGAATTCATGTTGACCATCCCGCCGGGCGAGGTTTGCCGGCCAGGCGAGCCGCGGCGCCTCATGCGCCGGGCCTTCAGCCGGTTCCTTCCGCCGGCGATTCTCCAAAGAAGGTCCAAAGCGACCTACAACGACGTCTACCGGCGTGCGTTGACTCCTCTCGCGACTACCATGCTCTCGCAGCCGGACCAGATCCGCTTGGTGACTCACGGCTACGCAGATCGCCATAGCGTAACCGAGCGCCTAACGCGATTTCTGCAAGGCTTGGATTGCAACGAACCACAACTGCGGCAATTGCTTCTTTTCGAGTTCTGGCTGCGCAACCGGGAAGGCCGCGCGAATTCATCTCCCTCCTCGCAAACAGGAGCCCAACAGAGCCGCGGCCATCAGAGAAAGTCTTTCGCCATCTTGTAAGCGCCCGTCAATCATCCCTTCCTGGGAACGGCGACCTCGACCTTGGTTCCCCGGCCTGGCGCAGCGTCGAGGATGAAGGCGCCGCCGATGCTTTCCGCGCGCTCGCGCATGCCTCTCAGCCCCCAGTGATCTTTCTTCGCCGTCCCGGCTTGTGGGTCGAATCCCGAACCGTTGTCCTGAACCGTGAGCCGGAGCTCCTTGTGTGAATATGTCAGAGCCGCCACGATTCGCGAAGCCCGCGCGTGGTTCACGGCATTCGTGATTGCCTCCCGGCCGATCAGATAAACATTCGCCTGCTCGTCATACGGAAGCTGTTGCACACGGCCCGTCACCTCCAGGCTGAACCCGATCGACGCCTCCCTGGTGAGTTGGGTTGCGATCGCGGACAAAGCCTCAGGCAGCGTGTTGTTCTCAAGAGCGGGCAGCCGCATGCTCAACATGGTACGGCGAGCCTCCAGCAACGAGTGGTCAGCCTGTTCGATGGCGCGTTCCAGCCGGCGCTTGCTGGCGTCAGGAGCAGTCTCGAACTGACGGGCCACGGCCTCCAACTGATAGACGACGCCGGCAAAACCTTGCAGCAGCGAATCGTGAAGTTCCCGCATCAGACGCGCCCGCTCTTGAGCGATCAGTTGCAGCCGGGAAACCACTCGCCGCACGCGAAGCCGATGCGCCCCCCAGGCAAGCAGCCCAATCGCGGCTACGCACACCGCTGCGAACCACCAGGTCTGGTAATAATACGGCTCCACGAAAAAGGCCAAAGAGGTTCCCTGACTATTCCAGACGCCATCGTTGTTGCAGGCGATCACATGAAATCGATAAGGGCCGGTCGGCAAATTCACATAAGCCACATTTCTCCGCCCCCCGGCTTCGGTCCAAGTGTGATCAAGCCCCTCCAGTTGATACTTGAAGCGGATTCGTTCCGGGACCACCAGGCTCAAGGCGGTGTATGTGATCTGCACCTGACGGCCACGGAAACTCAGGCTGCTCGGGGACGTTAGATCGAGCGGCCTGCCATCGACCAGCGCCTGTTCGATCGCCACGGGAGGGGGGAACGGATTGCTGCGGATTCGGGCGGGGTCCACGATTGCCAGGCCGTCCTGCGTGCAAAGCCAGATCCGGCCGTCGTCCGAGCGGGTAATCGGGGGGTTGACCATGCTGCCGCTAGTGGTAAGGCGGACCCCGTCATCTTGACCGTAGAGGAGAAAACTCACGGGCTTCGCGGAGGCGCCGGCGCTTTCCAGATCGGCGATTGACACCCGCAAGAGACCCGCCGCCGTGACTAGCCACAACGCGCGGCGCGGGCCGTCATCGACGATGCCGCGTACTCCGCCTTCGGGCAGGCCATGGCGTGCGGTCCATGTGGTCCAGGAACCATTGTGAAATCTGCTGAGTCCTGATCCCGTCCCCACCCAGATGTCTCCCGCCGCATCCTGATGGATAGCGCGAATCGGACCGTCTGCGAGGCCGTCGGATGTAGTGTAGAGACGGAGCGAGTTTCCAGTCACCGCTGCGATGCCGCCTTGAAAATACCCGATCCAAAGAACGCCGCTTCGGTCGTATTGAAGCTGGTAAGCACCTTCTATTTGCTGTCCCGGAACGATCAACGGGCGCGCCACGCCGCGCTGTACGGTAAATACGCCTCTCTTGCCGTCGACCAACGCCAGCGCCCCATTGCTTCCTCCGCTGATGGCGCAGACGCGATCGAGAGGCCTTCCGTCCCTATCTCGAACCGGAACGAATCGGTCACCCGAGCTGTGAGCCAGTCCGGCAGTGGTTCCCACCCAAAGGTTGCCGTCCGGTTCTTGGTACAACGCAAGTACCGTGTTACTAGGCAGTCCGGAGTCCGTCAGGTATCGCGTGATGCGATTAGCGGTTACACGATTCAATCCACCCCCCATGGTCCCGACCCAGGCGCCGCCCTGACGCCCGGCATAGACCGCCGAGACCACATCGCTCGAAAGCCCGTCAAAGGAACTCAGGTGCACGACCTTCGGCTCGCGGAGCCGATCGATGCCTCTTGCGGTACCGATCCAAAGATCTCCTTCGCGGTCCTCCGCGAGGGCATTGATCATGTCACTCGAAAGCCCATCGCGGCGTGTGAAGCGTTCCAGCCGGCCATGACTCAAGCGCAGCAGACCTTGACCGAAAGTGCCCATCCAGATGTTGCCGTCATGATCTCGCAGCGTAACTCTCGGTACTATGGCTGCATATCCCGGCTGAGTGATCGCCGGCCGCAGGATGCCATTGGAGAGCCGCAGCGTGCTTCGGCTAATGGTGTCCCCGATCAGCAGATCGCCATCCGCTTCCTCAGTAGCGGAAAATACGCTGATGGAGGGGATGCTCAGGCACTCGGCCTGGCTGCCCGGCGACCAGCGGCATAAACCCCTGGATGTTCCGATCCAAAAAACGTGTTGGCGGTCTTCAAAGATGGTTCGCACTTCTTCGGCGGGTAAGCCTTCCCGCTGACTGTAGATTTGGAACGAATCATTGGGCAAGAGCGCTCCGACACTGCGCCCCGCGGGGGCTTGCCCGAGCAACCAGAGCGTCCCTTGATGATCTTCCAACATGCCATCGACCGGTCCGCCGAGCCAGCGGTCCGCAGCCGGGTACGTGGTCAGGCGCCACCGGTCCAGCCGGCTGACACCCAGAGCGGAGCCAATCCAGAGCCCGCGCCGGCCAGATGCCACCAGGAATCGAATGTCATTGCTGGGCAGTTTCTCTCCGTTGGATGGCTCCCAATGGAAAAAATGCATGCCGTCGAACCGGATTAATCCTGAACCGGTCCCCAGCCAGAGATATCCGTCGGTAGTTTGTGCGATTGCTTGAACGCCAGGAAGGTCGACGCCTTCCTCTTGCGTCCAACTCATGTGCAGATACTGCGAAACGGCTAGAGCTGGATCGAGAGCAAGCAGCGAATTCGCCGAGACCAAAAGCAGGATGATTTCG
>Ga0302325_10017152_pt1 | contig 15322 bp, 18 predicted proteins | sample Palsa_T0_2_FD_201948 | JGI IMG/M metagenome (GOLD analysis project Ga0302325, IMG submission 201948) | Peat permafrost microbial communities from Stordalen Mire near Abisko, Sweden - Palsa_T0_2 | ecosystem: Environmental > Terrestrial > Soil > Palsa > Peat permafrost | place: Sweden: Abisko... | reverse complement strand
TTCGGGGATCCTGTTGAATTTAGATGACTGCAATGTCGATCTTATGCATATTCATCATAAATTCGGATCACAACACGTCTTCCCATCACAATTCTTCCTCCCAAGAGCGTCAAAGAACTTTTCCAATCTCCATAACTTCACAATCCTCCCGCTATTCACCACTTCTTGAAAATACTTATGGGTAGCAATCGCCGCATCCCCTATTTTTGCCTTTTGTTTGAAGAAGAGTTCCGCCCGCCGGTTATGTCCCAACGACCCTTGGATGGTCTTGAGCTCCAAAGCTAGATTCTGAACTTCCTCCTCCAAAAGGCCACGTTCATTTGGCACCATAGAGGATAGCAGCCGGCTCAAAATAATATGTACGACCAGTGAAATACCAAGGAGCTCATAGCGCTTACTAAAATCAAGGGGATCTTCTGGGGAACACTCATTGGCGTGTATAAGCGCAGTGTTGAACTTGCGGCGCCAACTGACCATTGTGGAGCGTGCGGCATGAAGATCATCAGTTATAGCTTCGAAATCCTCGGGCTGAAGTGTATCTTGCATGAGCACTGCATGATTGGTTCTCTTGGCAAGCCCTGATACTTTAGGCTTTAGCATCATTAGCTCGATCCCTAGCTTGGACCGATCGCTGAACATTTCACTTGGGATATGGATGGCTTCCATGATTTCGCTCCAGGCTGGATCGTCTAGGAAGCAGTATTCATTATTGAGAAGGGATTGCGCGCACTGTAGAGATGGATTAACGACCATGATATGTAAGAGAATGCAAGGGATGCTCACTATGGGGTAGGTAAGGGAGATGAAAAGGTTTTTATCGAACTCAGAAGTAAATCTAGACGGTCCTCGGAGCTGAATGAGGTGTGCCGCTCCAGCAATATGCTGACTCCATGGTTTGCCATTTGGCGAATTTAGCAGCTGCGACTTGATGAGCGACTGATCAGATTTGCACGACGTAGAATCACTCGCCTCAAAAACTGCTAGAATCGCAGTCGCGCATAGAATCTCGGTGCTATATCGAGTTTTGCGATCACTGACTGCTAATTGGAGGCTTTGGAGAGCCTTCGAATAGTTTGATAGGACTGTCTCATCGCTTGATCTGTGACTTGGAACTAGTTTAGAATGAGCCACGGTGAGAAGGCAGCGAAAAGCATCATCGAGAGCTACGGTATGCCCGAAATGAGACGGAATATAGGAGAAGTACGATCTTTGGCGACATAGGAGCACACCCGGCAACGGGTTAGGTTCTGATGCAAGGACCCTCGCGGCTCTGCACAATGAATGGGTCAGCCAACATCGTCAAACAAAAGCGTGACAAGGTTTGACAAACATGGTTCCAATGTGGATAGAGGCCAGTGCAGAAAGATCCAAAGGATCAATTCCACGGTCTCTAATCAGCAATTCCAACCCAGAAAGGGGCATTGGGTGTCCAAGGTCCGACTTCCGCTTTTGACATCCACCTTCCCCCGTGGGGCTTGGACTCGAGGAGTAGCCTGATCTGTGACGTTTGGCCCCAACACGGCCACGCATGGCTTGCTTCCGGATCTTGGTGCGAGTTTCGCTGCTGAACCTCTCCTTCGGATCCTGCATCACAAACTCGAAGCCGCTCTGCCTTGGATCAGTCATCTTGGAGTTTTCGGCGCGTCAGATGGTACTGAATAACCAATCCCGACCAACTTTCCTAAAATTGCAACTGGTTTTCGATGCTAGTTTAGGAAAATTGATGACAAGAGCAAAGTGTAAGCATGTTGTTTTTAAGACTATCATGTTCAGGCGGAGATCAGTGGCGACGTTACACTACCTAGGTAAGCATTGATTACAAAATCTCCAGCCATGTCAACCAGCCTGAAAACCAGGGCCTCCCATCCCTTGTTTCAGCCGTAGTTCCCGCAAATAAGCGAGCTACCAGTTTCCAAAAGGAGCAGCTGGTCAGCAACGCTAAAAGCGGGCGCTCCCGAAACCATACGTATGCCAATGCACGAGTCGACATGATAAATTATATGTGCGGCGATTTGACGACTCTCTTCAGGTGTTTGTGATGGGCACGGTCCAGCAACATCGGTATCTTTGATGAGACTGTTTAGGTTTCTCAGCTGATGCCTTCTCGAGGGAACTTAAAATGATCCAGAAGATGCCAATTGGTCAAGCAAGCAATCGCCAGCAAAATCAGAACACTCTTCCCACTAATCTTCCCATGACGTGAATCGCTTCCAAACGTACATGTTTAATCACCTACACCGGCATGAAAGAATATTGGATAGAACTAGGGCAAGCGCGAGTCCTGGGCGTGCTGAGCGCAGTGTGTATGTTACAGGCGATGCTACAGGTTATTCTACGGGGTGCAGGGAGTGCTAGGAGGGCGTTACGCTTAGTAGGCGTTATGCTTAGTGGGCGTTATGCTTTGCAGCTCACATAAAGCTTAGTCAAATCGTACAGTTGAGTCCCAATGAGCTAAGTGTGGCTTCTCCCGGGCCTGCGGCAAAAATATATACAGGCGCGTTTGAAAGACGGCGTGGTATTCTGAATTTGAAAATCTCGGCATTCCTAGTCTGGTGTCAATGCTGAAGGAAATGCCACGTTTAGTACAAAAACCGGATGCTATCGCATGTTTAGCCGATGTCTTATATTCGCACCTCTGTTGATCTATGGGGATGTGCTCTGCCACAGCAAACCAGACCAAAAGGTTGAGTTTCTGGTCTTAATGGATTCTTTTGCCATTTGCTTCTTACTTTAATGGAGATAGATTATTTTGCAGGCGCTGGGCTAGTGAATTTTTTGGTACCTCGCTTAGAACTTCTGCCCCCTTTTTGCTCGCTTCGCGAATGAGAAAAAATTTTAGCTTCGACCTACAGGTAGTACTTCATAATTCAATAAGATATCTCCCTAGCTAACACAACAGCCATGAAACCTTGAGCTCTCCTGCCGCCTCATTAATTAGCCGAAAGGAAGCAAATTTCCTTCGTTCACTTCCTTTTTAGAACTCGCTCCCTGAGAAAACCCGCCCCAGCAAGAAATCACTCATCATTCATCAACAACCAAATACAATCGCAAATTCTCCAGTTTCATCTCAATAATCCATTATCGATCATACTTTCCAAGAGCCAAGCAGCAATCTCCTACTCCCGCACCTCCTTACAGGTCACACTCTCTCTCCCTCCATAACCTGGATGGACACCAGTTCTTTCACCAAGCCTGGCGGCGATACCGGTAGACGGTATAGGACTCAGGAAGCAGTTTAGTAAATAGTGGGCTTTTGAAAACAAGAAACCCAGATAGCTTTGCAGTCAAAGTCTTGCCAAGATGAATTCCAACTTCTATAATTCTTTTCCAGATCGCACCATATATCCCATCCTCTCTTTTGCGGTCACGAATCCATAATGAACCAAGTTCCGTGTGTCCCTTAAGCTTTCCAGGACGACGCACTCCCTCCTTCCAAAGGCGTCCTTTTCAAATCACGTGGATGCCCCCACTTTTGTTCACCTTACACGAGGGTCGATGATCACCATTGCAACATTACACAAAGGCCATGGCTCCAAGGATTTTAGTGTTCGGCACAGGATCTATTGGTACAGTCTACACATATATTCTCTCCCGAGCCGTCCCGGCTTTCAACATCGTCACAACCTGCCGTTCGAACTTCGAGACTGCCTCCAAAAACGGCTTCACGATCCATTCCTCTCTCTGGGGAGAAAATTTGAAGGTCCGACCTATTGTTGTCCGTTCCGTAGAGAAAGCTGTGTCACTTGACGCTGACGCCCACTTTGACTATGTACTCGTCTGCTCTAAAGCATTGCCAACAGTCCCATCGACAGCGGAGTTGATAAAGCCGGCCGTCTCGGCCAAAACCACAATTGTGCTCATCCAGAATGGAATCGCTATCGAGCAGCCATATTCCGAGCTCTTCCCGGACAACTTGCTACTTAGTACGGTAGTATATCTCCCAGCAGCTCAGATCGAGCCCGGAATTGTGCAGCACAAGGAACTCGAACTGCTTCACATCGGCCCGTACCCTGCATCTTCAAACACAGATTCTGCTGCTCAATTTGCAGCCCTTCTAAATGCAGGCGGTGCATCGACGATGGTTCACGAAGATGTTCAATTTGAACGCTGGTCAAAACTCTTGGTCAACGCATGCTGGAATCCAGTCTGCGCTCTCGCCCGCTCACGGGACGCGCAAATCTTGAGTTCGAGTCCTGAAGCAAAGGACTTTATTCGAGAGGTGATGCTCGAGATTGCTGCTGTCGCAAATGCCTGTGGCTATCCGGGTATTGATTCTGCCTTGGTAGAGCTTCAGTTAGGAAGGGCCGCAGTCCGTAAGGTCGGCGTAGAGCCTAGCATGATGGCCGATGCTCTCGCCGGGAGAAATATGGAGGTTGAGGCTATTGTGGGCAATGTGGTCAGACTTGCCAGAGAGCATGGCGTGAATACACCGATGCTGCGGACAATCTATATGCTGGCAACGGCGTTGAACAACAGCTTTGGCTTCCGGTCGTAGACGGGATTTGAAGAGAGACTGATTATCAGGTATCTCCTTAGATTCTCGCAAAATTTCTGAAGAACCAATATCCAAAAATGGCAAAAGCAAAACAAAATTTCAATTAACAGTGCAAGAATACACAAATTACTCCATATAATACTTCTTATAGACTAAGCTTCCGAGACACGCCAGACCACACGCTCACCACTGACCTCCTTTCTCCGGAGCATATCCAATGCCTTCTGTCCTCGTTCCACAAGCGTTGCACCTTCTACAATCTTTTGCTAGATCGGCTTGAGTATACCATCCGCACACAAAGCAGGTATGATCGTGGCTTGAACACTTCAATGGTGAAGCTCTGGACGCGGATGCCTTCTTTCACGGCAAGGCTGACTTGCCTCATTGGCTAAGTCGTCGTCCCACGACAAGGATAGATTCAAACGTTGATGCTGCTATTTTTCATCTCCACCAAGATTTGAAGGTCAAGAAGTGGCTGGCACAGCATACTATTTCGGTGCAAAGGTCCATAAATCGAATCTGTTAAATCCCATTTGTTATTTATTGCTGATGACAGAGAAACTAACTTTGTTCTTCTAATATGTTGTTAGAAATTTGAGAGAAGACCGTCTGGATATCGGCTACATAGCCCATCCGTTCTTCGTCACCCTGGAAGAGCTCTCATTTATCACCGAGCCTCTGTCAATCGAAGCAGCTGGTAAGATGTCACAGAACCGTGCATATATATTAAAAATATACTCACAACTCAACAGATATTTACAAGATCATGACCGTGAAGAGTGTGGAGTCTGAGGATATCTTATCTGATTTCAAGGTCCCGTATTAGATTAATATTTACGGTACTGTCGAACATAGCTTCGGGCTCAGGGGTGACCCGGCGATCAAGGAGGCGAAGTTTGCCACTGATTGGGCTTTGGAGCAAGTCGTAATTTGGTTCAAGCTTTGGATGTAAGAAGATATTATCAACCAGCTCGGGGTGCCAGACTTCTGGAATTGGAACTGTTGTGGTCTCAATAGGGGCTAGCTGGCTGCTTTCGCTTAAGAAAGGGGGGTGCGGGGTAAATTCGCTTCATGGCGGGGTAATTGAAGCCGAGGTGCTTGCTAGGGTTGTCCTTTCCCCTTGTCTACTGCATTTGGACAGACAGTATAATAATGATTGAGTTACTTCTCCACCATACTAATTGCTTTCAGATTGAGTTTCTTCGCCCCGTATATGTGCAAGGTGATTGTCCGGTTATTGATGTGATACGGTAAGCGGACATCCTTGCAAGAAGGTTTTCAATCATGCATGCACCCCCTGTTTGTATCCGTCCCTGCAGCCGCCCCTAGTCTGTCCTCAGCAGCACCAATATTTTATCTTTATATTACTGGGGCTGCCTATAAACTCCACAACAAATACCAGATCGTTCTCTTTCTTTGCTCTATTCGAGAATTTCTCAGAAATGGCGATACTATCAAACCTTCAAAGCCTCCCGCTCAAAACAATAGCTTTATATGTAGCAGCTATTTACTTAACGAGCAAGATTGTTATTATTGTGCAAAGAATCTTTTTTCATCCTTTATCTCGCCTCCCCGGGCCAGCCATTTGTGCTACTTCACGACTGTATGAATTTTGGTGGGACTCGGTACATCATGGAAGACTTTGGTCGAGGTTGCCAAAATTGCACGAGAAATATGGTACTATCACACGAAATTCTGGGAACTAAGACTAAAATATCGTTTCTAGGTCCTATCATCCGCATCGGTCCCAATGAAGTCCACATTCATGACCTTGAATACTTCAACCAGCTTCTATCTTTTCGGCCACTCAATAAATGGGCAATGACGGCCCATCAATTTGGAGTCAGCGAGGCATTGTTCGGCACCGAAGAATACAAGCACTGTACGAAGAAGAGAGCCGCTTTTGGAAATTCATTCTCTCGCTCTGCCGCTTTGAAAAATCAGGATTTGATGAATAAACATCTTGACAAAGCTTGCGACGCCATCATACAACGCAACACTGAAGGCCAAACAGTTGATTTGGCGTAACTAGCAGCATTCTCATCCTCCCAATGGCAATGTACTGACTCCAGATAGGTACATATATCGAGGAGCTCCTGCTGATATTTTCACTGAATTGATATTTGGGAAGCAGTTCAACTTCATTGATGACGAAGTAAGCACCCGAGGGCTTTACGATAGAAAGCATGAAGTAATTTTTGGTTTGTTCCATTTGGATCGACACATCTACTATCTTATACCTTTGCTTTGCGACTTGCTGTGGCAGCAAATAAAGCAAGCTGCTGGAGGCTCAAGACCAAAATGGTCTATGCTTGGTTACCTTTCGGTGAGAGTAGCTCTGAGAATGCTAAAGAGAGGCTAATGTAGTCTTACAAAACCAAAGTGGGCCAAAAGCACCTTACAACAACTCCAAGAAGAAGTGAAAAATCCTACGAATTTAGTCGAAACGAGGAAAACTAAGCCATTCATGGCAATGTTTATGGAAGCCAAGCTTAGCGACTCAGATAAAACCCTTGATGCATTATCCCAGCAGGGTGTGGCAGTTTGGAGCGGAGGCTGGGAGACTGTCGGTACCACCGTCACTCTCGGTACTTACCAGGTTCTCAAGAACCCAGGAATCGCAGATCGTCTGAAGTTCGAACTCAAAACCGCTTGGCCAGACATTCGTCAATCACCATTAATGGAAGCGCTTGATGAGTGCCCTTATCTCACAGCTTTGATCAAAGAATCGCTCCGCTTCACTCCTCCTCCTGGCAGAGTAAGCAGATACAATCCTCGCGAAGTTGAGTATTACAAGGATTACAGATTTCCTCCTAATACAATCATCAGCACATCTCTCTCGATGGTCTGTATGGATCCAAGTATCTGGGGCGCTGACGCCCAAGTGTTCCGACCCGAGCGTTGGCTTGGCAAAGAAAATGAAGGCGGGAAGCTGGATCAATGGCTAGTGTCGTTCAGTAAAGGAACACGTGCTTGCCCCGGTCTGGAAATTGCTTGGGTGGAAATGAGGTTATTGCTTGCCCATATTTTTCGGAAGTTTGATTTGAGTATTGATGAGAAGGCGAACGTCACGGATGATGACATTTTGACTTATCGTGACGGGTTTACCAGTATTCCAAAGAATTGGTGTCAAAGGTTGCCGGTGTGGGCAAGTCCGGTGACCAGTTGAAGGTTTTGATTGAGATATACAATTCGAAGATGAGAGGTGCCTCAGCTTCGAGTTGAATTGCGGTTACTCCCTTCCCACCAGAATTTCGATAGAAGGACTCTTTCTGTTATTCAGATTAGCGATGAATAAAATAAACTGAAGAGTAGTACAGTCTTATTGGAATAAATCGAAATTACTCATCAGTTCTAGACATTGTGATTCTGTGCTTGCTATTTTGTCTAGAGAGGGGTAAGGAGGCGGTCTAAATATGGGCTGGCTTGTGGCAAGTCAAAGTACCAAAACATCTCACGAGTAACCTCCCAAAACCTCTTTCTAGCTTTTATTATCCTCTCCAACACACCTAACTTCCCAGTCAAGGCTAAAAACTTGCGTTTATTGGCAACTTGATGCCGATTCCGGCGTGTCATATGTAGGGCTGGGAATAGCACAATATTATTTGCTGACTGTAGGACCATGCATAAGATATCCACTAGTGGTCCGAAGGACATGAACTGGACACCGTACAATGTAGAAAAACATGACACAAGAAATCTTTCCGCATACCTAGCCTAAAGTCCCGGCAATGCGGGTTACCTGCATCTCGCACCTGATATTATCCCACCTTCACAATTAACTCTTCATGGCTGGCTGTTCGCCGTCGTCGCCCTCCTAAGATTACTACGTACGCACGCATAGAAATCCAAGTATAAACCTTATAAATGTTAAACCGTCAAGGACATACTCACGATAGCCACCTCGCGTACTTAGCGAAGTCGACGACTTCCGTACCCCTATTTAGGCGAGGTCTGTCGTTATGAGCAATGCTCCAAAACTTGCTGCATTCAATCGTAGTAACGAGTGGACCGACGGCAAGTAATATTCTATTAGGGTATTAGCAAGGTTTCGGGGCCACGACTGACCCAAGGGACTGCGACATTGCTTCTCAGAGCAATTCCTAGCACCAATTATATGCAAAGACTTTATCATGTCACGTGATATTTCTCACTTGGAACTTGTTTCTTATGAGTCTTCTTCGCTGGACACGAGAGAGCCTATACTGGATAATGTCTTAGGAAAGGCGACAGCACAGCCCTTGCAGAATATAGTGATGTTAACTGGGCTTGGGGTTACCCCCGCTTTCGCTGGCGTGCTGGTATCGCAACACCAGAACCCTTCTTGATCTCCTTGACCTTGGCATCATCTAGACATTAGTAGAGATTTGAAAGAAGGAGCTATAGAAATCACTGCGAGTGACTTCTTTGTCTGAAACGGCGCGCCGCTGTGTCAGGGTTACAGCTCATTAAGTAGCGGTCTGCGTATCTTTCCTTGCATATCTGCAATGTGCCATACGTTCTGGGAAGTAGGTAGATACGAGGCACCCGTGGCGGGGCTCTGGACACGTGAGTCGTTTCTGTCAGGTCTGGGGGGTGGGAGATAAACTGATGATCGAGAGAGCTGGAATTTCTTTTTCGCATCCTTCTTGAAGGATTCTGGGGCGTGAAAGCTGGGTTGGGTTTCCTTCCCGGGCGTATCAAGTTCACCGCTGGGCGCGCCCGCTACCCCTCACTTTTGGTTGCACAACCGCCACAACGCATGCTTCGCCACCACCAGCCAGTTCTGAACCAACGGTCGTAGAGCGGACCTGGCCTTTAAATGTCTCAGGAGTCGCTAGTCCGTAAATTATGAGGCTGTCTCTTGGATGAGGCTTCGAGGCAGCGAGCCCAAAAGGGGAGTCTTCCCCAGACAGTCGAGTGTCCAACGATAAGGCTTTGGTATATTTTAATATTAATCATCGACTACTCAGGATGAAGACATCACAATTACTGGGGCATTTACTGTTCGTTGTTATTCACAGCCAGTGCATTTCTTTGGCTGCAGGTTGCGTCGACAATTCACCAAAACCTTTTCTTATGCCTCTTTCCAATTGCACCATCCCACCTAGTCTCAACTTCCCAAATGGTGTTGACTCATGGGGAGTCCAGATCAATTTCGCAGGCCAGCAGTTATGTGTAGTTCCGTCTGGAGTGGTTAACAATACTGTCATCACCGAGACTGAAATTTGCACCACAGATCACACCAGCGGCGAGGACTCGGCCCAGTGCATCTCACGTCGAGGAGGAACTTTCAATTATGCCTCAGCGAGTTCTTCCTACAGCAATATATCAATAGGATCTCTGGCTTCAGATCCTGTCTGGAACACATTCAACCCTGCCTTCGGGGGAGCTGGAACCGCTACCATTGAGTTCCCCTCCGATATATCGCTACCGAATTTCCCCGTAGCCATAGCCTTGCAAGGTCAGAATCTCAATGCCAACCAATTGGGACTTGCCAACGACTCCGTTCTTTTGCATTCATTCGTTTCTAGTAGTATTACTTCGTCTATGAGCTTCGGACTATTTGCAGGTAGTCAGTCCATTTCACGACCACGTGACGGACATATTGTTTTTGGAGGTTATGATGCTTCTTTGCTTGCTGGCCCCTTCAGCAACTACTCGATGAGCGACACTCCTCAAGCAGGGGGTCGGTTGTGCTCTCTCGAAGTTGTTGTTAATCAGATTACTTTGCGGCGTCCTGGGGTTCCAAATGATGTCCAGCTTCTCGCGGCTGCGACCCCTATGCCTTCTTGCATTGAGCCGTGAGCGACACCCTTAGTCCTTGAGATTTTGCAAGTAGCTAATTCAAGTAAATTAGATACGACAATTTATTTCGTTTCCCAAGCACTATGCTCGACGTACTGCAGAGAAGCACAGGTTGGATTAACGATACCTCCCTGGTCTCACCCGAACTCTACATCGTGGAGCCAGGACTCTACTATAACACTTCCTTCAATGGATCTTTAATATTTACACTTGCTGATGGCCTCGAAGTCGAGATTCCTGCGTACGAAATGGCGGGCCCACTCAGGGGCATCGACTCAAATGGTCAAAGAGTCCTGCAGAACAATGTCACATCGGTGAACATCTTCAACGAGAATGCTCCAGAGAACACTGCTAGCCTTGGCAAAGTGTTCCTTTCGCAGGAAAGCTCATAATTCCAGTTTTAGTCAATGTAATATTTACTAACTGAACAATTTAGCTGTATTTGACTGTCAATTATCACACCCAACAATTTCAGCTGGCACCTGTTCTTGCAGAGAGTGACTTGGGCTCAGACCTACAAGCAATTGACGCGTCGTCCTCCAATTGTCCAGCTAGCCATGCTGTATCGGGTGGTGATATAGGCGTGATAGTTGTAGGCAGCATACTGGCGATAATTCTCCTCCTCGTTCTCCTTCTCTGGATCACCAAAGGGCGGCGGTTCCTGCAGGAGATGAAAGCGCAGAGAATGAAAGACTCTAGGAAAGAAGTGCCGCCACAGACAACAGATGATGAGGCACTTGCGATCTCGAATTTGAAAGCCAAGTTTGAACAGTTGGAGGGACGCCTAGATCGTTTTGAAAACAGTGGTATGATGAGACCAGAGTTAGCGGGAACTCATGATCAGGAATCGGCAACTGCGGGACGTCATTCGTCAGTGGTTTCGAGTAATCTCGAGGCTTCCGCCAATACGATTGATGAAACTCAGGAATTGGACACGCCAGGCAGTCCGGGGTTCACACATTTTTCACGCCCGAGGCTTAGAAGCTATTAACGGCTGAAGTGCAAATGAAACATGGTGAACTACGATTTGTTGATAATTTATTTGGTAAGATTGCTCCTGCCTCGTCTAGCAAGTGTAATTCCATTCGCTTTTTGCTGTCTACCAGTCGCAACTTAAAAATTCTAGCCCTCTGAAAAATCTCCATCAAACTCAGTCTCTCTATATATTTGAATTCATTTGGTTCACGCCATTGATTCCCCAAATTATCATAACTGCGTTCTGGTTTAAAAATCTGCAAGTTTTTGCAATAGTGTCAAGGATTAAGCGAGACGTTGTTTGAGGTGTCTAGTAGATGCGAAATATCTGCTTACTTCGACTTAGAACATCAATTGGATTAATACTTATGTAATGGTACTTCTTCGGCTTGAATAATCCTAAGGTGTAATTGGATAATGGAAGAAATAACAAAAGTAAATCTAGCTTGGCGATGGTAATAACCTCGTCTTGAGGATCGCAGCAGATCGCTCGATCATGAACGAATGCAGGATATCAACATCGTCTAAGAACCAAATGCCGCCATCACAGACTTCTGCATCAATTGACGTGATTAAGTGGAGAAAAGTTGGCGTGCGCCTTGGAACTCGTGTTCGTGTAACAGACCGCTATGACCAGATCGACGCCAAAGACGGGAATCCCACCTCGACACACGCTTGCATCTGTGTTCAATCGGAGCCAATTAAGGAACACTACAAACAAGTTTACAGATAATGAACCCTTCATCTTATTGTATCTGGTCTTGGATTCAAAGTCTGTCTCTGGCTCAGCGTTTTAACTATGGTGAAGGTTGTGATATGCTGAGAACACTTCTAATTTCACCAATTGGTGTCAAGCGGATAACATCAAGTCATGATGAAATCTATCATTCCTCTTCCTACCCCGCTGCTAATGCAGGGGAATATTCCGTGTACCTTGCCTAGTGTCTCAGCCTCCACATAGGTAATACTACATCATCAAACGGGAAGTTCCTTCGCTCCCCCACAGTCACGTGCAGCTTAGAGCCTTGCTCCCCTCAACCTCGATGCTCTAGTTGAAGCATGATCTACATAAGCGCATACGCAAACATTCCGATCTATGTCGACATCGCATATCAAGCTATGTGGACTGCCGATGATGCTGAAGCTTCATGAGATCATGCTTTTGGAGCAAATGCTCCGATGCAAATTCTAGGCGAGCTAGGAGGTGCTGAAGAAGCATAAAAGCGAAGAAGTCCCCAGGCAATAGCATTTTTCCCTCATCATCAACAAACATCAACATTTCTCCAATAAAGTCACTTCATCAATCAATCAAACAATACCAACGACATAATGTCTGACACATACAAGCCCACAGAGCACGGAGGCCTCAAGGAGGACGGAACTCCTGACAAGAGAGTCGGAACCGGCCGTGAGTTTCAAGATATCCTGCTTCACAGCTGCATACTGAAAACTTCCGTAGAATTTGCCCAAGGCAAGGTCGACCCAGTTGAGGCTGGCAAGCAAGGTGGTTCGGCCAGCGGCAGCTCTGGAGATTCATCAAGTGGTTCTGGTGGCAGCGCCAAGGGAGGTAAGCAGTCCACCTTCCTCTCCAAAGTAATAATGGTATTGACGATGAACCTAGAATTCGCTCACGGCAAGGTTGATCCCCATGAGGCCGGGAAGAAGGGAGGAAGCAGCTCTTAGGTTTAATATCAAGAGATAGAACAGTTCCGGGAGAACTTTGACCCACTGTAAAATAGTGTTCTGAAATTAAGCAAGTTATCTTGAGAATTTCTATGCTCAAATCCCAAATAATGTACTGATTCATGTGGCACACGGATTATTCGCACATTGGATCGCATACTGTACAAATCCGTCCCAGACAGCTGGTCAGGGGACGTTGACGTAAGAAGCGCACATGATACCGTGTCATTCTCGCGTCAATCATTACCTAATTTAGTCTCTGCGTAACCTCAGAGCTCCAATGATAGACAATTTCTCATAAGACGTGCTGAGGTATCTTCAGAACAAACCCACTTGGGCTAAAAGACTTTCGTCACGATCCATTAGGATCGGCATTGGTGATGTTCCGATCTGAGCCAAACGTCCGAGAAGAATCTAACCTACTAGCCATGACATAAGCAAGACTTCACTACTTATGAGACTGAGGTTTTGCTGGCAAGATTCACTTCTGCCTGTGTGGCACGTCCTTCGAGGGGTATACACGAAGCATATTCTCCGTTGCCTGCGCATCGTTCCGCCAGTCATGATGCGGGTTTCTGAGGTGGTGAGCCCACACATGGAAAGGAGAGTAAGCTCTGAAGTGGATGTTGTGATTGGCTCAAAGAAGCTCGATCAGCAGGCAGCTCCCATTTCGGAACAGTGAGATGGATGGCAGCTCGAGAGAATTTCACATGAGGATATGTGCTGTGACAAGATATACTAGTAGGTCCGTGCACTATGCGCATTTTGCAGCACACCACAAACGGATATCGAAACCCTTGTTCTTTCCGTTCAAATTCTCACCGGTCTATGAATTACCTATATTTTTCCACATTGCTTTGTCCGTTCTGGTATGCCCACGAGAAATTCAACTGAATCGTCATCGTCCCAGTGTTCGTGATGGAGGCCAAATCATGTCTCCTCCAGCAAGGCTGGCTAGTGTGAGCCTAGTGGCGCAGCATCCTTGTTCTTCTATCGACACCGAAGTCCATTTTGAGCTTAAGGCTGGCGGAGAAGCTTCTTGTCGAGGATGACCCTTCAGTTCTCGCAATATATGAGTTTGGTATTTGGCTTCATTATTTGTCACATCTTGAACCTCAGCACTACTTTGTTACTGTTGTATCACCGCAATTGCAAGCAGCACCTGCATTCCTTGTCATCAATCGAGACCATGGAGCTGGAGCCTGATTTCTTGACGCTCTCCTTCGACATGAGCCTGTCTGGCGTCGACAGACCAGTACTATATGATACCCCAGCAGACACCATTCAGTCAGCAACCTTCGATACACCATCTGAAGCTGCCATAGCAATGCTGGCCAACTCCGTCTCTGCGAATGTCTGCGGTCAGGGAGGTTCTATCGATGCCGACTCGAATTTGACCGATCCATGGAGCTTCTTTGAAGACGGCGATCTCCCAGGGAACAATTTTGTGTCAACGGCTGATGCGAGTTTCTGGGGAGAGATGGAACAAGAGCTCCTGGCTTTTCAACCCGATTCTGGTACTTTCCCCACGGATGGTAAAGTGCTGACTGCCTTCCCAATGAATGGATCACCGCCCAATTGGCCAGATTTACTAGCACATGGGACCAGTCATTTGCATTCGGAGAGCAATTGCTGCTCAGATGTCACGTTTTCAGGCTGTGGTCATGAGCTATCTGGCTTTTGCAAAGTGGGATGCCAATTTTTGAATTCTGCTCATGCCCAACTAGCCGGCATGAATACACACAACGAGTACAATTCAAATAACCACCCAAAATATACCTACTCAAATACGAATGGAGGATACTCTAATTCCACGTTGAGTTTCCACCTCAACGAGGCTGCGCATTTATTACTGGGCAATCATTACTCCGAGAAGCAGAGTGGTCTGGTGGACAATCTATGTGTACGGCCTGAGGTTTTGGCTCTCCCCTCTTCTTACCGCAGTCCCTTGGCTCAGCCCCGCCATCCAGAAGGTCAGACAACTGACGAGGACCACGAACTTCTCACCGCGATAGACATCATCGGTAGCCCCCCATCCAATCTACCACCATCTCATCCGATACCAGCCTTTGATGATCTCATTGTAAATTTTGATCTCAATCCAAGACCGCCGCCAACAAAACGGAAAAGAAGCTCTTTTACCAGGGCTGGGAAGGAGAAAGTGAGGCTCGTCAGATATTCGGGTGCATGTGTATTCTGTCGACTGCGTAAAGTCTCGGTTGGTGATTTTTTGCATTGTTTGCCAGACTCGACTCTAACCGCTACTAGTGCTCTGCTGAAGAAGTGTGCGATCAATGTCGACGAACTGTTGAAGATCCGATGATAGCCAAGCAAATATGTTTACGCACGAGGGTACAGGACATCTATGTTGGGGTGAAAGGT
>Ga0302325_10017151_pt1 | contig 15323 bp, 18 predicted proteins | sample Palsa_T0_2_FD_201948 | JGI IMG/M metagenome (GOLD analysis project Ga0302325, IMG submission 201948) | Peat permafrost microbial communities from Stordalen Mire near Abisko, Sweden - Palsa_T0_2 | ecosystem: Environmental > Terrestrial > Soil > Palsa > Peat permafrost | place: Sweden: Abisko... | reverse complement strand
CTGCGCAAGCTGGTGCGCTTCTTCGCGGCGCTTTCGGCGCAGGCGGAGCCGTTCATTCCCGAGAAGGTGGAGGCGATCAGCGACCAGGAACGCACCATGGCGCGGCAGCTCTTCACCAGTGAGGGCGCGCCCTGCCTGAAATGCCACATGACCGGCGATCCGGCGCACGATGTGCGAGCGACGGCACCGAATTTCACGGTGGCGAAGGACCGTTTGCAGCCCGGATGGGTGAAGCGATGGATATTAGATCCGGCTCTCATGAGCCCGGGAACGGCCATGCCTTCCGGCCTTTTCCGCCGGGATGGCGACCGCTGGGTATTCGCCGGGCCCACGCCGGCGAGCTTCAACGGGTATACGAAGGATCATGCGGACCTGCTGGTCCGCTACATGTTCTCATTCACTCCGGATGAATTGGGGCGGCTGAGAGCCAGCGCGGGTAAGTAGAGCTATCGTGTTCAACCAGAGGAGAAAAATAACGTGAAAAAGATATGGATCACAGCGGGAGTGGCATGTGCTCTGACCCTGGCCGGATGCGGCGGCGGAGAGAAGCCGGCTCCCAAGGCGGACGCCGGCGCCACACCGGCTGCGAGCAGCGGCGCGGCTACGCCCGATATGGACAACGGCGCGACGATTACCGGTAAGGTTATCTTCGACGGTACAGCGCCGACAGCCAAGACGCTGGATATGTCGGCGGTGCCGGCCTGCACGGCGGCGCATAAGACGCCGGCTAAGTCCGAAGAAGTGGTGGTAAATGGCAACGGGACGGTAAAGAACGCCTTCGTCTGGATCAAGTCGGGGCTCCCGACCGATAAGACTTGGGCGGTTCCGACAACTGCGGTGCCGATCACCCAGGAAGGCTGCATGTACTCGCCGCACGTAGTTGCCGTGATGGCCGGACAAAATCTGGACATCAAGAACGGCGATCCGACCAACCATAATATCCACCCCATGCCGGCGAATAATCCCGATTTCAACCAATCGCAGCCGCCTGGCGCGGGCGACATCGATCACAGCTTCGCGCGCGAGGAAGTTATGGTTCCGGTGAAGTGCAACATCCACCCGTGGATGCGCGCCTATATCGGCGTCGTGAGCCATCCATTCTTCGCGGTGACCGGCGACGACGGAACTTACAGCATCAAGGGATTGCCTCCGGGGACTTATACACTGGAAGTCTGGCAGGAGAAGTACGGGACGCAGGATCAGCAGATCACGGTCGGCGCGAAGGATAGTAAGACGCAGGATTTTACGATTAAGGGATAACTCTGCGCCGCTTCTCGTTCGTAGTGGCCGCGTGGACGCTGGCACTGGTGACTGCGGGCGGATTGGTGACCAGTAACGATGCCGCCCTTGCGGTGCCGGACTGGCCTCTTAATTGGGGCCGGCTCGTGCCGCCGCTCGAGGGCGGTATTCGTTTTGAATTTGCACATCGTGTACTGGCGTTGCTGGTGGCGCTGCTGACATGTTGGCTCGCGGTGTGGATGCAGAGGCGCGAGCCGCGCAAATGGATGCGCCGGCTGGCATGGTGGGCCTTCGCGACGGTGATCGCGCAGGCGCTGCTAGGCGGGGCGATGGTGAAGCTGATCGATCCCAAGGTCCTGGCAGTCGCTCACGCTTCGTTGGCGGAGATTTGCTTCGGGCTGACAGTGGCGATTGTGGTGGGGTATTACACGGATCGTGGGGCGGGGAATTGGGTGGCGAGCCTGGCGGTCGCGGTGTTATTCCTTCAGGCTGTCCTGGGCGCTGCGCTGCGCCATGGCGCGATTGGCGTGGTCCCGCACATTATTGGCGCAGTGATTGCGGCCGCGATCGCCATGTGGGCGTCGTTGGGCGTAATAATGCGGCACCTCGACGATGGCAAGATGCCGCGTCCTGCCGTGGTGCTGTTGGTTTTTACTGCACTGCAAGTTTTTTCCGGAGTCGCGGCTTACTCGGTGCGAGCGGCAGCGATCGATGATCCGCAGCCCATGCCGTTGACGATCTGGACTACTGTTGCGCACGTTGTGCTCGGGGCGATGACGCTGGGGTCGGCGATTGTGCTGGCGCTGACGGGAGAGCAGAAAAATGCCGAAGCTACGTCCCGGTAGGCCGGTTTTCGAGCTTTTTCAGTCGCTCCTGAAAATATTCCAAGTCGGCGTCCACGGCGCGGAGCATGGAAGAGAGACCGCGAACTCGCATGTCGACAGGCGACGCCCATTTGTGGAATTCTGTGAGAAGGGTGGTCTCCGTATCGCGGATGCGCTCGATGAGGCGCTCTTACGACGCAGTGATGCGCATGTTCAGTCGCTCTTCCGACGAGTTGACGGCGGCGGTGATTCGCGTGTTCAGCCGCTCTTCCATCGCCTCCAGGTATTGCTTCAGTTCGCTATCCATGCGCTTTCCCCATCATAACGCGGAACCCCATGAACCTAATCCCCCTCTTACGGCATCTCATAGTATACTGGCACGAGCACCCAGACCATCGCCTGATGCGCGATTACATCGAACTGACGAAACCGAGAATTACCTGGCTCATCCTCATGAGCACCGGGATTGGATATTTCTTCGGACTCCCGGCCGCTTCCAACTGGCTCGAATTCCTGAAGGGAATCCATCTTCTCTCACTGCTTCACACCATCATCGGCACCGGCCTGATTGCTTCCGGCACGGCGGCGCTGAATCAATGGTACGAGCGTGAGGCCGACCGGCACATGCGGCGCACTTCCGGGCGTCCTCTACCCTCCGGCAGGATTTCGGCGAATGGCGCGCTGGCGTTCGGCGCGGCGCTTTCGATGGCGGGATTCCTAGAGTTGTGGCTGGGTGTCAATCTGCTCTCCGCGGCGATTGGATTTTTCACGCTCGCGAGCTATCTTTTTTTATATACGCCGATGAAGCAGCGCACCTGGTGGTCCACCACTGTGGGCGCGGTCCCCGGCGCCATGCCACCGATGATTGGCTATGCGGCCGCGGCGGGCGCCATCACGCAGCAATCCTGGGTGTTGTTCGCCATTCTCTTCATCTGGCAGTTCCCGCACTTCTACTCCATCGCCTGGATGTACAAAGAAGACTACGCCCGCGCCGGCATCCGCATGCTGCCCGTGGTCGAACCGGATTGCCGGTCGACCGCGCGACAGATCGTGCTGTACGGCATCATCCTGATTCCGGTCAGCCTGATTCCGGCTTTCCTCGGGATGTCGGGACGCATTTACGTAGTGGGCGCGGTACTGCTCGGGCTGTGGTTTTTGTATTCGGGTGTACGGGTGGCGCTGGAACGTAGTCTGTCGCGGGCGCGTGGGGTGCTGGTAACATCGGTATTGTATCTACCGTTGATTTACGGCCTCATGCTTTTGGACAGGCCCGGTCTGTGATCCAAGTTCAGAATCTTACCCATCGATACGGTGAGCGCGTCGCGCTTTCGAACGTCAGCTTCGAAGTGAAAAAAGGCGAAATCTTCGGCCTGCTAGGGCCGAACGGCGGCGGGAAATCGACACTCTTCCGAATTCTGTCTACCATGATGGTGCCCACGCAGGGCAAGGCCATCCTCGCCGGCCACGACGTGGTGCGCGATGCGGCGGCCGTGCGTCGGCACGTCGGCGTGGTCTTCCAAACGCAAAGTCTTGACAAGGCGCTGACCGTGGAGGAAAACCTGCGCGCACAGGGTCATCTGCATGGGTTGAGCGGTGCGGTACTGCGCGAGCGGATGGAAGCTGCCATGAAGCGGCTGGGGATTCTCGATCGGCGAAAGGATCTCGTCGACACGCTCTCCGGAGGACTGAAGCGGCGTGTTGAGATTGCCAAGGCGTTGCTGCATCGCCCGCAGGTGTTGCTGATGGACGAAGCGTCTACAGGGCTCGATCCGGCGGCGCGGCGCGACGTCTCGCGGCACGTGGAGACCCTGCGGCAGAGCGAAGGCGTCACCATTCTGCTGACCACCCACATCTTGGAAGAGGCTGACCGGTGCGATCGACTGGTGCTGCTGCATCAGGGGAACATTGTGGCACAGGGAACGCCGAACGAATTGCGCTCGAGCATCGGGGGCGATGTGGTGGTGCTCGCGAGCGAAGATCCGGCGGCGCTCGCTGCCAAGATCGAGGAGCGCTTTCACCTGAAGCCAGCTGTATTGGACGACGAAGTGCGCGTGGAAATCCAGAACGGCCATCGCTTCATTGCCGAAGTGGTGGAGGCGTTTCCCGGCGCGGTGAATTCGGTGGGGTTGCACAAGCCGACCTTGGAAGACGTATTCGTGCGGCAAACGGGGGCGTCGATTGAATAGCTTTATCCTGCCTGCGGCCACGTTATGGCAGCGCGAGCTGGTTCGCTTCTGGCGGCAGAAGAGCCGCGTGTTGGGCGTAGTGGCATCGCCGCTGGTGTTCTGGCTGCTGATGGGGTACGGGTCGAACGATCTGGCGCGATTCTACGCCGGCGCGCTCGTGCTGACGGTGATGTTCTCGGCGATATTCTCCACGATTTCGATCATCGAAGACCGGCGCGAGGGCTTTCTCCTTTCTATGATGGTGTCGCCGGCGCCGCGCACGAGCATGGTGCTCGGCAAGATTTTAGGCGCGGCTACGCTGGCGTGGATTCAAGGACTGATTTTTCTGGCGTTCGCTCCGCTGGCCGGCGTGCACGTGGGCTTGGAGCAGGTACTCCTTGCAGCGGGCGCGATTTTTCTGGTGTCGTTCACGCTCACCGGTTTGGGATTCGTGATCGCCTGGAAGATGGATTCCACCTCAGGATTTCACGCCATCATGAATCTGCTGCTGGTGCCGATGTGGATGGTTTCGGGCTCACTGTTCCCCATGGCGACGGCACAGGGCGTCATACGCGCGATCATGTGGGTCAATCCGCTGACTTACTCGATCTCGATGCTGAATGGACTGCTCGGATTGCCGAATGCCTCGCCCGGTCCGCTGACGAGTGCGGCGGTGACGGTAGGTTTCGGCATGGTGCTGCTGATTATCTCGGGCCTGATCGCGTCGCAGAAAAGCACCAAGAGCGCGGCATGAAAGGCTTACGAACGGCGGCGAGCTTCGCTCGTTTGGACAAGCTGAAGTATGTCCCACAATTCCTGCTTGCCCTCGCCCTTGCCCTCGCAACATCCGCCTGCGTCAGGCCCAAGGAACTGCCGGTATTCGGCGACATTCCGGGGTTCCAACTCACGGCGCAGACCGGCCAGCCGTTCGACAGCAAGTCGCTCGATGGGCACGTATGGGTGGCCGACTTCATTTACACCACATGCACCGGTCCTTGCCCCATGATGAGCACCCACATGCGGCAGTTGCAGAACTCGACTGCGGAAATTCCCGAAGTGATGCTGGTGTCGATCACCGTAGACCCGGCGCACGATACGCCGACGGTGCTAGCGGAGTACGCTGGCCACTTCAAGCAGGATCCCGCACGATGGTTCTTTCTTACGGGCGAGCAGTCGACGCTCAACGACCTCGGGGTGCACGCGTTCAAGCTGAATAGCGTGGACGGAAGCCTGACGCACAGCACGCGATTCGTGCTGGTGGACCGCAAGCGGCGGATTCGCGGATTCTACAGTTACGGTGAAGACGGCTTCATGCCGCAATTGCTCCACGACGTGCGGCAGTTGGATGCCGAGCGGTAAGACGGACGTGGTGCAGGCACTCGTGCTGCTGGGTCGAGACTCATCTCGACCCGACCTGCCGAGATGAGTCTCGGCGCTGCGGACTGAGAGTCCGCGCCACAATTCTGATTGCGCCAGCAGTCGCATTGCGCTAACATTCCGAAATGAGATGAGTCTTCGGTCGCGGCTGATCTTGCGGGCTTCTTTCGGCCTGCTCCTGTACGGCGCGATGTTGTTCGTTCCTGCAGGCGCCTTGCGGTTCTGGCAAGCCTGGGTTTTCTTGGCGATAGCTTTAGCCTTTATTCTGCTGGTGTTCGGGTACTTCTACCGGCATGACCGGATCTTACTCGAGCGCCGCACGCAAAGGAAGGAAAAGCGTCCCGAACAGAGGCGGTTAGTCCAGCTCATGAGGCCGGCGTTCTTCTTGGTGGGCATTTTACCCTGCTTAGATCACCGATTGGGATGGTCGCAGGTACCGTCGTAGCTGTGCTTGGTTTCCGACATCGTACTCGCCGGAGGCCTGGCGCTGATCTTCTGGGTCACGAAGGTGAATAGTTTTGCCTCCCGAACGATACAGGTGGAGGCCGGCCAGCCGGTCATCAGCAGCGGTCCGTACGCGCTCATGCGTCATCCCATGTATTCGGGAAGCATCCTTCTCTGGCTCTCCATGCCTCTGGCTTTGGGATCCTACGTCGCTTGGCCGGCTTTCGCACTGCTGGTGCCGTTTTATATCTTCCGGCTGCTGCACGAGGAGAAGTTTCTCGATAAGGAGCTACCCGGCTATCGCCAATATTGCCAGCAGACACGATTTCGACTGGTGCCTCACGTGTGGTGATGCTCTTGGCAGCGCTAAGGATCGTTGGGTCGATTCGCGTTGCCCGGCGCGCGCAAATAATTTGCCTAAGTTTGCATACACCTTTGACCTGGAGACGTTCTGATTTTCACAGCCATTTCCTTCCGGACACGAGATAATACCAGGATGCGCCCGACGTGCCGGATGAAATTTCCCAGCAGTGTGTTACTGCTTCTCGTACTATCTGTGGCTTTAACCGCCGCTGAAAACCCAATTACGTACTTAGCTTTAGGCGACTCCGTCTCCTTCGGGATGAACGACGCGCTTGTCCCGCCGTACACCAACATGCCGGTAACTCCATCGGAGTTCGTCGGTTATCCGGAAACATTGGCAGCTTTGAGGCCCCCGTTCAGTATCAGTTCGCTGGCGAACGCCGCCTGCCCGGGAGAAACCAGCGGGAGCTTCCTGAATACTGCATGGCCCGATAACGGCTGTAACAGCCAACACGTTGTTTACCCGCCGCCCGGGTCGACGTTACCCCCGATTTACTTGCCACCGTTTAAGCCGGCCGTCGGTCTGCACGTAAGTTATGCTGAATCGCAAATGGCCTACGCGCTATCGCAATTGGGAAGGGGGAACCACGTCAACCTGGTGAGCCTGATGATCGGCGCCAACGATGTGCTGCTGGTGTTGCCCGAACTCGAAACCTGCGCGCCCCAACCCACCTGCGCCCAGACCGTGCTAGGAGGGGTGCTGGAAGCGTACGGCAACAATCTGGCTCAGATTTTGGGCGGGATTCGCGCGGTGTACAGCGGCACTTTGGTGCTAGTGACGTACTACGCACCGAGCCCGGCGCTGAACTCCATCGCACAGGCGCTGAACAGCACCATGACGACTGTCGCGGCGAGTTTCCCCGGGATCACTATCGCCGATGGTTATAAGACCTTTCAATTGGCTTCCGCACCTTTCGGCGGCGACCCCTGCGCGGCTGGTCTGCTGATCAAGCTGCCGCCAAACCCTTATAACAGCTCAGCTTGTGATATCCATCCCTCGCCGATCGGCCGGGACCTTCTGGCCGCCACAGTGGACTTCGCGCTTCTTTCGAAGCTTTAGCAGGCTGGGAAAAAAAAGGGCAAAACCACTGGTTGACGCGTGCAGCTCAAGGATGGCCTTGCGTATCTGTCCATCTGCCTCTAGACGCAAGCTGCTAGAGCGGGCAGTTCATTCGTATTCTCACACCGCACAGGTTTGAGATTCGCGACTACACATAAAGGCGGGCACGATTTCACAGGGGTTTTTTAGCTCAGCTGACAGGCCGACTAACTGTTCGTCAACCAGAGAAAGCAGTCGGCCGTCTCCATTGCAGTGGTGGTACCGGAGCTGCCGCTGCAAGTTCAGGTGTTCCCCCGACAGAGACATCAACCCGTAGGGAGATTGCCGGTTACGGTTACAGTTCCGCACGTGGTTTGCGAGGTCTGCTTTCAGCCCGGCTGTTCCGTCTTCCATAGCGAGGCGGCGCACGGACGGCAGATCGCTGCCGGCGGCAGCGTGCCTTCCACCAGAGTATGCGAAGAGAGTGGCGACTATCTGGCGTAAGCGGGAACCTCAAGTCTGGCAAGCGGCAACATACGGCAACGCGCGGCCGCCGTCAAGGCTATTGCAACGCCCAGATGAGAAATCCGATTAACAGGGCAATGCCGCCAAAGAAGCCAGTCGCGATCCGGTATGCCCAGCGATTCGCCATGTTCAAGGTGTATCCGTAGCCGGTGCGGGCGCGCACGAACAGGGAGGGGTCGTTGGGATTGTGATAAATTCCCCCGAGGCTCCAGCACTCTTCGGGTGTGGCGTCGGGGCCATCGTCCGGGTCGGCTTGGTGTCTCACAACGTATACGATACCGGCAAGCGCGGCCAAAGGAATGAAAGCCGGCACCAGCCACGCCGGGATGTCCGCCACCGGGGTCAGTCCGACCGCGGTAAACACTATGCTGAGCAGATACGCCATTGCCAGCGGTATTTTCTCCATCGGAGATTGGAACGCCGGGCGGTTCGAACCGTACCAGATAGCCAGCACCAGTCCGACCAGCAGGGCTGCCAGCCCTTCGGCAAAAATCACGAAGCCGAAGACGTGGAGCGGTGTGTGTGTAACGAGCGGATGGCCAAAGCGCAGCGGAACGTCGTTCCAGCGTAGTGTCAGCCAAGCGATTCCCGCTAGCGGGATCAGCAGTGGCGGGATCGCCCACCGGACCCATCGGGGCAGCCGAGGCTGCACGCCGATGGTACTCCAATCGCGCGAACTCATCTGCATTAATTATCCTGCACTCCGGGGACGCTTGGTGCGTCATCACTCCAAGAGCTATGCGGACACTGCTCTCCTTGCTCCTGATCGCTACCGGCGCCATACCGGCGGCGACTCTTCGCGGCACGGTCATAGAGAATCTGACCGGCCATCCGCTGGCGCACGCAAGCGTCCTGCTGGAGCCTGTGGCAGGATCGGGCGGTGTACGCATGACCGGGCATACCAACCGCTACGGACTCTTCGAGTTCGCCGGAGCGTCGCCGGGCGTGTACATCTTGCAAGCCACGCGCGCGCCCCTCGTCACGGCGTATTACGGGCAGAAGCACTGGAATTCGGCGGGCACGCCCCTCACGGTCACCGATGCGGAAACGCAATTCGTGACTATTCGTATGATGCGCTTCGCCGCCATCGGCGGAACGGTTGTGGACGAAAATGATGTGGGACAGCCGGGAATCGAGGTCTCGGCATATCGGAATAACCGTCCGCTACAGCTAATCGCCCATACCACGGCCGATGAGCGCGGAGTCTATCGTATTCATGGCCTCTTGCCCGGCAGTTATCTGGTGCGGAGCATGGGCAAAGAGATCGAAGGCACGGGTTACAAGCCAACTTTCGCTCATGAAACGGAGTCGGTGGACGAGGCGCGGCAAGTGGATGTCGATGTCGAACAGGAGGCGCGCGAGGTAACACTGCGAGCGCTGCCTGGGCAATTATTCACTCTCACCGTGACTGTTAAGACCTTGCAGCCGATTCTTGTCCCGGTGACATTGACGCTGGTCTCCGAGATGGGCCGCCAGGTGGTGGTGACATCGGACTCCCACATCTTCACCGGTTTGCCTCGCGGCGACTATGATGTCTTCGGCGAGGCGTCATCGGACACGCCAGGAATCAAGCAGAGCGCCTATCAGCGCGTTTCGCTCGCCCGGACCGACCGGGCCGAGTTGGTCTTGCGCAAAATCGACCCGGTGCGCTTCGATTTCGCGGGTCTACCCATCCAGGCGGCCGACGATGGCACTGTGAGACTCCTGGGCCGCCGCAAGGACCTGGCGGGCTCGCACGATATGCAGGTGATCCAGCTGGCAGACCATTCGGCGGCGCTAACCGCCGGACCGTGGGAGTTTGCTGTGGTTCCCATCGACGGATACTACGTCTCCGGATTCTCTGGAAGCACCGGATACCGTCCGGTCAAGCGCTTCGACGGTTGGAATGAGCAAACCATCCAATCCTGGGGCGGTTTCGTGCGGTTTGCCTTTTCGGCCAACTCGGCCGCTTTGCACGGCACGGTGAGCGAAACCGGAGACCCCGTAGTGGGCGCGCCGGTATTTCTCGAGCCCATCGATCTGGAGCCCGCGCGGCGCATCACCGACACCTATGTCACCATCACGGACGTTCATGGCCGATACCATTTCGGTAATCTCGCGCCCGGCCATTATCGTGTGCTCAGTTCGTTCGAATATCAGATGCCCGATTCCAAGATCATGACGGAAGCTCGCGCCCGCGAGCTGCAGGTCGACATGCGCTCGGATACCGGGCTCGATCTGGACTTGTACGTGATTCGATGAGACGCGAAATGGTGCGGGTTTGGATTCTCGTATCGGCCGCGGTCGCGCTGCATGGCGCGGGCATTCGCGGCATGGTGGTGGAGAACCAGACGGGATATCCCATCGCGCGCGCTACCGTGACGTTGGGACCGGCGGCAGCGGGGTCGGATCCGAAATCCGTGCGCACCAACTTATCGGGAATATTCGAATTCGCGGCGCTCCCCGCCGGTACCTATCGCATCTCTGCCGCGAAGCTAGGGTTTGCGCCGGTGCAATACGGACAGAAGCGCTGGTTTTCGCCCGCCATGCCGATCGGCCTGGAGGACGGTGACACCGCCGACCTCACTATCCGCATGCCCCGCTACGGCGCGATCTCCGGAACGGTGGTAGACGAGAACGATGTCGGACTGCCCGAGAGTGAGATCGCGGTTTATACCAACACGCGCCCGCCGCGATTGCTGGCGCGCGCGCCAACCGACGACCGCGGTGTTTACCGGCTTGCCGGTCTACGGCCCGGTAGCTATCTGATCCGCAGCCTGGCGAAGGTGTATGACGATGAGAGCTATCTGCCCACGTTCTATCGCGACTCGCCCCTGGTCGACCAGGCGCACGCCATCGAAGTCACGCTCGACCAGGATGTGGAACATGTGGACTTCCACGCCGCGGCCGGGCGTCTTTACAGCGTCTCCGGGCGGGTGAACACCGCCTTCGGCCAGGCAGTGGTGACTCTCACTTCGGATACCGGCACGGAGACCGCAACCATCGACGGCAGCGGCAATTTCAGTTTCAATCCGATGGCCCCAGGGCAATATGAATTGCTGGCAGTGATCCCGGTGGATCGAGCCCGCGGGCGGTCGGCGGCGTTCCACACGCTGACCGTCGATCGCGATCTGACCAACGTGCAACTTGTGCCAGTACCGCTGCCTTCCGTGCAATTCTCGTTTGCAGACAGCGGCGGGCATCCGCTCGACTTGCCGGTTGGCTCGGTGATGTTGCGGCGCAAAGATGCCGCGGGCGAAGGCAAAGTGGAGACGGTACAAACGTCCGAGAAGGTGACGCTACTACCTGGGCGATGGGAGGTGGCGCTGCCGTATTCCTCGACTTACTGCGTGATCGGCGTCGACGCGCAGTCGGTCGGTCGGCTCGATGGATGGAACGAATTCCTGCTGGCAGCGGGCGCGCAGAACGTGAAATTCGTGGTCTCCTTATCGCCAGCGACGATCAAAGGCGTGGTGAAGAGGGCCAACGGCGACCCGGTAGCTGGTGTGCCGGTATTCGTCGAGCCTTACGATCTGGAGCCGCGCAAGCGTATGGAGCCGATGCGATCCACCAATACCGACGCGAATGGCCGCTATGAAGTGAGCGGTCTGGCGGCGGGCGTCTATCGACTATTGGCTTCGTTCGATTACCTGACGCCGGAATCCGAGCAGATGGAAGCGGCGCAGGCAAAGACAGTGCGAGTAGACGATGGCGGCCACGCGGTACTGGATCTCGATGAGTTCGTGATTCATTAATCGGAAGAGTTTGCGTTATCGAGTCGCGCGGATGAGCAAGCGGCCCTTGCGGTGGCGGCGCGCTAAGGCCTAAAATCTCTACTGGGACGCAGGTGATTCCCGCGACTACATCCATGAACATTTCCGTCAAAGGTGAATACGCGTTACAGGCGATCTTCGATCTGGCCGCGCAGCGCCCGGGCGAACCCGTGCGCATCGGGGATATCGCCCGCAGGCAAGCCATTCCGCAAAAATTTCTGGAACTGATTCTGGCGGGGCTCAAGCAGGGGGGCTTTGTGGAGTCCCGCAGGGGCGCCGAGGGCGGATATCTACTGGCGCGCCCGCCGGAGTCCATTACGGTGGGGGAAGTCTTGCGCTTCATCGAGGGGCCGCAGCAAGGCAAGCATCGCCCGCGGCGCAAGGGCGACACACCGTTCACCGATATGTGGCAACAAGTGGACCATGCAATTTCCGGCATCGTCGACAAGACCACCTTCGCGGATTTGCTTCACGGCTGGACCGACAAACAGAATCGTTTCGTTTTGAACTGGGAGATCTGAGTTGAGAGTCTTTGACGATAATTCCTTTAGTATCGGACGCACGCCGTTGGTACGCCTAAACCGTGTGACAGATGGAGGTAAGGCGACCATCCTCGCCAAAATCGAGGGGCGCAATCCCGCCTATTCGGTGAAGTGCCGGATCGGCGCCAGTATGGTTTGGGACGCGGAGAAGCGCGGCATTCTCAAACCGGGCAAAGCGCTCATCGAGCCCACCAGCGGGAATACCGGGATTGCCCTGGCTTTCGTGGCGGCGGCGCGAGGCTATCCCATTACGCTCACCATGCCGGAGACGATGTCGATAGAGCGTCGCAAGGTGCTGAAGGCGCTGGGCGCGAATCTCGTGCTCACGGAGGGCGTTCAGGGCATGGCCGGTTCTATCGCTAAGGCTGAGGAATTGGTGGCGTCCGATCCCGCGCGTTTCGTGTTGCTGCAGCAATTCAAGAATCCCGCCAACCCGGAGATCCATTTCCGCACTACCGGGCCCGAGATCTGGGAAGACACCGACGGACAGGTGGACGTGCTGGTTTCGGGTATCGGCACCGGCGGCACCATCTCGGGTGTGTCGCAGTATATCAAGAAAGAGAAGGGGCACGCGCTCCTATCGGTCGGTGTCGAGCCCACGGGCAGTCCGGTGATCACCCAGAAACTGGCCGGCAAAGCGATGAAACCCGGTCCTCACAAGATCCAGGGGATCGGCGCGGGGTTCATCCCCGACACGCTCGATTTAACAATGGTGGATCGCGTGGAATTGGTGAGCAACGAAGAGTCGATTGAGATGGCCCGCCGGTTGGCGAAAGAAGAGGGAATTCTGTCGGGGATCTCCTGCGGGGCGGCTGCTGCGGTTGCGGTTCGCCTAGGCAAGCTCCTGGAGTTCGCCGGTAAAACCATCGTCACGGTTTTGCCGGATGCTGCTGAGCGGTATCTCAGTACCACGTTGTTTGAGGGAATGTTCGATGCGTAGCCTGGAAAAAGATTAAGAAAGCGGGCGCGGTTTGGGTGATAGGGGTGAGTGCGCCCGCTGTCGTAACGGGGATTTAAACTCAAGACGCTATCATCGACGCAGGAAGTTACATGCAATCGGGAAAATTCTATCAGCCACGAAAATAGCTATTGTAACTTAGCCCTTTTGAGCTATCGATGTATGAGGATTGGTTTCTTACTATTGGTCTCCTTGGTTCTGCCGGACGGATTTGTGTGCGCGCAGGACGGCCCGCCCTCCGGCCAGATCAGCGCGCCGCAAGCCGTCCCCGAGCCGCCGGTGATGCTCAATGCGGGGAAGCCAATGGTGCTGCCGTTCGAGTGCACCCGCGAGGATGTGGGGTCGGCTGGGTTTAGCTGCTCCGAGGAGGCCCCCTGTCCGGTTTACCTGGAACTGGGAGCCGTCGCGGCGTCCGGCAACAAATTCTTCGTAGCAGGAGATATCCATTCCGACGCCGTGACATTGTATTCGGTCCTCTTGGGCAGCGACGACGCGGGCCACAGCTGGCGCGAAGTGCACCCCCGGATTCGCGCTGCCGGACTCGATCATCTGCAGTTCATCGATGCCAATACCGGATGGGTAGGGGGGCAACAATTGTTTCCGCTGCCGCAGGACCCGTTTGTGCTCCTCACGACCGATGGAGGAACCACATGGCGGCAGGCGGCCGTCTTCGGCGAGAGCTCCGATTATCATTTCGGCTCGATCCAGGAGATGTACTTCTCCTCGCGGACCAACGGTAGCGTGGTGATCGACCGCAGTTCGGGCGGCGATCCGGGGCCGTTCGCTTTGTACGAATCGCCGGACGGCGGGGCGTCGTGGACGCTCAAGGAGCAGACCGCAAAGCCGCTCCATGTGAGGGGAGCGCCCGAGGCCGATTGGCGGGTGCGTGTGGACGGCGGCACGAAAGCTTTTCTGCTGGAGCGCCGTCAGGGTGTGCGGTGGATATTGCAGGCATCGTTCGCAGTAAATATCGGATTTTGCCGGCTGGGCCAATAGGTGTGCCGGAGAATCGGCAATTGTTGTCGATTCTGCCGCAAACGGGCACAGCAAATAGCGCGATTTTCGAGAAAAACCCTACGGCCCGTCAATTGCTTAACCGACAGCGAGGTCAGGGTGAAGCTTATGGTGGTAGCGGGCGGACTCGGCGTACTCGTATTGTTTTGCTTACTGCTTTCGATGGTGCAGAAGCCTCCGGCAATCGGGAGGTAGGGCAATTGCGACACAGGCGTGCGGCGATATCGGGCCACGCTTCTGGTTAAGCGGTTTATCTAACGGCGCTCGCGGCAACGTTAGTCACCCGCCGCGGCGGCGCGGGCGAGTGCCGGAGGCGCCGGTGCCTGTTCGCTGGCGATAACCGGGTACACGACGCCGGCAATGGCTGCTCCCGCGATGGGCGCTAACCAGAAAAGCCACAGCTGTTGAATTGCCCATCCCCCGGCGAAAAGCGCTGGAGCGGTGCTGCGCGCCGGATTCACCGACAGATTCGTGACAGGAATTCCGATCAAGTGGATCAGTGTCAACCCCAGGCCTATCGCGATGGGAGCGAAGCCCTGCGGAGCCCGCTTGTCGGTGGTCCCGAGGATAATCATCAGGAACATGAAGGTGAGTACGATCTCCGCTACCAGGCAGGCGATCATCGAATATCCGCCGGGCGAGTGCAGGTCATAGCCGTTGGACGCGAACCCCTTGGTCGCATCGAATCCGGCCTTGCCGCTGGCGATTACATAAAGGACACTGGCGCCGGCGATTCCACCGAGCACTTGAGCGGCGACATAAGGTAACAGCTCCGAGGCCGGAAACCGTTTTGCCACCAACAGGCCCACAGAGACTGCCGGATTCAAGTGGCATCCCGAAATGTGGCCGATGGCAAATGCCATGGTCAGCACGGTCAATCCGAAGGCCAAGGCGACGCCCACAAAACCGATGCCGAGTCCCGGAAATGCGGCCGCCAGGACGGCGCTGCCGCAGCCGCCGAAGACCAGCCAGAACGTTCCAATGAACTCTGCCGCTGCTTTCTTACCGATAGGCATAAAACGATCTCCTTTTTACGCGCCGGCGAGACCTCGCCGGGGTTCCATCTCTTATATCCCATCCT
>Ga0302325_10017150_pt1 | contig 15323 bp, 10 predicted proteins | sample Palsa_T0_2_FD_201948 | JGI IMG/M metagenome (GOLD analysis project Ga0302325, IMG submission 201948) | Peat permafrost microbial communities from Stordalen Mire near Abisko, Sweden - Palsa_T0_2 | ecosystem: Environmental > Terrestrial > Soil > Palsa > Peat permafrost | place: Sweden: Abisko... | reverse complement strand
GGCGACTGTCCGGGAAAGCGTCCTACGGCGGCGCAGATCACGGCCCCAAGGGGAAGTATGTTTTCATGGATGGTCACAAGGTCGACGATGTCGCGGGGTTCGCGCCGGTCGGCAGCGGCCGCCGCTTTATTCGTGGCAAGGTCCACCGGGTGAAGCACGTAACCGAAAAGACCGTCCCGTTGAGCGGGGAAGAATCGAAAGGCGCCATCGGCGACCCATTCAAGCTGCATGGTCTCGCCCAGACCGTCCACTTCCGCTTGCCGCTTGCCAGTTTGAACTTTCCCCCATACCAGCTTTAGTCCGGCCCCGGCCAGAGCCTTGCCGTCGGCTTCGGCGGTTGCCGCAAGGCGGTTTTCCGAATCCTGAAAAATGTTGCTATCGCTGGAAAAGCGCGGCCCTTCCCGGTTGATGGCGATGCCGCCCGCGACATAGATGTCGGGGCTGCGTCCCGAGGCGAGTACGCGCAGCACGTGGGATTGCAATTTAGTGAGAGGCACGGCACAGTCTTTCAATGTGTTCCCCCAATCGCCGGCCGTCCATGCCGCCGTGTGTTCGCAACGCTTTTGTGATCGCCAACGCGTCGGCGGGGGTAGGGTCCTGAATGGGCCGCATGTTCCAAAGCGCCCGGCTGCCGTAGTCTCTGAAGGCGCGATGGTAAAGACTGCCTAAGTCCTCTGGTTCTATCGTAGGGCCGGTCATCTTGCCTCGTTTTTTGGAGGGCCGGCGGCAGGCCACAAAATGCGAATGCGCTTGTCCATCCGCCAATTTGTGACACGTCCGGGGCTTTACTTCAAATCGGAAGAGCCGCGCGGGTACTAAATGGACGCTCGTTCCGGTTCGTCACAAATCAATCGCGATCACTTCGTGATCCACGATGGACGCGATTGTCAGGCTCACCACTCCGTTCATCTCCGTCATGTTCGGACGCGCTTCACTTACCAGTAATTGCACCTTCTTCGCGCGGCTCCCTTCCGGCAGCCGCACCGTCACTTTTTGTGGCGGCGTGGGAATGAACTCCCGCAGCGGCCCCTTCATCATCATCGGATTCGTGAGATTGACCATGTGTACGGTCATCGAATCTTTCTGCCGCCACACGTTCACATCCAACACGCTTGGACCGGTCACAGTCACCGGGCGCGGTTCGTTGGCCACCCAATCCACCGCGTTGCGCAGCAGCTTGCCATGGTCCGCCGCCAGAATCTCCCAGAACGTGCGGTCGATGTCCCACGGAAAATACACCACCCGGCCGCGCCCCGCGTGGCGCACATGCAACTCCGGGATATCCGTTTTTGGCACGCGCGGAAATACCTCCTCCATAGGCAGATCCGGATAAGAGGGAATCAGCGTCAACGGGGCGTGCCTATCGTTTCTATGATCGCTATCGCCCAAGGCGCGAGTGTGTACTCGCGACACGCCGTTGATGATCCGGTCGGCGCCCTCCAGGCCCGCCAGAATCGGATGGCGCCGACCAGTGCGCGGGTCGATCTCCAGGCGCAGATAGGAATTCTGCATGCGCTCGTCGATCCCGCCGTCGCTGCTATCAAACGAAGCGCCGAACAGATCACCCAGCCCGAAGTCTCGCCGCCGCTCGCCGCGTTCGTCATAAAGCGAAGTCTCGTAGGTGGCCACCACGCCGCCGCCACGCGCCACGAATTCGCGGATCTCGCCGCACTGGGCGTCGGAAAGCGCAGCAATATTGGGGAAAATCAGCACCCGGAGTCCGCCCGTGTGGTCCGCGTCGAGCAATTGGTCGTGCACCATTTCAAACGGGATGCGCGCCTCCACCAACGCCTGGTAATAGCCCAGAGTATGGTCTTCCACCTTCTGCTGCGCGCGCTCGCCGCCGTAATATCGGGCGGTTTGCTGCGAATACACCAGACCCACGCGCGCCAGCGAGCGCTCCTGCCGCAAGTAGCGCTGGTTGCGGTAGTGCCAGCCGTAGAGTTCCTCCACCACCGGAAGCCAGCGCCGGTCGTAGAGTGTGCCTGAGAATTTCGTGAACCAGGGACGCAGCCCATTGGCAATGCCGTCCACCGCCCAGAGCCGGATTTCCGGGCCGTCCTGCACCGAATCCTTCCAGCGGTAGGGCTCCTCCACGCCCACGCTGAAGATGCCGCCCACGGGCTTGTTCCCCATGGTGGAGCGGTATTCCTTGGCGTTCTTGCCATTGGCCCACGGGGCCATCAATCCGCGGCGCGCCTGGCGGTCGGCGAACAGGATGGGCGCCAACGCGCCCACGGTCTTCATATCCAGATCGCTGAGCGCCCCGCCGCCGGCGTTGGGGATATAACAGGCGGCCGGGTTGATGCGGCGGATCTCGGTATCCCACAGGCGCCAGAGTTCGAACAGCCGCTTCTGGCGCCACTCCGTGTAGGCGTGCCGCGACGCATCCCGCGGATCGTTCGTGCGCGGCAGATCCAGACCCGCGGCCGCGTGAAAGTTTTCGCGGCAGTGCTCGCAGTAGCACATGCCAGACCCCGCCCACCGGTTGCTGAACACGCCATCGACGCGGTAGCGCGAGAGGATTTCCTTGGTTACCTCGGTCATGAAATGGAAGTTGTAGGGACCCAGCGCGCAGGTGACCCACAACTCCGGCATGGCCCAGTGGCGCCCCAACTGGCCGCCGGCATCCACCGCGATCCAGTCGGGGTGTGCATCGAACACATCCTGGTGCGCCGCGTGCGGATCGGTGCGCGCCACCACCACCATGCCCAGTTTCCGGCAGCCTTCCGCCAGTTCCCCGAACGCGTCGCGGTCGCCCAGCCACTGGCTGCGATAGTGCAGCGGGACCGCCGTGGGATAGTAGGCCACGCATCCGCCCGCGCTCAAACAGGCGGCATCGGAATGCGTGCGTTGGAAGTAATCCAGCCAGAAAGCGGGATCGTACTTGCCTGGGTCGTCTTCCACCAGCGTCAACTGGGCCCAGCGCATGGGCCGATCAAACCAGCCTCCGGGTTCGGCGGCGGCGTTTCGCGTAAAGGAGGCGGCCGCCAGCGCCGTGGCGCCGAGGAAATCGCGGCGGTTGAGTGTAACTTGCATTCTTCAATCTTGTCACTCCATCCTAAGTGCGGCAATGGGATCCACCTGCACCGCCCGGAATGCCGGCGCAGCGCTGGCGGCCATCGACACCAGCGCGAGAATCGCGGCGGGCAGCGCGAATGCGACCGGGTCGAACGCTTCCGCGCCCTCTATCTGCGCGCGGAGTATGGCGTGCAATGCCAGCGCCCCGCCCGCGCCCAACAGTATGCCGGCCATAGCCGGCTGCAATGCCTGCCGCAATACCATGCGGATCACATCCGCGGGCGTCGCGCCGATGGCCACTCGAATCCCAATCTCGCGCGTCCGCCGCGATACCGACCACGCCAGCAGCGCATAGATCCCCGTCGCCGCCAGCAACAGCGCCAGCCCCGCCGCGGCGCCCAGCATCGTCCCAAAGGTGCTCTGTGACGAGAAGCTCCCCGTGGCGATCTCTTCGAGCGTCTTCACGTCGAAAACCGGCTCGCCCCTATCGACACTCAGAATCGCGCCGCGCACCGCTGCCGCCCAATTGAGCGGCGCACCTTGCGTGCGCACCAGCACGTGCATGATGCGCGAGGGGTTCTGCGCATAGGGCAGGTACATCTGCGGCGGCGGTTCCTCGCCATAGATATCGGCATCGTTGAGGTCCCGCGCGATTCCCACGATGCGCAGCGGCAGATTCGCCGACCGCGGATACCAGTACGCATCGCCGCCCGGAAAGAGCGGGCGAAAGCGCCTTCCCAGGGCCTTTCCGTCAGGAAAGAATCGCCGTACAAAGGCTTCCGAAACGATAGCCACACCGCGCGTTTCATCCGTATCGCCGGTTTCGAAAGCCCGCCCTTCCACAAGCGGCACGCGCACCGTCCGGAAGAACTCCGGGTCGATAACGCGAAAGCGCGCCGTCATGCTCTCACCTGGAGCCGGCGCAGGCCGCCCTTCGATTTCGACATCGACGACCGTACCGACAATGCCGAGCGGTGGATAATTCACCATCGAAGCGCCTACGACGCCGGGCAATAGGCGCAGACGCTCCAGTGCCGCATCCACGAAATTCCGCTCCGCCACGCCGGTTGCGTATCGCGACGCCGGCATCCAAAGCTGCGCGGTGATCACGTTGTGCGCATCGATCCCTCGGTCCATCCGCAGCAGGCGCAGCGTGCTTCTGGTGGCCACCGCCGCGCCGATGAGCAGCATGGTTGCCAGGGCCACCTCGCTCACGATCAGCAGACTGCCTGCGTCGCGCCTTCCCGTAGCCCATCTGCCGGTCACGCGCGCCAGCAGGGTGTTCGCGTCGAATTTCGACGCCCGGACAGCCGGGCCCACTCCGAACAGTGCGCTGGCGGCCAACGAAATCGCCACCGTGAAAGCGAGCACGCCGGGATCCACGCGGAAGCTCGTCATGCGGAACAACTGCGTGCCGATGGACCGGTTTAGAAACGCCGCGCCGCCCGCCGCCAGCAGTGTTCCAAATGCACCGCCGGCCAGCGCCAGGATCAGGCTCTCCGCGAGCAGTCGCCGCACGATACGCGCGCGCCCGGCGCCCAGCGCCATGCGGATGGCCAGATCTTTCCGGCGCGACACGGACTGCGCCAGCGTCAGGCTGGCGATGTTGGCGCAGGCGATCAGCAGCACGAAGCCCGCCGCGGTCAGCAGGAACTCCAGCATGGCGCGCCGGCGGCTCGCGAAGTACTCGATGAGCGGGGCCACCTTTACGGTCCAACCCGCATTCGTCTTGGGATACGCGGCCGCCAACCGCCGAGCGATAATGTCCATTTCGCCCTGCGCCCGCGACACCGTAACGCTTGGCCGCAGCCGCGCGTAGACCGTGATGGAGTGGTCTTCACGGCTCAGCGTCGCGCTGGGTAGCGCCAGCGGCGTGTAGATATCGAGCGTGCGTTCTCCAACGCGGAACATGGGAAAATCGGGAAGTACGCCGATTACCTCGTACGGTTCCCCTTCGACCATGATGGTGCGACCGACGATTGCGGGATCTGCGCCGTATCGCCGCCGCCAGCTTGCGTTTGAAAGCAATACCACGTGGTCGCGGCCCGGCTGTTCCTCCGCCCGCAGGAAGTTCCGCCCCAGCGCGGGCTTCACGCCGATAAGCGGAAAGAACTCCGCCGAAACCCGCATCCCCGGCACGCGCTCGGGTTCCGCGCGGCTATCGGCCCGGCTATCGGAGACGTTGAAGAACACATACCGGAAGGCGGTCATGCGCTCGAAGACCCGGCTCTGCTCCCGCCAGTCTTTGTAGTTCCCCGTGGATGGATTGTTGTTGATGCCGGAGCCGCCCTGCCTGGCGTTCACCTCCAAGAGATTAACCAGCCGTTCCGGATTCTCCCACGGGATCGGCCGCAGCACCACCGCGCTTAACACGCTGAACATGGTACTGTTGGCCCCGATGCCCAGCGCCAGTATGAGCACCACCGTCACCGTGAATCCGGGATTCGCGGTCAGCGACCGGACTGCGTCCCGCAAGTCCCGCGACATTGTTCCCATAAGGAAGATTCAGTATACATCGGACGACGTTACAGTTGGGCCTGCAATCCAGGTAATCCGCGTATCCACACGATCAGCCGATGCCTGGCTCGATGGTATGTTTGAGTTGTGAAGGCGGATGATCGACAAGGGCGGGAGCGCATGGCAGATATTCTCAAAATGCTCTTTGAGATAACAGCGGTAGCGGCTAGTGTACTGGCCTCCCTGGGATCGATTTATAAACTTGTTTTCTAAATGGAAGTAACGCAAACCCATTCAGTTCTGGTCGCGATACGTTCCGCAGGCTTCCGGCGCATGCATTATATCCGCCCTGATTATCGGCTTGGTAGTGCGCCTCAAGAGCAAGGTGCCGGCAACAAAGACACTTGTAGAAGAAGCTGGAACGGAACTCCTAAGGGCTATTGCCGCTGGCGCGGTGCCTTCCGTCGTCTTAATTATTGCTGGAATTAGGCCCAGCATCATACCTGAATTGACCTCCTTGAATGTACCCATCGCCGCTGCTGGTGTTGCACTACTGATCGTATCCGTCAGGACCGCGCTGAAACCCTCCTGATTTGTTGGCTTTCCATAGCACGGACGTCCAAGAAAAGACTAAGCAGCCGCTGCGGCTTCGCGGCCAGCAAGCGGACTGACTTCTGCCGCGAAGCATGCCCGATTGCGGGCGGACACGCACGAAAGCGTGCGCTACCCCTTGACATTCTACATGAAAAGCGGCATACTCCTTTTGGATGTCTACAAGAACCTCCAAGCCCGATGTTTTGCAGTGCTGTTGGCCCCGATGCCAAGCGCCAGTATGAGCACCACCGTCACCGTGAATCCTGGATTCGCGGCCAGCGACCGGACTGCGTCCCGCAAGTCCGCGAAATTGTTCCCATAGTGATAGATTATTCGCCGCGGCCGGCGACCACGGCCTTCAGGAAGTCCCGATTCATCCGCGCAATGACTTCCAACTTTATTTCCTTCGGACACACCGCCTCGCATTCGCCGATGTTGGTGCAGGAGCCGAATATCTCCGCGCTGGCCTGGGCCACCATCGCGACCGCCCGCCGGTATCGCTCGGGCTGGCCTTGCGGCAGCACTCCCAGGTGCGTGATTTTGGCCCCGGTGAACAGCGCGGCGGCGGCATTCGGACACATGGCCACGCATGCGCCACAGCCGATGCACGCGGCCGCGTCCATCGAGGCGTCTGCGGCTTCCTTTGGAACCGGGATGGCGTTGCCGTCCGGGGCGCTCCCGGTAGGTGCACTGATGAAGCCTCCCGCGGCGATGATGCGGTCGAAAGCGCTGCGATCCACCACCAGGTCTTTGACGATGGGGAACGCCCGCGCGCGCCACGGCTCCAGGTACAGCTCATCGCCATCCTTGAAGTGCCGCATGTGCAACTGGCAGACGGTGGTGCCGCGCTGCGGGCCATGCGCTACGCCGTTAATCATGAAACCGCACATCCCGCAGATGCCCTCGCGGCAATCGTGGTCGAAAGCCACCGGCTCTTGGCTTTTGCCGATAAGGCGTTCGTTGAGGACGTCGAGCATCTCCAGGAACGACATTTCCGGGTTGACATCCGGCACTTCGTAACGCACCATGCGGCCTTTTGCGTTTGTGTTGCGCTGCCGCCAGATATGGACGGTAAGTTTCATGTTACTTGTAGCTCCGTTGGCTGGGATGCACGTAGTCGAAGCGCAGTGGCTCCTTATGCAGTTCGGGCGGCAGACCCTCGCCGCGATACTGCCAGGCAGCCACGTAAGAATACTCCGCGTCGTTGCGCAGGGCCTCACCATCCGGCGTCTGATATTCCTCGCGGAAGTGACCGCCGCAGGATTCGTTGCGCTCCAGCGCGTCCAGGCACATCAACTCGGCTAACTCGAAAAAGTCGCCCACGCGGCCGGCCTTCTCGAGCGACTGGTTCAGCTCTTCGCCCGTGCCCAGCACTTTCACGTCGCGCCAGAATTGCGCGCGCAGGGCGGGGATTTTTTCCAGCGCCTGGCGGAGTCCGTCGGCGGTGCGCGCCATGCCGCAGTATTCCCAAAGCAGCTTGCCCAGATCGCGGTGGAACGAATCCACGGAACGGGTACCTTTGATCTCGAGCAGTCGCTTCGTCTGGCAGGCTAGCTGCGTTTCGGCTTCCCGGAAAGCGGCGTGGCTGGTGTCGACTTTGGGCTGCTTGGAAGTCGCCAGATAATCGCCGATGGTGTATGGCAGAACGAAGTAGCCATCGGCCAGGCCTTGCATCAGCGCACTCGCGCCCAGACGATTGGCGCCGTGATCGGAGAAGTTAGCCTCACCCGCGACATACAGGCCGGGGATGGTACTCATCAAGTTGTAATCCACCCACAGCCCGCCCATGGTGTAGTGTATGGCGGGATAGATGCGCATGGGCGCTTCGTAGGGATGCTCGCCGGTGATGCGCTCGTACATGTCGAACAGGTTGCCGTAGCGCTCCTTAATCACATGCTTGCCTAAGCGCTCAATGGCCTCGCTGAAATCGAGATAGACGCCCAGGCCCGACTCGCCCACGCCGCGGCCTTCATCGCAAACCGCCTTGGCATTGCGGGAGGCGACGTCGCGCGGCACCAGGTTGCCGAAGCTGGGATAGCGGCGTTCCAGAAAATAGTCGCGCTCTGCGGCCGGGATCTGGTTAGGCGGACGCTTGTCGCCTTTCTTCAGCGGCACCCAGATGCGGCCGTCGTTGCGCAACGATTCGCTCATCAGAGTGAGCTTGGATTGGTAATCGCCGGTGACCGGGATGCAGGTAGGGTGGATCTGGGTGAAGCAGGGATTGGCGAACAGCGCACCCTTCTTGTAAGCGCGCCAGATGGCGGTGGCGTTGCAGCCCTTGGCGTTCGTCGAAAGATAGTAAGCGTTGCCGTAGCCGCCGGTGCCCAGGACGACGGCATCGGCCACGTAAGATTCGACTTTGCCCGTGATCAGGTCGCGAGTGACGATGCCGCGGGCGTGTCCGTCGATCGTCACCAGGTCGAGCATCTCGTGACGCGCGTACATCTTCACTTGGCCCGCGCCGATCTGGCGTTCGAGCGCCTGGTAAGCGCCCAGCAGCAACTGCTGGCCGGTCTGGCCGCGCGCATAGAAGGTGCGCGACACTTGCGCGCCGCCGAAGGAGCGGTTGTCGAGCATTCCGCCGTACTCGCGCGCGAAGGGCACGCCCTGCCCGACGCACTGATCGATGATGTTGACGCTGATTTGGGCGAGGCGGTAGACGTTGGCTTCGCGTGAGCGGAAGTCGCCGCCCTTTACGGTGTCATAGAACAGTCTGTAGATGCTGTCGCCATCGTTCTGATAATTCTTGGCGGCATTAATACCGCCCTGCGCGGCGATGGAGTGCGCGCGCCGGGGCGAATCCTGGAAGCAGAAGCATTCGACGTTGTACCCCAACTCGCCCAGCGAGGCAGCCGCGGATCCGCCGGCGAGGCCCGACCCTACCATGATGATGTTGTACTTCCGCTTGTTGGCTGGATTCACCAGCTTCAGATCGAATTTGTGCTTGTCCCAGAGAGTCTCGATGGGGCCGGCCGGGACTTTAGCGTCGAGTTCCATATGCGCTCCTCTATGGCAGCCTCAGCATACCGGCGAGCACCGCGACTGGAATGGAAATATTGCCGATGGCCACGAACCAGGCGAAGGCCGCCGCGAATTTCTTGATGATCGGCGTGTAGCGCGGATGATTCACCCCCAGCGATTGGAACATGCTCCAGAGGCCGTGGTAGAGATGCATGCAGAGCAGGGCCATGGCGATGATGTAGAAAATTGCCACGGCCGGGTTCTGAAATCCGGTGATGACGTTGGCGCGCACGTCCATGTCGCCATCCGGCAGCGTGTGCAGCGGCAGAACGCCGCCGACGGTCAGGTGCAGCACGTGGAAGATGACGAAAGCGGCGATGATGGGGCCGCTCCAGATCATGGTGCGGGCGGCGTAGCTGGCGGGCAGGTCGTCCTTCTTCACATAGGCTTCGGGACGGGCCTTCTGCTTCAGCCGCCACAACTGCACGGAGGCCGTAATATGCAGGACTACGGAGGCCAGCAGCAGCGCGCGCACCGCCCATAGCAGGACCACGTGGGCATGCAGGAAGTGGGCGTAATTGTTGATCTGTTGGGTGTCCGGCGAATAAATCTGGAGGTTTCCGATGAGGTGGGCGAGCACATATCCGAATAGGATGACGCCGGTGACGGCCATCACTACCTTCTTACCGATGGCGGCCTGATAGAACCCGATGGAGCGATTCAATTGACTGGTTGTCGCAATGGCACTCATGTAGATTTCTCTGGTGGCGGCGAAAGCGATCGCCGGCCGGCCGGTCGGAAATGATACCGCCGGGGCGAAATTGCAGCCGCGGCGTGTGGCACATTCCAGTATACCCGGGCGCTAATGGAGGTGGGGAGTGGTGGGGGCGCTAACGATTCTGGGGAACACAACCGCTCCCTGACGGTTGCGGCTCGGTCGGCCTTGCAAAATCGACGCGACTGTTACCGAGCCGCGATCGTCAGGGAGCGGTTTCTGCCGGAAATCTTCAAACGGTTAAGCGGTGGCTGGATCGGGACGCGGCTGGCTAGCGCAAACTCTCATTGTGAACAGCCAACCCGGTGAAGGCGCCTACCCTGACTAGATTTACGATTGCCAGCCGCTTGGCCAGGAACGGCTTGTGGTGGACCAAGATCTCTTGAGCGGCTAACATCGCGCCGGTGATCCCGAACTCCAGGGACGCTTGACGAATACCGTAGCGGCCCCGGCCTAGCACCGGATCCAACTCGCGCTGGCCATAGCTGGATGCCACGTCAGCCGCAGTGCTGGCCAGCAGCGCCGCTTGGGTGACGCGCAAGATGCGGCGCCAGGACGCCGCTTGGGCATGGGAGCCGGCGGCCAAGACTGCTATCAGAATTGCTCTTTTCATAATTCCCCTGTTAGCGGGCAGGGATCTTGCAAGGGGTCAGCCTCGCTGCACGCATTCTGCCCAAGCGCGTGCCGATAATGGTGAGGCCAATGATCAGCAGACCGATGGTGCCCGGCTCGGGAGCGGTGACGAGTTCCACTGTCCGGACTTGCGCTCCCACGCTCTGTGAGCAGTCCTGGGTGAACAAGGAAGCGGAAAACTCGCTGGCGATGGTCGAGCTGGGATAGCCAAAGGTGTAGTTGGCGCCGATGTTCTCGATGTCGATCCGGACGTCGCCGGTGCCGAACAGTGCAGCGTCTTGCTGCGCGCCGATGGTCACTTCGGCGGAGAGCAGGTCAAGGGGGCCAGAGTACGATCCGCCGCTACGCGATCCGGGGTTAAGAAGCATATCGCCGTTCGGCAGGCCCAGACGCGTGGCATCCGGGTCGGTCAGTGGAATCGAGACGGAGCCGTCCTGGGATTCGAGTGCGCCGCTGAACAGGAAGCCCGTCATGTAGACGCCCGACGTTCCGGGTATGGATGCCACGGGTCCGCCCAGCGGCATCCCTCCCAGCAGCATCTCGATTTCGTCGGGATAAGTGGATCCGGGACCACCGGAAGAGTAACCCGAAGAGATGTCGAAGACCAGGCTCTCGCCGGTATCGAGGGTCACTTGTGAGTCGCTTGTCACATTGATGATACTTGCCGTGGCCGGTGCGATGGAGGTGAGCAGAACTCCCAAGAGTGAGAGTGGGGCTGTTAGGTTGTTCATAAGTTACAACCCGATTCTAGGGCAGAAAGTGTGGAAATAACCCCGAAAACCGTACCGGTACACAGGGGTTTGGTTACGGTACGGCGTGGCGCACGCACTTATGCGTGCCGCGTCCGCACTCGTGCCGACGCCTACAGTTGCAGCGGAAGGTTGCGCAAGCGGGTTCCGTTCAAGTGGAACACGGCGTTGGCGACGGCTGGGGCCAAGCCCACGATAGGAGTTTCGCCGGCGCCGGCCGAGGGCAGATCCGGGCGATCCACCAGTACTACTTCGATCTCGGGCATGTCGCTGAATCGGGGCACGCGATACTGCGAGAAGCGTGGATTCAGGATTTGCCCGTCGCCGAAGCGGATCTGTTCGAAGAGCGCACCGCCGATGGCCATGGAGATGGCTCCCTGGATCTGGTTCTTCAGGTGATCGGGGTTGACCACCGCTCCGCAATCGAAGGCTTCGACGACGCGCAGAATGCGGATGCGACTATCTTCGACGGCCACCTGGGCGCACGTCGCGATGTAGCCGTTCTTTTCGAATCCGCCGGCGATGCCGACACCTTTGCCCTGGCCCCATCCAAAGCGTTCGGCAGCGGCTTGGAGCACGGCGCGCAGGCGCGCGTCTTTCAGATTTTTGAGCCGGAACTCGAGCGGGTCCATTTTCAGCGCGTGGGCCAACTCATCAATGTGCACCTCGCGCGCGAAATGGTTGGCGGTGGCGGCCAGGCCGCGGTAGGATCCCTGCCGCAGAGGCGAGTTGGCCGGGTGAAAGGCGTTTCGCTGCTTGGGAATATCGTACTTGCTCACTAGACCCGAGCCGCCGGAGTTGTAGTTATGGCACTCCCAAGCGGTGATCGTTCCGGCATTTGAACCATGATCGCGGACGCCGCTCGAAATTTCGATGAGGCCGGCGGGGCGGAAGTAGGCCCAGGTGAATTCTTCCTCGCGGGTCCACACGAGCTTCACCGGTTTGCCGGCGGCCTTCGCCAGGCGCGCGGCTTCCACGGCGCACTCGCCGGTGTGTTTGCCTCCGTATGCCGAGCCTGTATCCGGCACGATCACGCGGATACGATCTTCAGGGATGCCGAAGGCGGAGGCCAACTCGGTGCGCACACCGAAGGGCACCTGCGAGCCGGTCCGGACGGTGAGCTTGCCGCCATCCCACTCGGCGAGCGCGGCGCGGGGTTCCAGCGGGGCGTGCGCGATGTAGGCGACGGTGTAAGCGGCTTGCAGCTTGATATCTGCAGTCGCCATAGCTTCTTTGACGGCTTCGACGGATTCGTGGGTATCGCCTTCGCCGGATTCAGCGGTCTGCTTCAAATATTCGTAAAGCTTGGGCCCGGAGACCGCGCCTGGCGGGACAGGCTCGCGTTTCCATTCGGCTTTGAGCTGGCTCAGGGCTGCGCCAGCGGCCTGCGCGTCCGCTGCGGCGACACCCACGAAGTTCTTCTCATGAACTATCGTGACGCCAGGGGTGACTCCTGGGAGCGTGGGGGCTGCAAGATTGGTCAGGGTCGCGCCGAAAGCCGGCGGGCGCAGCACACGGCCGTAGAGCATGCCCGGGCAGGTCAGGTCGGGCGCGTACTTGTGTTTCCCGGTGACGAAGTCGCGCGCCGCAAGCTTGGGTGCGGACTGGCTGAGCGGGCGCGCCATGGGCACGTCGCGCGCGATGGTCTTGGTGATCTTCTGGCCTTTGGTCAATTCCCCGAAACCCATCTGGGAGGTGCCGGCGGGGGCGTCCGCGCGAACGATTTTGCCATCCACGATGGATACTTTGGCGCGGTCGACCTGCCACTTTTCGGCGGCTAGATCGAGCAGCGTCTCGCGCGCGGTGGCCGCGGCGCGGCGGACTTGCGGCGCCATGGTGGGAGTGGTGCGGCTGCCGAAAGTGCCCATATCGTAGGGCACCAGGGCCGTGTCGGCCATCACCAGTTTGATGGAGGCGATGGGGCAGTGCAGTTCCTCGGCCGCAGCCTGGCTAAGAGAAGTGCGGATGTTCTGGCCGACCTCGGTCTTGCCGGTGTAGATGGAAACGGCGCCGTCTTCGCCGATGTGCAGCCAGGCGTTCAGATCCTGCGGCGCGGCTTCGGAGCGGCGCCCGCGGCCGGATTCCTGTGCACCGGCGGAAAAGACCACCAGCAATCCGCCGCCGAGCAGACCGAGGAAGTCGCGGCGATCCACAGCGAAGCGATAGACCGGTGGGGCGGTCAGTTCGTAGCGTTCGCGTTCGATCTGGTCGAGTGCGTCAGGCATGTGATTGGGCCGCCTTTTGGATGGCTGCGACGATGCGCAAATAAGTGCCGCAGCGGCAGACGTTGCCGTTCATGTGACGCACGATCTCTTCGCGGCTGGGGTGCGGGATCTTCTGAAGCAGCCCCACACCGGACACGATCATGCCGGAGGTGCAATAGCCGCATTGCATGGCGTCCTCATCGAGGAAGGCGTCCTGCAGCGGGTGGTGGATGCCTTCGATGGTGGTGATTTGTTTACCGGCCGCCGCGCTCACGGGGAGTTTACAAGAGCGGACGGGCTGGCCATCGAGCAGCACGGTGCAGGCGCCGCACTGGCCTTCGCCGCATCCGTACTTGGTCCCGGTCAGGTCGAGATGGTCGCGCAGGACGGTGAGCAGGGGGACGTCCGGGTCGGCGTCGATGGGCCGGCGGCTGCCGTTTACGGTGATCTGGGTGACCCTGGGCATATAAGACTATTGTGCCACTTGTGGGGCGGACCTCCAGGTCTGCGCGGCTGCTCCAGGACCCGCTCTTTGGATACGCTCGCCCCTTATCCATCAGTCTCCTCGCGTGCCTCCAATCCTGCATAATTTGTGGGGCAGACCCCGGGCAGACCCCCTGGTCTGCGCGGGTCCCCCTGGGCCGCTCTTTGCTCGAACAATCAATTCCTTGATCGTCGTGGTGAGCCGACGAGGGCGTCGGCCGCGGTCCAAGGACCGCGCCACAATTAAATGCAGTGTTCGGCTATGGAAAAACTAAGCGACAGTGCGCATGAGCGCGTGCGCCACACGTACAATGAAAGGACCGATGCGAGCCTGGAACCGGGCAAAACTGTTGTGGGGTTATCTGGCGCGGCGTGCAAAGCTGGCGGCGCTGCCGGTGGAATACATCGTGGAGACCACCGCCAAGTGCAACCTCTACTGCCCGATGTGCCCGCGCGAGACGCACAAGCAGCCGAAGGCGGACATGTCCGGCGAAGTATTCGAGCGGTTGGTGCGGGAATCCGGAAGCACGGCCGAGCACATGATGCTGATTGGGCTGGGCGAGCCGTTCATGGACCCGGAGATTTTCGCGCGGATCGAATTCTGCCACCAACACAGCATCTCGACGCTGCTTTCGACGAACGGGACGTTTCTGGACGAGCGCGTGGCGGAGCGGGTGCTGGCATCGCCGCTGGAACAGATCACGCTGAGCTTCGATGGGGCCAGCAAGGAGAGTTTCGAATTCTATCGCAAGGGCGCGAAGTTCGAGAAAGTACGCGACAACTTCGTGCGCTTCGCGAAGATGAAGCAGGCGCGCGGGTCGAGCTTGCAGGTGGTGGTGCAGATGGTGCGCATGGAGCGCAACGCGGGCGAGGTTGCGGATTTCGTGCGGTTCTGGCGCGGCGTGCCGGGCGTGGACCAGGTGCGCATCAAGGAAGACGAGACCAACATGATGCGTCCGGAGGCGGGCCACGCGGCGGAGGATTGGAAGCATCCTTGCCATTATTTGTGGCGTGGGCCGATGTACGTGAAGCAGAACGGCGATATTTACCCGTGCTGCCAGAGTTACATGCTGGATGGCGCGCCGCTGGGCAACATCGCGGACGAGGCGCTGGAGAGCATTTGGAATGGGGCCGAAATGCTGCGCATGCGCCGCGCGCACACCAGCGGACGGGCGGCCGAGATCGACGTTTGCGCGCGCTGCTGCACCACGATTCCGCATCCGGCGCTGGTGGCGGGCAGCCTGTTGTTCCATGGCAAGACGGTGCGCAGGATGCTGCCGGCGATCGAGCGGCTGATCTATTTTTCGAAGCTGCCGGGAAAGCTGTTGCGTCCGCCCGTGGCGGCTGCGGCTAGGCAGGATCTTGTGCAAATTGGCGCCGATCGGCCGGAGAAACCAGTGCGAGGGCCAGGATCTGGAAGTTAAGCCATTATGCACATCGAATATG